>WUUC01191500.1_pt1 | contig 17919 bp, 14 predicted proteins | sample 6278441 | NCBI WGS metagenome assembly WUUC01 (sample SAMN13675441, study PRJNA597444) | soil metagenome | isolation source: soil | place: USA: Washington | collected 2017-10 | reverse complement strand
AACCCGAGAGCAAGGTCACCACGGTGTTCGAAGACATCGCCCATGCACACCGCGAGATTTATGCGCTGTATGAGATCGCGCAAACGATGGGAACCAGCCTCGGCGTCTCGGATACGACAGCGCTCATCGCCTCGAAGTTGAGCAGCCTGGTGCCGTTCACATCGTGCGCGCTGTTCCTCTACAACGAGGAAAACGAGACCTTACGCTGCGGATTTGCGACGGGCGCCGAAGCGGATTTGATCGGCACCATGACCATTCGCAGCGGTCAAGGGCTCACGGGATGGGTCGGCCGGAATCGACGCTCGCTCGTGAATGCGCGCCCGAGCGCGGATTTCGAAGCGGCGGGTCTGACTGCCCGTGCGACCACGCTGCAATCGGCGTTGGTGTCGCCGCTGGTGTTCAACGATCGGTTCATCGGCACCCTGTCGGTGTATCACGCGATTTCGGATTTCTACACCGATGACCACCGCCGCTTGCTCGATCGCGTCTCCGAACAGGCCGCAGCCGTCATCCACAATTCCATCGTGTTCGAACAGACGCAGGAAGATTCGCTCACCGATCCACTCACCGGCTTGCCCAATACCCGCTTCATGTTCATGCACCTGACGCGCGAACTTGCACGCGCCGAACGGCTGAAGTCGGAAGTCGGCTTGCTGGTCATGGACCTCGACAACTTCAAGGACATCAACGACAACCACGGTCACCACGTCGGCGATCGCGCGCTGCGCGAAGTCGCCACTGTGTTGAAGACCGCGATCCGGCCGTACGACATCTGCGTCCGCTACGCCGGCGACGAGTTCATCGTGGTGCTCTCGGGATGCGGCCAGGAAGAGGCGGAACGCAAACGCGTGGAGTTGCAACACGCCGTCGACCTCGTGACTTTCGAGGCACGTCCGGGCCGTCGCATTCCGTTGGCGATTAGTATTGGCGCCGCAATTTACCCGCAGGACGGTGAGTCGTACGAAGCGCTTCTGGCAACTGCCGACAGCCGCATGTATCGCGACAAGACGCGACGGAAGCAACAGACGCGGTTGCAATCCTTGGCCACCGGCACCGATGGGCGGAGCGCCGGGGTCGGTACCACGTCCGTCATGGCGGTGGTTGAACCGTCAGAGGTCGAAATCCAACGCGCCGGCATCGGCGTTCTGTAACCCCGCGCCGTCCTCGCCGCGCATCGCCACTGTCTCAGCCCGCGTAGCTCTCCGTCAAAATTCGTTCGGCCGACACACCAGCTTGCCGCAGGAGCGCGGTTGCGTCTGCGACCAACGGCGGCGGTCCGCACACCAGACACCTTGTCTCCGCGGTTCTCAACATCGAGCGAACCAGCGTTTCGTCGACGCGCCCGCGGCGCCCGCTCCACGATGTCGCATCCCGTGTCGTCGTCAGCTGCAGATGCAAAAGACCGTCGCGCGCCAGCGCTGACAGTTCTTCGTGGTACGCCAATTCCGATGCGGTGCGCGCGCTGTAGATCAGCGTCAGATCGTCAACCGCGCGTCGTTCGATCACGTCCCACAACATCGAGCGCAGCGGCGCGATGCCGGTGCCCCCGGCGATGAAGAGGACATGTTGTTCCGAAATGTGTGCGGGCAGATTGAACGACCCGAAGGGTCCGTCGACAACCAATTGGCTGCCTGCCGTTGCCAATTCGAGATGTGGTTCGGGCGCGGCACTATCTTCCACTTGCACCAGCAACTCGAACGCACGCGCGCGTAGCGCCTGTTGGGGAGACGAGGCGATGGAGTAAGGCCGGCGGTTGGTCGAATTTTGGAGGCCGACAAGAACCGCCTGTCCGGCCATGAACGTGAAGGGGTGATCGCCGAAGTCAATCGTCAGCAATCGCGTGCGTGGCGTCGCGATGCGGACTTCACGCACACCAAAGACTGGCATCGAACGGCTACATTCCGGTGATATGGAAACCTGCGTCGACCATCAGCACTTCACCGGTCACGCCTCGACCGGCCGGTCCGAGGAGAAAGATCGCGGCGTCGGCGACCTCGCCCGCCTCGATCGTACGGCGAAGCGGCGCGCGCTCGCGGACGATGCCAAGGATGGTCGAAAAACCGCCGATCCCGGCGGCTGCCAATGTCTTGATTGGGCCGGCTGACACAGCGTTGACGCGGATATTTTGCGGACCGAGATCGGCCGCCAGGTAACGCACCGAGGCTTCGAGCGCGGCTTTAGCGACGCCCATGACGTTGTAATTCTGGAACACGCGCGTGCTACCCAGGTAGGTGAGCGTCACGATACTGCCGCCGCCGCGCGCCTCCATCAATGGTTTCGCACCACGCGCAAGCGCAATCAGCGAGTAAGCACTGATATCCAACGCGATGCGGAAACCGTCGCGTGACGTCTGCACGAACGGATTCGTGATGTCGTCGCGATTCGCGAATGCAACACCGTGCACGAGAAAGTCGAGCCCACCATGTTCTTGTTGAATGCGCGCGAAGACGGCCTCAATTTCCGCGTCGTTCTGTACGTCGAGCGGCAGCACCAGCGGGCTGGGCGTCAGGCTTTCGGCAAGTTCTTTGACGTGGTCTTCGAAGCGACCCTGGAAGGTGAGGACAAGCGTTGCGCCCGCTTCGGCTGCAGCCTGCGCAATAGCCCATGACAGTGAGCGTTTGTTGGCGACGCCGACGACAAGACCAATCTTGCCTGTGAGCTGAGACATGAAAGAGGGCCGAGCGCCGGTTAGCGCTTCTTACCCCCGCGGCGTGGCCGACCGCTCTGTTGTCCACTGCGACCGTTGCCGTTCGCCCCATGCCCATTGGCGCCGTGACCATTGGCGCCGTGACCACCGCGGCCTGGAGCGCGTTGGCCCTGACCGTCGCCGCGTCCAAAGCGCATCGGCCCGGGACTGCCCGCGGGGGGCGCCCCGGCGCGTCCGCGGCCCGGGCGGTGACGACCGCGTCCGTTGGCGTTGGGCTGTCGAATGGTGAATTCAGGAATCACGCGAGCCGGCGGCTGCTGGCCTTCGGGCCGCGGCAGCGTGGCGCGGATCAACGAGCGGCGAAAGAACCCTTCTTCGCGTGGGGCGCCGACTGCATTGTCGGCTGGAGGCGCGGACGATTCGACGATGACGGCTGTCGCGCGCGCCATGACCTCGAGATCCACTGGACTGTCGGTGGCCACGGGCAGGACTTCGGACGCCACCGGGGCCGCAATCGCTACCTGGCTTTCGCCTACAGTGTCGGTCTCTGGCTCGGGTGAATCGGGAGGGTGCGCCAGCCGTGCCGCCGGCTGTGGGCCTTGCAGCCCGTCGAGCACTTGCGTGAACAGCGCCGCCGGCGCCTTTTTACGGCGTTGAGGCGGCAGTTTGCCGTCCTTGTATTCGTGCTCGGCGTCACAAACGACGCAGCGGGTTTGTTTAATGTGGTCATCGATCATCGCGACAATCGCGTGATCAGTAATACGGCGCTCGCGCGGACAGTAGTCGTCCAACACGTCGCCGGGCCGAAGCCGGCGTTGCTGCATGCACTCCCCCGAAAAACGTCGAATCAGATCACTGTCAGGAGGGAATATCGGGCACGGCACTTACGCGACGTACCTGAAAGCGTCCACGTGACGCTGTGGACCTCGATCTCGGTTGAAATCTCTGGATGTGAGGTCGATCCAGTGTAGCAGCCCCGCACCTCGACAGCAACAGAATCTTCGCAGGGTCTTGTCAGGATTGCTCCTGCAGCCAGCGTCTGGTTTCGACCAATGCGGCCCCGACCGCCTCTGGCGAGGTCGATTGTGGCGTCTTGCGCGCCCGCACCGAGGCCTCGGGTGTCACCGCCTCTTTCACATCCGCGGCGAAATGCGGACTCAGTTGCTGCCAGTCCTGCACCGACAAGTCACTGAAGTCCCGACCCGTATTGAGCAAAGTCCGAACGATCCCGCCGACAATTTCATGCGCCTCGCGGAACGGCACGCCACGGCCGACCAGGTAGTCCGCCACATCGGTCGCGAGCAACAGACCAGAAGCGGCGGTTCTCGTGCGCTCGGGACGCACGGTCAGGTGGGCAAGTACGGCCCGCGTCGCGGTGAGCGACACACGCAAGGTATCTTCGCTGTCGAAGACCGGCTCCTTGTCCTCCTGCAGGTCCTTGTTATACCCAGTCGGCAGTCCTTTCATCGTCACCAGCAAACCAGTGAGGTGACCGATCGCACGACCGGATTTGCCGCGTACCAGTTCCAGCGGATCGGGATTCTTCTTTTGCGGCATCATGCTGCTGCCGGTCGCCGAACGATCGGCGAGCTCGAAGAAGCCAAATTCCTCGCTCGTCATCAAGATGAGATCTTCGGCCATGCGGCTTAGATGGACCATGGCGAGCGCGCACGCATAGATAAACGTGGCCGCGAAGTCGCGATCCGACGCCGCATCCATGCTGTTCAAGACGACGCGACTGAAGCCGAGACGCGAAGCAAGGGCGGATACGTCGACCGCGTAGCCGGTTCCGGCTATGGCACCCGAGCCCAAGGGCAACGCATCGGCCTCGTTGCGCGCGGCCGCCAGCCGTTCGTGATCGCGACGCAGCGCCGCGGCGTAACTCAGAAAGTAGTGGCTGACGAGCACGGGCATCGCGCGGCGCATGTGCGTGTACGAGGGCATGAGCGCGCCACCCGCAGCCTCGGCACGATCGGCAAGCATCTGGACGAGGGCGCGAATGTCGTGCTGCAGGAATGGAATCCGTCGCCGCAGGTAGAGCCGAAGATCAACGGAGACCTGCTCGTTGCGAGAACGCCCCGTGTGAAGGCGACGGCCGGCATCGCCAATGCGCTCCACGAGTTGCCGCTCGACAAAGCTGTGAACGTCCTCGTCCGGTCCGTTCACCCAGGCCGGGTTGCGCCGTCCCTCGTCCATGATGGCCGTCAGCCCCTCACGAATGCGAACGCCATCGTCTGTGGTGAGCGTTCCCGCGGCGACCAATGCGTCCGCCCAAGCGAGGCTGCCGGTGACATCGTCCTCGAATAACCGGCGATCAAATGGAAACGACACGCCGAAATCGAACGCGTCGGGGTCCGGGGCGGCGTCAAACCGCCCGGACCACAAATGGGTGGACATTTACAGGACCGCCGCCGGGGTCATGATTGAGAGCTCGCCGTCACTGACGCAAACGGTCACGACCGGTTCGGTTGCGCTCGCGAGCGCCGCATATGCGAGCGTCAGCACCGTGAACGCGGACGTGCGCGCAATGGTCTCGAGACTTTCGACGACCTCGATTACCGACATGGCGACGCCATTAACGGCCACTGGCGTCTGCTTGTCAAAGCGAATCTCGATGTGCGCCGCACGATCGGTCGCGTAGGCACGAGGCACTGCTCGTGACGGGAGTCGTTGCAACACCGTGGGAACCGCAACTGCCTTTTCGACGGGCGCGATTTCGGCGACGGCCGCATCGACGATGGGACGTGCCAGCGCGGCCAGCATGTGGTCGTCACAGCCGAACGCGACTGCGTGCGCGAGCGCCGGCAACACCGTATCGCGCAAGAAGGACTCTTGTAGATCGAGCGCATGGCAACGCACGGCGCCTGCCGCCAGCGCACGGTCCTTGAGTTCACCGAGGAATACCCCCTGACCGAGATCAATGGCCACGGCTATCACTTCGGAGTCCCGCGTCGCGGCTGCGATGGCCGCCAACGACTCATCATCGCCGCAATAAGCAAGAATCACTCGTGTGTTGGTCAATCCTGTCTGTCGCCGCCTTTCATGCCTCTGCTGCGAGGTGCTCTAACGTGGTTCGTGTCGCCTGCGCACAGCGCGCCTCGCGACAAATAACGAGAATGGTGTCGTCGCCCGCGATCGTCCCGATGACATCAGGTAGCCTGGCGCGATCGATCGCCAAGCCGAGTAGCTGCGCCTGCCCGGGGCCTGTTTTGACCACCAGCAGTTGCTGCGAGATTTCGATCCCCAGCAGAAACTCCCCGAGCGCGCGAGATAACGCGACGGCTGCGGCCGCGGACGAACCGCCGTTGGCGCCAGCGGCCTGATAGGCGCCGTCCGCGGCGCGTTTGACTAGGCCGAGGTCGCGAATATCGCGAGACAGCGTTGCCTGCGTAACCACGAATCCCATGGCGACCAGGCGCTGCCGCAGCTCTTCCTGGCTGTGGATCGAATGTTGCTCAACGACCTGACGGATGGCCGACTGCCGTCTTGACTTCATAAATATTCAGTATCGTGAATACTATACACCAGATCCCAAACGGCGTCCCGCAAAAATATTGACAGGACGACGAATATTTATGTATAACTATACTTCTGTCTGTATACAGTTCCGCTGAGCCAATGACCCACACCGCCGTCGAACGCATCACGCCGACCACGCAACCCGTTACAACACGGGTCGCGGTCATTGGCGCAACCGGCTACGCCGGCCAGGAACTGGTGCGCGTGCTCGCCCGCCATCCGGCGGTGAACCTGGTGGCGGCCACCGGGTCGCAGGCGACGAGCGCGCCGCGACGATTGCCGGCGCTGGCGCGCGTCTGGGACGGTGAAGTGCTCCCGCTCGACGTCGACCGGATTGGCCGCGATGCGCAGGTGGCGTTTCTGGCGTTACCCGAAGCCGCATCGGCGGAGGTCGCACCCAAATTGATGGCTGCGGGACTGCGCGTCATTGATCTCTCGGGCGCCTTCAGATTGCGCGACAACGCATCGCGTGGCCGATGGTATCCGGCTACCGCGGCGCTCCCCGACGGCGTGGCCTATGGACTGACTGAGTTCGAGCACGACGCAATTCGGCGAGCACGTCTCGTGTCGAATCCGGGATGCTATCCAACAGCAGCGCTACTGGCGCTGCTGCCGCTGGCCAATGCTGGCCTTATCGCCGCAGCCAGCGACATCGTCATCGACGCGAAGTCAGGGTTGTCGGGCGCCGGAAAGGCGGCGTCGGATCGCACGCATTTTTCAGAGAACCACGGCAGCGTCGCGGCGTACGGACCGTTTGGTCATCGGCACGCGCCGGAAATGGAGCAAGCGCTCGGTCGCCTGGTCACGTTCATGCCGCATCTGGTGCCGCTCGATCGCGGCATCCTGTCGTCGAATTACATACGGTTGACGCCGGGAACTACGGCGGCACAGGTCGCCATGGCGTTTGACGGCGCTTACGCCGCGGCGCCGTTTGTTCGGCTGACCAGCGCCGAATTGCCGGAGATCAAACACGTCGCGTGGACCAACTTCTGCGATATCGGGTGGAAGGTAGACGAGGCAAACGGGCGAGCGGTCATCGTATCGGTGATCGACAATCTGTTGAAAGGCGCCGCCGGTTCCGCGGTGCAAAACTTTAACGTCATGAGCGGCCTGGACGAGCGGACCGGACTGATTTGAAACGCGTAGTCGTACTCAAGCTTGGCGGCGAACTGCTCGAAGACGCCACGCGAATGAAAACCGTGGCGCGCGTCATTGCGCGTCACGGCAAAAAGCAACGCCTGATCGTGGTGCACGGGGGCGGAAAAGAGATCGACGCGGCACTGGCGCGACTCTCGATTCCCAAACATCAAGTTGATGGCCTGCGGGTAACGGACGAAGCGACGCTGCGGGTCGTCGTTGCCGTACTTGCCGGCGAGATCAACACGCGGTTTGTGGCGGCTATCAATGCCGCTGGCGGTAAGGCCGTTGGGCTGACCGGTGCGGACGCGGGGATTGCCCTGGTCGAAGCCGCGGCGCCGCATCGCGCGACCAACGGGGAATTTGTCGATCTGGGACTGGTTGGCGAGCCATTGAGCTCGCCCTCACCCGCACTGTTGAAGATTTTGTGTCGCGATGGATTCGTGCCGGTTATCGCCTGCATTGGCGCCTCGCGTGATGGGCGGCTGTTCAACGTCAATGCGGACACGTTGGCCGGGAGTCTGGCGAAACGATTGAAGGCGAGACGGTTGATTGTGGCCGGCATTACAGCCGGCGTCTTCGATCGCAAAGGCAAAACCGTCGCAACGCTGAATGGCGAAACGGTTGATGCACTGGTCAGCGCCGGGACGGCCACGGCAGGAATGGTGGCCAAACTCAAGGCGTGTCGCGCCGCGCTCAAAGGGGGCGTGAAGGAAGTGATGATCGCGGACGGTCGGTATGGCCCCCGCCTGGCGTCGTTAATTGCCGGCACCAACCCGAAACGCGGCGCATGGACACGGTTGACCAAATGAGCAACTTCGAACAGGTGAAGGCACTTGAAGCCGCGCACGTGCTGCAGACCTACAAGCGCGCACCAGTTGTCTTCGTTCGCGGTGAGGGCAGCCGGCTGTACGACTCGGATGGCAGGTCGTACCTCGATTTCATCTCGGGGATCGGCGTAGTCGTACTGGGCCACGGCAATCCCGGCCTTGCCGCGGTAATTGCAAAGCAGGCACAGACGCTGATTCAGACGTCGAACCTGTACTACCACCCGCTGCAGGGCCAGTTGGCGGCGCGGTTGGCCGCGTTATCGGGGCTGCAGCGCACCTTCTTCTGCAACAGCGGCACCGAGGCTGTCGAAGCGTGTCTGAAATTCGCGCGCCGGTACTGGTTCTCACGCGGTGAAAAGCGGCGCACGCAATTTGTCGCGTTGGAACACGGATTTTCGGGGCGGACGTTCGGCGCGTTGTCGGTTACGGCCAACCCCGCGTACCGCGAGCCGTTCGGGCCGCTGGTGCCCGGAGTCACATTCGCGTCGCCAGCCAATCCGGCGGCGCTCGACATGGCCGTTACCAACGAAACGGCGGCGATCATCGTCGAGCCGATTCAGGGTGAAGGCGGAGTGCGTCCGCTCACCGCGGATTTCGCCGCCGCGATTGAGCGGGCGTGTGAGCGCACGGGCTGTCTGTTGATTGCAGACGAAGTGCAATGCGGTCTCGGGCGTACGGGTGAAGCGTTTTATTCGCCGGTGTTGGGATTGACGCCCGATCTGATTTCGATTGGAAAAGCACTCGGATCCGGGGTCCCCATCGGCGCTGCGCTGATCGCCGAACCAGTGGCGGCGCAGATTTTTCCAGGTGATCACGGCAGTACGTATGGCGGAAATCTTCTTTCGACCCGCGCCGCGCTTTATGTGCTCGAGCAATTGACCGGCACCAGCGCCGCGGTTCCGTATCAGGCACCCGGCGGGCTCATCGGTCACGTGCGTGAAATGAGCGTCGTGTTTGCGAAGGCGCTCGACGACCTCGCGGCGCGCCACACCGTTGTGAAGACTGCGCGAGGCGTCGGCATGATGCGCGCACTGGAACTGACGATCGACGCGACGCCGGTGATCGAGGGAGCATTGAAAGCCGGGTTGTTGGTGAATCGAACGGCGGAGCGCGTTATTCGGATGCTGCCGCCCCTGACGGTGACGGAACGCGAAATTCACGAGGCCGTTGAGCTGCTCGACGGCGTCCTGGTTGGCATCAAGACGGAGGTGACGACATGAACATTGCGCATCACACTGAACAGTCGCCCCGCGGCCTAATGGGTTCGCGGTCGGCCACGCGTCGTGTTCATGCCCGGCGTTCATCGGCGCGCGTAGCGCTACGGTCCGCCACGGCGGCGGAAGCGCCGGCATTGCATGCGCTGATTCAGGCGCATCTCGCAGAAGGACGTCTCCTCGCGCGTGAAATCGACGAACTCGCCGTGCATGCGTCCCGGTTTGTAGTCGCGACGCGACGCGGCCGCATCATCGGGTGCGCCGAGTTGGCGCCGCTCAGCGGTCATGTCGGCGAAATTCGCTCGCTCGTGGTCGACCGTAACGCACGCGCGCTCGGAATTGGCCGCCAGTTGGTGGCCGAACTGCAGCGGCGCGCCGAGCGCGACGGTTTCGCCAAGTTGTGTGCTTTCACCCATGACGCCGGCTACTTCGTTCGCATGGGCTTTTCGCTGGTGCCCCACATGTGGGTACCAGAGAAAATTGCGCGCGACTGCCACAGCTGTGTGCAGTTTCGCCGATGCGGACAACAAGCGGTCGTCATGACGCTCGGCGGCAACGCGCGGGAGCACGCCTCGGTGTTCGTGCCGCTCGCGTCGATCAGAGGCTGACCGTTGCGCTCATCTCGCCGTGTCAGCATGACGCCCGTGGGCGGTGGAATTACTGCCGCACACGGCTTCAAGGCCGCCGGTATCGCCTGCGGAATCAAAGCCAATGGGCGGCCCGATCTCGCCATCATTAGTGCGGATCGGCCGGTACCGGCTGCTGCGATCTTCACCACGAACCGAGCGAAGGCGGCGCCGATTCTGGTCTCGCAGGAGCATCTCACCTGGAGCGAAGGCACGGCGCACGCCATCGTCACCAACAGCGGGTGTGCCAACGCGTGTACCGGCCCGCAAGGCATGGCTGACGCGCGTGAGATGGCCGTGCTCGCGGCCAATCGCATTGGCTCCGCGCCCTCGCACGTGCTGGTGGCATCGACCGGTGTCATCGGCGTCAATTTGAAGATGGACGCGCTTCGCGCCGGCATCCCCGACGCCATCGCCGCGCTCACACGCGAGGGGCATGACGATGCCGCGCGCGCCATCATGACGACCGATCCCTTTCCGAAGGCACATGCGGTTGAAGTGACGACGCCTGCCGGGACCTTCCGCGTTGGCGGCATGGCGAAAGGCTCCGGCATGATCGAGCCACGGATGGCGACGATGCTCGGCTATCTCACAACCGATGCAGTCGTCGATCCCGCGCTTTTGCGACGTGTCCTCGAGGAGTCCAGTCGCTATACGTTCAATGCAATCACCGTTGACGGCGAGAGTTCGACCAATGACTGCGTCTTCGCGCTGGCCAGCGGCGACAGCGGCGTCCGTATCGACGAGGAACATTACGGGGCGCTTTTTGATGGTTTTCGCGCGGTCGCCAAGGAGTTGGCACTGGCCATTGTGCGTGGTGGCGAGGGCGCAACCAAGCTCATTGCCATCACGGTGACCGGCGCGCGATCGACCGAAGAAGCGTGGACGGCCGCGCGGGTGATCGCCAATTCGCCATTAGTCAAAACGGCCATCCATGGTGCCGACCCCAACTGGGGGCGACTGGTTGCCGCCGCGGGTCGCTCCGGCGTGACCTTCGTCCTCGACGAAGCGGCAGTTCAGATCGGCTCGCTTGTGTTGTTCAGCCAGGGGGCGCCGCACGATCACCTGGCGGCGGAGGCCGCGGAATATCTGCGCGGCAAAGAGGTCGAGATCGCGGTGAATGTCGGTGCCGGCGGCAGCGGGCGCGCCACGATATACACGTGCGACCTGACGGCAGAGTACGTGCGAATCAACGCCGAGTACAGGACCTAGGCCATGGGCGCATCGATGCGGGCGTTTGACGCGGAGGTTCCGCGTATTGGTTCGAAGGACTTTTTGTCGATCCTCGACTTCACACACGAGGAACTACAGCAGGCGATTCAACTCGCCATCCGACTAAAACGCGAGCGCGCACTTGGATTGCGTGCGCCAACCGCCCATGCGCTCGACGGACGTCACATCGGACTCCTGTTTGAAAAGCCTTCCTTGCGCACGCGCGTCACGTTCACCATTGGCGTCCGCGAGCTTGGTGGCGACATGGTCGAAATTCCGGCCGATGTGATGCACGCTGACCGCGAGCCAGTGCATGACGTCGCCCGCAATCTCGAGCGCTGGGTGGATGCGGTGGTCATCCGGACGTTCGCGCAGGAACGGCTCGTGCAGATTGGTCACACGACCACGCGCTTGCACGTCATCAACGCGTTGTCCGACGAACAGCACCCGTGTCAGGCGCTCGCCGACATTCAGACGCTCACGGAATTGTGGGGAACGCTGACGGGTCGAACCGTCGCCTTTGTCGGCGACGGCAATAACGTCGCCACCTCGCTGGTACATGCCGCTGTGATGCTCGGGATGCACGTGCGCGTCGCGACCCCGAAGGGATTTCAGCTACCCAACGAGGTGGTGCTCGACGCGGCGCGCGTGGCTACAGATGGCGCGGAGCTGCTGCAGTTTACCGATCCGAAAAAGGCGGTCGAGGGTGCCGACGCGGTCTACACGGACGTCTGGACCTCGATGGGGCAAGAGGTGGAGTACGCGGAACGGAAAAAAATCTTTTCGCGTTATCAGGTCAACGAAGCACTGATGGCGCGAGCCAAACCACAAGCACTGTTCATGCACTGCTTGCCCGCCCACCGAGGCGAGGAAGTAACCGACGAAGTGATCGAGTCGACGGCCTCGGCGGTGTTCGACCAGGCCGAGAATCGATTGCACGCGCAAAAGGCCTTGATGCTGATCTTGATGGCGTAGCAGGCAGCGCCAATGGCGCCGCGCTGACGCAGCGTTCATCAAATCGGCCTGAAGACATTGCTGGCCACGGCGATTATCCGCAACTTAGCGCCGGCTGCCCAAAGACATCCACAGATAAGCCCAGATGCCCCAGATATGAGCGAGCCGCACCGGCGGCCGGAGGCCGCCGGTAAGCAGGGGAACGGGAGGGTCAGAAACGAGAACAACTGCGGGATTCAGAGTTGCTCTCGTTTCTGACTCTCCCGCTCCCCTGCAAACGGGCTTCGCCCGTTGCGGCTCGCACAGTCAGAGGCAGGCGCCCGCGCCGTGACACATCTGAGCCATCTGTGCGTATCTGCGGATGCTTTCTGCCACAGGCGAGCGGCTCACTGTTGCGTGGAATTGGACGGAAGGTCCTTCTTCAAGTATTTGTCGTACCAAGCGAGAATCCGATTCTCGAAATCAATGCTTTCGCTGACGTTGTTCGGCGGACGATGCCCGCCGTTGACGTAGCGGACCCACTCCACCTCGCGCCCTAACCGCCGCAGCGCGTAATAGATCTCACGCGACTGACTCGCCGGGACATTGGGATCCTGATCGCCCGTGATATTCAAGAGCGGCGTCTTGATTCGATCGGCGCGCATGACCGCCGAATGTTCGAGGTAACGCTCGGGGTATTCCCACAAGGTGCCGCCGATGCGATCCTGGCTTTTTTCTGGCGCGTGCGTATTGCGGACGCCGAGTCGCGGGCTATCGGTGTAGAAGCTCACCATATTGACCTTGCCCGAAATGTTGATCGCCGCTTTGAATCGATCCGTTTCGGTGATTAACAGCACTGTGGCGTAACCGCCGTAGCTCGTGCCGTGCACGCCAAGGCGGTCGGGGTCGGCAATACCGAGGTCAATCAGGCGATTTGCCGCTGCGGTCACGCCTTTGGCCCACGATTCGCCTGGACGGCCCACCACCAGATTTACTGAAGGGTGGAACACCGCGTAGCCATTGTTCGCGAGGAACGCGGCGCGACCATTGAAGCCGTTGTCAAAGAAGGTTTCGTAAATTTCGAAGACGGTCGGATACTTCCGCCCCTTTTGATAACCCACGGGATAACGCAGCACGCCGTGCAGAATCTTGCCGTCGGCGTCGCGATAGCTCACGAGTTCGGATGTGGGTAACGCCTTGCGTGTTATCCACGGATTGAGATCCGTCAGCTTGCGCGCATTGCGGAACGACGCGTCCGCAACGAACAGATCGGCGGGCCGATCGCCGTCAGACATGGCATAGACGACAGTGTTGCCATCGCGCGAGTAGCGGATGTTCTGATAGAGGTTACGATCCCGCACCAGAGGCACCAGCGATTTGGACGTCAAGTTCAAACTCATGACGCCACGATCCCAGCGATCGGGCTCGCTGTACTGCACCAGCAGCGCGTCCCCAGCAGGCGTCCATCCCAACACCGACACGCGCGGGTTTTTGTCCTCGTTTTTATCGTCGATGGTGTAGACCTTTTCGCGCGCGCCCGTGGCCACAGTCGCGACGTACCAACCCTTTCGGCTGGTAAGCACAATCTTCGATCCATCGCGACTGAAGGCGCCAACTGAAAAGGATTCGCTCTCCTCTTCCTTCGTCGTCGTTGCCGCCGGCGTCGGTGAAGCGTCGGTTTTGACCGGACCGGTGAGCGATCGCGGTTTGGCCTCGTCCACGCGCTGGACAAACACCTCACCCTTCTCCGCCCATGCGAACATCCGCCCATCGTCGGACCACCGCGGGTTTGTCGTTTTCAAACTCTTCGCGTCGGCAAGCGTGCGCGCCGCGGGATCACCGGTCAGCGCGATCAGCTTCAAATGATTCTGCGTACCTGAGATCACGTCGTAATCGGTCTTCTCCGTTGCGTCCTCGCGGAACGTCACAATGCCGGCATCACGTGCGATCTGGTAGTCGGTCAGCTTCACCGGTCCCAGGACGCGGCGTGCGGAACCAGTTTTCGGGTCCAACTCGGCAAGCGTACGCAAGCGGTCAGCGCGACGCAGCGAGTCCCAGTCCAGAAACGCATCCTTCGAGCTGTGGACGATGATCGGACCATCGACCAGTTTGGTGAAGGTGGCTTGCGCGAGCCGATCGTCTGCAATGTCCCGCAGCGCGACGAACAACCTGGAGCCGTCCGGCATCCAGGTCAATTCTGAATTCGCCGCAATGGCTACATCCGCCGCGCGCGGTACCTCGGAGAGGACGCGGCGTTCGGCATCCCAAATCCACGCCGTCGTCACGGGCAGGCGATCGCGCACTTCCGAAGTCGTCAGCAGCGCCAGACGCGTGCCGTCGCGAGTCCAGGCGGCTTGACGCACGTTCATCAGTTGCTTGAATGGACGATCGATGCTGCTGCTGCGCGTATCGATGACCTGCAGGTCGACCAACGTCGGCGCGATATACGTCGGATCGCCAAAGCGGCGATGATCAGTTTCCGCATTGTCTTCGAGCCGCCGCACCGTGATGGCGACGCGGCGTCCGTCTTCGGTCAAATCGAGCACCGACACTGTCGCAACTTTCAAAATGTCCGCGGCGGTGAAGGCCTCGAGTGTCTGAGCAGCGAGCGTGCTCGCCCCTGGTGACGCCGTCACGAGACCGGCGAGTACCGCAACGAACAGCAGTCTTTGCATGACGTTCCCTTTCTTATTTCGTCTGAATACGCCGCGCGCGAATCAGCGTCTGGATTTCATCCGGACGCGCGTTCTCAAAGTACAACCGTTGTCGTCCATCCGAGTCCTCGGAGATGGCGGCGGGGATGGAACTGGCCACGACGGTCCAACCGGGCGGCAGAACAACCGTGTTGCGTGGGCGGCCAAACGCGCGATCCCAGACCAGTTCATCACCGTCGAGGAAATAGCGCCCTGCATCGGTATACGTTTCCGAGATCCGCAGACGGGCCGAATGCCCGGGCGCAACCGGCGGAAATGAAATGACGACCACCTCGGTATCGGACTGAACCGGTTCACCCGGGTCGAGACCCCGTTTCTTCACTTCATCGCCCCTCAGGGTTTCGACTTTGAGCACGTCGCCGGTGTCGAGCAACTGTGCCGCGGGGTTACTGACCCGGCTACCTGCGCGGACGACGTTGAAGTAGTTTTTCACACCAGGACGTGCCTCCGTGTAGTCGTGATAGAGGCTGAACGAATGCGTTGACGGATCGTTGAGGAAATACACAATCTCGCGGTCCTGATAGGCGCGCTCCAGTAAGCGAGTGGATTGAGCGGGCAGCGTAACCGTCGACTGCGGGCCTGGCTTGGTGGTCAGCGACGGTCGAAATGGTTGGAGGCCTGGCTTTGCACGGATGACGAGCGGCGCCGCGGCCGGACTCGCGTTCATGAAACTGATCTGGACGCGCCCGTCGGCCGTCGGCAGCACCTGCGCCGGCACGTTGCAACTGACCAGCCGATATCCCGCCGGCAAAACGATGCTGTTGCGCCGAATGCCAAGTGATCGGTCGAACACGATGGTGTCACCGTCACGAAAGTAACTCTTGGCGTCTTTATAGGTTTTGTCGATTAACACCCGTGCCTCGCCACCTTGCGGCACCGGCCGCGCGAGATGCACCTTGATGTATTCGGTATCGCGGTCAGCGGTTGGGTGACCGGCCGTGCGCGCTTCCTTTCCGCTAACGACCTCCCACTTGAGCGGTTGACCGGTCGTCAAATCGACGACGCGCTCGTCGGTGGCAACACTGCCTGGGCGAATCGTGTTGAAAAAAAATCGAGCGCCTGGCGTGGTCGCCGTCACTTCGTAGTAAATGCGAAACTGCCCGGAGTCGGGGGCCAGCAACTCGTAGCGCGTGTAGTCGTCTTCCTGCGTTTGCCTGGGGGCGGACTGCGCCTGCGCTATCGATGCAGTCAGGACCAACGCGGCGAGCGTGCAACACAATCTCATGGAGTGGTGGAGTATACGCCTTGACCCCGGGAGCGCAGCAGGCAGTACACTCGCGCGGTGGCCGAAGTCGTAGGGCTGTTGGTTTTGATATTGGCGGTGCTCTTCCTAGCGTTGCCAATTCTCACGTTCATTCGGCTCGGACGGCTCGGACAAGAGATCGAGGAATTGCGCGAGCGCGTACGCATGCTCGAACGCTCGCCAACGCCACGCACGTCGGCCGCGCAAGCGCCGAGGGAGTCGGCACAAGCCACGGTCGCCACGCCTGCGGTTGATGTCCCGCGCGACGAAGTCGGCGTCCCCTACGTACCTCGCGGGCGCGTCGTCGTTCCGCCGCCCCTCCCCGAACCTACTCTTCAGGACTCGACGCCTCACGAACCGCCGCTCCACGCGCCGTTTCACGACGCGGCGTTTCACGACTCCGTCGATGCGATTCCGGACGTTGCGACCGACGATCTCGAGGATCGTATCGGCGGACGTGGACTGCTTTACGCCGGCATCCTTGTATTGCTCATTGGCGTGAGCTTCTTCCTGAAGTACGCCTTCGACAGCAACTGGATCAACGAAACGGGTCGCGTGGTGCTGGGGGCGATGGCTGGCATCGGGCTTATTGCCGGTGGGCTTCGCTTCGCTCACGCCGGCCTGACGGTCTTTGGCCATGGGTTGACGGGCGCGGGCGTCGCCGTGTTGTACCTGGCGGTTTATGCCGCAGTGAATTTCTACGCGCTCATCTCCAATCAAGCCGGTTTCGGGTTGATGATCGCGGTCACCATTGCGGCCGCGGTGTTGGCCGATCGTCAACGATCGCAGCCCCTCGCGATAATCGCCGTCGGTGGCGGCTTCCTCACGCCGTTTCTCGTCGGTGGCGATGAAAACGCACAGCTGACGCTCTTCAGCTATGTTGCGCTCCTGATCGGTGCGACGTTGCTGTTATCGCTGCGACACCAATGGGTGGCGCTGAACGCGCTCAGCTATGTCTTCACCTATGTCACGGTCCTGACATGGGCAAGCCGCTACTACACGGAGCGTCAATGGCTGCGCACGCTGCTCTTCTTGACGCTGTTCGCCGTGCTGTATTTGATCATCTTGCGCGAAACGCGGCGTATCCCAGGCTCCACCGCGCGCGTTGTCGCCGCCTTGCTGGCAACTGGACCGGTGCTGTATCACTTCTCTGCCGTGATGATCACGGCGCAGCATCCGCCGGCGATTCACATCTATCTGATTGCCGTCACCGTCGTCGGCTTGTGGCTCACGGCGGAGCCGCACCGGCCGTGGCTGCGCCTGGCGGTACTGTTCGCCGCGTTGATTCCGATGTTTGGCGCGCTGACATTACCGAACGGCCTGTCCTGGATCGTGCCCAACGTCATCACCATCATTGCCGTTGCCGCATTGCACTTTGTCGCGCTTATCGACCGGGTGGCGCGACAGAACGAAATACTCGATACGCCCGAACACATTGCGATCCACGTGGCGGGCATTGGGCTCTTTGGACTGCTCTACGCCATCCTGCAACCGGCATATCCCGAATGGCGCGGCGGGATAGCGGCTCTGCTCGCACTCGGAGCCGTCGGCTTCTGGCGGTGGCTCGGCCCACGCGATCCGATGGCCGCGCTCAACGCCGCGGCTCTGGCCTTTACGCTTGCCGCGTTGGCGGTCGCGGTGCAACTTGATGGCCCGGCAGCGGTCGTAGGCTGGGCCGCAGAGGGCGCGGCAGCCATATGGTTGGGACTGCGCGCGCGGAACCGACCATTTCAGATCGGCGGGCTCGGATTGTTCACGCTGGCCACGGCACGGCTGCTCGATGATTACTTCGTGACGCCAGCAGCGTTCGTTGCCGTCGTCAACGCGCGCGCGATGACGACTTT
>WUUC01030412.1_pt1 | contig 17928 bp, 13 predicted proteins | sample 6278441 | NCBI WGS metagenome assembly WUUC01 (sample SAMN13675441, study PRJNA597444) | soil metagenome | isolation source: soil | place: USA: Washington | collected 2017-10 | reverse complement strand
GCTTCCTTGAGCGCCTGCAAGATTACCTGTTACCTATGTGTCCGGGCCGGACACGGTAATCGTGGCGGAGGGAGAGGAACTGGGTTCGAACCTTCTCCGTTAGGACCCAAGTTTCCCATTACGTAAGCTGATTTTCCGACAGTTCGGCAAAGGCTGCGCCGCCGTGGCATGCAAAATTGTTGTGTATTTGCAACACTCCAAACCCCGCGAGACGTGTGGCCATCCGCGGCCGGCTTACAGCGGGTATTCGTAGGCTCGCAACCGGCTCGTGTGCCCAGCAGAGGGGCGCCGCGTTTCTGCGGTCCAGGCGCATTTTTGCAATCCAACGGTACCTGAAGCGGGCTGACCGGCGCAGCAGATCGAAGGCCGTGACCTCAGCGAAGAAAGCCCAGCTTGCAGCCAAAACATGCAGTCAAACCGAACAAAATCAGCCAACGGTCGAGCAAGGGAAGGCCTTGACCGTCTGATGGTGTACGGCCCTAGGTGTATCGCAACGTGTAGCGGCTTTGCTGGCGGCGCCGTGCTCCTTCAAAATTCTGGCTATGACAACAAAGTCCAGAGAGTACCTTTTCGGCCAAACGATACGAGCGCAAGCTGAGCGCGCCGCTGCCGTACGACGGAATGCCGACCGTCTGGCTTGCGAGGCTTGGAATGCGCGTATGCTCGGCTTTCAGGGACCGGCTCAGCCGTCGCCGGCGATCGGCGACGCTTTGAACGCTGGCTACGGCTATCTCGAGGTCAAATGCCTCGGTTGTAGTACGCATCAGACAGTAGCACTTGATGTCGTCCGCCGGCCCAAGACCACACCCGTCCATGAGCTTGAGCGATACCTGCGCTGCAAGGACTGTTCGCAAGTGCGCCGATACGCCTACAAGCGTAGCCAGCTCGTTGCGTTGCGTCCCAACAAGATCACAGCCGACAGTCCGGCTTCTACGATGTGGCCGGGCGATCGGGACTGAGCATGTGCAACCTCTATTCGATCACTACGAACCAGGAAGCGATCCGCGGCCTCTTCCGAGTCGTGAGCCGTTACGTCGGCAATTTGGCACCGATGCCGGGTGTATTTCCCGATTATGCGGCGCCGATCGTGCGCACCGGTGACGAAGGCCGCGAACTGGCCACTGCGCGGTGGGGAATGCCGTCGTCCTCGAAGGCACTGATGGATGCCACGAAAAAACGCGCCGAAAAGCTGCAGGCCAAGGGCAAGACAGTTGATTTCAAGGAGTTGCTTAGGATGGAGCCGGATGGCGGCACGACCAACATCCGTAACGTGACGAGCAAGCACTGGACGCGATGGCTCGGCGTAGGGAACCGCTGCGTGGTTCCGTTCAACTCGTTTAGTGAGTTTAACAAGGCCGAAGGTGGCGACATCTGGTTCGCGCTGAACGAAAGCCGTCCCCTCGCCTGTTTTGCCGGCCTATGGACCAACTGGACGTCCGTGCGAAAGGTGAAGGAGGGCGAGAGCACCAACGATCTCTACGCATTCCTTACGACCGAGCCGAACGCCGAGGTGGGCGCCGTCCACCCGAAAGCTATGCCAGTAATCCTGACGACGCTGGAAGAAGTTGAGACCTGGATGACGGCTGCTCCAGACGAGGCTCTGAAGCTCCAGCGACCGCTGCCGGATGGTGCTCTGCGGGTCGTGGCCCGCGGCGTAAAGGAAGATCCGATCGGGCAAACAACGTGATCAACGGCGACGATCAAACAACGTTCACAGCTGAGCACGTCAACACCGGTTCCGCCGATGCTGCCGCCAGCGGAGCTTCAATTCGCTCCTTAATGGATCAGTCGCACGAAGGTCAAAAAGCATCCGCAGGGCCTGCTTGACCATAAGTCACTGCAGAGCATCGAAGGCGGAAAGTTAAGACCAGACGAATGAACGAGCCTTTCCAGATCGCCGACCCCTCCGCCCTCACGGACGCCGATTGGGTTGAGATCAACAAACTCAGACTGGCTTTCGAGACGGGCAGTCAAGAAGCCCTGCAGCGAGCCTATCGCGAATTGGGCAGGGATCCTGTCCAATATATCCGCGTGATGAGCGCGATCTATCCCAACGAAGTGCGGGCGTCGATCAAAGAAGCAATGGCCAAACGGGGCCTTACTAAGCAAGATATTCTGAATGCGGTCCGGAGGCGCGAGAACCCCGCTCGCGATCAATAGATAGGACCGATCTGGGGGCATGCCCATGGTCAATGCGCTCGTCCTCCGCCGTAGCGCCCGCTCGGCAAAAGCCAAGGAGCTTCGGGCGGCCCAATATGTACGGATGTCGACCGATCATCAGAAATACTCCCCGGAGAACCAGCGAACAGCAATCGCCGCCTACGCCGCACAACGCGGAATCGCGATCGTCCGCAGCTACGCGGACGAAGGTCGTAGTGGTCTCACGATCGCGGGGCGGAACGGCTTAGAAGACTTGATACAGGACGTTCTGCAGGAACGTGTGGATTACAATTGTGTCCTCGTCTACGACGTGAGCCGTTGGGGACGATTTCAAGATGTGGACGAGAGCGCCTTCTATGAGTTTATTTGTAGGCGGGGTGGCGTGGCAGTACACTACTGCGAGGAAGAGTTTGAAAACGACGGCAGTCTGGCTTCGGTCATAATGAAGAGTATGAGCCGCGTCGAAGCAGCTAGCTTTAGCAAAAGACTGTCGAAACGGATATTTATGGCGCAGAGCTACGGGGTAAGCTTGGGATTTTGGCGAGGCGGCACGGCGCCATACGGCTACCGTCGGCAAGCAGTAGATAAAAACGGTGCACCAAGAGGACTTCTCGCTCCTGGACAACAGAAACCTTTTAAGAGCGACCGCGTCATCTTAGTTCCTGGTCCGAAATCTGAGATTGAAGTTGTTCGCCGCATTTTTCAAGAGTTTGCGTCTCGTAAGAAAACCAGAACAGAGATTGCAAATGATCTAAACGCCAAGCGCCTCTACAATTCGCAAGGAAATCCCTGGCAGATGCAAACGATTGATATCCTGCTGAGGAACGAAGTGTATCTTGGCCATAACATCTACAATCGTCGATCGGCCAAGCTTCAGCAACCGTTGGTCGACAATCCTCCCGATATGTGGATTCGGCACGACCACGCATTCAAGCCCATTATCTCGGTTGCACTATTTGCCAAAGCGCAGCAGGTGCTTTCGGATTTGGTGCAGCGTCAAACGCTCACAGATCAAGAGATTCTTGATAAGCTGAAAGTCCTTTGGCGGCGAGAAGGCCATCTCTCCCATAAGATCCTCTCGGCCTCGAAAGACACACCGGACTGGACTGTTTATGCGCGCCGGTTCGGATCTCTTATGAAGGCCTACAAGCTGATCGGCTTTAAGCCTCAAGAACGGTACCAATACGTACAGACAGGCGAGAAGATTGACGCTCTCATTCGTGCGGCCGCAAGCAAGATCGTCTCGAAGCTTCGAATACTCGACGAATCCGCGGCTTTCCTTCCCGAGCTTAATTTAATCTCGGTGTCCAAGCTCACCATGGTCATTGCAGTGGCATGGTCCGTTTCTGATGGCACGGTTGCCGGCCGCCGGTCGCGACGCTGGGAAGTTCGAAAGATCAAGTACCGCCGCTCTGACTTCACCTTGGTCATCAGAATGGATGAGTCGAATGTCGACATTCAAGATTATTTCTTCCTTCCGACACCTAACCTGCCACTCACCAAGGATCTGAAGAAGCTGCGAATCTCAGACCGACTGTTTGGTGATTTCTGCCATACCGACTTCAATTCCGTTCTGCGTGCGCTACGCGAAACTTTTAATGATTCACACAGCACAATCGATCTCGCAACTAAGGCAGACCGTGCCGCTTCAGCCAAGCAACGCCTGCGGAGCAGATCGCCAACGATAATCCGGTCCAAAGTAAAGGGCGCCCCCGTGCGGCGCTGATAGATCGCAGATATAGGAACGCTCCGATCAGCTTGCCGTAGTTCCTTTTAAAATCGCCGTTGAGCTTCGAGATCTCGATAAGGTCGGACATGACGTCTCCATCGGCCACGCGATGAATGCGGGCCGTTTTGCAGGTGCCGGACATGGAGGATGGACCGCGGTTAGGCGATTGGGAGAACCGAAAGGCCTGACGGTATCTTGGCCTTAGACCACTGATTTGCCCGACAACGCAACGGAAAGAATCGATCCGTGGTTCGCCTCTTCTGCATTGTCGCGTACGCGGCAGATATAGAAATTTGTTTCCGCAGAGCGCCCCTAATGAATCGCGTATGCTATGTTATGGCGCAAGTAGGCCATTGGCCGAGATGTCGACAACTCCCCAGCTGCGTCTGCCGCATTTTTGGTGTTGTATCATCCTTGTAGCGGATGTGTAATCTCACCCCATATTGGCGAGAAAATAGCATCTTGCGCATCGGAGGCACCGATGATCTGTTCCTCATGCGGACATTCCGAAGAGAGCAGGCGTGATACCTGTTCGGCATGTGGTATTTTGCTAAGTATTCCCTGTCCGTCGTGTTTCGCCACAAATCCACCCGTAGCGAACTACTGCAACATTTGCAGCCATCCACTACGAAAGCTGGAGCGGGGTGAGCCGCAACCAGGGCGGCGTGGGCTAGCGGAGCCCGCATACGATGTTCGACTGAAATCCGAACGCAAAGTCGTCACAGTATTGTTTTCTGACATCGTCGATTCGACGTCCTTCATCGACGGTCTCGATCCGGAGGATGCGGATGCGCGGTTAGCCCCCACCCTCAACAGTATGCTAGCCGCCGTTCACCTATATGGTGGCACCGTTAGCAGTATGCGCGGTGACGGTCTCAGCGCTCTCTTCGGGGCGCCCCTCGCTTTCGAGGACCATGCGGCCCGGGCTTGTCTCTCAGGAATCGCCATGCTCGATGGCGTACGATCGGCCGGGCAGGGACTTAAAATCCGCATCGGCATTCATTCCGGCGAAGTACTTGTGCGATCAGTGGTTGCGGATTTTACTCAAGTTTACGAGGCGACGGGGCCAACAGTTCATATTGCTGCCCGAATGGAGCAGCTCGCCTCTCCAGACACTGTGCGAATTACCCGAGCGACCCGGGACCTATCGCGCGGCCTCGTTCGCGAGCACCTTCTTGGGTTGATACCAGTTCGAGGCATCAGTGAATCAATCGAGCAGTATGAGTTCACCTCGGCCGCCCCAACCCGCACGAGATGGGACATTCGCGCGCAGTCACGGCTGACTGCCTTCGTCGGACGCCGTTCAGAGCTTCTAGTACTCAGCAAGGCTTGGCACGATGCGTGCCGCAAGCGGGGTCGAGCGATCACGCTCGTTGGTGATCCGGGGGTCGGCAAGTCACGTATCCTGCACGAGTTTATCGTCTCCAATGAAAGTGTCTCGAGAAGCGTACATGTCGCTGCTTCGGCATCCTACGAGACCCACTCTACTTTTCTGGCTTTGTCGAGAATAGTCCGCGGGTGGCTAGGAATTGAAGATGGAGCAACATCTGCGACGATCGTGCAGTGCATTACAAGTAGCTGTAACAGTGCGTCGACGGACGATATCCGTGCGCTACACTCCATGCTCGATCGCTCGTGGTCCGACGAAGCGTGGGAAGCATTAGAGCCAGAAACCCGCCGACGTATGATGATCCAGGCTGCAGCGCGCTTCATTCAATTTGCGGCCGAACGCTCGCCCGTCGTTATAGTGTTCGAGGATTTGCATTGGATGGATGCCGGTACGATTGAATTTGTCCGCTACCTGGCGTCCGATCTGGAAGGCCGGGCTATTCTGTTACTGTGTACTACGCGACCCGAAACTACAGTGGAGAAGTTAGGCTTATTGCTCGAAGAGATGCCAATCGATACTTTGAGCCGCGAGGAGGCCATCAGCCTTCTCGATCAACTCCTGGGTAAATCTGCGGACCTCCAGAAGTTCAAGCTTGGCTTGATCGTTAAATCCGCCGGAACACCGCTCTTTCTGGAGGAAGTCGTCCAATCGCTTATTGAGCGTGCAGTTCTGGTGAAGACTGGCGATGGCTATCGCTTGATGTCGAGCCTCAAGGAACTGTCAGTGCCAGCCACTGTTCAGGCGGTAATTGCAGCTCGTATAGACAATCTTCCAGATCAACCGCTAGCGCTGCTGCAGAAGGCCGCGATAATTGGCGCCGAGGGCCCTCGTCACCTCCTGCTAAGCATTGCAGCTCTTGGGCACAGTGAGTTCGATCAGCGCTTGGCTGTTCTGGAAGCTCGGGGATTTTTGCGGTTACTGGGGGACAATTTCGCCTTCAAACATGTCCTAACCCGCGAAGTTGTTTACGACAGCATTTTGTCGGAGACGCGTCAGGCCGCCCACCTAGATGTAGTGAGGTCAATTGAAGAGCAGAGCTCAAAATTCGGCAACGAGAATGCCGAAGCGTTAGCGCGCCATTCGCTCGCGGGCCTCGATTGGCCCCGGGCCGCAAAGTATTTTCGCATCGCGGCGGAACGGGCGTCGGAATTTTCCGCTTTTCATGAGAGCGCCGCTCATTTGCGTATCGTTTTGATGAGTCTCGAAAAGCTAGGCACGTCCAACAAAGTCCTTGTCGAGACAATCGACACTCTACTCAGCCTAAGACGCGCTCTATTCGCAGCTGGCGATCTAAGTCCTATTCTGGGTCATCTGACGAAAGCGGCCGAATTGGCTGAGCAGATTGGTGATGAAGCTCGGCTAGCCGCCGCCAACATCTTTATTTCAAATCTCTATAGCCACCGAGGTCGTCTTGATGAAGCGATTGAGACCGGCTCGCGCGCACTTGCCATCGCGCAGCGCCTTGGTGACTTTAATCTGCAAATTTCGGCTTCGATAGTGCTTAGTCTTGCGTACGAATTCGGGGGTCGAAGTCGCGAGGTTGTTGCGTCTCTTGAGCCGATCGCAGCCACTGTCGACGCCGACATGGATCATCCTCATTTTGCTACTTCAGCATCATTTTCTGTTCAATGTATCGCTATTCTTGCCGGCGCTTTCGCCAGCCTGGGCCGTTTCGAGGATGCCGATCAGTATGCCAAGCGCGCAGTTGAGCTCGCTCGCAAACGCGGACGTCCTTACGACGTCGGATTGGCTACCTACTATCTTGCCTTGGTCCAGTTGCGTCGCGCGAGGATCGACGAGACAATCGCCATAGTGCAAGGCGGCATTCGAGATGCGGTCGGATTTGTTATCCCGTGGCTGCATAGTGCACTTGGCTACGCTTACCTCGTTAAGGGAGATGCCGCGGAGGCAAGAGCCCTTCTGGAGGACGTCCACGAACGGTGTCGATTGATGGGGCTTGATTTTCTCACAGTTCGGACGACGGCTTGGCTCGCCTTTGCCAATCTCCGGCTTGGTGACACGGCGACCGCGGAAAGGCTTAGCGCGTCCGCACTGGCGCGTGCTAGCGCTCACAGTTACCGCGAGCTCGAGGCATGGCTCCTCCGGCTGCGCGCCACGCTCCGATTCAACCAGACACCGCAAGACCACGCCGATGCGGTCACAATGGTGGAGAGCGCATTGGGAATTACCGCTGAACTTGGCTTGGAGTTAGAGAGAACACATTGTATTCGAGTTCTGGCAGAAATAACGGATGGTTTGACGGCGATGCCGATCGCCAATGATGCTTATGTGCAGATGGGCATTGCGATGTCTGATGCGGAGCCGGCCTTGATGCTGCAATTCGCTCGCCAACATCGCATCTGATTGGCTTCTGTAGCCGTTGATTTGGCTGGTTACGGTCCGTCGCCGCCGTCATCGTCATCATCGCCATCACACATGCAAATTGAAGCGGAGCACATTGGCTGATAACCGCCCGAGCTTACATCCTCACGGATCTTCTCAAGGCCCGCCGGCGGCGTCGGGACAACAAAATGGACGATACTCGAGGAGTCCTCGTGAGCGGCAATTCGCCCATCTCCAAGTTTTTTCCGCGCGTTAGTGTCCAGATATTTTGCTAGAACCTCCCGTGGGCGATCCAGGAGCTCAGCCGCGGCGCTCGGGTCCGTCCAGACTTTTTTCAGTAGTTTAAACAGCGCGTCTACATCTTTCGACACCCAGCTCACGCGTAGCATACCCTGGACTTGTCCGCGTTTTTCGTCGGGTGACAGCGCGTCGGGATCTAGCCGGATGGCATCGGGCATCCAGGGCACGATTAGGTTCATGGTGTTGCGAGTGTCTATATGCGCGACGAAGGCTCGGCCATGACGATCCTTAATTCCACGAGATGCAAGGAATTCTGTAGGATGATCAAGAAGTGCGCTGGCTACCTCTGATTGCGTCCAAGCTTCAAAAACGACTTGACCGAGAATCCTTTTCTCCCTTGCGTTGAACACTGCCACCTCCCCCGCGAAGTTGCCTCGAAAGTGATAGTGTGCTCGATTTTCGGTCCTCGTACAAGATTTATCCAAACCGTGAGATGCCACTTGCAGCTAAGAAGGCCTTCGTTGAAGCCTCATATCGCATGGCACAGAGTCGGCCGCGAGCAGGTAATTCTATGCGATGGTGACCGGGATTGGTTACTCTCAGCACAGCTGTATGCCGACCTGCTTGAAGCCATCGACGGCTCGACAACAGACGAGATTCTCGAGCGTTTATCGGCGGCTTTCGAGCCTGCAGAGATACTGTTCGCTCTGCATAATTTGGAGGTCGGAGGTTATGTCGAGGAAGCGGCGATACTCTTAGAGACAACATGCGAAGGAAGCTCCGAGCGCGACCACATCAACACCACGAGCCTTATCGAGAGCACCTCCATCTCGTGCATCGGCGTCAAGATTGATCCAGCCCTTCTCGTAGATCAACTTCGTTTTCAGGGCATTTCCATCACTGAGCCCGATCAACCCTTGATCGTCTTTACAGACGACTATTTGAATCCGGCTCTCGCCGAAATGGATCGCCTAAACTGGCAAAGGCGTCGTAGCTGGGTGCTCGCGCGGCTTCATGACTCTACAGCGTGGATCGGCCCGCATTTTAAGCCGGGGGCGTCGGTTTGTTGGCACTGTCTCGCCCGACGTATGCGCGAGGCTCAATGGGTCAAACAAGCGGTCCGCGCGCGCACGATCCGGTCTTCACGACCTGCCCTGAAATCCGATTCATCTTTCAAAACTCGGACTAACCTCACTCTGCTGACTAGTGAGTTGGCCCCAATGCTAACCGGTCACTCGATCCCTGCGAATACGCTGATATCGTTCGAAGCCGACGCCAAACGGATCGAACACCATTACGTTCGCGGAGTTCCGGGCTGTCAACAATGCGGTCCAGATCTTTCGCCGGAGGATGCCGAAAGACAATCTACAATGCTAATGGCCCTGCGCAGGGATGCTGAAGATGCTCGATGTTTCGCACATCTAATCAGTCCGCTGGTTGGACTGGTCCCAGAGCTGCGTGATTTTGAAGAAAGTGAAAAAGGACCGGCACATATCGTCACCGCACTTCAGCCGATTCCCGAAAGCCTTGCGGCCTCCGCCCCACGTCTCGCACCGCGCGAACTTGCTTTTGGGAAAGGCTATCGTCGGACGCATGCAGTCATCGGCTGCATTGGTGAAGCTATCGAGCGTTATTCGATAATGCAGGATAGCGTCGCCCCGGTCATTGCTAGCGCACGAGAGCTTGGCGATGATGCTATAGACCCGCGCACTTTATTGAACTTTAGTGCCCAACAATACTCCCACCGGGCGAAATTGAACTCGCTGCATGGTGGATTCAATTGGATCCCCGTCGAATTTGACCCAACGAAGCAAATCGGCTGGATCCGCGCGGTTTCGATGAGCCTTAGAAAAGGCCGCCTGGTGCCATCAGCCTACTGCAACTTCGGCAACAAACAAGATGTCGGCCGTCAATTCATGCGAGCCGACACAAACGGTTGCGCCAGTGGGAGCAGCATTCGAGATGCCCAATCGCGAGCGCTTCTGGAGCTGATCGAGCGAGATGCAGCCGCTATTTGGTGGTACAACCGCCTGTCGCGCCCTCTCGTTGACCTCGAGACCTTTGCGAATCCCATGTTCAAGGATTTCAGTTCGTGGGCAAATCGAACGGGCCGAACACTCCGCGTGCTCGACATAACCACCGATTTAGCAATCCCCGCGTACGTCGCAATCTCAGCTCGGTATCCGTCAGGTGAATGCGTCGCGTTTGGATTTGGTTGTCACCCTGATCCAGGTCGAGGTATCGAACATGCGCTTGCGGAGATGTATCAGATGTGCGCGCTATTCGAAGCCGCTTTCGAACATGAAAGCGCCATGGGTTTAGAGGACGCTAAAGGACAGGCCTTAGCACGTTGGCTCCGCGAAGCAACACTCGACACGCAATATTTCATGGAGCCGGTGGGGTATCGAAACGCAAACGATTATGATCGCGTCCCGCTATCAGACCCCCAAGATGTATTGGACAAGGTGCTTGGGTCGCTCCAGGCGCGTGGATTGGACTCCTATTGTATTGAACTAACGCGGCGAGACATCGGACTTCCGGTGGTTCGCGTTCTGGTCCCTGGCTTGCGCCACTTCTGGATGCGTTTAGCTCCCGGCCGGCTATACGACGTGCCGAGTTCGCTCGGCTGGCTTGCGAAACCATGTGAGGAACATGATTTGAATCCCACCCCGATCTTCATATGATGGTGCGCCGCGTCGTTCGGCTAAGGCCCGGTCTGGGCATCGTGGACCAAGGCGGCCAAAAAGCCGTTGTTGGCTCCCACTTCCGTGTTCAATTGTTCGGGTTTAGCGAACAACTGCGAGAAGAGCTTGAGTTGCTGGTTGGACCGGGGCTGGATTTAGACGAATTTGTCGAAGGTCAGGGAAACCTTCAGCCGGTCGACATAGCTGGCCGACTGTTGTTACTCAAATATTTAAGTTCGTCGGGCGCGTTACGTTATGGCTTGATAATTGATGGTACGCCCTTCGTCGAAATCGAGCCGCTTAACCACCGGTTCGAATGGTGTATCGATAGGGAAGACGGTACAGCCCGATATAAGATCTGTCCATTTGCGGTCTTGCATCAAACCTCAAACGACTGGCAGCTGGAGGCACCGCTCTACCACGTTAGAGCGCGATTACTGCGAGCCGTTTGTATCGATGTGGTGAGCCGGCTCTCAAAACCAACTTCGCTCGTAGACCTAGTCAGCGCTCTTCCTTCGGAAGCCCCGGTCGTCCGTCATGTATTCGCTTTTCTGGCGACCGCGGGCATAATCCGCGAAAGCGAAAGGGGAATGGAACCACTAGAAAGTTCTTGGCTCCTTTGGGATCTGCTTTTTCACTATCACACGCGGCTTGGCTTTTTACCGGATCCTATAGGTGCGACGGGGGCACGCGGTCTTGCTAAGCAGGAGTTTCCAAGCCCGATCCAGATCAAACTTCGGACGGTCTCCCCGACTGCCGACCCGCCGCTCGCCAGAGTATTGAATAGACGGCGCTCACAGCGGCGGCCGGGGCTGCGCCCGATCACCATCGATCAACTCGCCGCCTTTTTGTCTCTGTCTACCAGCAACACACCTTTCCCGCGCATGGGGGGCTTAGACGTGTTCAGCTTCTACCTTGCAGTGCGACGCTGTGATGGTTTGGCACCCGGCTTCTATCGCTATTATCCAATTGAGCATGCACTCGAACCCGTTTCAGTCGCCACGGAGTACCTTAATCAAACGTTCATTCAAGCCGAGTCAGCGCTCGGAGCCTCAGACTGTCCACCTGACATCGTGGTGAAGCTTGTGGTCGATATTGCGAGGGCGAGTCAGGCTTACGAGCGGATTGCGTATCGGCTAGCTCTGCTCAATGCAGGTATGATTATGCAGACAATGTACTTGGCGGCGACTGCACTGTGCTTAGCGACTTGCGCCATCGGGTCAGGTGATTCCTTGGACTTTGCCCACCAAATTGGCATTGACCAAGGACGGCAGGATGTAATCGCCGAAGTCGCGCTCAATAGTTACGACGCGACGATGGCTTCCTAAGGGAGCTTCATGAAGACAATGTCTTCCGCGGCAGTAAGTGGGGAGATCTCGACCGCCGAAACTCTTCCCTGATCATTTCGCACGAACTTGGCTCGTGTCAGCCAAAAGGATGTGAAACTTTGAAAGTTGTCGTCTGCATTCATGATGGATGCAAAGCTCTTGAAGGCTTCATCTGTATTTCTAAATGTTTCGGCGGTGTCATGGCACAGTCTGGCACTACCTCGCTGCAAATTCATGCCAACAAAATGGCCGGCATTGTCAATTTGAAACGTAAGCGCCATTTTCAGCTCGGCGCTGTAGTACGTACCTACGAGATCCGCTGTCTGGGCAATCCCGCATTCAGGCCGCGACCGGGCAATACTCGGCGGCAACTTCAGCTTCAGAGCAGGCTCGTAAAGATTGGCCAGGGCGAACGCAGCGTCACGCAAATAGGGAAGGGTATCACCGCGGTTACTTAGAATTACGATTGTGAGCTTATGGCTTGGCACGAAAAGCACAAGTGCTCGAAAGCCGCGCCAAGTTCCCCCGTGACAGGCAATTTTGACGCCCTCAATTTCATCAATGTACATGCCCCCGGCATAGGCGGCCTTGTCTGAACTTTCAGGACCGCAATCAGTAAATCCCGGCTTTACGCTAGACGACGTCGAAACTGCGAAAAGTTGCAAGAAACGAGCATCTCCGGCGGACACCCCCTTATTGATCTGAACTAACCATTTGATCATGTCTGGCAGCGTTGTCATGAGAGACGCCGGACCGGGAAGTGCAGTAGAGTCAATGCATCGGGCAAGTTTTGCGCCGGGTGCGAGGCCGTAGCAGAACTCGTTGGCAGGACCATAGGACTCGGCACGGTGTGCTATAATCTGAGTTGGATCCTCGAGTAAGAATGTCCGCGTCATCCCAAACGGCCTGAATACGGTCTCATCGAGGTATGCTGCGAGGCTTTTCTTGGCCTTCTGAGCAACAATTTTTCCCAGGATAAAGTACCCAGTATTGTTGTAGGCCCACTCGATGCCCGGATCGTGGCTTAGGCCATTCTGGCCTAGCAGGAAGCGCTCCACGTGTGCCGATGTTTGAACATCATCAAACCGCCGGCCCGTCGTGGTCGTGGCCCAGACGTAATCACGGATCCCGCTCGTGTGGCTCAACAGGTGGCGGATAGTTATTCCCTTATTAAGCGCAATGGGAAGAAGCTCACCCACGTATGGATCGATTACATCGTCGAGCCTAAACAGTCCCTCGTGCGCGAGCGACAGTACCGCAAAGGCCGTAAACTGCTTAGCAATGGAAGCGCCATCGAAAACGGTTTCGTCTGACACGGGGATTCGGTGTTCTAAATTCGCCAAGCCGAACGTGTGAGAATAGAGCACGCTGCCGTCGCTTATCACCGCCACAGCTGCGCCGGGCCCACCTGCAGGATACCGCTCTTGCATCAGCCTGTCGCCTTTCTCAGTGCATCCTGCAAGAAGCAACGCGAGTCCAGCGACCAGAAGCTTAGGATCCATCGCAGTTTCCCTTCTATTTCGGCCAACCTTAGCGGCCATCGCCATATCGATCCTTCGAGCTAGGATTGATGAGCGACGATAGATCGCACCGATCAGCGATCGCTGCCCTTCGTCGCCGCCTTAAATTTCAATACTTACGCGATGTTCTTTCTGTCGTTGACGTTCGCGCGTCGTCCGACCCGCCACGCCGAACCATCGTGTTATGCCCGTCCCAAGTCCTTATCAAAGCATCTTATCGGGCCAGATTGTAGCAGAAGCGTAAGTTTGTTGCGCGCCATTCTCGCCAGTTCGAATTCACACATCAGTTGTTATGGAAGAAGCAGGCCATTGGCCGAGAGTACTCATATGCCTTAAACGTCCCTCGATGGAACTAGGTCGGCCAGTTCGAGATTCCCGAGCTTGAAGTCAGCAGCCCTCGGTTGAGACACCTCGCGATTTTCCCTTTCCAAAAAGCTCAATACCCGCAGCGGACTATTTGTCACCAGCACCGAACTCGCAAAGTTCTTTTCCATAGCCAATTGCTTGATCAAAGGCAGCAATGGTTTTCGTTTATCCATTGGGTCATCAGTTGGCCAGGAAATGTCATCGCAACTACGATTCCAGTATTGATTGGCGCTGTAGAAAACCATCGGACTGGGGGACTGATCTTTAGCGCGATAGTAATTTTGTGTCGCGTCTTGGAAAACCTCCTGGACAGTACCCGCGTTTCCTTCGAAATAAATGATACCGGCATTGGCCCATGTGACGAGACCGTCCTCGCGAAGACTGTTGTAAAACATCTTTGCATGATGGCTCGCAAACAAGTTTGGCGGCTCGTGACCATAAAGCCAAGTTGGAACACCGAGACTCCATCGCGCCTCTTCTGGCTCGGCATTCCAACTTCCAAGTATGAGCGCTCGAGCAGCCGCCGCCGTTTTTCTCCACTCGGACGTCTCAAATCCCTGATCAGTAAGGAGTGTCCGAACTGCAGAGACAGTATCCTTGGTACTAGTTGCCAGTAATGCACCCAGGTTAGCGGCTTCCATAAGCCCCGGACCGCCTCCGGACAGGACAAAAAAGCGCTCTTCAGTCAAAGCCTTCGCGATCAACACGCAATCCCAATAGGTATCGGTTTGGCGCTGGAAGTCGTGCCCTCCCATCACCGCAACGACTTTTCTGTCTTGTAGCAGCTCCCTAACCGCTCTCTCTTGAGATGAGTCATGCAATCGAGCTGCGACCATCTGGGCAAGGTCAAGTACACGCGGCTTGCCTCTCTCGACATTGAACCATCTGTACCCGCCATAGTCGGGGGTCATCTCCCACCCTGAACCATCTACTGCCATCCCGGCGTAAAGTTCTGAAACCATGTACGTACTTGACCGAAATGCGCTCAAGCCCTTCGGCAGCAGCTTTGTATCGTCTAGCCTCCGGCCACCTTGTTCAGCAATCTGCAACGACAGATCTCGCTCGGTCTCACAGCCTATAAAGAGGGAATCTGTGACCGAAATTTTCTTGAAATCAACCGTCAGTGGCGTGAGGTCCAAGGCAATAATGGTTGCGGGCTCCAAAGCCCCCCTGCCTATCCACTCTTTAACGGCCTGAATCGTCGTAATATTCAGCATGCGAACCTCTGATTGAGTTGATTGGCACAAGCCAGTTATCGCAATCACTTCAAGGCGTCATTCAGCAGGTTCGCCATACGAGCCGCAGCCAACGCTGCCTGGGTGCGCGCGACGTTCCTTGCATTGGTTTCGTACTCACGCGTCAGCTCCACCGCATCCGTCCCAGTACCGACAGGTGGAGCGTAGGCAAATTCCTTGGCAAGCTCAAAACTCTCCTTGACCCACTTATCCGGGTCCAAGATCTGTGCTGCGGCTGCATCCGCCTGGACGTTCATCAGCCCTCCGCGGTCCTTTGCATCAAAGATGGCTCCGAACACCGAGGAATATCCGCCAAAGAAGCGATCCCAGTACGAATGGAGCGGAAGCGTCTCGCCCGTCGCCGGGATGACCCGTTCCGAATTTCCACCACGATCCCCTGCAGGGATTTGCGCCGTGTGTCGCTGGACTGCGTGCAGCGGCTGATGAAGATCGCCAATAAGGTGAAGCATCCACACAAGATCGTATGACCGCACATCGTCGGATGCACCCGATGATGCCGGCAAGGCCGCGATCATCAGGTTGAGCTGCGTGACGGCATCTACGGGGTCCGGCGTGGCCAAAGGTGTTCCGTCCGGCGAAAACATTAAGTCCTTGAAATGCCAGTAGGGGTGCCGGTTCTTGTCGACGTATCCGATGTTCTTGCCAGCGTCGGGTCCATCGGCGCGGTCTGTAACGTATCCGTTCTTCATCTTTATGTCGTCAGCCCAGGTAGCGGCATGGACGAACGCGTACGCTCGTGCCGTCTCCGCATCAGGCGCGCCAGCTGTCCACGAAGAGTAGTCCGCGTTTAGCTTCAGCAGTGCGTCGACCTTATCTTTGACCGGCGCATTGAGGCGCTGATAAGCCACGTAGGCGATCTGCATATGGCCCTCGTCCCACCAGGTTAGGGCCTGATTAACTGGAGACGTCAGGAACAGGACGATCAGGAATGCCGCTAAGCGCATAATGGTTTTCTCCAATATGAAATGCCACTATCCAAACATTCAGCTTTAATTCTCCGAAAGATAGCATACTCGTTATCATTCTACCCAAGCGTTTTTCTTTGGTGACATGCTAACGTCGAGAGCCACACCTCCCGCCCATCAAACCCTGGAGAGCCCGGATGCGCTTTGTACTCGTGCTTGCCATCACCGTCTTGTTGGCAAATGTTGCCTTCGCCCGCGACCTGACAGTCGCAACTTGGAATCTCGGGTGGCACCTGAATCAGGCCGAGGCCAAGGCATGGATCAAGGACTGCGGGCAGCCGTTCGCTCTAAATCCAACGACTGGCCTTTGGGAACCGTCCACCGCGGGTGCGACGAAGCGTGGGTGGGAGCTGCGTTGGGGACGTGACGCCAAGATCAAGTGGGACATCGCCGTGAAACCACCCTGCGACGTATATCAGTCGAATTTTCGGATCGTCCCAGTCACCGAGGCTGCCTATCAGAAGCGAGCCGAGCAGATCAGAAATTTCATCACTTCGAATTTGAACACCGATATCCTGGCCTTCCAGGAGGTGAGCGGCGAGGCTGCCGTCCGGGACGTTCTCCCCAACAACGGCGTGGACTATGAAATCTGCTCCTTCGCCACCTTTAAGGTGCAACGTTTGGCAATCGCCTGGAAGCGAACGCTTGGCTCTGTATCGGATTGCGTGGTCGAAAGCACTATGACGCTTCCGCAGCTCGATCCAACCGACCAAGTGCGGCCGGGCCTGTCACTTACTCTGCAGATCGACGGCAGACCTCTCAGGATCATGACGGTGCATTTGAAGTCATCATGCGTTAGCCCGCTCGAAGATCGCGGAAAGCTCGATGGCAACGCGGAGGCGTGCCAGGTACTCCAGCAGCAGGCACGACCGCTCGAAGCCTGGCTAGAGGCGAGGTCTTCAGGTGTCCCGGTCGTAATCATGGGCGATTTCAACCGCAACCTTTCCCACGAGAAAAGCAAGATTCCCCAGTCCGCAGTGCGGACTGACGGCAGCGATCCAAAATCACCACTACCCCCGGGGACTCGCGTCCGTAGTTTGTATGGGGAGATAAACGACGATGCTCCGCCGGATAGCTCTCTGGTCCTCTTGGAGCCCGATTGTCCTGTGAATGCAGCCGCACAGGAGATCTGCTCTCGGTCAAAGAGCGAATTTTTCAATCAAGAAGCGCTAAAGCCATTGACGCGTGCAGAGAGCCTTGGTTGCCGCAATCCTATTGGCCTCGATCAGCTGCTGATCAGCACCCCGCTATCCGCGACGGGGTCCGCAACGAAGGTATCGATCGGCCGTTTGGGGGGAACGCGCCCAGCCAACCAAAACAACCCGGACCCGCTGCTAGCGGTATCGGACCATTGCCCGCTGAAAGCCACACTCAAATTCTAGACGCCTGGTTTCATTCCGACTGCTCGCGCGCGAGGAAAAATTAGTCAATGCCAAGCGCCAGATTCGCAAATGAGATGTTATGGAAAAAGCCGGCCAGTGGCCGAGGCGAAGAAGATCGCGTCAGGTTTTACCACCGCAGCGTGCCTCGCGCTGCGTGATCGGCCAATGCAAGATCTCGGCAGCTCCTCCAGCGGTCAGCGTTTTCCTTCGATCGCGATCTCGACGAGGTATGGCCGGTCGGCCGCGACAGCCTTTGCAATTGCGTCAGCGATGTCGTCGGCCTTCTCAACTCTGACCGCCTCAACGCCCATGCCGGCTGCGAGATGCACGAAGTCGAGCGCGGGGCCGGCGAGATCCATATTCTGATAGGGATGCTGAGTGCCGGCTTCGAAGTTCTGACGCCAGACATCTACATTGTGTTTGAGGATACGGTACTCGCGGTTCGCCAGCACCACGAAAACGATTCCAAGCTTATGATGTGCGGCGGTCCACAGCGCCTGGATCGCATACATCGCTGAGCCGTCGCCGGAGACGGCGACAACCGGACGATCTGGTATTGCAACCT
>WUUC01187824.1_pt1 | contig 17930 bp, 24 predicted proteins | sample 6278441 | NCBI WGS metagenome assembly WUUC01 (sample SAMN13675441, study PRJNA597444) | soil metagenome | isolation source: soil | place: USA: Washington | collected 2017-10 | reverse complement strand
CGATGTCGGCCCACCCTCCAGCGAGTTGAAGTCCGGGCACCTGAATCGACCTACGATTCACCGAAAAATAGTAGACGCCGCCTAGCTGCGCATACGAGTCCCGCGATTGAAAAATCCGGTCGTATTCGTTGGCATAGAACACCACCTGTTGCTTGCTTTCTATTGCGCCCTCAAGCCGCGCGACCCGAACGAACGGATCTCCTTCGGCCGACCAGTCTTCTGTACCTACTTCATGAGCCTTTTGAAAGTAAGCGACCGGGCCACACGCCACCGTGACCTTGGCTGTAAGTGAATTGCCACTTCCGAGGTAACGATCCTTCGCAGCGTCCTTGCAAAACCCGATTATCGAAGCAGCGGTGGCCCCGGTGCGGAAGTAATCGCTGAACAGACATACTATGCAGTCGCCCTCATCACGGAAGAAAACCCCTCCCGCGGCCGCTAGCCTCGGCATCGTATCCGAGAAAAAATTGTCCAGCACCTTTACGCGTTCGCCGATGTCGCGTTCGCGAACCCATGCTGAGTAACCGTTTAGGTCCACGCGAACGACCACGGTTTCAGTTATGGCGGCTCCACGAAAGACGTATTCCCCCGCAGCTGCGGCAGAGGCCGACTTCTCTAGAAGAATCCCTCGCGTCGGACTGGGGTTCTTGTAAAAGGCATAGGTTCTAGCGCGTCGGTTCGGCATTGATTCTTTCCGTATGCTCGTCTGGGCACTCGCTCGTAACGGCGGATGAGAGTCCGTAGATCAGCGTTGCGCAGTAGGCGGCAACAAGCGCGACTCGGAGCCAGATAGTCGCGTTGGCCAATGCAGCGAATTTTTTGCTCGCAATCTGCGACAGCAAGACGTTGTGAACCGAGTAATGCTCTGCGATCCCTTGTGGAGTGAGCTGGCTTACCGAGGTCGCGTAGCTGGCGGGTGATTGGCGCGCGATGTCAGGAAACGAGGATAGTGAGAACGGCGCTTGCTGGATTCTCGGAGCCAACGCACTGACGCATTGCAAAAGGGTCAAGAGCACTGCGACGGCTGCGGTGCCACACGCGACGAATCCAATAGCGAAGGCTGCAATATGCAGCGAGTGCGCCACCGCAAGAATTTCGTCAGCCGATACTCCGACTGCCGTGCCCACAATGCTGACGACGGCGAGAATTCCCCCAGCCTTCGCGTCAGCGAATTTGATGTAATCGGTTATGTAGTGGTTGACCTGCGCGGCGAAGGCCGCAGAGTCGGATGTAGCAGGCGGTGGTGTCATGGGTCTTCGTTCGTGTGCGAGCTTAGCTACGCGTTATTCGCGTCCGGCGTCCCGCACGGGTTGTTGACGCGTCACGGTGAGGCGCAGCCCGGTCGCGCGTCCCCGTTGGGGCTCCGAGCACCACCGCGTACCGCTCAGCCCAGGTTATTGCCGCCGCTTTTGTCGGGGTTCGAAGCGGGCGTCGGGACGCCGTTGACGTTCCGCACGTGGTAGTCGCCCGCGTACTTCCCATCCCGGATGTCCTTCACAAACTCGGGGCGAGTCATGTTGCGGTTCCGTTCCGGGTCGTAAAAACGCTGGTTCCTGCCGGACTCCGATTCCGTGGTCACTCGTACGCGCTTCGCCATATAACCCTCCATCTTGTGGATCCACCGGCGAACGCTACACAACCTGTAGCGCTATGCAAGCGTTTAGTGACTAAAGGATCTCGCGTCTTATCTGCCGCTACGGCGGCGCTTGACCCTGCTCACATGTTCAGCCAGCCTTCAGGACTGTGCGCCGGCCGTTCCACCCGATCACGGCCGAACATCTGCGCGCGTACTGCGCCAACTGCCGCGTTAGCGCCGAGCTCTGCGTGCAGCGGAAGCAAGGGGCCGACGCGCAGCGCTTCGCCGCCGAGCGGCTACGCAAAGCCGGCTGGCATGTCGACGGTGCGGGCACGCCGCGCGAGCGCTGGTACTGTGCGAAGTGCGCGAAGCAGGGGACGAATCTCTAGCGGAGTGCCCTCATACCGTGCATCCCGACACAACGAGCCTACGAAGCTTCGAGCAACTCGCCGATCGCTACGCGGAGGAGCTAGACGCGCGTTTTCGGACGCTGAATCTCTTCGTGCAGCACGCGGGCGAAATCGGCAGGACGCACGAGGTGTTCTTGCGGAGCGTCTTGCAGCGCTTCCTACCTGCAAAACTGCGGTGCGGAAGCGGATTCATCGTCACGCGCGACGGGACGTCGAGACAGCAAGACATCATCGTATTTGATGATCACTCGCTCCCGCTCTTATTGGAGATAGGTGATTGCGTTGTCGTAGACACTGAAGCGGCGCTCGCGACCTTCGAGGTAAAGACCAATGTTGACTCGATCGCGAGGCTCGACGAAGCGATCGAGACTGTGATGGAAACCAAGCGCCACGGCGGCTTCCGATTCTGCGCGCTCTACGCCTGGGCGGGCATGAGCCTTGAAAGCACGCTGGAGTGCCTTTGGGCGCGATACCGGCGGGGGGCGGACCTTGGGAGCAATCTCATTCCCGATGCGATCTACGTGCGCCGGTCGATATCTCATCATGCCGAGTGAGACAGGACACGTGATTGACGCACCTTTGCGTCTGCTCAGAATAGGTGAGGACAAGAACAGCGAGGGCGCTGCGCTGCTCACTCTCATAGATCGCATGTGGTACCGGCTACACACCGTCGCCAGGCGACCGTGGTGGATTGAGAGCTGGGGTGCCCGCCTTGACCAGGTGGCTGACCGCGTCGCATGGCCCGATGACCTTCAGCAGCGCGCGAACGAAGCGGAGTGGAAGATCAACCCTCACTTGAAGCCTGCGAGCGAGTAACCGCATGACTGGAAAGATCGTTTGGATTCTTGGCGCCGGCTTCAGCCAGTCTCTTGGGGCTCCGCTACTCCGCGAGCTCTTTTCACAAGCACAGCTTGATCGGGTTCTCGGGCGGTACGGCAACGTTTTCAACTCTGTCGTAGACCTCGAAAGCCTAAGAAGTATCACGCGCCTCTATTCGGCAGGCGCATATGAAATTGGGCACGCAGGCGCGGTTCAGACGCAATGGCGGCATGCCGAGCAATTCTTGGAGCGCCTAGACATCGCTGCTGACAACGGGATTGAACGCCAACGGCTGGCGCTCTTCTGCGACGCGATCAACCAGCACGAGCATGAAACGAACCGGTATGGGAAGGATCTTTTTGGGGACATGCTTGGTTTGTACGACAGCGATTGCTTTCGCACCGTCCACTTGCTCGCGCTAAAACTTCTTGCAGCCGAATGCTGTGCCTTTCTCGAGGACGCGAATCCGGACTACGAGATCTGGAGTCCTTACAGGCGATGGGCGGAGCTTCTGACGCCACAGGATACGGTGCTTACATTCAACTATGACCGCGTACCTGACATCTTGTCTGCGTTCGGGAAGATTCACATTCCGGTTCCGTCCGAGCTGCTCGCGCCTCAAGTCGGACAGCGGACGACCCATCACGCCGCTAGCAACGCAACAGTTCTGAAACTTCACGGCTGCGTAACGTGGATAGATGAGGGGGCGGAGCAAGGGCCGCCCAAGATCGTACGCGCTGCCACCCTCGATCAATTTCGTGGCGGGGGCGTCGCGAACGTCGCCGCGCTGCACTGCGAGCGGAAGGCGCAGCTAGCAATCGCTACACCCGGTCCCACTAAGCAACGGCGGGTTGACCGCATCGAATCAACGACGCCTTTGACTGGTGACGCGGAAGCCGGACTCAACTGGCTCTGGCAATCGGCACAGGCTGCCATTGAACGGGCCGACGCGATTGTAGTGCTTGGCTACAGCTTGCCCCCAACAGACGCGTATACGCGCGCTTGGCTGCTAAGGCACATCAAGACAGGCGTATCCAACATCAAGAACGGCTTCGACGGCGCGCACCGAAGTTTGCCTATTCATATCGTGTTAGGTCCGGACATAGATAGTCCGCCGATCTTTCGTCTTGCGTCCCTCTTTGAAAACATTAGAGGCACGCAGGTAAGGCGAGCAAGACTATGGGTCGAGGATTTTCTCTCGGCGTTTGATCGTGACGAGCTGGCAGCGCGTGCGTAGGCCTCTGCGTGCTGATGCTCAAACCAACTTCGGGGCCTCCACTCCAGCCCCCACGCACGCGCGTCGGTAATCCGCGACGTTCGCCGCGAGCTCGGCCTCGGCAGCACGCCGACGCTCGCGCGTCACGGCTGCGCGCCTGCCACCGCGTTGCAGCTGGGCTTTGCCACCGCTTCCCCAGTTGCCGGCTGCGAGCGCTGCGCCGTACCGCCGTTCGCTTTCGGCTGCGCTCGGCGGGCTGGCCTTCGCAATGGCTTCGCTCGATGTCCTACCGAGCGCCACTAGCCGGCCCTCCGGAGTCGTAGTGTCTCGCCGCACGATGCCGTAGACGAAGTGCGGCGCGCCAACGCCTTTGCCGCCTCTTCGGTGTACTGCAACCACGTGATCGCCTAGGCCTTCGGGCGCGGACTGGAGCATGGTGTGGCGTTCGGCTTGCGTTACTGCTGCGGACATGACGATCTCAGTATAGCAGGTCCCTATGCATCGCTCTTGTGCGGGACTCGGCGCCAATACTGAGAGTCGAAGCGACACGCGATCCGCCCCTTTGAATCGACTCGATAGCCAGCTTCGCGCGCGCCCTCGCGTACGGCGTGCAGAGTCGGCCTGCCGCCAAGGCTGGCGCCGATGTGCATCGCGACGTCATGCGTCCACATGGCGAGGTCACGAGCGCTCATCGGTGGCACGCGGAATTGACCTTGCTCGATCGGAAGGCCGCCGAGCTGCAGCGCCATGCGCACGGTAGCGACTTGCGCGGGGCACGGTGCGCGCGAGCGGCAACGGCAGATGTCTAGCTCGTGCTTAGCGGCGCGGCAGCCGAGCGCGAGAGCGGTTAAATGCTTGGGAGTTTCGGGGAACACGTTTCATTGGGCCTATCTCCCTCCTAAGGAGATCTTTGAGCCGGTCCAGCACCGGCCATTGCTGTTCATGGGTCGCGGCGCGCTCGTACGCCGCTAGGGCGCTGTCTGCGCCTTCCGGCGCGCGTACCCAGCGCTCGCTAACCGCACGGCGGCAGAGCGCTCGTAGTTGGCGCGCTTGCACGAGCTCTGACCGGTACGCGTCGCGCCCGTGCTCACCTAGGCAGTGCTCACGCCAACGTCTGCGGCCGGGGCGATCGGTGCGCGCCGACATGAGCAGCGCTTGCAGCCTGGGAATCCGTCGCTCGACTTGTGCGAGCACGAGTGCGTAAGCGCGGTGCGGTTCGGCTGGACGCAGGCGCTGTGCCGAAGGCGCGCGCGGTGAGCGGTCCCGCTTCGCGTCGTAGGCGCCGAACGTTGCGCCGGGTGCGCGGTAGATGTTGGCGGTCATCAGTGCATCCCCGGCGCTGGCACTGATTGCCGCGTGCTGACTGCCTTAGGCCGCAGTCGATCCGCGACGTTCGCGCCGGTTGGAACCCAAGGCTCGCCTGCCGTTATCGCGGACGTCGCGGCGCGCCTAGCCGCGAGCTCAGCACCGATCGTATCGCCACCTTCGACGCCGAGCCGCGCAGTCGAAATGGGCCAGTAGCGCGCGCGGCGTCCCCCGCTGCCGCCGATCGGCAGCCGCGTTCCTTGCTCCGAACCAAGGGCCTTCAGCGACTCGCGGACGGCGTGCGCCTTCAGCGGCTCTAGATGCGAGCGCTGCTGCGAGTAAGCGCAGAGCGCCTCAACGTTGATCCAGACTTGGCCTGCACCGTCGACATGAACCGCCGGCCCGTCGCTGTGCGAAGCGCTCGGCTTCTCATCGAACAAATAGGCCTCGATCGCCGCCAGCGTCGCGTGCTCGTCTTTCCCGAGCGTGAGGTCCGTCCAAGATTTCGTGAGGTCTGGCAGCCCGGCCGGCATAGGCACCCGGGGACGGGACTCAAGATCTTCGATGTACCGCGCGAACAGGTGCTCATCGCGCACGCGCGTCACCAGACGTTCACCAGGATCGGGTGCATCGGGTGTCAGCGTTAGCAGCAAGACGCGACGAAGGATCGGCTCTACGTCGGCAGAGCAGCCGCCCTTCAAGACATCGCGCATGAACCGGCATCCATCGTTGGCCGTGAACACGTAGCGCAAGCAGCCCCGCGCAGACTTCGCATCCACGCCCTTGTTCTCTACGCGCTGCGCTGCGGAGCCGGTAAGGCTCTTGAACTGCTGCAGCACCGGCCCAACGCGAGGCATCGGCATTTCCTCGTCAGCGCAAATCACTGGGCTGCGTCGCAGCTCGCCTGTGAAGCCAAACAGCGACTTGAACGGGGTGCAACCTTCGTCACTCCAGGCCTGCGCGAGTCCAGCAGCGTAGAGGTTCGACTTGCCGAGGGACGTGCGGCCCTCGAGCAAGAGCGCGCGAGATGGCTTGGACAGGTCGCGCCAATTGTAGAGAACGTGATCGAGCGCCTGAAGCTGCGCCTTGCCTAGCGAACGCTCGAGGAACGTGCGGAGCTCGTGATCTCGGTACGCGCCAAAGCTGCGCACGCGCGCGGCAGGCTCCGTCAGCGTGCGCGCTGCGTGGTCGTACTGCGCGTGCGCGACCTCAAACGATAGCTTGTGCTCTACCATCTGCTGTCCGTACTGCAGCAGCAGCATGGGCAGGGGCTTGAGCCGCGTTCCTTCGCGCGTCTGCTCGCGCAACGCTACGGGAAAGCTTTGAAACCGATCCAGAGCGGCAATGATGGCAGTGTGCGCGTGCCTGCCGCTGTACGGCCGATAGTCGATCGCGGCAATGCTGCCGTCCGCTCCCTCGATTGCCTGCATGACGAGCAGCCCTGAACGCTCGCAGTCAATGATCAGCTGGCGAGCGAGTGCCGCTTCGCTCTCGGCTCCAGCGAGACGCACGATGTCCGCGCGCTGCGCCTCGCTAAAGGGGGCCTTCTCGCCTGCTGCCGCTCTCTCGTCTTTGTTTTTCTCGAGGTCACGATCGAGCTTCGCGATGAGCGCAGCTGCACCCATGTCCGGGTGCGCGTCGTCCAGAGCGTGCGCGATCGGGGCGACAATCTGCTCTGACATGCGGTGTGGAAACGCGCGCGCCAAGATTCCTGACATCGCCAACAGCGTATTGTCCCGATTACCGTGCTCGGCGTACGGGCGCCCATCCAATGCAGCGATCAGGCCTTCATAGCCAGCGCGCGTGTTGACGCTCTCGACTGACTCAAGCCGGCGCGACGCAACGCTCCTCAAGTCCGCATGGGTGACGCGCACAGCGGGCGAAGACGCGCACGCGGGCTGCTGTGGCGCGCTCGCCAGGATCTCATCGACAGCCAGCGCATCACCATCACCGGAGCCAGACTCGGGCGCAGGCCCATCGATGGGCGCGAACGGAGCGAAGTAGAGCCTAGCCGCGTCCGAACAGCGCTCATCAGATGAGCTGCCGAGCTCCTTTACCAACGCGCGATGAAACCGCTTCCAATCTTGCACAGCCACGGGGCGGTCAAGACGGACCGCTAGGCGATAACACATCTCACCGGAAACCGACCGATGCGAATACGTGCTGTGCCACGCGTGTGCGAGGCCATCGACGCGCTCTAGAACGGCCTGCCATTGCTCGGTTGTCTGATCGTCAAAGTCGCCAACCCATACGCTCACGCTTTCCACATTCTTCGACGCGCGAAATGGAGCCGAAAGCTTTGCTGGGATGTAGCCCGGCAATTCCATCTTTGGCCGGTCCGTCATCTGAACGTCGGTATAGAAGGCTACGAAGTCCGGCCAAGTTACCTCATAGGCTTCTGCCGAAGGGTCTTTTACTGAGTTGACCTTTTGGATGCAGAACGCGCGGTTGGTGTCTTCGCTATGGGGTGCTACAATGGTCATTGGGTTGTTCGTATTCGCTTCGTTTGAGCGCCTCTTAGATCTCTCCGGTCTTTGAGGCGTTCGTGTTTTAGGGGCTGGGGTTGTGGATCGCCTCTCGCGGCGTGCTGGAGGCGCTTGCAGGGCCGTGGCTCTGCGAAGTGTTGCTAGTGCGTCCGGTACGCGGACGGGGCGCGGCTGGGCCTGCAAGCCAGGCCATGACGTCGGTCCGCAGCCAGAGCCGCGTATGGGTGAGCCGAGGCAGCGGCGCAGGCGCGCGGCCGGCGAGTACGGCCATCTCGAAGCCGTTGGGCGAGAGCCCGGTCAGGGCCAGGATCTCGGCCTTGGTCAGGGTGTGGAGCTGCAGCATCAGAAGGGCGTGGGCGATGTCTTTGGGCATGTGCGTGTTGGCCTGCCTTGTAGTGTACCAGCCCACCACTCCAACAACGAAACAAACTGGCCGGTCGGTATAAATACACGCGCCGGGACAGCGCGGGACAGTCACGGGACAGAGAGCTGTCCGGCATTTCTATAAATGAATACCAATAGATAGCCGCTACGGGACAGCGGGACAGTGATTGACCAGTCGCTGTCGGACTGACAGCAAGACTATGGGGGTCTCCCCTAATCTTATTGTCTCTCGCGCGGGGACTTCTAAATCACTGTCCCGCTGTCCCGTGACCTGTAAGGCTAGGAAACCATTATGGAAAAGTCCGGACAGCTCACTGTCCCGTGACTGTCCCGGCTGTCCCGTCGCTGTCCCGAGCCCCAGCCGACGCGTCCGCCATAGCTCGCGCCCGCCTTCCCAATCGCGCTCTGGATCCACGCGCCCGTTTCGTCTTTTTGACGGCCCGCCACACGCCCTAGGCCAGCCGGACGCTCGGGCTCTGCCCATCGGCTCGGTCGCCCGAGCTCGCCCGCTCCGCGCCCCGCAACGCGCACCGATCGGCGCCGAGCTCGCTGGAGCACACACTTGGTACGCCACTTGGCACGCGCGCCGAGCTCCGCACGGCCTACGCCAGCGAACCGATCACTCGCGCTGACCTCCACATGGGCCTACGCCCCGTTCGCGAAAGCGATCGCGCCTGCGCCACTGACCTCCGCACGGCCTATGCGGTGCGCCTTTGTCTCTTGCGCATGGCACGCGCGAGGCGCCTTTTCACACAGATCGTTCCGTAATCGTGTTGCGACTTTTGGAACGGTTTGCTATCCTCTACGTAATGAAGGCTGCGATCTACGTCCGCGTCAGCACTGCCGAGCAAACCACCGACAACCAGCTCTTGGCCCTGCGCCAGTTGGCACAAGCGCGTGGCTATGAGGTGGTTGCGGAGATCTCCGAGACGGTTTCCGGGGCCAAGAAAGGGCGGCCTGGTCTTGATCGCCTCGTTCAAGGCGCGCACGAAGGCCGCTATCAGGTAGTGCTTGTGTGGGCCATGGATCGGCTCGGGCGATCGATGCACTCGACGATTCAGACGGTGCTGGCTCTAGACGCACGCAAAGTCCTGGTTGTGTCGTTGCGCGAGCCTTGGCTTGAGATGGGCGGCCCGACTCGGGACCTCTTGATCTCGATCTTCGCGTGGGTAGCAGAACAAGAGCGCCGCTCGATCATCGAACGCACGAACGCTGGCCTCTCGCGAGCGCGCAAGGAAGGCAAGCGCCTTGGCCGACCGACGAAGCCGATCGACCTAGACGCAGCGCTCAAGCTGCGCGCACGCGGCATGTCCATTCGCGACGTAGCTTCAAAGCTCGGGTGCGGCGTCGGCACTCTGCACAGAGCGCTCGCTGCCGAAATGCTGCCTTCCAAAAAGGGTAGCCGCCGCTCGAAATCGCCCGACATGGTTTCGGCTAGTTAGCGCGCTGTTCCGCGTCTGATCGCGCATTCCACAATCGGACGATTATCGAAGGGCTGTCGCTGCGCGCTGTCGCTGCGCAGCTCGGCGCAGACGCTTCGACGCTGCATCGCGCTTTCCGCTGAAGCGAGGGAGCTCAGCTCTACGGCTGGCGAACGATCGCTCGCGCGTGCGCTTAGTAGCGTGCTGACGGCTTCGCTAGCCATTTGCGCGGTCAGTGGGTGACTGCGTGTGCTCGCGCTCTGGGCGGGCTGGAGCAGGCGTTAGCGGAGCGTGCTGCTCGGCTTGGCTGCGAGCTCGGCAGCTCGGCTGTGTGCGCGGCGCTGTGGCTGTGTGGAGCGTGGCAGTGCAGCGGCGCTGTTGCCTGGCGCGATGACGAGAGTTGCGCTTGACGCGCGCGGAGACTCCCCCGGGGGCTGTTTCTGCGCCTTCTGTGACAGCCGACAGGGTGTACCTAGCCCATGGCCAATTTTTTCTAAGGTCGGCCCAATTTCAACCTTCGTAACTGGAGACGCTCGCGGTCTATGACATAGAAGAGTCGCAGGGGGCACCACACCCTTCGCAACCAACGCAGTAAAAACCGGTACTTAGACACATGGGTTATAATCGACTGTAGAGGCTAAGCACAGAGACCAATGCAGTACAATCAGGACCCCACGAAGCACACTGACACCTTCGGCGCCGGCAAGCACGGCTGGACCGAGGGCAACGGCGCCTCGCCGCGCTCGCTCGTGCGGGCTTCCCACATGAATGCTCTGTTTCGAGAGCTCCTCGCCGCGATCGAAGGTGGCGGCCTGACACCCGACGCTGGCGACCTCACGCAACTCAACACCGTGCTCGCGGCGATGCGTACGGTATCGACCAGCCTAGGCAATAGCCTAACGGCGCTGTCCCTCGAGGTAGACGCTCTGCAGGAACCGCCGTGCGCGCAGTACGAGATTACTGGCACAGCTCCCGTAGGCGGCGACTTCGATTTTTCAGCGGTCCTAACGCGCGGCTCTTGGTCGCTTCCGACTAGCGACACGATCCAGGTGCCCAGCGCCGGCCTCTACATGGTCACCGTTTCCGGCGCCTTCACGTCGACTGATGCGGCGAACCCCACGCCACTAGAGCTGATGCTGATGCGCAACGCAGGTGCGTCATACCAGATGCGCGCGCAGCGCTTCAGCACGGGAACCTCCGACTACGTACGCATCGGCGGTACTTTCCTGATCAGTATCACTACGCCCGCATCCCATACCCTAAACCTGCGCAACGACAGCCCGCTCGCGAACACGCTGGGCATTGTCGCTGCTGAAGATCCGGCCATCACGCTTGTGAAGATCGGTTCGTGGGCGAGCTAATGGACTCAAAGATCGCAATTGATATGGCTGCTGACCATCGCCCTCCGATGCCGACCTCGGAGCTGAAGACAGCGCTGCGCCTGTACGAGGCGGACTTCGCGGCCAAGGTAGAGCGCGCGACGCGCGAGCTCGCGCGCCTCACGGCCCAGCTGGACCAAACCCGCGCCGAGCTCGCGAAACTAGAGGCATCGAATGAACGCTGAAGCAGTACCGATGGAAACCGCAACCGAGAGCCCCCAAGACGCGATCAAATCCCTGCGCGCGAAGCTGCGCGACCTCGAGGCCAAGGCAGACCGGGCGAAACAGAACGTTGCGAACCTGCGCAATCAAGCCTCGTACAACGTGCAGACGGGGCACGCGAGCGACAAAGATCGCGAAACGGTCGCTAAGGCCGAGCGCGAGCTGACGGGCTTCGAAATGGCGATCGAGGATTGCAGAGCCGAGCTCGCAGCTGCGCGCTCAGTTGTCGCTGCCGCCGAACGCGTCGAAGCCGAGCAACGCGCGCGCGACGCTCGCGCCGCAAAGGTGGCTGCTCTATCGCAGCCTCAGACGCCGAACGCTATCGCTCGCCTCGCTGAAGCAGAGGCGACGCTCGCCACGGCACAGCGCGAACACTCAGAGCTGGAGCAGCGCGTGGCTGCGCTGAAGTCCGAAGCCTCGAAGCAAGACGCCGCACTGAAGCGGAACGCTCAAGAGCACGCGGCTGCACTTGTCGCAGGCAAGCCCGCTCCGGCGCTGATTCCGCGCATCGATTACGCCGAAGTCCTAAAGGCATGCGGTGTGGAGCTCGATAAGTCGCGCCAGCGAATAGCCACGGCCAGCGACGCAGCCAACGGCGCACGCAACGCGCTGATTCAAGCTGAAGCCTCAGACGCCTACGCGCTGCTGTACGCCGCGCTAGCGCCCGTGCTCGAAACGTTGCCTTCGATGCGCGCGCATGCCGAGCAATGGGCGCAGATCCTCATGGTTCAGAGCAGCGACAATCACGTCTCGCTCACCTTCTACAAGCCCCATGCCTAACCCGATCTACGATCCGGCCGCGTTCATGACGCTGGACGATGTACGCGCGGCGCTCGGAAAGAACGGGCGCAGCGTGCACCACTACCAAGCAAAGGCTTGGTTAGCCGAACGAGGCATCTTGCCCGTGACGCTCAGTCCGCGCTTGCACATGATCGAGCGCTCGGCAGTTGAGGCGGCCCTGGCCGGCAAGCCCACCGAAGCGCCCACGATCGATCCGACGTTCGATCCGAGTGAGTACGTAACGCTCGCAGACGTGCGCCGCTTGTTCGGCGCAGGGCGCCTCTACGACAACCGCCGCGTTCTGGTCTGGCTCGGCCGCGCCGGAGTCCCTGTGTTCCGGCCGAGTCCGCGCGTCTCGCTCGTGCCGAAGGCCGCGCTCAAAGCCGCGATGATCAAGCACACCGAGATCGCCGCGCCCGTGCGCCGCAACGCCCGCCAGAACCTTCCGCCTTACGTGCAGAGCCTGGCGCAGCGATCTTCGCACGCGAAGGCTACGAAGGCCGCCAGCGAGCGCCACGCCGCTGTGCGTGAAGGCCGAACGCCTCCGAAGCGCACGCCACGCTTGAAGGGCGTGGCTGCTGTCGGCCGCAAGCGCGAGCTCACAGCTTGGGCGCGCGACGCGCGTGCAGCCGAGCGCAATGGGAAGCCAGTTCCGCCCGTCCCCGAAGTCGATCACTCGCCCGCGCCACGGTTTCAAACCGCGGCGCGGGCCGCAGCAACCATCAATCGTCCGCGCGTCGCACAACCTACGCGGTCCCGGCGCATTCTCTGAAAGGCAGTACGCAGCAAATGGCACTAATTTACGGCAGAGCGATCGCATACATCACCGGCCCCGAAACGCCCGCTCTTACTAACCGCGACTTTGTGAAGCTCATCGAGCTCTGCTCGGAGCACTCTCACGATGGCGATCTCTCGGAGCTCGTGACGAACACGGGCGCCACGATTCCGATCGTCGATAGCAGCGGCGCGACGCTCGGCCAGATCATTGATCTGAAGTTGCGCGAAGGAACGCGAGACGAGCCGGCCCGGCGCGTCACCGGCATTGTCGACCTTACGCCAGGCGGCAAAGCGGCTGTGCGTCGAGAGCTGCCGGGCCTGACCTTCCTGACGCCAATCTTTGACGAGAACAAGATCGTCCGCTTGGAGCTCACCAACGGCGACGAGAACGCGGCGCGCGTCTCACGGCCCGTGCGCAATCCGAACGCCGCGAAGCATGCGGATCTCTTCAAGCGGCTGGGCTGGAGCTGAAGTGCGGATCGTAATCGCAGGCGGCCCCGGCGCGGGTAAGTCCACTCTCGGGCGCGAGCTCGCGAAAGAGTACGGCCTAACGCTGCGCTCCACGGATGAGCTCTTGGAGCTCCCGTGGTCGGCGCAGAGCGAACGCGTCGCGGACTGGCTGCTCGGTGGCGGTTCGTACGTTATCGAAGGCGTGCGCGCCGTTGCGGGGCTGCGTAAGGCCATCGCGCGAGTAACCCCCGCGCTCGCGATCGATCGCGTGATCTTTCTTCACTCGAGCAAGCGCCCGCTCGGTGATCAAGCGCGCCGCATGAGCCGGCAGATCTCGGGCGAGTGGTTAGAGAGCGTGCGTCGCGCCCTACAGCAGCGCGGCATTCCAGTTGAGGACCGCGGCACGACTCCGGGGACCGCGTTCTACTGAAGCCTTCGAGGCTCGCTAGCCTGTACCCCGCCCGCTCGTCGGGCCGAGCCTCTAGCCCGCCTTGGGAATGGTCCTGGGGCGGGCTTTTGATTTTGCGGAGTACGCGAAACGCTCTAAGACGCTCGCCGTCGCGTTGTGACTGAGCACCGAGGAACAACGGCGCCGAAGCCGTCGCGCGACAGCTCAGCGACGCATCAAACGACCTGAACCGCGTCAGACGGATCGCCATCGATCGCTCTCCGCGTGCAAAAGATCGCGACGGATCAAACATGCTCCGTCATGAGCACTCGCGCTGGTCGCATGCGTGATCACTGTTGATCCGACGCAAAATTGGCCAGTCAATTCAGGGCAGTTCGCGAGTGTCCACAACTTGTCCACAGCAATCACACCGGCTTGTGCCCATGCATCTATGCATAGGCGCCGATGACTATGCATAAGTTCATGCACGGAAGCGCTTGACCGCTGTGTGCCCCGCCGTAACTTGCGGCGCATCCGAGTTCCAATTGTGGCTCGTGACTCTCGAGCACTTACGGTTTGGCCTTGGTCGACGCACAACGCGACGACCTATTCCGGCTGAGTTTGCGGAGATCTAATCACCATGGCGTATTTCACGATCGGTCTTTCGACCAACAGCAAGTGGCTCTTCAATCTGAAGGGCGACAATCACGAGAAGATTCTCGCGAGTGAGCTGTACGAATCCAAGAGCAGCGCGGAGAACGGTGTTGCGTCAGTGAAAGCCAGCGCGCCGCTCGACTCGCGTTACACGAAACTCGCATCGACCCACAATCAGTACTACTTCGTGCTGAAGGGCGGGAACGGCGAGATCATCGCGACGAGCGAAACGTATACAACTGCGACCAACCGTGACGCAGCTATCGCTCTCGTGAAGGCACAAGCACCGACAGCGCCCACGCGTGGGTAGTGCTGACGCGAAGGCTCCGCGGCGTGAAGTCGTGCGCCGCGGAGCACCAGGCGCATCATCGCGTTTCGGACAGCTGCGTTGCTGCGATCGAGGGCGGGGCTATTTCTTAGTTCACGTCCGACGTGTTCGGCGAGTCCTTCGCGTCGACAAACGATAGGGTGCACCCGTTCTTGCAGATGCTGTCCACAGAGTTACCCGCCAGCATGAACGTCATGTTGATAGACGACTCATACGGCGCCACGGCGCGACACACTGGCAACGAAGCGGTATGGCTGCCGGATGCGTCATTCTGTGCTTTCGCGATCAGACAGATAACGCCCGCACGCGGCGAGACATTCGTGAACCAGATTTCTGCTCTTGCGCGCTCTTCGTTGAGCACGTGCATGAATGGTCCGACAGAGGCGAGCGTGATCCGCTCCGGCCCGCTCGCCCGCTTCGCAGCCGCGGCCCTCATTTCCTCGAGCTGGGCCGCAAGCGCGTCCTGTTTCGCCTGCGCGGCGCTCACCTCGCGCTGCGCTGCCGCCTGACGCTTGGTGTACTCGAGCGGAATGATCACGCACGTAGCAGCGAGCGTGAGCCAGAGAACCAAGCGCCCGATCTTTTCGAGCCGATCTACCAATCCCATGAACACCCCCGTGTAGAGATCACTCTACCGGGCCAGCGTCGCGCGCTGCGAGCACAACGGCCCTGGTAGCCGCATCTTTGGGTGCGCCTCAGCGCGAGTGTAGGCGCTCAGTTACTCTACGCAGCCTTAGCAAGGTGACGCGGGCGGTAGGAGCGCTTTACGCGGCTCCGGCGCTCTTGCGCGAGCTCGGCGCCCGAGAATGCTTCGCGGCAAGCGGGTGATGTCTGCTTCGTCGCGACTACTCTCGCCCGCCATCAATCACGCGCCAGGCGGCCCTGCGTCGCGCTGCCCGTGTCACAGAAAGCAGCCCCGCCGGCTTCGTGTCGCCCGCAATCGTGACAACGCATAAACGGCGCTCTTGCAAAGCTTGAGAGCCGTTTAGGACTCGACGCCTACGCTCGGCTGCTCGCGCCTCTACCATGGCCGGCTCGAACAGCGCCGTGAACGCGAACCGCTCTTCGGGCGTTGCGGAATCGTCCAGAACACTCAGCGGAACATAGACCTCGTCAAATTCGTCGAGGTCAACGCGCACGCTACCGCTGGGCGTGTCGTTCGTTCTCTCGAGAATGAGCAAATCGCGGTCGACCCCGTTGAGGTCGACCACGGTCAGGCTCGTTACGATTTCATCGGCTGGGCTCTGCTCGGCGCGCTCTGAGTTCATGTGCATGGCCCTCCTGTGGACCTGCACTGAAACTGTCACGAGCCGCGCACGCGCGTCTAGCCTGTATCAACTGATTATTTTTGGCTAGTTATTGCGTTCCGGAGTGCACTGTAGCGCGCTTGAATTGGGCGCTGTGGCGCTCGCAGGGACGCAATAAGGAACGCGTTGCCAACGCAGACACTCAAACAGGCTCCTAGCCAATGGGAGCTTTGGATCCATAGTTTTTGACTTCGACGATCGCGCGGTTGCGCCCCGCGGGAAGATCGTACATGTCGCACGAGCCGACAACGCCGGCCGCGTCCTTCAGCACGAAGTAGTGTTGATCATGACGACCGGTCTGCCTTTCAAAGGCGTTCTCGTTCATTGCGAGTCCGCGCACGGCCTCGATCTCTTGCTCCACTTCGGCTTTGCTGCCGTGCAATCGCTCTCCGATGAGCACACGTCCGCTTCGGCCGGCGCCCGGAACGTGAAGCACGAAATACCACTTGCCGGAAGCCGCCGCTTTAATCTCGAAACGGATCATTCGCGGACCTCTACGGCTCGACTCTCTACCCATGCACGTAGCGCGGCCCGATCAAAACGCACCGCTCGCCGCCCAAACCGGACATGAGGCACGCGCTTTTGATGGACCCACGCGTAGAGGGTCCCGACAGGCACACCGAGAAACACCGCCGCATCTTTGTATCCACACAACTCCATGGCTACTGCCTCCGTTCAGCCTGAGCTTCCCGCGCATGCGCGCCTTGGGCCCCTGAACCGCGTGCGGCTCTCGGTTCAGGATGCGGCGAACAGAGCGAAGTGCTCGGGACGGTGGTAGCCGCCAACGTTCGCGTAGTGCTCAGTCATCGCCTTGGACGTATGGCCGAGCACGCGGATGAGTGCATCGACGTCGCCGCCGTTTAGGCGCCAGTGACAGGCGAACGTGTGGCGCAGCGAATGGAAGTGGATCGCGTGCTTGCTCCGGCCGTCGGTTGGCCGGGTGAAGCCCGCGCGGTCTAGAACACGATGCAACGTCTCTTGAAAGATGCGCGCGGACTGATCGTGCATCTTGCGTGCGCCGTTCGGAAAGACGAGCTCGCCCCCGCACCGCTCCGCCCATGCGCGCAGAGTGGGTAAGAGCACGTCGACAATCGGAACGTAGCGCCGGCTCGCGCGCGTCTTGGTCTTGCCGTCGTAGCTGCGCCTGACGTGGATAGTGCGGCGCGCAAAGTCGACGTCGCTCCAGCGCAGGCCAGCGAGCTCGCCCGCCCGCATACCGGTGTAGACGGCCGTGGCGTAGAGCGTGAACACGATCGGCTCCGGCTCGGCGCGTGCGGCAGCTAGGAGGCGATCGATCTCCGCACGCGTCTTGAGCCAAGGCGGGTCAACGTCATCGTCTGGATCTCCCTTCGGCTTGGCAATCGTCGGCGCGCTCGCCAGCCACTTGAGCTCCACAGCGAGGCGCAGCATTGAGCCGAGCAAGACGAGATGGTTTGCGATCGTCTTCGGGGCCAAGCCGCGCCGTTCCTGCTCGCGCCGGTACCCGTCGATTTTCTCGCGATCGACTTCGAGCAACGCGGCTAGGCCGAAGGTCGCGCGAAGTCGTTTGATGATGCTGCGATCGTCATCGAGGCTGCGCTTGTCGCCCCTGTGCTCCAGCCAGTAATCCGCAATGTCGTTGAAGGCCTTGCGTGGCGGGGGAGCCGCGCGCTCGCCGCGGAGAATGTCTCGCGCCTCGGTCTGGCGCCGAGCGAGCGCGCCTTCGGCCTCGCTGTAGCTGCCGTGCAGCTCGCTACAGCGTTTGCCCGTGTGGTCGATCCAGCGGATGCGCCAACGATCGCGATGTCGAGTCGGATGTGCTGCCTTCGGCATGACCTGCTCGCCTAAGCGTGCGGAAGTCAGCGAGCGCGTTCCCCAGAACTACCGAAGGCGATCGGTTCAGGATCGAGTGGCCATGGGATTGGCCACGACAAGAAAAAAGGCACTCAGCGCCGATGCGCTAAGTGCCTGAATTCATTGTTGGTTGCGGGGGCCGGATTTGAACCGACGACCTTCGGGTTATGAGCCCGACGAGCTACCAGGCTGCTC
>WUUC01007613.1_pt1 | contig 17935 bp, 9 predicted proteins | sample 6278441 | NCBI WGS metagenome assembly WUUC01 (sample SAMN13675441, study PRJNA597444) | soil metagenome | isolation source: soil | place: USA: Washington | collected 2017-10 | reverse complement strand
CGTCCTCGGCGTGCCGGCGGCGCGAGTGCTCCTCGACCTGGCGGCGGATCGCGCCACCTTTGGGGTGGAATACCGCGAGCCCGGAGCCGACCTCGTCGGGGAAGGTGAACAGGTCCAGCTCCCTGCCCAGCACGCGGTGGTCGCGCTCCCGCGCCGCCTCGAGCAGGCGAAGGTGGTCGGCCAGCGCCTCGGGCGACTCGCACGCGGTGCCGTGGATCCGTTGCAGTTGCCTGCTTTCCGTGCCCTCCCAGCACACCGGCGCCGACCCGAGCAGCGTGACCGCCCCGATGGCCGCGGTGCTGGCCACGTGCGGGCCCCGGCTCAGGTCGCGCCACACCCGCCTGCCGGCCGCGTCGACGGTCACGTAGATCGCGAGGTCGCCCTCGACGGCCATCACCCCGGCGACGTCGACCGCGCTGACGCCGGAGCCGACCCGGGGGTTCCCGGTCTCCCGCAGGTCCAGCAGCTCCTGCTTGCACGGTTCGCTCGTGAACACCTGCCTGGCCACCTCGACGGAATCGAGCACCTGCCGGACGAACCGCTGCCCACCCGTGATGATCTGCATCATCTGCTTCTCGACCACCGCGAGGTCCTCCGTGCTGAAGGGACGCGGCAGCTCGAAGTCGTAGTAGAAGCCGTCGACGGTCGGCGCGCCGAGGCCGAGCTTGGCCTCCGGGAACACCTGTTGCACGGCCTGGGCGAGCACGAGCGCCGCGGAGTGCCGGACCACGACACGGCCGTCGGGACTGCTCGCCGTCACCGCCTGGACCTCGGCGTCGGTGTCGGGCGCCCACTCCAGGTCGTGCAGCCCGCTGTCCGGGTCCCGCACCACGACGACGGCGTCAGGACCCTCGGTCGGCAGACCGGCCGCACGGACCGCGGCGCCCGCCGCGATCCCCGCCGGCACCACCACCTGCTCGGCAGGCGCTGCGAGGCTGGGGACGTACATGGTTGATCCTCCTCCTTGACGGGGCTTATCGGGATCGGGTGGCGAGGCCGGCGGGCACGGAGCCGGCGAGTTCCGCCACGATGGACCGGAGAACCTCTTGTGACGTGCCGAAGTTGACCCGCACGAAGCCCGCGTGCCCGCAGTCGGCGCCGTCGAGCGTCGCCACCCGCGCGTGTGCCGCGAAGTACGCCGCCGGTGCGGAGACGGCCAACTCGCGGCAGTCCAGCCACGCGAGGAACGTGCCCTCCGGCGGGGTGTACGGGACCTGGGGGAGGTGCTCGGCGAGCAGGTTCGCGAGCAGCCACCGGTTCTCGTCGAGATAACCGAGCAGCGCACGCAGCCACGGGCCGCCCAGCCGGTAGGCGGCCGTGGCCGCGACCGCGCCGAGGATCGACGTCCCGTCGGTCGCGAGCCGGTTGAGCCGGTCCCAGCGTGTCCGGTCCGCGTCGTTGCTGAGCACCATCTGCGCGCACTTCAGCCCGGGCAGGTTCCACGCCTTCGACGCCGACGTCGCCGTGATGGTGTGCGCGGCGGCGGCCGCCGACACACTCGCGTAGGGCACGTGCCGGCGCCCCGGGTACACCAGCGGCGCGTGCACCTCGTCCGCGAACACGCGCCCGCCGTGGCGGTCGACGACCGCGCGGATCGCCGACAGTTCCGCCGTCTCGAGCACCCGGCCGACCGGGTTGTGCGGGTTGCACACCACCAGCAGGTGGGGGCTGCCGGCGAACGCGCGGTCCAGCAGGTCGAGATCGATGCGGTACCGGCCGCCGTCGACGACCATGGGCAGCTCGACGACCCGTCTGCCGAGCATCGGCGGCACCCGCAGGAACGGCGGGTAGGCCGGGGTCGGCACGATGACCGCCGAACCCGGCCGGGAGAAGTGCTCGACCGCGACGTGGAACGCCCGGACGACGTCGGGTAGCAGCCGCACGTCGTCCGGGGACACGGCCCAGCCGTAGGCCGCGCGCTGCCATTCCGCGCAGGCCGCCCGCGCCTCCCGTTCGACCGAGGGCGCGAGGTAGCCGAACATGTGCGCGCCGACGGCCTCCCGCAGCGCCGCCGCGACGGGCGGCGCGGTCCCGAAGTCCATCTCGGCGGCGCCGGCCCCGAGCAGGCCGTCGCCGAGCTCGGTCCACTTGAACGAACCCGTCGCCCGTGCCGAGGCCACCGTGGCCGCGGTGAAGGCGCTGCCGGACTGGGTCATGCCCGGGCCGGGATCAGCAGGTCCACCGACATGGGCAAGGTCGCGTGCGGGGTGATCGAGTCGTACTCGTGGGAGACGTGGCCGGGCAGCGCGAGCTTGCGGGTGAACAGCACCAGCATGTCCCGCTGCGCGGACCTGGACTGGTCCTTGCGCATGATCGTCGACACGCTGTGCTTGCGCTCGTGGTCGACGATCAGGATCGTGTCCAGGAAGTCGCGGTGCTGCCATTGCCCGATGGCGAGCTCCGGGTCGATGTCGTACCACTGGGTGGCGTTGCGCTCCCGCATGTCGTGGATGCGGGTGACCGCGCTGTCGTCGGTCATGTTCTCGGCGCCGAGCAGCACAGTCATCGTGTGGTCGACGCCGTCGCTGTGCACGCCCTCCAGGGCGGGCTCGCCGGTGTGCTCGTCGTCGGTGGTGGTCCTGGTGTGGAAGGCCGTGCAGATCCACCTTTCCGAGTCGTAGTCGAGGCCCGGCCGGTGCACGATCTCGATGTCGTTGACCACGAGGTGCTTGAACACGAGCAGTGCCTGGAACGTGGGGTTGTGCTGGGTCTGGTCGTTGATCTCGGCGAACCGGCGGAGCTTGCCGGAGTCGTGCCGGACGAAGTCCTCCTCGGCGGTGAGGACGAACGGCTGGAACTCCGTGCGGTACGCCTTGCCGGCGCCGGCGTCGAGGCAGAAGCGGCCGTTGCGCGCCTTGCGGAAGTCGAGCGTCGGATCCGGCGGGAGGCCCTCGCTCACCTTCCTGAACTCCGCGACACTCTCCGGCGTCGAGCCGAACGCGGACAGAATCTCGATCAGGTGCTCACCCTTGACGAACGCCGCCCGGTCACGGGTGTACCTCGTCTTGATCTCGTTGATCTCGGCCAGTGCAACCTCGAGGTCCAACCTGGTCATGCTGCCGATCCTTTCCTTGCCGTACAAGGCTTTTCGCGAGTCACCGGGTGACCGTGCCGTCGCGCAGGCGGGAGACCATGTGCATCGCCGCCTCGACCGGGGTGTCCCCGGTGTGCTCGTCGTGTTCGCCGGCCCCGCTCGCCTCGTTGAGCAGCCGGGCCCGCTCGTTCCACTCGCCGGCGCCGGCGAACGGGATCGAGTCGCTCTCGCGGTAGGCGGGGATCGGACGGTAGTTGTTGACCCCGGGGACCCGCTGTCCCCGTGCCAGCACGGGATCGAGGTAGACCCCGTCGGCGAGGATGCGGGTCGACGCCGAGATGTAGCCGATGTCCAGCCCGCACCGGCGCTTCGGCGAGGTGTTCGGCTCTGACGAGTGCAGCACGTTGGGGTGGTGGATGGACACGTCGCCGGGGTTCAGCTCGATGTCGACGATGCCGTTGCGTTCGATCAGCTCGTCGACGATCCGCTGGTCCGACGCGGAGAACAGCAGGTTCGGCACGTCGTCGCGCCGGGACGGCTGGTAGATGGGCACGTCCTGCGTGCCGGGGATGATCCGCAGGCAGCCGTTCTCCGCGGTGCTCTCGTCCACGGCCAGCCAGACCGTCAGCGCTTCGAGCGGGTCGAGCTTCCAGTACGCGCCGTCCTGGTGCCACAGGACGGCGTGGCCGTCGTGGGGCGGCTTGCAGATGTAGTGGGCGGTGAAGCAGGCCACGTCGGGGCCGAGGAACTTCTCCGCGATGTCCACCAGGGCGGGCTCCAGGATCATCCGCACCCAGAACGCATCGTTGCGGATCAGGGGGTGGTGCAGGTGCTCGGGTCGCAGCTCGGGGTACTTCGCGATCAGCCACTCGACGTGCTGCCTGATCTCGGCGAGCAGGTCGCCGGAGATGACGTCCCGGATGATGGCGTAGCCGTCGGTCTTGTAGTCCAGGACGGCCTGCTCGAGCTTGTCCATACGTGTGTCCTCTCCGCTCTTTCCCGCATCACTCGGTCAACACGTGCTGTCCCGCTGCGATGCTCTCTTCCCAGTTCTGGCCGTCGAATTCAACGAACTCGATGTGCTCGGCGGGCCCGAGGTCGAGGCATCGCGCGTTGACGCTGAAAAAGCCGGTGGGATGCGATCGCGGACGGTAGAACGGCATGATTCCGCACACCGCGCAGAACGTGTGGTCGGCAATGCGGTTGCCGAACCGATAAGGCTTCAGGAACTCCTGCCCCCGGTGTAGCTCGAACCGCTCCTCGGGAATCATGAGCTCCTGGTGCCCGGATTTGTAGCAGATCCCGCAGTTGCACAGCGAAACGGTCAGGTTGCGACTGGCGGCCGCCGAGAAACGGACGCCGCCGCAGTGGCATTCTCCGTGGTACCAGACACGTTCGATCGGTTCTTTCTTTGTGGTTTCTTCGGTTGCCATGTTGGTCTCCAGCCAGTGGCACGCGAGATAGGATTCAGCATCCTCAGACCGCGTGCGCGGTGTCAAGGAACAGTGCGCGGTGGAGTCGTTGACAATGTGTCGACACCGTATTGACAGGCCATCGACCCAGGTCTTGCTACGTTGACTCGGCAAGCGCGGGGAAATCGTCCACCCAAATCATTTTCGACGGCATGGGCGTTCCTGAACTCAACGCGAAGGGGTCGCAGTGGAGCTCAACGGTCGTACCGCGGTCGGTTTCGAGGAGGGGCGGACCAGCGACGCGAGCTGGTTCGACGATCTCACCCGGATCCGATTCGCCGGGCCCGTGTCGCCCGCGCACCGGGTGCTGCCGAGGGACACGAACACCGAGACCCTCGCGGTGCACGCCGGCACCTACGCCGACCCGGTCACCGGCTGCGTCGGCACCCCGATCTTCCAGACGAGCACGTTCCAGCTCGACGACGCCAGCTACGACGCGTTCGCAGACGGCGCCATGCGGGACGTACCGATCTACACCCGGTACGGGAACCCCTCGCAGTGGGCGGTCCAGGAGAAGCTCGCGGCGCTGGAAGGCGGCCGGAGCGCGATGGTGACCTCGTCGGGCATGAGCGCCACCGCGAGCGCGATCTACGCGCTCACCAACTCCGGCAGCCACATCATCTCCGCCTACGACGTCTACGGCGGCACCTACAACCTGCTGCGTGAGGACATGCCCTCCGCCGGGCGCGAGGTCACCTTCGTCGACCCGACCGACGTCGACGCGATCCGCGCGGCGGTGCGGCCGGAGACCCAGCTGCTGTTCTTCGAGACCCTGACCAACCCGCTGCTCAAGGCGCCACCCCTCCGCGCCATCGCGGAGGTCGCCGCCGAGGCCAACGCGCTGCTGGTCGTGGACAACACGTTCCTGACCCCGGTGAACATGCGGCCCATCGCCCTCGGCGCCGACATCGTGGTGCACAGCGCGACCAAGTACCTCGGCGGCCACAGCGACCTCACCGCGGGCGTCATCATCGGCCGGCGCAAGTTCCTCGACCGGGTCTGGGCGCAGGCGCTGCGGTTCGGCGGTTCGCTCGAGCCGCTGACGTGCTTCCTGCTCGAGCGCGGGTTGAAGACGCTGGCGCTGCGTGTGCGGCAGCAGAACGAGAACGCCAGCCAGATCGCGAGGTTCCTCGCCACGCACGAGCGGGTGGTCGCCGTCCACCACCCGGACGTCGGTGGCGCCCAGTACGCGGGCCTCGCCAGGGAGGACTACCTCGGGTACGGCGGCGTGGTCAGCTTCGAGGTCCGCGGTGGTGACCGGGCCGCGGTGGAGTTCATGAGCCGGCTGCGGCTGCCCCACGTGGCGACGAGCCTCGGCGGCGTCGAGTCGCTCGTCAGCATGCCGAGCAACACCTCGCACAGCTCGCTCACCTCCGGCCAGCGCGCGCGGATCGGCATCAATCCGGGACTGGTCCGGTTCTCGGCCGGGATCGAGCACGTGAACGACCTGGTCGCCGACCTCCGCGACGCGCTCGACGGCCTGGACGGGAGGGACGGGTAAATGCGGAACAGCTTCTACACCGCCGGGTTCAGCGAGGTCATGCACGAGGTCAAGGAGGACCCGGCCGAGGCCGCCTACCGGTACACCGCGGTCGCGACGGCGTCACCGCTGCGCGGGCTGACGGCCAGGATCGGGCCCGCGTTGTTCGGCACGGTCAAGTCAGCGCGGGACCTCTCGGTCGCGCTGTCCGAGGACGGCGACGGCGACCCGGGCCCGCTGGACCTCGCGCTGACGGGTATCGCGTCGTGCGGGGTGACCACGCTGCTCGGCGGCGGCAGCGCGCAGGAGATCATCTTCGACGCCGCGGAGATGGTGATCTCCTACGACTCCGGGTCGGTGCGCTGCCGGCTCGAGATCGACGGCGCGGCGGACCGGTCCCGCCTGGCCGAGCTGGTCGAGCAGATGCGCGGCTTCAGCCCGAACATGGCGACCATGGCGCTGGCGGTGCCGATGCGCCTGCTGCGCGCGGCCGGCGAGCGCCGCGAGGAGATCGGCGGGGTCACCGCCGAGCTCGCGCCGGCGCCCGTGGCCCGCCGGGTCAGGTGGATCAGCAGCACCCAGCTGGAGTCCTACCCGGTCGGCGTGCCGGGCGCTGCGCCGCTGCGGGTGGACCAGCCCAAGCAGCTGACCGGCGTCGACTGGGGGCCGAACCCGCAGGAGTACCTGCTGATGGGCCTCGCCGCGGACGTCGCGGCGCACCTGGACCGGCTCACCGGCCAGCTGACCGGTGAGCGGCACACCTGGGAGGTCAGGACGAGCGCGTACGAGGACATGCGCGGCCTATTGCTGAAGGAGCTGGACTTCGTCTTCCTCCAGGACGTGGAGTGCGCGGTCGTGGTGCCGGCGGCGCTGCGGGACCACGCGGACACCGACAAGATCGTCCGCGCCGCCTTCGCCAGGTCCGCGGTCCGCGACCTGATCGCGCGGCCCCACCCGGCCGAGGTCGAGCTCGTCCACGTGGACGGCGGGGAGTTCCGATGAGCGACCTCGTGAGCGGACCGGTCGACACAGGGCGACCGCGAGCGGCAGCACCGGGCCGGCCAAGGGCTGCCACGAACGTGGAGGTGCTCGCCGCCGGGGCGGGACCGGCGAACCTGAGCCTCGCGGCGCTCGCCGACCCGATCGCCGGGTGCCGGATCACCTTGGTGGAGGCGCGCAAGTCCGTGTCCTGGCACGCCGGCCTGCTGTGGGGTGACTCGCGGCTGCAGGTCAACGGGGTGAAGGACCTCGTGAGCCTGGTGGACCCCCGCAGCAGGTTCAGCTTCCTGAACTTCCTGCACGAACAGGGCCGGCTCTACCGACACCTCATCGCGAGCGCCGACCACGTGAGCCGCAAGGAGTTCGACCAGTACTTCACCTGGGCGGCACAGCTGCTCGGCGTGTGCCTCGACGAGCGGGTCGAGGCCGTCGAGCACGACGGAAGCGGGTTCGTGGTGCGGACCAGCCGAGGCACCCGCCGCGCCGACCACCTCGTCATCGGGGTGGGCCAGCAGCCGCACGTGCCGGAGTGCGCGCGGAACCTCACGAGCCCGGGGGTGTGGCACGCCAGCCGGCACATCGACCGCGGCGTCCCGGTCGGCGACCGGGACGTGCTGCTGGTGGGCGGCGGGCAGAGCGCGGGGGAGGTGGCGCTCGACCTGCTGTCCGGCCGGACCGGCCTGCCACGCCGCCTGACGTGGGTGACCGGCAGCACCGGGTTCGCGCCGCTCGACGAGTCGCCGTTCGCCGACGAGTGGTTCAACCCCCGGTTCGTCGAGTACTTCCGCGACCTGAGCGCGGGGCAGCGCACGCTGCTGCTCGACCGCCAGCGCCTGGCCAACCACGGCGTGACGAACGCGCTGCTCACCAGGCTGTACCGGCGCCTGTACGAGCTGGACTACCTGACCGACAGCGCGTTCAGCCACGAGCTGCTCGCCGGTTCGCGGCTGACCGGGCTCACGGAGGAACCGGGCGGCTTCCGCGCGGTCGTGACGGACACCGCCACCGGTGCGGTCCGCGAGACACGGGCCGACCTGGTCGTGCTCGCCACCGGGTACCGGACCCGGCGCCCCGACTTCATGGCGCCGCTGCACGACCGGATGGCGTTCGACGGCGACGCCTACGAGGTGGGCGGCGACTACCGGGTGCCGTGGGACGGCCCCGCCGCCAACCGGATCTACGTGCAGAACCTGGCCAAGCACAGTCACGGCGTCGCGGACCCGAACCTCGGGCTCGCCGCGTGGCGCAGCGCCGTGATCGTCAACAGCTTCCTCGGTCGTGAGCACTACTCGCTCAAGGAAGACGACATCACCTTGTCCTTCGGGTGACCGCGGCAAAGCGAAAGGAGTCACCGGTGACGGAGCAAGCCCATTCCGGCGGTGTCCGGGCATATCGCGACGTTCTCGCGATCCCCGTCGTCGCGTGGTCGATCCTGCCCATCTTCGTGGCGCTCGTGCCCATGGCCGGCATGGCGGTGACGCTGACGCTGCACGTGGTCACCGTCCTGGACCGGGGTTACCTCGCCGCCGGTCTCGTCGGCACCGCCACCACCGTCGGGACGATGCTGGGCGCGCCGCTCGTCGGGCGGGCGCTGGACCGCCACGGCCTGCGCCCGGTGGTCGCGGTGTGCGGCGCGGTGTCGGCCGCCTTCTGGCTCGCCACCCCGTGGCTGCCGTACGAGGCCCTGCTGGTCGCCGCGTTCCCGGCCGGTGCACTGGTGGTGCCGGTGAACTCGATCGCGCGCCAGGTCGTCGCCGCCTCGGTGCCCGCCGACAAGCTCCGCGCGGCGTTCTCCCTGGAGACGATCCTGATCGAGCTGTCGTTCATCCTCGGCCCGGCCGCCACGGTCCTCGTCGCGGCCGAGATGTCGACCGGGGCCGCGTTGACGGCGATCGGTGTGGTCGTCGCCGTCGTCGCCGCGGTGCTCTACCAGCGGAACCCGCCCATTCACGGCGAGGCAGAACAAACCGGGGCGGCGCCGGCGCGCCCGCGTGGCCTGCTCAACCGCAACCTCGTCGCGACGCTGTTCGTCTCGGTGAGCGCGCTGTTCGTGCTGGGCGGCCTCGAGCTCGCCGTGGTCTCCAGGCTGCGAGCCGACGACGCGGTCGAGTGGACCGGTGTGGTGATGGCGATCTGCGCGGCAGCCTCCATCGCAGGCGGCCTGGTGTACGGCGCGGCCAAGCGCCCGGTGCCGCAGCTGGTGCTGGTGGCGCTGCTCGCCGTGCTGGTGCTGCCCGCTGCGGTGTTCGCGAGCCCGTGGTGGCTGCTCGCGCTCGTGCTCGTGCCGAACCAGCTGGTGTGCACGCCGACGTTCGCCGCGACGACCGAGAACGTCATCCGCCACGCGCCGCCCGAGGCCCGCGGCGCGGCGACGGGCCTCTACGACTCGGCGACCCGGCTCGGCCTCGCGGTCAGCGCCCCGGTCGTCGGTTTCGTCATCGACAACTCGTCCCCCGCGTGGGGCTTCGTCACCGCGGGGTTGGGCGGGTTGCTGCTCGCGGGTGTCGGCGCGGCGCTGACGCGTCCCACACCGGCGACGGCACCGGCGCCGGAGGCGAACCTCGCCACCTCGTGACCACCCGCCCAACTGGTAACCGAGAGGACACGACCGTGAACACTGCCTTGGACGCTCGCTCGTGGACGACGGCGGCCCGGCTGTACAACTCGACGGTGGCGGCGTGGGCGATCGGCGCCGCGTGGGAGCTCGGCGCGCTCGACGAACTGGCCGAGCACGGCGTGCTCGACGCGGACGAGTTCGCCGCCCGGCACGACCTCGACGCGGCGGCCACCCTCGGCATGTTCCGCGCACTGGCCGCGGTGGGCGTTGTGCGCCGCGACGACACGAAGGTCGTGCCGGCGGACGCCTTCGCCGAGATCCACCGGACCCGGTCGCTGTTCCACTGGCTGGTGCGGGGCAGCGCGGAGCTCTTCCGCCAGATGCCGAGCGTGCTGCGCAACGAGAACCGGGTCGGCGAGTTCCACCGGCGGGATCCCGCCGCGATCGCGTTCGCCTGCAAGGAGATCAGCACGTTCTGCTACGACCCGTGGTTCTGGTCGGCGATGGACGGGCTCGGCGTGGAGTTCCGGGTCGCCGCCGACCTCGGCTGCGGCAGTGGTGAGCGGCTGCGGCAGGTCCTGCGCCGCTACCCGGGCACGCGCGGTGTCGGCATCGACATCGCGGCCGAGGCGCTGAAGGTGGCGGAGAAGGACGCCGCGGCGGCCGGGCTCGCCGACCGGCTCACGTTCGTCGAGGCGGACATGGTGTCCATGGCGCCCCGGCCGGAGTTCGCGGAGGTCGAGCTGCTGACCTGCTTCATGGCCGGGCACGACCTGTGGCCGAGGGAGCAGTGCGTGCGGACGCTGCAGCGGTTCCGGGAGCTGTTCCCGGGCGCGCGGCGTTTCCTGATCGGCGACGCGACGAGGTCGGTGGGCATCCCCGACGAGCAGCTGCCGGTGTTCATGCTCGGCTTCGAGGTCGCGCACGACATGATGGGCGCCTTCATCCCCACCGTCGAGGACTGGGAGTCGGCCTTCGCCGACGGCGGCTGGCGGCTGCGGCGCAAGCACACCATCGACATGGTGGCCAGCGAGGTCATCTTCGAGCTCGAGCGCCGGTGATGGGGATGTCGGTCGACACGATACCCGCTCGGCTGTCCACACCGGACGGTCAGTGGTCCTGGCAGGGGCCCGTCCCGGTCGTGCCGGGCGGCCGCCCGGCGGACGACCTGTTCGAGGCGGTGCTCGTCGCGCTCGTCCTGCGGTACAACCGCGCGGACGACCGGACCGGGCAGGAGTCCGTCGTGGACCTGATGGCCGGTCCGGACGCCGCGCGAGCGGGGCTCGCGCTGGCGGGGACCACCCGCGTCGCGTTCGCCAGGGACGGCGGGGAAGCCGCCGAGGTCCTGCTGTACGCCGCCGTCGACGGTGACACCGTCCACTTCAGGCTGCGGTTCGACTCCTCCGCGCTGGCGCCGGAGCACGCGGCCCGGCTGGCCGCCAACTACCGGACCCTGCTGGCCGACGCGGTGGCCCGGCCGGAAACACCGGTCGCGCACCTGCGGCTGCTGTCGGACGAGGACCGGCGGTACCTGCTGGACGTCGTCGCCGGGGCGGACTGGCCCTACCTGCGGGACGCGTCGGTCCACTCGCTGGTGGAGACCCAGGCGAGTTTGACGCCGCACGCGACCGCGGTCGAGTGCGCCGGGGAGACACTCACCTACGAGCAGCTGGACGCGTTGGCGAACCGGCTCGCCCGCGCCCTGTTGGCGAGCGGGGTCGCGGCGGGCGGCCGGGTCGGTGTCGCCCCGCGCCCCTCGTTGTGGACGCCGGCCCTGCTGCTGGCGATCCACAAGGCAGGCTGTGTCTACGTGCCCGTCGCCGACCCGGCGCTCTCACTCGACGCGTTGCTCGAGGCGGCCGAACGCATGCCGGCCACGAACCTGGAGCACGAGGTGCCCGCCACCGCACCGGCACACGTGCTCGGTGTGTCCACTCCGGACGCACCGGCCGGCGAGGTCGTGGTGACGCACCGCAACGTCGTCGCGATGCTCGCCTGGGCGTGGGAGACGTTCACGTGGGACGACACCGCGCGGGTTGCGCTGGCCGCGCGGCTCGACTCCACCCGCTCGGTGTTCCAGCTGTGGTGCCCGCTCACCATGGGCAGCTGCGTCGTGATCGCCGCGCCGGACGAACCGGACGCCCGGCCCACCCTGGTCGACGTGGCGCCCGACGAGCTGCGCCGGCTGCTGGACCAGGACGCCGTGCCGGCCAGCGCGACCGTGCTCAAGGTGGCCGGCGGCTCGCTCGACGACGCCACGATCACCGAGGTGTTCGAGCGGACCGCCATCCGCGAGCTGCACCAGGTGTACGGGCCCGCCGAGACCACCGGTCACGCGACGAGCACCCGCCTGACCGGCCCGGTGACCGGTCCACCGACGATCGGCCGGCCCATCCACAACACGCGTGCCTACCTGCTCGACGGGCACGGCAACCTGGTGCCCCGTGGCGTGGTCGGTGAGTTGCACCTCTGCGGCGACACCATCGCGGCCCGGGACGGCGCGGAGTACACGTGCGGGCCGGAGGACACCGACGAGTTCCACTCCCTGTTCCGCACCGGCGACCTCGCGTACTGGACCGAGTCCGGCGAGCTGTGCCTCGTGCCCAGCGCCTCGGGGAGCCTCGCCGTAAATCCATTGTGGACAGATGCGGTGCGGGTCCTGTGCCAGGTGTTCGCCGAGGTGCTCGACGAACCCGAGGTGTACCCGGACGACGACTTCTTCGACCTGAACGGCGACTCGCTGTCCGGTGCCAGGGTGGTCAGCCGCGTCCGTGCGCTGCTCGGCGTCGACCTGTCGATCCGCACCCTGTTCGAGGAGCGCACCCCGGAAGGGCTCGCCCGGCGGGTCGGGACGGCCGAGCGGGCCAGGACCGCGCTGGCGCCGCGACCCCGCCCGGACCGGCCGCCGCTCTCGTACGCGCAGCAGCGGCTGTGGTTCCTCGACCGGCTCGAGGGGCCGAGCCCGACCTACAACGTGCCGCTCGTGTACCGGCTCTCCGGTGCGCTGGACCCGGCCGTGCTGGCGGACGCGTTCGCCGACGTCGTGGACCGCCACGAGAGCCTGCGGACCGTGTTCCCCGAGGTGGACGGCCAGCCGGTGCAGCGGGTGGTGCCGGCGGGGCGCGCCCGCCCGGAGCTCACGGTGGTCCGGGTCGACCCGGCCGGCACGGAGGAGGCGGTGCGGGAAGCGGCCGGGTACGCGTTCGACCTCGAGCACGAGATCCCGGTCCGGGGCTGGCTGTTCGCCAGTGCCCCCGACGAGCACGTGCTCCTGGTGCTCGTCCACCACATCGCCGCGGACGAGTGGTCGAAGGGGCCGCTCGCGCGTGACCTCGCCACCGCCTACGCGGCACGGCGCGACGAGCTGGCGCCGGAGTGGTCACCGCTGCCCGTGCAGTACGTGGACTACACGCTGTGGCAACGGGAACTGCTCGGCGAGACGAACGACCCGCACAGCGCGGTGGCCGCGCAGCTGCGGTTCTGGACCGACGCGCTCGCCGGGCTCCCCGACGAGATCGGCCTGCCGTTCGACCGCCCTCGGCCCGCGCAGCCCACCTACCGGGGCGACCTCGTCTCGTGCCACCTCGACGCGGACGTCCACGCGCGGCTCGCCGAGCTGGCGCGGCGCGCCGGCACCACCATGTTCATGTTGTTCCACACCGGGTTCTCGGTGCTGCTCGCGAAGTTGTCCGGCGGCGTCGACATCCCCGTCGGCACCCCGGTGGCCGGCCGCGCCGACGAGGCGCTCGACGAGCTGGTCGGTTTCTTCGTGAACACGGTGGTGCTGCGTGCCGACCTGTCCGGCAACCCCTCCTTCGCCGAGCTGCTGGCGCGGGTCCGCGATGCCGACGTGGACGCCTTCGCCCACCAGGACATCCCGTTCGAGCAGCTCGTCCGCGAGCTCAACCCGGAGCGGACGGCCGGGCGCAACCCGCTGTTCCAGGTGTCGATGACCGCGCAGCCGGTGGACACCGCCCTGTCGCTGCCCGGTGTGACCGCGACCGGGCAGACCCGCGTGTTCGGCGTGTCCCGGTTCGACATGAACATCAACTTCGATGAGCGGCACCACCCGGACGGCACCCCGGCTGGCGTCGACTGCCTCGTGGAGTTCAGCACGGACCTGTTCGACCGCGAGACCGTCGAGGCGATCGGCGCCCGGCTGGCCAGGGTGTTCGCCTCGGTGGCCGCCGACGCGGACATGCGGCTTGCCGACATCGACGTGCTCGATGCCGCCGAGCGCACGCGCATCCTCCTCGACTGGAACGACAGCGCGTTCGACGTTCCCGACATCACGCTGCCGGGGCTGCTGGAGGCCCAGGTGGCCCGCACACCGGACGCGCCGGCGGTGCGGATGGGCGCCACCACGCTGACCTACGCGGAGCTGAACGCACGGGCGAACCAGTTGGCGCGCCACCTCGTGGCGCGGGGCGTCGGGCCGGAGTCCCGGGTCGCGCTGCGGATGGCGCGGTCGGTCGACCTGGTCGTCGCGGTGTGGGCCGTGCTGAAGGCGGGCGCGGCCTACGTGCCGATCGACACCTCGTACCCGAGCGAGCGGATCGAGTTCATGCTCGCGGACGCCGAACCGACCGTGCTGCTGACCGAACCGGTCGACGCGTCGCACCTGCGGGCGACCGACCTCACCGACGCCGACCGGCTGGCGCCGCTGCTGCCCGCCCACCCCTGCTACGTCATCTACACGTCGGGCTCGACCGGCGTGCCCAAGGCCGTCGCCATGCCGGGCGGCGCGCTGGTGAACCTCGTCGTGTGGTGGACCGCCGTCGAGCCGCCCGCGACGATCCCGCAGTTCTCCGCGATCAGCTTCGACGTGTCGGCCATGGAGATCCTCATCGCGACCTCCGGCGGCGGCACGGTCGTGATCCCGGACGACGAGGTCCGCAAGGACGCCGAGCGGTTCGTCGAGTTCATGGCCGAGCACGGGGTCAACGACCTGACGTTCGTGCCGAACCTGGTGCTGAACGCCGTCTGCGAGGCGGCGAACTCCGCCGGCGTGACGCTGCCGGAGCTGCACCGCGTCGGCCAGGGCGGCGAGGCACTGCACCTGACGGCCGCGGTCCGCGAGTTCTTCGCCTCCGGCGGCACGCACCGGCAGCTGGTCAACGGCTACGGCCCGACCGAGACGCACATGGCCACCGAGTTCAAGATGCCGAGGTCGGTCGATGACTGGCCGGCGGAGCCGCCCATCGGGGGGCCGATCGCCAACACCCTCCTGTTCGTGCTCGACCGGTGGCTGCGGCCGGTGCCGCCCGGCGTGGTCGGCGAGCTGTACATCGGCGGCGCGCAGCTGGCCCGCGGCTACTTCAACCGGCCGGCGCCGACCGCGGAGCGGTTCGTGGCGTGCCCGTTCGGCGCGCCGGGGGAGCGGATGTACCGCACCGGTGACCTGGTCCGCTGGCGTGCCGACGGCGAGCTGCTGTTCGTCGGCCGGCGGGACCACCAGGTGAAGGTGCGTGGCTTCCGCATCGAGCTCGGCGAGATCGAGTCGGCGCTGCGCCGGCACCCGGACGTCGGGCAGGCGGCGGTCGTCGCCGTCGAGGACCGGCCAGGGGTCAAACGGGTGGTCGCCTACGTAACGCCCGTGCGCGTGGACAGGCCGGCCCCACAGCCCCGGCTGCTGCACGAGTTCATGTCGAACACGCTGCCGGACTTCCTGGTCCCGTCAGCGTTCGTGGTGCTCGACCACCTGCCCCGCAACCCGAACGGCAAGCTCGACCGGGCCAGGTTGCCGCTGCCCTCGGCACAGGTGGGCGGACGCGCGCCACGCACCCGGGTGGAGACGGTGCTGTGCGAGACCTTCGCCGACATCCTCGAGGTGCCGTCGATCGGCGTCGACGACGACTTCTTCGCGCTCGGCGGGCACTCGCTGACCGCGACCAAGCTGATGAGCAGGCTGCGCACGCGGCTGCGGGTCGACCTGCCGATCAAGGCGCTGTTCGACGAGCGCACCCCGGCCGGCATCGCGCGGCTCGTGGAGACCGCGTCCCGCGCGAGCGTCCCGCTCTCGTCCCGGCCACGGCCGGAGCGGGTGCCGCTGTCGTTCGCGCAACAGCGCCTGTGGTTCCTCGACCGGCTGGAGGGGCCGAGCCCCACGTACAACAACCCGCTCGTGTCCCGGCTGACCGGGGAGCTGGACCACGCCGCGCTGCGTGCCGCGCTCGGCGACGTCATCGGCCGGCACGAAAGCCTGCGCACCGTCTTCCCCGAGGTGGACGGGCAGCCGGTGCAGGTCGTGCTGCCCGTGGCGCGGGCCGTCCCGACGTTGGTCGTGGAGCGGGTCGACCCCGCCGACGTGCCAGGCCGGCTGCGGGCGACCGCCGCCCGGCCGTTCGACCTCGCCACCGAGCTGCCCATCCGGACCTGGTTGTTCCGGACCGGCGCGGACGAGCACGTGCTGATGATCCTCATCCACCACATCGCGACCGACGGCTGGTCCATGCGACCGCTGATCCGCGACCTCGGTGACGCGTACGAGGCGCGCCGCGCCGGCACGGCGCCGGACTGGCCGCCGCTGCCCGTCCAGTACGTGGACTACACGCTGTGGCAACGGGAACAGCTCGGTGAGGTGTCCGCGCCGACCCGTGCCCTCGCCACGCACCTCGAGTACTGGACCGAGGCGCTGGCCGGGCTGCCGGACGAGCTCGCGCTGCCGTTCGACCGGCCGCGCCCGCCGATGTCGACCTACCGGGGGGCGGTCGTGCCGTTCAGCGTCGACGCCGCGACGCACGCACGGCTGACCGAGCTGGCGAGGACCACCGGCACGACGACGTTCATGGTCTTCCAGGCGGCGGTGGCCGCGTTGCTCGGCAAGCTGACCGGTGGCACGGACATCCCCGTCGGCACCCCGGTCGCCGGCCGCGCCGACGAGGCGTTGCACGACCTCATCGGGTTCTTCGTGAACACGGTGGTGCTGCGTGCCGACCTGTCCGGCGACCCGACCTTCGCCGAGCTGCTCGCCCGCGTGCGGGACGACGCGCTCGCCGCGTTCGCGCACCAGGACGTCCCGTTCGAGCAGGTGGTCGAGGCGATCAACCCGACCCGCTCGCTGGCCCGGAACCCGCTGTTCCAGGTGCTGATGCCGTTCAACAGCAACCTGGACTCGACCTCCGTCGGGTTGCCGGGGCTCGCGATGCGGCCGGAGCAGGCGCCGCTCGACATCGCCAAGGTCGACCTGTCGTTCAACCTGCGCGAGGAGTTCGGCCCCGGCGGGGAGCCGCTCGGCGTGGACGGCGAGCTGCAGTACAGCACCGACCTGTTCGAGGAGCGCACGATCGTCGAGATCGGCGAGCGCCTGCACCGCGTGCTCTCCGCGATGATCACCGACCCGGCGACCCGGCTGTCCACTGTGGACGTGCTGGGGACACATGAGCGCACGCGGCTGCTGATGGACTGGGGCGGCGCGACGGGGTACGCCGAGGCGCCGCGCACACCCGCGCACGAGCTGTTCGAACAGTGGGCGGAACGCACCCCCGGCGCGACCGCGGTCGTGTGCGGCGACGAGGAGATCAGCTACGGCGACCTCGACGCACGCGCCGACCGGCTGGCCCGGTACCTCACCGAACACGGCGTCGGGCCGGAGGACCGGGTCGCGGTCGTGCTGCCCAGGTCGGTCGACCTGGTGGTCGCGCTGCTCGCGGTGTGGAAGGCGGGCGGGGCCTACGTGCCGATCGACCCCGGCCACCCCGACGAGCGGATCGCGTACGTGATCGCGGACGCGGCGCCGAGGTTCTCCCTGACCGGTCCGGTCGACGCCGCCGGGTCCACCGCTGCCCTCGCACCGCCGGCCGTGGCGGACGCACCGGCGTACGTGATCTACACGTCCGGGTCGACGGGCCGCCCCAAGGGCGTGGTCGCGACGCACGGCAACCTGGTGAGCCTGCTGCACGCGATGGGTGCGCACCTGCCCGTCGGGCCGGGGAAGAGGTTCCTCGCGGTCACCACTGTCGGGTTCGACATCGCCGGCCTCGAGCTGTTCCTGCCGCTCACGAACGGCGCGACGGTCGTGCTCGCCACCGAGGACGACGCACGCGACCCGAAGGAGCTGCTGCGCCTCGTCACGCGGCACGGCGTGGCCGCCGTGCAGGCCACCCCGAGCCTGTGGCGCGAGGTCCTGGCCGAGCCGGGTGCCAATCTGTCCACAGTGGACGTCCTGGTGGGTGGTGAGCCGCTGCCGGGTGATCTCGCCGAGCAGCTGGCCGGGCACAGCCGGTCGGTGACCAACGTGTACGGCCCGACCGAGACCACGATCTGGTCGACCTGCGCGCCCGTGCGCGACGGCGCGGTCACCATCGGCGGCCCGCTGTCCAACACGCGGGCCTACGTGCTGGACGCCGGCCTCGCGCCGGTGCCGCACGGGGTGGTCGGCGAGCTGTACCTGG
>WUUC01053495.1_pt1 | contig 17941 bp, 25 predicted proteins | sample 6278441 | NCBI WGS metagenome assembly WUUC01 (sample SAMN13675441, study PRJNA597444) | soil metagenome | isolation source: soil | place: USA: Washington | collected 2017-10 | reverse complement strand
CGTCCCGGCGGGTCAGCCAGGACGACAGGGTGGTCTCAGCGTGCCGGGCGGCGCGGGTGCGGGCGGCGCGCTCGCGCTGCGGCATGGTCTCGATGCCCATCTGCCGCTCGAAGATCGTGCGGTCGCCGCGGGCTCGGCGCTGGCTCGCGCCCTGCGGGCTCATGCCGAGCAGGCGGGCGAGCTCGCCGGCGGACGGCGCGCTGTACGGGTCGTTGGAGTACCGGGCCGCGCTGGTCGCGATCACCACGTTGGGGATCTCGGCGAGCTGCTGCGCGATCAGGATCACCTGCGCCAGGATCGCGGGATCGTCGATGGCGCGTTTCTCGAGACCGCGGATCATGCGCTGCATCATCGCCACGTAGTCGTCGTTCTCGGTCACTCGGGAGTGCTTGCCCATGGAGGGGAACCCTTCGGTTGGGGGTCAAGTAAGGCTTGACCCCTGCGGCTACAGAACGAACGGGAGTACGACCGGGACCAGAACGAGGGCAACGAACGCGTACATGGCCACGGGGAGCGCCAGGTCGCGCCAGTCGCGGGTCACTGCCGCCACGCGGTCTTGCGGATCAGCCGGCCGGACTTCATCAGCGCGTCCCGCAGCTCGTCGACCTCGGCCAGCCAACACATGTCCGCTTGCTCCCCGGATGTCGCGACACGCGGACGGTGGATCTTCAGCACACCTTCCGCGGCCATTCGGCGTACGGTGCGCTCAGACCTGTTGAGGCGCTTCGCGGCGAACTTCACCGTGCACCACTCCTCCGGGTTCGGAAGCGGCAGCGTCGGTGCCTCAATCAAAGCTTTCATGCCCAACATGTTGACACACACGCCCCCATCGGGGCAACCTTGGCGGCATGCCTGAAACAGCTACTGATCAACTACGCAGCGACGCGGCGGCCTGGAAACGGCAGCTGTCCGACTGGTTAGAGCGACATCAAATCAGCCCGGTCGGCACGGACATCGAGGACACCATGCGTGCCTACCAGGTGGCCATGAGTGAGGACTGGGACCAGGCGCACCGCGAGGATCGGCGGCGGCGCGCTGACCGGGTCGCCGAGCATCTCGGGCTGCCGCGGCTCACCTGCAGCGGGTGCGCCGAGCCCCGGCCGCACGACGACGAGGATTGCCCGGGTTGCTGCACCCCGGCGCCGGGGTGCAGCGGGTGCGGGACCACCAGTTCACGGCGGATCGCGGGGAGGTGTGGCGCATGCCTGATCCGGTGATCCGCGGCTACATCCCCATGACCCACTTCCCCGGCGTCGGACGGCACCGGGCGTCGGCCCCGCCCGCCACGTTCCTGTGTGATCAGCCCATGCCGGGCGCCAAGGGCAGCTCGGCGCCGTGGCGGTGCACGCGGGCGGCCGGCCACCCCGGGGCGCATCTGCCGCCGCTGCACGTGCACGATCAGCCCGTACCGCAGGACTTCACCTGGCCTGCATTCACCAACTGGGTGTGCGGCGGCGTGCTCGCGCTGGTCGCCGCGGCCGTGCTGGTCGCGTTGTGGGTCGCGGGGCTCGTCCCGTGGTGAACGACGAGATCGACGAACGGGGCAGCGCCGGCGACGACCTGTACCTTCCGCTCCGTCTGCCCCGCCCGGTAGCCGAGCCGGCCGCTACGGACTGGAGCGCGTACCGGGCGTGCCGGACGTGCGGGGCGAGCACCGGGCGCGCGTGCCGGACGCTGTCCGGGACCATCACGGGCGGCCGGACGGCCGGCGGGCCGGTAGAGCTGAAGGTGCCGCATCGGGCCCGGAAGGTGCGCACCGGGCGTTAGCCTGTCGAGGTCGGAACTTTCCCCCCGACAGCACTGCGGCACCGGAGCCTGGCCTTCCGGTGCCGCAGTGTTTTGCCTGGTCTACCTCGCTCGGCGTTTGTCGCCGCTTCCTGTCACACCCTCGTCATGCCAGGAACCCATGTCGCCCATGCACTGCGGGCAACGCCTCCACGGTTTATTCGGATTTACACCTTTGGCGAAGACAGTCGATTCGCCGCACAGATCGTGCTGCCAGGAATGCGCACCATCTGCGCGTCCGGTCCAACTCACTGCCCGGGCACGGGCAGCTCGTCGAAACGGGCCAGCAGCTCGGCGTGCCGATCCCGGGCGCGTTTGTCCATCATGCGCAGGTCTCCCCCGGTGCGCCGCGGTGGTTGACCATCGACCGGATCAGGTTCCGTGTGGTTCCAGACGGCCGCGGGCAACGCTTCCACGGCGGCGCGTATGGCGCCGTCGATCCGGCCGGCGATCCACTCTTTGTCCGCTGCGGTCAGTGCCACGGGTATCTCCTCCAGGTTCCACGTCGCGGTTGATGCCTCGCGCGCCCGGTCGTACGACGCGCTGAAATGGGCGTGCTCGGTGTGCGGGCTCGGCCCGGTGTACGGGCGGGGCCTCCACGCGTCGGACTCCGACCAGATCACCCGGTTGTAGATGATGTAGCGGAGCCGGCGCTCCCGGCCGGTGCGGCACCGGTCGACCAGGAACGCGACGACGCGGCCCATCGTCAGGTCGTGGGTTCGGAGATCGGCGTCGACGTCCAGGGCGTGAACCTCGTCGTCGCGGTCCGAGTCGTGGATCGGCACCTTCCCGGTCTCGTCCGGGTTGTGGTCGCTGGACGTCTGGCGGTGCGCCGCGTCGCCGATCGTGCCGTCGCTGCGCCGGTCACGGGTGGGGGCGATGCGGTCGAAGTCGCCGTGCAGTCTCGCCAGGCACGGGACCAGTTCCCACCCGGTCATCGCGTCGCGTCCGGTGGCCACTGCGCCGGCGGGACGGCGGGGCGCACCTTGCCCTTGTGGCGGCCCTCGTACTTGACGATCGCGCGGGTGGCGGCGGTCTCGGCGACGTTGGTCAGCGCGCCCGGGGCGAACCGGGTTTGTTCGACCAGCTGATCGAGCTGCGCGGTCTGCTGGTCAGTCTTCGCGTCGACCCTGCTCACCTTGCGGGCGTTGACGGCCTGACCGGTGAACAGCCCGACCGCGAGGGTGCCGAACGCGATGATCGTCTCAGCGCTCCAGCCCGCTTGCGCCAGGAACCACAGCGTCGCCGCGGTGAGGGCCAGACCGCCGATGAGCACGGCGGCAGTTGGCCAGTTCTCAACTTTCATGATCAACCCTTTCCCCTGGTTGGTGCCCATCAGAATAGGGGCGTGACCAGGATCCCGCGGCCGAAGATGTCCCCGTTTCCGCCGAAGACCTTGTGGACCACGTACGCGTTGTAGACGGAGCCCGGGGTGAGCCCCGGCACGACGCGGTACGTGCCGCCCTGGAAGCGGGTCTCGCTGCCACCCACCGTGCCCTGCGAGCACTCGAGGCAGGAATCGTCGTCGCCGCCGGAGACGACCGTGCCTGATCCGATGGTGTTGCCGGTGGCAACCTCGATCGACACGCATGCCCGCTGGTTGGCCGTGTTGCACTCGAAGCGTGATTTCCAGTCCACCCGGATGCGGCCCGATGTCGGGACGGTGAACGTCGTACCAACGATCGGGGAGCCGGCGGAGTAGGTCGTGTTGACGAACGCCGTGATGTCGGTCGGGTCGTCGAGGTGTTGCTCCTGGGGGAAGTCTCCCGCGCGTACGCGGTCGCCGGCCGCCACGGCGTTACTCCTGCTCTGCTAGGTGGTCGCGCAACGACGGATCGTCGTGAGCTTCCGCGAGGTGCTCGGCGTGCCCGGCGAGGTCCTCAGGTCGGTAGTTGGGGTGATCGGGACAGAGACAGCTTTCGCCGTTCAAGGCGCTCTTGGCTGCTGCGGACAATTCGGCCATCGATACCTCTCAATTATATATTTGCCTCTACCAGTAGACGTAGTAGATCGGTTCGGCCAGCGACACGGACTCGCCGGCGACGTGCGCCTTGACCACCCCGTTGACCGAACGGGTCACGGTCATGGTCTGGGTGAACGGGCCGGCGCCGGCGGCCGCGGTGCACGCGGTCACGGTCATCCGTTCCCCGGCCGCCTTGATGTCGTACGGCACGCCGGTGGTCGACCAGGTCTCGGACGCCCACGAGGTGGTGACGGCGAGCGCCGTGGCGGTGGTGGTCGACGTCGCCGCGGTGGTGGTGCTGCCTGAGTCGTAGCGGGCCGCGGTCGCGTCGTATTTGCCGAACACCCACGCGGCCGCCGAACGGCACGACAGGGTAGCCGTACGTGTCTTTGCACCTACCTTATGCACGATCCTTAGCACGTGCAGGCGCACAAGATCAGGTTCGGCGCCGGCGACGGTGATCAGGTCGCCCGGGCGGAGAGCGGTCACCGTGGCAGCTAGCGACGGGTTGGCCAAGAGATCAATGACGAGCTGCTGGTACCGGGGTGCGTCGGTGGTGCCCTTGGCCAACTCCCACGACGCGCGGTCATCGAGCATGTCCGAGTTGGCCATGTTGACCTGAAGGGTTTTCTTGTACGTGCCGATACCGGCCGGCGGCGCGGCCGTCGACAGGGCGCCGGTCGCCTTGACCGCGGTGGCGGTCGACGCGTCGTAGTTCTCGACCACCACATAGTTGACGGCGCCGGAGTACCCGGTGACCCGCTTCAGCGGCGGCGCGATGTCGACGCCCCGGGTCAACGCGAGCTTGACGGTTTGATCAAGGATGTTGGTCCGCATCCGGAACATGAGACCGACGTCGGTGGGCTCGTCGTAGATCAACCCATCCTCGGTGCGCATGCACTCCTCCAGGAGCTCCAGGAACACCCCGGGTTTCTGGCGGCCCATGGGCATACTGTCGCCGGCGGTGCCGCCCACGTACCCGGTGAGCCCTTCCTCGATCATCAGGCGCGAGTAGCGCTCCGCGGCGAGCTCGCCTAGGTAGCCGTTGAACGAGCGGACCGCGTTCAAGTCGGTGGTCAAGTCGATGACGGTGTTCGACGTGCCGAGGATGTGGGAGTACGACGCGCCGAGGTTGTGGGCGTTCTGGATGACATCCCAGGTCAGCAGCGCACCCGTGTGGTTCGCGGCGTACGTGCCGGACGTCCCGAAGATCACCGGGTCGTCCTGGGCGTACCAGGCGGGCTCCACGGTGACCGTGGCGCCGGACACGGTGAACTTCAGGCGGTGCCGTACCCAATCGGTCACGGTGATGCCGCCGCGACCGACCGCGGTACTCATCAGCACGGTGGTCCCGTCCGGGGCGGTCACCACGATGCGGTAGGTCGTGTCGTTGATCTGCCACTCGACGGTGTTCGCGTTGGACAGGCGTTGCCGGAACAGCGGCAGGTACGTGGCCGATGCCGGGACCGCGGCGAGCTTCGCGTGGAACAGCAGCTGCCATCCCGAGGTTGTGTGCCGGGCGAAACGGCCCTGGAGCATCCCCCCGGCGTTGAGCACCACGGTCTTGTCGCCGCCCCCGGGGCCGTCGTCTCCGGCCATCGTCACCGTGCCGGAGACCTGGCCCGGGGTGGCGCCCGCCACGGTGGTTGCGATCTGGGAGAGACGCTTGGTGTCGGAGTTGCCGCCCTCCAGCGGCCACAACCCGAGCAGGTTCGCGATCGACGAGAGGTGCCGCGTGAGCGGCGATTCGATGGGGTCCTCCCAGAGTGCCAGCCTGCACAGCAGTCCCTCCGCCTCGAAACTGGTCCACGAGCGACCGCGGTTGGTACCCGGGGCGTGTTCGACCGTGCGGTCCGGATCCCACACGGTCGCCTCGCACGTCGACAGGGTGGCGGCGGATACCTGCACCCGGGTCTTGGTGTTACGCCCGATCAGCCCGTACAGCGCGCCGTCGACGCGGTACGGGTCCATCGCCAAACTGTCGTTGTTCCAGGTCAACGTGATCTTGTTGGGTTTGGTGCCGGTGTCCGCGTCCGGGCCGACTTCGACCTCCACACCCTCGGCGGAGTACACCGGGTACGACGTCCACACCCCACCGATGAACAGCTGCCCGATCAGCGCCTGCGCCATCAGCGTCCCGCCAGACGTACCGGGTTCAGGCCCAGCTGCTGCGGGCGGCCGCCGCGGCGCGCCACCGACTCGGCGATGAGTTCCACCAGTACGTCGCCGAGCCGGGAGCCGTCCGAACCAAGCAAGATCGTTTCCCTCGAGGATCCTGCGTCGTTGGTGACGCGCTCCCCGGCCATGGCCATGATGGGCACCGCGGTGCCCCGGATGCCGGGCACCGTGCCGCCCGCGTGGAACGTCGGTAGGTGCGGCACGCTGATCGAGTTCCCGCCGATGATCGGCACCCACCCGGGGATCGTCCAGGACAGGCGACCGATCGTGTTGTTCCACAGTCGGGCGATCGCGTTGAACGCGGTCCGGAACGGTTGGGTGAGGAACCCGGCGACCTTGGAGAACGCGGACCGCAGACGACCGGGTACGCCCTGCAGCCAGTTCCAGACGTTCATCGCCTTCGCCTTGATCCAATCCCACGCGGCGCCGGCGGCGTTCTTGATCCACCCCCACGCCACGCGCCACGCCTTGGAAAACCAGTCCGTTTTGGTCGCGATCAGCACGATGACCGCGATCAGCGCGACGATCGCGATCACGATCCACGTAATCGGTGAGGCGAGCAGGGCGGAGTTCATCATCCACTGCGCCGCGGCGGCCACCCGGTCAGCGCCGGCTTTGGCGAGGGTGGCCAACTTCAGGTTGTTCGTGGCGAACACGGCCAGGTCGGCGAGACCGGTGAACCCCATCACGATCATTCCGACGCGTTCCATCTCGGCGCCGAACTGCCCGATCGGGTTGTCTTCGCCGAACGCTTCGGTGAGCGCGCCACCGACGTCGCCGATACCGCCGGAGAGCAGGCTCGATTGGGAGGACAGATGATCGAAGCGCTCCGCCGTGGCGTTGGTCGCGTCGGTGACCCGTACCCGCATCACGTCGGCATCCCGGCCCACCTGATCGAACGAACGGGAGAGATCGCGCTCCTCGCCGGCAAAGGTCAGCGTGACTTGGTTCGGCATGGGGTCACTCCATCTGCAACCCGGCGCCGCGGGCAAGATCGTGCAGCCCTCGGGTCATCCGGTCGGTGATCTCGTCGCGGTGCACGTCCAACCCGCGGTACAGGTACCGGCCGCCCTTGTGGAACGGCCGCGCGGGCGGCCGGCCCGGGACGCGGCCCTGACCGCCGAAGTCGAGCCATGGCGCGTACGGGGCCCGGGTCCCGCCCAGCGCCACCCGTGCCTCCCGCTGCGACGACCGGCCCTTGATCGAGCCGGCGGCGCGGCCGGACACGCGGGGCATGCGGCCCTGCGCGTAGTCGATGACCATCTCGGTCGACTCGTTCAAGATCAACCGAATCTGTTTCGGAAGGTTCGCGTCCATCTGTTTCAACGCGCGCTGAAACTCACGGATACCCGCGATCTTGATCTTGTCGACCACGGTCACCCTCCAGCCTTCGCCTGCTCTAATTCCTGCTCTTGCGCCCGGCGCACGTAGTACCGGGACCAGTACAGAAACTCGGTTTGCGTCATGACGCGGCGCATGTTCGCGACCGTTCCGAGCCCCAATTTCTGTGTCAAGAAAAACTCGAATTCGAGTTCCTCATCGTTCTCTAGGGCTAGCCACGCCTCTTTTCCCGGCACCCTCCTTCAGCCCGCTGACCTCGGCGATACCGGCGCTGATAGCGGAGATGTCGCCGGCGGCGCCGGCGGCGCCCCACTGCGCGACATCCTCAGGTGACAGCTTCGGGTCGACCATCCCGGTCGAGATCAGGAAGTTGTCACGGTCGCCGAGGTCGTCCATCTGCTGCATGGCCAGAACCTCATCGCGGGTTAGCGCGCGGATCTCCACGGTGCTGCCGTCCGCGAGCGTGACCACCCCCTTGCCCACCTTCCGAGCCAGGATCTGCTCTCGGGTCAGATGCGCCATTCTTTCCCCCCACTTGCCTACGGTTGAACGGTCGAGACGATTGGGCCGGTGATCTGGAAATCGGCCGACCACGTCACCATGTCATCGTGCGGATTGGATTCCGCGTACTTCTCCAAGATCGCGTTGAACGCGTCGTTTGGTTTCCCGGTGCCCGTTCCCTCCACCTTCCGGACGATCGCGACGGTGGTTCCCTCGATGCCGTTGAGGACCAGGCGCGGGCCCACCAACGCCGTGTTGTCGTACACCCCGGAACACGTGAACTTGCCAGTCTTCAGACCGCCCGCGTAGATCTCGGCGTCGCCGGACGGCGCGTACCCGGTCACGTCGTGGGTCTTGGCGGTCCGCTCGATGTTGCTGTTCTTGGTGTACGGCGAGATGTCCTTAGTGGCGATCGTGAGCACCGTGAGTTTGCCGTGCGCGGTGGCCATGGTTACGCCCCCCCTCCGATTACGTCGTTATGGAATTCAGCCGCGAGGTAATCCACACCGGAGTACTTCACCGCGGGGAAGCTGACCTTGGTCACGGTGACCGAGTCACACGCCGTCCACGTGTGCGACTCGATCTTGGCGGGCACCGACCGGGCGCCGGCGGTGGCCACGTACTGACCGAGCAGTTTGGCCGCGGTTCGCTCGGCGGCCTTGCCTACCAGCAGCAGCAGCGGTAGATCGGGGCACCGGGACTTGCCACGGCCGTACGTCTCGACATAGGAGATCTCCTCGGGCCAGCCGACCAGGGCGGCCGGGGTCTGGATCTGCCCCGGGTCGTACGCGTACGCGCGCAGCCCGGTGATGGTCTTGAGCACTACCACCAGCTCGTCGCGGACAGCGGTCAGATCCACAGCTCAGCCCATCCGGCGCCGGCGAGACAGCCCGGTCAGTGTGGTGGCCACGTCCGGATCGAGCTTGGCCAGCAACCGCAGCTCGGCGCCCTGGTCGGGCGAGCCGGCGATGCCCAGCGGCGAGTCACGGCGCGCGTTCCACCGGGCGCCCTGGAGGTAGCACGCTGCCTTGACCTGCGACGGCACCGCGGACCATCCCCAGCGTCCCGTGAGCACGTTGGCGGCGGGGGAGCCCGGGTAGGACAGGGTCGGCGCCGCGGTGAAGCCTAGACGCGTCCAGGGGCGGCCCTCGGCCGGTGCTGAGTCGGGCAGCAGCACGGTCCCGGACGCGGCGTAGGCGGCGCCGTTGACCAGAAACCCCGTCGCGTCCTGAAGATCATCCATCTCGAGCAACCAGAGCCCGGTCACCGGGTCGTACGCGGGCGGGCGGCGGTAGGTGCGGGCGGCCGGCGCGGCGAGCTGCCCGAACTGGCGATTGGTTTTGCGGTCGACCGCGCGAGACGCGGCCGTGGCCCAGAGCGCGAACCACACGTCATCAATCGAATCGTCGACCTTCAGATAGTCGGCCAAATCCGAGTCGGTGATGTAGTCCGGTGCCCATGCCACGGCCGCGGTCCCCTACCGTTCCCGGTCGGCGTCGGTCGCGCGGTCCGAGTCCGTTGCGGCCGGCCCACTGATCCCGGGGGTGCCGGCCACGGCCGGGTCGATTTCGCCCGGACGCACCGACGGGTAGACGTAGTCGACGCCCCGGATCTCCGACCGCGGTTGCTGCGGTGGGCCCTGCTGCGCCGGCTCGGCGTCGCCTAGGTCGACGTCCATTTGATCGGGGCCCAACATGCCCTCGATCTCCTCGCGGGTGCGCATCACCCCACCGATGTTCACCTGGCCGTGCGCGGCGAGCTCCTGGCGGTCACCCTCGCTCAGCTGGAACGTGTGCTGCGCCTGCGGCGTGCGGCCGGCCGCGGTGCCCGTCGCAGCCAACTGGCTGCGTAGCCGCTCGTTCTCGTCCTTGAGCTGGTCGCGCTCCGCGGCGATCTCGTCTTTGGTCTCGGCCATCGGGTCCCCTTCCCTTCCTGCTGGACTGTGCGGGTACGCGGCGCCCGTCCCTGCCCCTCCCGAGGGACGGGCGCCGCGCGTGCGTGGGGGGTCAAGTAAGACTTGACCCCGGATCGACGGCTACGCGGGGTCGTAGATGAGTTCCCGGGTACGGGTGAAATCGGTGATGCCGAACGCCTTGTAGCCCCAGATGCCCATGTCCACCCACGCGACACGCCACTCCAGGTCAATGCGCTGCGGGGCGGACGCCCACAGGCACACGACGTCCGGATCGAACATCCAGGACGACGCGGCCACGGTGCCGGTAGCCGCGGTCGCCCACGCGGGCACCCACAACTTCCCGTGCGCCTGGACCCACTCGTACCGGGGGTCAGCGGTGCCGACCGCGTTCATCGCGCCGAGCGACGGATAGAGCCGGCGGCCCGTCGTGTCCTTCGCCGAGACGAGGGCCTTGTATAGGTCGATCTGAGTGAAGACCTGGCGGAACTGGTCGCCGCCGCGGATGTACTGCAGCGGCACCAGGTTGGTTGTCAGCGACGCGTCCAGCGCGCCGTCGACCGCGAGCGCCGTGATCGTGATGTCGGTGATCGACGCGGCGTTGGCCACCAGCTGCGCTTGTACGAACGCCTCCAAGCCCTCGTACCAGGCACGGACCATCTGCCGCCAGATCAGCCCGGACATCTGCGGGTTGCCGCCCTGGTCGAACGCCTCCCGCGTGATCTCCACCTTCCCGGACAGCGCCGACGGGGTGATGGTCTGCGCGGTCGCGGTGAACGCGCCCGGGGTCGGCTCGGTGCCCGTGACGTGGTCCGCGACCAGCCCCGATGACGAGTTGAACTTCGGGATCACGAACGGGGTCACCGCGTCCAGGGTGCCCTTGTTCACCGCGTTATACATCGGGTACGCGTAGTCCAACTGGTCGACGTACATCTCGGGCCGGTTCTGCGGATAGTTGAGGTTGACCACGTTGGCGGGGGTGATCGCGAACCGTTGATCCGCCCCGACGTACCCGAAGTCACGCCGCTCCCACGCGTCCGCGAGGAAGCCCTCCGCCCGGTCACGGGCGCCCTGGTCGCCGCCGCCGCCCTGCCGCCACCCATTGAGCAGATCGGTTGAGAAGTCGTGCGAGCCCGCGCGGAGGTTGCCCTGCCGGTCGAACCGGTACGGCGCCGGCTCGCGGACCTCAACCGCCCCGTGGTTGGAGTTGATAACGACGGGTCCGGGCGCCGGCTCGGCGTCGTGCTGCTGGTCGGTGATCCATTGCTGGAACTGTTCAAACGTTGCGCCGGTCGCCGGCGCCGGCGGCGCGGCGGCGGGCAGCGCCGGCGGCGCCGGGCGCGCGGTGAGCTGAGCCGCGAACGTCGCGCACGCGATCCCCGGGGCGTGCCGATGTCCGCAGTGCGGGCACGGGTCCATTTGTCCTCCTGTCAGGCTCGCGGCCACCCTGGTCACGCGGGCATCGTCAAAAGCGGGCATGTAGGTGGTCGACGTCTCACGCCACGTAGCGCGGGTGACCCAATGGACCCCTTCGTCGTCGATCTCGATATCGCCATCCTCGGGATCAAGCGAGAAGTCGACGCCAACCGACAGCCCGGTGTAGAGCCCGTGTTCGGCGTCAAAGAGCAGCTGGTCACGCTCGTACTTCGCCGGCGACCCCTCGGGCGCATCGAGCACGGCCAGTTCAACGATGGGGCCCTCGGCCGTGTCCTTCACCGAACGGTGGAACCCCACCGGGGTCACGTGGTCCTTCAGGTGCGCCAACCGGCTCGCGTCGCTGTACTCCAGGCTCCCCGGCCGGAACGCATAGCGGATGCCGAACTTGTTGGCCACGGCGTTGTACGGCACGGCCAGACCGGTGATGGTCCGGGCCGCGGAGTCCACGGTCGGCGCGGCGGCCGGCGCCGCGAATTCGCCCGCGTGGAACGTGAACTGCGGGCGGCCGTCGAACTGCTGGCGAAGTGCGGCCGCACTTTCGGGCGCCGGCGCCGGCGCCGGAACGGGGGCGGTTTTCGGCGCCGGCGGACGCCCCGACAGCCCAGCCCAGCCCCGGATCTCGACTTCGTCCGTCACACCCATATCCATGAGGGCTCTCCAGTACTGGGTTTGGCTGATCGGGTCTGGTTTCAGGTAGTCCGTCAGGTCGAAGCGGATGCGGTTCCCGCGCGGCGTGACGTCACCCATGGAGAGCCGGTCGGTCAGCGCCGACATGTACGGACCGTACATGCGGTTGATCTTGTCGCGGCGGCGCGCATCCTCGTTCTGGTACGTCCGGGACGTCGTCGACACGCCGATGTCCTCCGGGTCGACGCCGAGCCCGTTCGCGATCGCCACCATGACCGTGGTGTGCAGCTCAGACAGCGTGAGATCTTTCGGCGACGGCGCGGCCACATCGGCGCGTTTCACGGTCGACGGGAGCCAGCCGTACGGGCGGATCTGCCGCATCGCTCCGTACTCGGCTAGGAACGCGTCGATCTCGTCGTCCGGCATCGGGTCGACCTCGGGGTTGTCCGAGTCGGTGAAGAATTCGCGGAGCGCCGGGTTCGCCGCGTACATCTCGGTCAGCTCGTCGAGCCGGCGCGCGATCCGGATGGCCCGGGCGTTGGCGCGCAGGATGCCCGGGTTCGGCGAGTCGAACCGGATCATCAGCGACTTCGCGACGCGCTGCCAGGACAGATTGCCGCCGCGGTCGATCCACACGAACTTGTGATCGTCGGCGCTCTGCCTGCTGGTCGGGTTGGTCGTGCGGACCTTGCCCGGGTCGATGCGGCGAACCGAGATCGGGTAGCCGGCGAAATCCTGCCCGGTGACCTCCCACCAGGCGATCTTGTCGAGCGCCAGATCCTCCACGGTCATCGCGAGGTGCACCACGTTCGGGACGTCCAGGTCGAACTGGCGGAGTAGCGCCGAGTCGATGACGTCCAGGCCGCGGTACTGGCGGAGCGGCAGCGTGGCGATCGAGCACAGCTCGTTACGGCCGCGCTGCACCGCGGCCACCGACAGGGCCTCATCGCGCGACACCGGGCCCTCGGCACTCTTCATCGCCGAGATCAGCCGGTCGACCGGTTGGGGGGCGGTGTCGAACGTGTGCAGCGGTTGCAGGTCCAGCACCAGCGGCCGGGGGATGCCGATCATGCGTCGGGCCTGGTCAACAGCCGCGGAGATCCATCCCATGGATGGAGTGTAGGCCCGGCGCTTCAGATTTGAACGATGCCATTACCGAATTGCCATTACCGGTAATCCGATAATTCGGATGCGCGAACGTGCAATCGCCGGCGCCGGTTTCGAGCACGATCGCGCACCCCGTGCAATTTTGCACGCGTCAGCTGTGGACGCGGCGGGACACGACGCGCGGCCGCGGCAGCGTCCGGGCGAGGTGGACGGCGCCGGCGACGGCGTAGACCGCGTCGACCTGGCCGAGCCCGCGGCGGGTGAACACCCACACGTCGCTCGGCATGTGCAGCTTCTCGGCCTGGTCGACCTGCGCGGTCAGGAGCTCCTGCCCCGAGTGCGCGATCGCGCGCTGGTCGACCAGGGTCGCGAACCCCATGCACACGGCCGGGGCGTCGGCCCGGATCTCTTCGACGGCCACGCCGGGCGGTGGCCACGCGTACCGGCCGGCCTTGCGTCGGTCGCGGAGATCGGCGTCCAGGGTGGCCGCGGGCCCGCGCGGGTACCAGCCCAGCTTGCGCGGCCGGACGCGCGCCACCCACGCGGGCAGCTCGGCGCGCAGGCGCGCCATGGTGTCGGGCCCGTCCCACGCCGCGATCGTCTCCACGCGGGTGCGGCCGTCCGGCATCACCTGCGCGGCGCCCAGCGTCGCGTGTTGCAGGTTCGGCGCGACGTCGACCACCGCGGCCAGCTGCCGGCGCGCGGCGACGTCGAGCGGCGCCGGGTCGTGGCAGTCCGCCCAGCCGGCCGGGTTGATCGCGGGGTCAAGCTGGTCGACCGCCATGCACAGCGCCTCCGTGAGGAAGCCGGTCAGCTCCTGGGGGTCGGCGCCGGGTTGCGACACGCGCATGGCGGGCCCGCGGATCACGTCCGGGTCCATCCGGCGCCCCAACTGCGGGTTGGCCGCGGCCCACCCGGTGACGTCCATCGGATGCGTGCCGGGCGCCGCGGACCACTCCTGCAGACCGAGCCGCGGATCGGTGCCCTTGGTCGCCGCGTCGCGGAGCGTGTTGAGGACCACCGACCGTTTGTCACCCTGGTTGGTGATGTAGACCAGCTGCGCATCGCGCACGGCGTTGGTCGCGTACGTCACGGCGTTGTACGCGTCCCACGTGTGTTGCTCGCGCAGCTCGTCGCCGATCGCACGGCGGATCGTCTTGCCCCGGCCGCCGCGCGAGTTCGACGCGCCGATCTTGTACTCGCACCGGTCGGTGGTCGGGAACGTCTCCGAGCCGTTAGCCACCCGAATCTTGCGCGACCGCGCAGCGAGCGCCGGAACCTCAAGCGCCGTATCGACCGCAGCTTGCCACGCTTCCTTGGCCTGCTCACGGTCAGTGGACGTGCCGTACACCAGACCCTGCCGTTCGACGAACAGCCAGTAGAGCGCGAGCACTTTGCACAGATGGGTCTTGCCATTCTGCCGCGCCACCAAGATCAACAGCTGCCGGAAGCGCGGCCGGCCGTCGGGCAGCAGCTCACCGAGATGGATCACGGACCACTGCTGCCACGGATCGAGCGGTTGGCGCAGCACGTTCGCGGCGAACCACACGACACGGAACCCGTAGCTAGTCGCCGGCGAGAGTCTCCGCAACGGCGGGGTCCACAGACGCGGCGTAATCGAACCGAGCGGCACCGGCCGCGGCATCGGTCCGGAGCCCATCGAGGGCAACAGAGTTAGGGTCACCTCCGGTCACCTCGCTCCCCCGTACTGCGGGGCGGGCCCCGGGGCTCATACCGAGACGATCAAGCGCCGACTCCAGCCGGCGCCCGATGATGTCGATTTCGCTGATCACGCGCTTGTGTTGCACGGGTCCCTCGTCGACCGCTTCGGCGAGACGGACGACCAGGCGGTCAAGTTGCTTCGCGAACGTGAGCGCCAGTTCGACAGTCGCCGCGTCTCGCGGCAACCGGGGCGTGTCTCGCAACGCCAGCCGAAGTTTGCTCAAGATCGTCACGGATTGTCACTGTCTGGCGAAAAAAGTGGGGGCTCGGCGCGCGGGGAGAGAGAAGGACAGGGCGCGGGTGTCCCACGGGGTGTGTCGCCGGAAAAAATCGGCGGCACGATCGGTCCGACCGAAACGTCGACATCATCGGGATGCTCTGCCTGGTGATCGAGAACATGACCGAGTGCGGCGACCAACGCCACGCGTACGTCGGGCCCATCAGCACCAGACCAGAAGTGCCACCACTTGCACACGGTGCAGTGCAGTCCGATGCCGCCCACCACCGGGTGCCACGCCACCTTGATCATGGCCAGGTCCATCTATCCCTCATCTCTCACCCCCCGGTGGGGGTCAACGCTCTGGTCTGCAGGTACCTCGACTCCTGCCTTAGCCAGTGCGGCGATGAGTGCGCGCTGGTAGTTCATGGCGTCGGTGCGCTGCTGGTTGACGATGACGTGCACTTCGGCGATCTTGGAGTCCGCCCTGTCGATCTTGCGTTCGGTCAGCTGTGACCGCCTCAACCCGGCTATGGCCGTGATCACCAGGCCGATAGCTGTGAACACGGCGGCAACGGCCGAGATGATGGATACGAGTGTGGTTGCTACAGGCATGTGACCAGCGTGTCAGCTCCACACGGTGATCGGCTCGTTTGGCGGGTCGGCACCCTTGGTCGGATCACCAACGTGCAGGTTGCAGGCCGCGCACGCGGCTACCAGGTGCCGGGGGTCGTCGCCGGTTACAGCGCGGCCACGCACGTGATGCACGTGCGTGGCGCGCCCTTGGCAACCCTCAAGCCTCAGCTGACACAACTGGCCGTCTCGCAGCAGCACGGCCGCCCGTATGCGGCGCCAGCGGCGCGTGCTGCCCCGTGCCCAGTTGCTCATGACCTAATGCTGGTCGCTCCCCTGGTGGATGCCTACAGCCCGGTCGTGCACGCTCGCCGGAACCGTGGCCACGTGCTGAATCCCCGGCTCCATGTGATGCCACACGCGTGTGCCCGCGTGCAGCCAGACAGCCAGGTTGCAGGGGTCTACGGTGCCGTTTTCGCTCACGTTGAACACGCACCGTGCCACGTAGTCACGGGGCGGGCATCCGGTCTGCAGGTCGTGCACGCTGCCGCAATGACCGCACTCCGACGGCACGGCCCGTAGGTGCGCGGTGACGGCCGCCAGGTCGACCACGCCAACGTCGCGCCCGGCGGCGGGGTACGACGTCGGCATAGGGCCCGATTCCTCCACGGGGGCGAAGAAGCTCATATCGCCGGCCGTGGCGTCGTGCAGGGGCGTCTCTTCGCCGATCTGTTGGGCCTGGGTGGCTTGCTCGTACAGGTGGGCTCGGAGCGCGATCCGGGCGAATTCGTAGCCGAGACGGAAGCGGCCGGCCGCCATGGCGCGCGCCGATTCGCGGCCGGCGATCTCGGAGTCCTTCATGGTTGGGTAGATCTCCTCGGGGGTTGCCATGCTGCTCTCCTAGTAGACGATCATCGAGATGAGGGACGCGGCGCCGTACAGGGTCCATGCCGTGGCGTACACGGTCACGGGCACGGCCACGATGAGGACCAGGGCGAAGCGGGCTCGGCTGCTCACTGGTCGTACGCCTCGAATTCGGCGCCGTGCGTGCGGTCGCGGGGGTCGTCGACGGGCCCGGCGCCGGCGGTGAGCCCGGATAGGCGTGCCTCGCGGATCAGGGCGTCGATCGCGCGGCGGGCGTTGATCATGATGGCGCCGTTCGGGCAGTAGCTCAGGGCCAGGTCGATCGCCCGATCGTGGTCGATGTCGCGCTGCATCACGTCCGCGATCCCGGGGTTCTCGGTGGCATGCATCGCGCCCGCGTCGATGTCGAGGGCCCGGTGATAGCCGAGCACCAAACTCGCGGCGAGCGCGGCCAGGTGCGCAGCGTGCTCGCGGGTGGACACCTTGACCCCGGGGGGTGGCTCGGTCATCAGGGCAGCCAGTGCTGTGTGTGCCTGCTCAAGCGGGTAGTTGTCGATAGCCGCGGCCATCGCGCTCGATCGCACAACTACCTCTCTCACTGCGTCGTGTATATCGGACATTTAACACCTTCCTCACTTCTCGATGGGAGGTTGGGGATGGGGCACCCCACCCCTGTTGATCACAGAGGAAGGGTGATCAACAGGGGTGGAGTGGACTCTCGACGGTCGGCAGTTCGACGTACGCAGAGCCCACGCTGCCGGCATTACTCGGCAGCGAGGGCGGGATGTGTCGGCAGCTCTCCCCCACCCGGCCTGACCCCCCGAGGTCCGTAGCGACCGCACCGCACAGTCATAGACGTGGGTGAAATCCCTCGGGGGGTCAGGAGCCATCCGGGCGGAACCCCTCTGCGGGGTGCACGCTGGGCCTCTCGTTTGGCCCCCTGCCTCGCGGCGGTGGGAGCAACGCGTGCGCGGCGACCGACTCCAAATAGCGCGAGACGTTGCATTTACGCGCTCGGCCAGACGCGGGACGTTTTTCCCGGCCAGCGGCCGGCCGCGGTTACTACCTGACTCCGCGGTTGCAGATGACGCGAAAGGATCACGCGGAACGCGCTCTTAGGACGAAATCTGTCGGGGGTTCCCGGTACCCTCACCCATGAAGTTGTTCGTGGCAGAACGCAGACTACGCGCTTAGGGCCCCGCGTCAAGCGGTTGATCCGGGCGCGTTTTCTGTGTCTGACCTGCGTTGACCTGGGAACGTGCGGGTGACCAAGTACTTGTCCGCGACGGCCGTGAGTTTCTGCCGCGCGATGTTCGGCAGCCCCGCGGCCGTCGAATGCGTGCCCCGGATGATGGCCGAGATCATGGAAGTGCTCACCCCGTACCGCGCACCAAGCGTGGCCGTTCCGACCTGGAATCGCTGATAGCTCTCCCGGATCGCGAGGGCCTGCTCACGGGTCAACTTGGTGCGCGGGCCGGGGCGTGTCACTCCTCGCTCCAGGTGCCACCGACGATCCAGCACTTCGGGCACACGGTGCCCGGCCCGGGCGGACTGGAGAAGTGCGAGCGCTGCCCGCACAGCGAGTGGATGTACGCCTTCACCGCGAGAAACCCCCGCATCACGGCGCCGTCCGTTCCGCTGCTTCGTCCCGGCGGGTCAGCCAGGACGACAGGGTGGTCTCAGCGTGCCGGGCGGCGCGGGTGCGGGCGGCGCG
>WUUC01035971.1_pt1 | contig 17943 bp, 16 predicted proteins | sample 6278441 | NCBI WGS metagenome assembly WUUC01 (sample SAMN13675441, study PRJNA597444) | soil metagenome | isolation source: soil | place: USA: Washington | collected 2017-10 | reverse complement strand
TGGGGCGGAGGGTGTCCGGGACAGCTAGATCTAAGTTGTGGTAATTCGATTCAAGCCGAAGCGCGGAAGATTCCGGATTGGACGTACGATATTTGGCAGGGTGTTTCGAGCTACGGCGGAGACTATTGCGCCGAAGATCCGAGCGATTGTCATTACGACCACTTGCACACTACGTTTAATGGAGCCGGCGGAATGGGCTTCGGTTGCACGCCGATTAAGACGATGTTTTCAGCGGCGGCAAAGCTTCTAACGGCTCCGGCGTCCATAGCGGCAGGAGCGCTACCCGGTCCTATTGGTCCCGTTGCTCAATACGGAGTAGATACGGGTGTAGAGGCTATCGTAGAGTGGATAGTCTCTCAACTTCCCGGATGTAGCGGCGGCGGCGGAGATTGCATGGGCCAATTGCCGGCGGCACTTAAACAGCTAGGGTTAGAGGGTACCGATTTTGAAACCATGATGCCGGGATTGATCTCCTGTGAATCCGGAGGCGACTCGGGGGCGATAAACGACTACGACTCTAATGCCGCTGCCGGTACTCCCTCTATTGGTTGTACGCAGATGATACAACCGACCTTCGACGCGCACGCCGCGAGCGGTTGCACGGATATTCGAGATCCACTCTGTAACCTCATGGCGAGCATGAACTACCAGCAAAGCAAGTACGGAGGCGCGGTTCCGGGTTGTCCGTATCTTACCGGCGGGATCATACCGGGCCACGGTCCTAAGCCGATAATAGCTCACGGCGGAGAGGCGGTAATCTCCGCTAGAGGCTACGAAGCTCTTAACCAACTCGCAACGGCGGCTATACAATGGTCCGCTAGTCCTGCTGCCGATGCTGTTACCCGTAACGGTGTATACGGCGGTCCGGTACATGGTGGCGACGGAGCCTCCATAGGAGATGTAAAGGTGACAGTAGATCTATCCGGCTCCAACTTCGGCGGAGATATGACGGAGGAGAAGGTTAGAACAATAGCTCACGACGCGGCGAGAGAGGGCATTAACGCGGGCTTTGATGATCTCAAGCGACACAATCAACCCTCAATATCAAGAGGAGGACGGCGCTAAGTGGCTACGGAGCGTTTAGGTAGAGTAAATCCGAGCCGCTTTCGTAGAGGCGGTATTGGGGAAGATAATGTAATAGTTGAACGGCTCGCGATTCCGGAGCACGGTTGGATTAGTCGCGTGGGCGTACACGCGGGAGGCGCGGACGTTAGCGCGTACGCGAAGCTCGCGATATGGGATATTTCGCGTTTCTTGCGTTGGAATAGTGAAGCGCAGACGTGGCTACCCGGACGCGCTCCGCACGAAGCAAACATATCCGGAGGGTTGCGGGTACATAGGGCAGATGCCATTTATACGGGATTTTGGCGAGATCCAAACCTGCCCGTAGATTGGTCGGTAACTAGCGCTGCCGGAGTTCAACACAGGATACAAAGCGACACTTCCGCCGACGGACCGCCGGACCCGTTTATTCCGTATACCCATTACGACGATGCGCTTACCGCATGGGTAGACTACGTAAGAAACGAAGTCCCGTTAAAACCCGCTTGGAGGCTCGGTACGCCGGCGGGCACTACTCCGAATGTAAATCCAACGTTCTCCGGCACTCTTCCCCACGCCGGAGAGGGTACGGCATCGCTTCGCTCGGGCAGCATTTCGAGGGTTGCCAGTGGGGAGTACGAAGGGGAGCCGGAGATACGGGTTAACGACACTTCGATCTCCTACGCGGCAGAGACGGACGAAGATGCAAAGCTAGGACCACGCGCCGCATTCTCCTCTACACAAGCTCCGAGCGCAGGACGAAGCCACGATGATATACGGCTCCAAGACGAAAACCGGAGGATTCGTGCCGCCGGCGATAACGATTACGACTACTCCTCTCGCGTTGATGTGGTGATAAGGAACGCTTTTACTGATGCTATAGCTTTCGAGGGTTTCTTCGAGCCGACGGACGAAGAAAACGCACAAGGGTACTTCGTCCGACAGTTCGTAGCTCTCAATCCGGGTACCACTTATGAAGCGTTCTTTAAACATGATGATTCGTTCGGATGGTCCTCTCCGTATAGCGACACGACCACATTTACCGTTGATCCGGCTCCGGACCCTCCAAACGCGCCACTTTATCCTATCTCCAAGATTCCCTACGGCTCCGGTTTTACCTACCGCGTACCGTATGCTCACGTTAACGGACTAGCCGCTAATGCGATTCAAGTAGAGGTTTACAACTCCGCCGGCAGCACACGCCTTTACAACTCGGGTACTCGTGCTCTTGTTGTAGCGAATGGCGGCACGGCGGAAATTGCTTCTAACCTTGTACACGCTGCCGCGCTAACCGAGGGACGTAATTACCGTTTCCGTGTTCGCTTCCGTGACACTAGCGGCAAGTGGGGCGGATATAGTGCTAAGTTCCTATTCGGCGTTAACGCTAGACCGTATGTGCCTAGTAACTTGCGTCCGAGCGGAGGACGCGGTACCTCTAGCACATTGCTACAGATTAATGTAGGAGATCCGGACGGAGATCCTATTAACGCGGTCGATTACATCCTCTACCGAGCATCGGACGGAGTACAGATAAAAACCGGCTCCATGATGGTGCAACCGGACGGGCGCTCCGCACAGGTAGATCTAGCGTCTCCCGGTCCTAATCCGTTGGTTGATAACGTTGCTTACCGTTGGCAGGTGCGAGCATCGGACGGGATTACGCCTAGCGATTGGTCCGGCTTCGCTACGTTTATTTACCAGCAAGTGCCGACGGTTGAAATCCACTCTCCGAGAGAGGGAGGAGTAAGCAACCCTATTACCCAACCGAGTGCGGAGGGAGATCCTAACGTAGTAGGGATCTTCTGGACTCCTGTAGGGAACGATGCTTCTAATACGTTTACGCGGGTTGCGGACGGAGACGCGGCGGCAGGAGTAACCGCGTGGGAGTGTGCAACTAACGGTAACTCCGGATTTAGGATTAGAAGTCCGTTTATAGACGTGAACCGGGCTAAGAGTCGTCTCCTTACCGGCGAATTTCGCACGCGCTCGGGCACTCCTAAGAGCGTGTTTAGGATAGCGTGTTACAACGCTGCTAATACGTTCTTAGGGTACGTGGTTCCGAACTCCGAGACGGCGCTAGATAACACCACGCCGGATCTCGGTTGGGGGCGATACGGAGGATTGATAGGACCGGCGGAAGATCTAGTACCCGGTGCTGGTACGCGATTCGCTCGCAAATTCGTAAATGGGACCACGAAGGTACAAATAGAGGTTTACCCGTCCGCTGTTAATGGGCAAGCCGGCGTAGTTCGCTTCGACGCTATGTTTTTCCCCGAAGTTTCTACATTCTCGGATGCCAATTGGGAGTTTGTTAAGGGGCTTTGGGCGTACTTTGATCCGGCGTCTCCGTACTACTCAAAGACGAATGATAGGCGATGGGATTCTACGGTTAACGGTTCGTCCTATCGTGGTCCCAACATCTTAGGTACTCCCTCTACCGCTATAGAGATTGCCTACACGTCTCCTGTAGGGAGAGCGAAAGCCGATGATAGGATAGAAATACAACGGTGGGACGGCAAATCATGGAAGTCTCACTACACGACCACTTACGGCGGAGCCGGCGGAGCGCGTACGATTCTCTCTATTCCTCCCTCCGCTCTAACTAACGAGACGCGCTACCGGGGGCGTGTATTCGTAAAGGATACCTTCGGACTCGAAAGTTTCTCGGAGTGGGTAGAGTTTGATGTAGATTATACGGGGCCGGGTCAACTCGCTATTACACAGGTGGCCGGCAACGCCGAAAACGCAACTATTACTATCGTTCACGAGGAATCCGATGTTAACCCGATAGAGTTTGTTCGTAAGGAGATACAACGAATAGAGCCGGACGGCAGGATTACGACCTACATAGATCCGGACCCTAGTTCTACGCAGTTTACCGACCACTTCCCCGAGAGCGGTAAAGAGTATTACTACCGGGTACGTCAAATTCAACGGGTCGGAAACGAGCAACTAGAGGGCAGATGGTCCATAGCTCGCGCTTCGGTTGATTACTTCCCTATGTTCTTCCTAAAGAGCGTTACAGATCCGGGAGGGCAAAGTGTCGGATTCTTCGTACTCGCGAGTGCGAAGCCTACGGTAACGCCGAAGCGAGACGTATCAACGTACGAGACGTGGGGTAGCGATAAACCTAAATACGGCGTTTCCCCTCATGCCTACGATCAGGGTGTAATCACCATGCATCTATTCGACTCTCCCGAGTTCCTTGCCGGCGCGGAGGAGAAACTAGCCACGCTGGAGAGGATGTTAGATCCGGATGAGGGATTCGGTACCATGTGCCTACTCGGACACAAGCCGACTCGGAGACGCTTCGTACAGATAACCGCCGGTCCTCCTATCAGCATTACGGATTACGAGGATTACGCTATTGATATACAGTGGTCGGAGGCTTTTTACTTGGAGGATTACTACGAGCGAGAAGAGGCGCGACAGTCCGGTAAGGTGATATGGGAGGAGTTCGGCTAATGGAAGCAATGCGAACGGAGGTTAAGTAAATGGCTAATGCACTATATGATCCGGGACGAAATCACTTCGGAATAGCGGACGTTAATTGGGTAGGCCACGATATTAGGGGTTGGTTGATAGACCACGCCGACTACGCGGCTACTTACAACATCGCTACAAACGAATACCTTTCGACCATACCGGACGCGGGCAAGGTTAACGGCGCAGCGGGTACGGCGGTTATTGGACGTACGATGGTCGGCGGCATTGCCGACGCTACGGACCTAACTTTCCCGGCGGTAAGCGGTGACGTGTCGGAGGATGTTGTACTCGGACGTTGGGTAACTGCTAGTGCGGATTCGTTTCTGCTTGTGTTTATAGATCAAGCAACGGGGTTGCCGGTAACGCCGAACACAGGAGACATAGTGGTTAGGTGGGCGGATACCGGCAATAAGATATTTAAGCTCTAGGCTAAAGGAGATGGCGAAAATGGAGAACGACCTACAGACGTGTAAGGACAGACTAGCGGATTGCCGCGAGAAAAACGAAAGCCTCAAGTGGAAGCTTTCGTTAGCGGAGGTAGCCGCCACGGAGACGGAGGAGGCGCTAGCAGAAATGAGGATACCAACTCCTCCCGAGGATCTTTACGTTAACTACTCGGAGGGTACGGACGTAGAGTTTTACGTCTACTTCGACACGAGCAACAATAAACTAACCGAGATCTACTATAAGAATCTCTCGGATGAGCCGGTTCGCGTTACGGTCAATCGGGAGCCGGAGCCGGATATAGTGCGAGATCTCCCCGCCAACACAGACGCGCAGCAATTTAGACCCGCTTCTACCATAGCTCCTACACTAATAAACGTGGTGGGGATAAATGTAGAGCACCCTCCGCCGCTAACGGCAACCAACCGCCGTTAGGCTCGAAGCAGGGGTAGCATTTGCAGCTAGAGGGACATACATACGGGCAGGTTAACGGTACCTCCTTAGTTATTAACCGTCCAACCCGCTTGGACGGCTCTGCGCTGGTTGTTGGCGACAAGCTAATAATGGTGGCGGGCTACAACGGTACCGCTAACCGTCCTGCTACTCCTACTGGTTGGACTTCTCTCTCTTCTGACGCTATTGTTGATGGTCCTACGAATGTTGGGCTTCGCTTTTGGGTTAAGGAAGTAGGGGTAGGCGAGCCGACTTCTTACACGGTAACGCTTCCAGCATCTATTGTCTCGCAAGGTGCGATATGGGCGGTTAGCGGAGCGCCGGATAACCTTTCGGAGTTCATACCGGAGATTCACAGCAATATAGAAGAAGTATCGGGTAGATTGTTAAGCACTACAGGTATGGTTAAAGACGCTGCTAGTAGCATCCTACTTGCGTTCTTCCATTCTCGGGCCGGTTCGCTCGTTAACTCCTCTACTTGTGACCCTGTTACGTTCTATGGTGAGAAATTCGACGTTAATACCGCTGCTCTTTCTGCTAACAAAGCCGTACTACAGGGAGTTTATTGGACCGCTGCCCCGGTTGGAGCACAGAATCCCCTTGATTTCAGGGTTACGGAGCCTGCGGCGGGGCGTGCGGCGCTTTGGTTAGAACTTCGTCCTCCTAAGCAGGAGCTAACCAGTCCTACTCCAATAGATCCGCCGGCGAATCAGGTACCCGCGCCGACAATACCTCCGCTCTTACCCGATTGGCAATCCAACGCCGCAAGGGAAATAGACGTACTAAATTCGGCGGGCTTTACGATACCGCACGGAGATCCGGGAGCTTCGCTCCCTAAATCGGGTTTGTGGGTTGTTGGTTTCTATGCACATGGAGCCATAGGCGGCGGCACGATTATTCCTCCTCCGGGATACACGCTAAGGGATAGAACGTGGGACGGAGAGGGTACGTGGTGCTACTACACTAAAAATGTAGAGATTGATCCTGTGGTCCCGGCGCATGAAACCTTTTCCTACTCGGTAGCGTGCAACACTATAGGATTCTTTGGCGTTATCAGGAACGCCGATATTTACCATGTAGACGGAGCCATTACTAACCAGTCCTCTATAGGAGACTCCGTGTATGGGTTTACGCTTCCTGTAGCCGAAACGCTGGTAGCAGAGAAAGATAGTAAGGTTATGCGGATTGCGTTTGCTCGGGATGTGACCGGAGGTTTCTCCGGTCCGACGATGCAAGCGCCTTCGCCTACTTCTCTCCGTCCGTACATTCAACGCTTAATGTATGGATCTACGGCGAGTGGTGTTGTTAACGCCTCTAGCGTCTTGGTTTTCGACCACTTAGAACCTGTGGCGGGCGTAACGGCTCCGGCGGATAACGTTAGCGTAAATAGAAACGTAGTAGGGCAAAGCTTTACTTTTGTGGTGCGTCCTGTTAGCCGCTTCTACGCTAACGTTATTGGTTCTATTGATCCTCCTGGCGGGCAAGTCCCTAGTAGCGCCTCCGTGTTGCACGTTACCGACCCTGCCGACCCTGGCACGTTTGGTTTACCGGAGGACTCGGAGGAGATTACGAGCGAGCGCACGCGTACGCGTAAACTCTACGTAAACCCGAATGGACTCTCTACGGAAGTTATCCGCCAGCAACTCCATTATCAAGACGGTATACAGTTTTTCGACATTAATTTAGACCTCCTACCGACCGGCGGTAGTGAGTACACGATGAATAGCCACGATATTAGGGTAAAGGCTAAAACGTCGGCGCTAGATCCTACTGTACTCGTTACGGAGAGGGTGTCGGGTAAGGGTTTGCAAATTGCACTCCCGTCCGCTCCTACGCAAGTCTTTAAAAATCGGGTTTCGTTTTTGTGGCGTGGCAGGACTTGGAATTACCAAATCCGCGAGCGCGGTTTAAAGCTTTCCGCTACGTTTAGCACGGCACAAGGATTGACTTCCTATGAGTTCTACTACGATGTTATCGGCGGCGCGAGCCAACCAACTGTAGACGCCAACGGCAATATACAAACGGACTCGTTTACCGTACCGCGTCCGTACATCCTCGGAGCTGATAACGAGATATACGACGCCGGACCGTGGATCTTAGACACGATTAACGAGCGATTTACGATAGCGTTTGATGATTCGGTACTACCTGCGGAGGCGTTTCCTTATGTGTTGGACCCAACTACGGACATGCCGATTACGGCAGATCCTAACGATGATTGGGCTATAAAGGGAGACGATGTTTACCCTCCGGCGGCAGGTAGACCCGTTAAGCGTGTTCCTGCCACTATTATTGGTCCTGCCAAAACCAAACAAGCGGCTAACTACTCAGTAAAAGTAGGACTTCTTAAATTCGATACTTCTAAGACTCCTACTAGCTCCATAATCGGAGATTGCTTCCTCCGGCTTCGCGTTGCCGACGCCGACGCGGTAAACGGTGGGACGCTCTATATTCAATGGTACAACTGGAATGGTACGGATAGTGATTTTGTGGTTAACGCAGCAACCACGGAGAATGCCGTTACCGCCTACCCGATTAGCGGATTGCAACCGGGGCAAGACATAGAAATTCCACTCAGTAACGCGGATCAATATTTAGTTCGTGGTGGCGTTACTGGACTTCGGCTCATGATCTCCAACGTAACGCCTACCGGACTTAATCAACTACTCTTTTACGCTTCGGAGGACACAAACAATCCTCCTCCGACGCTGGTATACAACTATTCGGAGATTGCCGACCGACGCGGGGTTACTACAGCTACCGCCAACTCCGGTGCGTCTCTTACGTTTACAAAACCTACCGGCTCCGTGTCGGGAGACGTAGCGCTAATTGCCGTATGGGGCGGCACTTCCGATGGTTCGGCTCCGGGTACTCGGGTGAGCTACGCCGTAAGGCAAGCGGGATTCACGTCTCTAGGATTTAGAGACGTAGGAACCTCGGAGCGAGCGCAAGTCTTTATAAAGCGATTAGGGACAGAAGATGCCGCTATTTCGACCTACCACGTAGATTGGACCACGGCTAGAGATGCCGTTGGTGCTTTCATGGTCTACCAGCGTGGGAGCGGCAACGTAGACGATTTTGTTACCGCACTTGACGCGGCATCGTCTCGAATCCTCGAAGCTCCGCAAGCCGATGTAGACTACGCTCCTACACGAGTCGTTACCCTGTTTGCTGCTACTAGAGACGATTCGTTTATACCTACAGCTACTTCGGGACTGAAAAAATGGTTTGAAGTTAAGAACTCTACCGCTCCTAACTACCTGTTAGCCGGTTCGGACTTCGTACACAGGACGCTAGGATTAACGCCTACAGGTAAGTCGGGGAAGCTAGCCGTAGCTGATACTAACCGTGTCACGATCACCATACCGCTAATTACGACGCAAGTTGTTGTAGCGCCTACTCCGGTAGATCCGCCGGCGAATCAGGTACCCGCGCCGGTAGTTACTCCCGGTAGCCGTTTGGTTTTCCCCACTTCCATAGCTCCGCCGGTAGACCAAGTGCCGACGCAGTTTGTAGATCAACGGATACATGTTACCAATTCGATACCTCCGCCGGACCCGCTGACACAGGTACCAGCGCCTCGAATGTTGCGCGGGCTTTCGCCGGTATCAATACCTCCGCCCACGAGCCAAGTACCGTCTCCGGTCATAACGCCGGGTAACAGCTACGTAAATCCGACTACGATCAATCCGCCGGCAAACCAAGTGCCAGCGCCTAAGACGGAGCTAACGATACGTCCGATACCGATAGCGCCTCCTCCATTCGCTACTCAGGTATCGCCGGCGGCGATTGCGCTAGAGCCTCCATTGGTGCAAGTCCTCTCCCTAGAGGCGAAAAAGGAAGCTCTAAAGCTCTCCGGAGAGAGAGGACGTGTACAGTATTCGCCTAAACTCTTCCTCTCCAACATTCGTGGAGATGAGCTACAGGAGCTACCCGGTGTGATAGCCGCCACGGTAAATATGTCCAACGCTCGTAATGTGTCTTGGAATCTCACGCTAGACGTTATGGTTACTGATTCCTTCGACCCGGTACACGACTACGTATTAGTAGCTATGGACGTGCGTAGCGACCTGATTAGAGAGTGGTCCCGGTACTACCTCGGGCTTTATCGCTTCGCGTTGCCGGGAGGGACCGATAAGCCGGAGGGGAGCTTTTGGAAGCTAGACGGACAATCCCTCGAATACCTACTCCTACAGGATCTAGCCACAGGAGGCTATAACCTCAAGCGGCGGGAATTTATCCTAGAGGCGGTAGAGAACATCCTACGCAATAAGGGAAATATCCCGGATAGTAAAATCGCGTTTCCTCCGCGCTCTCAGGATGTGCGTTCTAAACACGGTACGCACCTTAATCCGATAGACGACGGAGACGAAGCGTATTGGTTGGCAATCTCCAATAACCTCCTCTTGCAAGGTGGCTTCGAGCCGCTACAAACGGACGCCTACGGACGCTTTACGACGCGCTCCGCACGCGCTCTTGAGGACTTAGATCCGACGGCGAAATACGGACCGCGTTCCGATGAGAGAGACGATATGATTATTGGATCTCCTCTAGACTTCACTCCGGATTACGCTAACTTCGCTAATGAGATCATGGTTTATAGCAAGGAAACTATGGAGGCGGAGCCGGGAGCAACCGATTGTGTGAATACAGATGAGGAACCAGCGGAGCCGATTTATCACACGATGCGAAACTTAAACGAGGACTCTCCGGTATCCATACCGAACCTCGGTTACACTATCTCGCGCTCCATAGGCTACGATCAAATCGCCAACAAAACGGCGGCTAAGAGACTGGCACGGCGCAAGCTTTCTAAGGCTAGCTCTTACAGCATTGGGCGTAGCGTACCGACGATGTTAGATCCGAGACGCGGAATAGACGAAGTGTACCGAATGATTGCTAGAAATAAGCGCGGGATTCTTGTTATGGATGGCAATTGGGCGGTAGAGTCCTACGATCTCCCGTTGCCGATAAGCGGACCTCCGGGAGTAATGACGCACAATGTAAACAGGGTAGAAAAGATTACGGAGGCGTTTCCCTTCTAATGGCTAGCGGGAACATTACCCAAAACGTTAACGTAAGTGGTTCGGGAGAGCACAATATCTCCAAAGTCGCTAACACAGGAAACGAGCAAGGCGACGGAGCTTCTATATCGGTCGGGGGCGGCGGTCCTAATAAGTCCGTACGCACGCGCCAAAGCGGAGCGCAACGTCCGCTAAGTAGCGGAGCGTCGGAGCAACTAACCAAGCGTATAGAGCACACCAATAACGACCGCAACCGGGCACGAGTTGTTAATGGTACCGCTTCCTCTATTCCTAAAACGTGCGGACAGAAGCGCGTAGGGATCAAGCGGGATAGCTCGGTACACGCTGCCGAAGCCGCCGGATTGTCGGCGCAGGAGGCGGAGGAGGACGGTCCGCTTTATCCGCAACTGGCAACCCTCTACCCTATAGAGGTAGGCGACCGTCCGATAATGCTAGAAACGGACGGCGGAGCCGTGGTAATCGGTCGGCGTGCTCGTGAAGAGGACGAAGTAGTAGACGACCTCATAAGCCGACATGGGACACGCAACTTTATAAAGAGGCAAGCATTAGGAGTAGAGGCGCAACCAACCCTAAACGATCCTAAGAACTCAGTAGCGGATACCGGGTACGCAGATGCACGCGCAGACGACGCGGAGGCGGCGGCGAAAGCCGCGAGCGCCGATAAGGTGCACAACCATAAAAACGCCAACGGTAATCCGGAGGAATGGCTAGCTAACATTTTGGCGGATTACGCTAAAAAGGATGCTCTCCCGGATATGTCGAAGTACGTAAAGAACGCGGATCTCCCGGACTTCTCCACGTTTGCTAAGAAGTCTGACATTCCGAGCGTGTCGGGATTCCTTAAAAATTCGGAATTTGAGTACGAGCGAGACGCGCCGTACTACATGAGGTACACAGGACCGAGATAGATTACTCCGGACTTACTATCGACCTCTAGCACAGAAGCGACCATAGTGTAGGGATGATTCGGTATTGCAGACAACTTAGGGGGAGTGTGTGGACCCTACCGCGACAATAACCATATTCTCTACGCTCGGGGGCGCTATTGGCTCCCTTTTTTTGCTCTACTCCTTGTTCCTTCGGAATAGAATTGATAGGCTCGAAAAAGACAACGAAGCTCTGGAGAAAGAGAACAAGAGGTTAACCGCTATGATTATTACAGCGGCGGAGTCTAGTGAGGGTGTACAGGAAATGCGGAGGCAGTTGGGACAGTTTTTAAGGGGAGATCTCTAAAATGGGTAGGCTACTCTCGAAGATTCGGCACGCCGTATGGGACTCTAAGAACGACGACAATAACGATACGGCGGCACAGGAGCGCATACGCTCTAGGCAATCGCAAGTAGCCTCCGCGATAACAGACAATATGACTCGGGAGGGTGTGGAGTTGATTAAAAAAGGCGATGTACGAACGGGTGTAAAGACAATCGAAACGGCAACTAAGATTAAAAAGGGAGAGCTAACGCTTTTGCGTGCGCTCGGATTCTACAAGGATAACGGTAATGCGCCTCGTTAGGCACATGGGTACTCTAATACCTCTAGGTATGTTCGTGGTGTCCCTGTTTGCTTACTTAGAAGCTACCTACGGCGAAATGGGTACGGAGCGCGTATTCTTGTACATCCTTACTACGACGTGTCTTATGTTCGGTACCATAGCGGTATTTAAGATGGTGAAAGCACCAGTAGTAAAGGATCGCCCCTCGTTATTCGTCCTCTCCTTTACGTATATGATGGTGGCGCTCTTTTTGCTGCTATCCTCTCTAATATTGACGGCGGTAAATGCGGTAGTGCCGTGGGTACCAACAATCCCACAAGGTGTTATTTACGCGCTTCTTTTTGCGGCGTTGTATGCTATCTCCGTGGTTAGTCTCCTCCTCTTCTTTGGGCGTCCTCGCTATTGGTTGGAGCAAGGCGTAGACGCCGTGCCGTTTCGGACGTTCTTCCGATACGTTAATAGGCGTGTTACTCAAAAGCGAAAGGGTTAATTTTGAGGGAAGTTATAGAGTGGTCCTCCGTAGGCAACCACATCGTAGTAATCTATTGGACCACTTTAGGAGCATGGGTTACGCTCATGTTTGGTGGATTCGTGTTTTTCCTCGTGGTGAAACGTATCGCCAGCAAGCAACTAGATAAAGGTGACGCGGACGCCGGCTATCGGGTTGATGTTGCGTCCTCCGGGGCGTGGATAATGCTACTCCTTACGCTAGTTGCTTGTACTGCTATCTTCCTCCCGCTTCCTCCGGAGCCGGATATGTTAGCGCGAGCTTTGATTACCCGAGTCCTCTATATAACCGTCGGCGTGATATTGGTTCGTCTCGTGGGCAAGCTTCGTGCTCGGGAGGCAGAGTCCCGGCGCGAGCGCGAAGAGATGTACAAAAAGCAAGCTTTAGAAGAGATCATAGAAAGCTCGGAAACCGAGCGATAAATACGACTCCGTAATAACTTTGCTAGTATGTTGGCGAAAGCTACACAGGAGGGCGTATGTTGTCGGAGGAAAAGCGGTTTAGTTTAGGCGAGCATGATGATCCGGGTGTGAGGTTTCCGGAGGACGGACCTATCAAAAATCCAAACGCGCTTAACGAGCGCGAAAGAGACGAATCCGGAGCGGTTTGGGTAAACTGCACGAAGCTAGAGGTAGGGGAGCAGGATCAAAACTTCTTCTACGATGGCATAGAGACGTATCGGGATCTTAACTCGGTTCAACCGGGAGAGATTGGATCATTTACGATACACGCTACTCCGGATGATTTAGAGCGCCTACATGCGGAGAATCGCGTTCTTACTATAGAGCCGGTCCTACGCACGCACGCAATACAGGACCAAACCCTAATAGAGTCGCGCCAGTCGGGTACGCCGGCAGCGTTTAACTACGGCGTCTTTATAGAGGACCGGGCAGTAGAGTACCACGGCTTAAACAAACTCTACGACTCGGGGTTAGAGGGAGAGGGATACAAAGTAGGCATCATAGATGCCGGACTCCGGCAGGTAGACGTTAAGGATTTAGGGAATCGTTTATTCGATTATCGTAACTTCGTACGTGGCGAAAGTGATTACGCCTCCGCGCAGTTGCACGGAGCATGGTGCGCTCTTGCCGCTCTCCTGCCACAAGCGAGCTTAGTGCATGGCAAGGTACTAGACGAAGATGGAAGCGGAGAGGCTTCGTACTTGATAGAGGGACTTAGGTTTCTCTACGATTGTGGCGTAGACGCCGTGGGCGTTTCCATTGGTAGCTCCGCGAACCAAGTAGTAGCCGTGTACGAAAACATCATAGCTTACGGTGCGAGTCTCGGGATTCCTACTTTTATTGCTGCCGGTAACTCGGGTTGTACGTTGGACGCTAAGGGTAATGTCCAAGCGCCGGCTAACTCTCCGTCCGGTAAGGCGCTCTCCGCCGTGGATCAAGACACGGACGTAGTAACGGATTTCTCGTGTTGTGGTCCGGAGATATGGCTAGCATGGTCCGGATACAAGTTGCTGGTAAAGGGACTGGAGCATAGGGCATTTTCCGGTACGAGCATGACACCGTGGGCAGCAATTCAAACCTACATAGCTCTAAAGGAATACTCCAAAAAGACCATGCCGGAGATCCTTGCGGCAATGGAGCGCGGAGCCTTAGACGACGTGAAAGTAGAACCACGCCGCGAAGGTAGAGGAATCGGTAAAGCAGACCGCGCCTATAAAATCTTCGCTCCGCCGGAACCGCTAAAGCCGGTCCCTATTGATCCGGACCCTCCGCGCCACGTTCCGACCTATTCTCCGTGGGCGTTCTATATGGGTAAGCGTCACAAAGAACGCTGCTTGATAAAAGACCGACAGGGTAACGTCTCCGAGAATTTACCGGATCTAGCGTAGTCATGGCGGAGCTACAGGGAGCCTCACCGTATCGCTATCTATTGGAATCGGTAGAGGTAGAGTGGATCACGATGTTTTGTGAAGCTCTCCAAGCGTTCAAGGGCAGTAATCGAAGCCAAAGGATTTGCGATAGAGGCGATACGGAGATCAAAGTAGAGGGATTTATAGCAGAGTACGCGGTAGCTTGGCACTTCGGGATAGATTGGGAGGACCGCATTATAGATGGTCCCGACGAAGGAATAGATCTCGTGGTATCGCGTCCGGGGCAGGAGGTAGGCTTAGGAGTAAAGGCGCGTCCTGATTCCGCTAGATCTTTTGGGGAATTCCTAGTAATGGAGAAACAAACTCAACGCGAAGGATATATCCCGGATTGGTTCGTATTCTGCTACGTAGACGTTCCGTATCGTTTGGTAGAGCTTCGGGGTGTAGCTAGCTTGGAGACGGTCAAGAATAGACAAGCTCGGAAGCTACGTCCGGACGGACCTCCTACGCTATTAGTTGGCGTACAGGAGTTAAAGTCGGTCCCTCCTCCTATTCAAGTTGGACCGGATGCCGAGAAACGAAGATTCTTCCGTCCGGCGCGTCGGCGCTATCACTACCAACGCGAGCGGTACAAGGCGGCGATGTGAGTAGACCGCGAGCGTTTCTCAATTTCCCGCGAAGCTTCGCGGAGCGCGATGTAAAGCTCTACGACGCGGTAATAGATTACGTACACGACGGAGACACGTACCTAATATGGGTAGAGGTTAAGGAGCTAAATACGTACGTGTTTGCTGCCGCTCGTGTTGCCGGGTATCGTTCTCCGGAAGCGTGGGAACCGGGGGGAGACGAAGCCACAGAGATAGCGGAGCGGGTCTTACCTAGAGATACGCCGATTAAGGTTAAGCGCGTCGGAATGTCGTTTAACCGAATCGTATTCGAGATCAAGCTACAGGACGGGAGGACGATTCCGGAGGCGATGGCAGATGAAAATGCGCCGGTCGGAGGACTTGCAGCAAGGGAGTTAAATCAATCAAAGATTGCTCACGGTTGGAGCGTGAAAACAGATGATAAGCACGAGATACCGCCACGGAGAAGAGTGTAAAGTGGACGACAGGACCGCGCCGAAGGTAGTAGGGGAGCTAGAGGTTACGTGCGAGGGTGTATATGAGTGGTGCGGGAAGAGTATTCCGATTCGCGTAGAGTTGAACGCGGGATTAGACGACACTCGTTGTCCGGTAGTGTGTCCGACGTGCGGAGCCGAAGCTAGAGTAATCGTTCGGCACATACCTAAACCGCGAGCGATAGGAGCACAGGTAAAATGAGCGTTACGGAGACACGAGATCAATTCTTCTCTATCGCTAGAGCGGATCTGGCGGGAGGAGGACTCTACTACGACCCGTGGTATCCGGAGAAAGATTGGGATTCGATCATGTACATGGATTGCTCCCGAGTCCCGGAGCGGGTAAAAGGCTCTAACTGTACTTCGTGGTGGAATTCGATTCGTTGTAGGGCAGGGATAGATCCGATAGGAGGGACGGCGCGATTTAACGATAATGATGTATGGTTGTTTTGGGAGCCGTTCAATCTAGCGAAAAACTACCCTCCGTTTACGGTTTTGATCTCCAAGTACGGTGGTGCAAATTTGGAGGATCAAGGGCACAAGGCGGTTGTATCTTCGTGGGAGACTCCTAACTCTCGGGAGCAATGGCTACTGTCCTCCGACGCCGCCGGCGGAAGCAACGGAGACGGCACGTTTGCTCCGGGGGCGAATGAGCTACGGCTAATGTCTTCCTCTCACTATTACAACGGGTACGAATGGGCGGGCGTTGTGGTAGACCAACCAATCCTAGACGGATTTCCCGGCTACGCTCGGGAGCAAGCTAAAGAGCGTTGCATGTGGTCCCGGCGTTGCATGGAGGAGTTGGGGCAGGAGTTCGGAGTAATGATTCCGGGCTTCTACTTTGCCATGATGAGTCTAACCGAACTTCGCGATGCTTTGGACCCGAACACTACGCACGCGGACATACGCAACGCACGCGGGTATATGTCTCCTGTAGATCATCGCTCTATGGGACCGGGGCAAATGCAGGACACGTACTGGCCTATGCCGTGGTCGTTTACCGTTACCGTGGCGTGTTTTGCGCGAGCGCTCGCGGAGCTTGCCTACCGCGAAGGTGTTACCGAGCTTCCGGAGAATAAGCAAGATGCAGCGGAAGCTATCCAAGCGGTTTGGAAGTCCTACGACCCGACCGGATCTAACTACGCTGCTAATTGGTCCGAAGCTCGGGAGCTTACCGAGTATGACGGTCCCGTAAAGCCGGACCCGGACCCGGACCCGAAATACCCACTTGCGCCGTTACATCCTCTCGCGTACAAGTGGGGATACTATCGCTTTGCTAGTGATACTTCGTATGATCTCGTGAAAGTGCCGCCGGCGGGAAAAGGAGGGAGTTAATGTACGGTGAAGAAAAGCAGCGGCTACCGCTAGAGGAGGAAATGGAAGCGGAGCTAACGCAGGAGGAGAATCCGAGTCTCCGGCAGGTGATTACGTACGTAGATCAACAAAGCCGAAGGTTCTATACAGAGCTAGAGGACCGCGACCGCGTACTACACGAAGAATTGCGAGCGACTAGGGACGCTGCTAAGGCGGCGGAGCTTCGTAGCTATCGCGCTATGGAGCAAAATAGCCGCTCTAAGCTCCCGGACGTGCTTAACCCGTCTATGTACCCGGTTCGCTACGCCGCCGCCGCCGGCGTGATTCTCGCGGCGCTGTGGCGCTATTTCTTTGGCGCGGAGATCTCCGTAGAATTAAAGGACGCGATACTCTTACTCGTGCCGGTTGTATTCGCGGTTTTGGGAGGCAAGGCAACCACGGCAAACGCGGATCTAAACAAAAAGGGAGAGGATGCGTTGAATGAATAGTCCGTATTGGGAATTGCGAGCTAATCAGGAGGTAGTATTTGTAGACGAATATGGTACCGAGCATAGGCGCGGAGATCTTAGTTACGTCGTGCCGGACGAAAGAACGCTAGAGGTACTGTACCGTAAGGGTAGGGTGTATACCGGAATAAGGAGGAATGCAGGTATGGAGAACTCGGGGCAAAATGTCGGCGGCGCGAGCCTAGAGGCAATACGCGGAGCGCTTAGTACGGAGTGGGGAAACATGCACGACGCCTACGGGCGTCCGATCACTAGCTACGATTCATCGGACCCGGACGCCGCGTACCGCGCCGGCTACAGGAGGGCGATGGATATAGTAGAAGCGATGGCAGCGGGAGCCGGCGGAGATCTCTCCGCGCAGCAAATCGCCACGTTCGGAGGGGAAGCCGGAGTAGGAGAGCCGACTACGCAGCAAGCGGAGCCGGTGGCACATGATCCGGATGATGATCCGCGAGACTTTCCCGAAGCGACAAATGTAGCGCCGGAGGATGATCCGCAAGCGTACATAGAGCAAAACGTAGAGGTGCCTCCCGAGCTTCCCGCGACACAGGATGCAGCGCCGGCTCCGGACCCTCCGGGTAATCCAAACTAACCAGCAACTAAATCAAGGCACAAAAAAAGGCTCCGGATCTAAGATCCGGAGCCTTGATCTTCCTCTTTACCTAGCGCTTATCGTCTAGGTAGGCGCTGCTAAATCACTCTT
>WUUC01176643.1_pt1 | contig 17950 bp, 15 predicted proteins | sample 6278441 | NCBI WGS metagenome assembly WUUC01 (sample SAMN13675441, study PRJNA597444) | soil metagenome | isolation source: soil | place: USA: Washington | collected 2017-10 | reverse complement strand
GTTTCCAGGCATCCGAGGACGGCTCTGCAATTGCCTACAGCGCTTCAGCGCCGTCCTCCGAAGCCGCGGGTGCCGCCCAGGCATCGCGGTACATGTCACGGCGTGGCGCGAGCGGCTGGCTCGGACAAACGCCGCTCGACCCGCCGATCAATCCCGTCCGGGCGATCACTTTCTCGGTCACCCAGGGAGTGTCCGATGACTTCGAGCACACCCTGGTGTTCAGCCAGAAGGCGCTGACGCCGGATGCGGTCGAAGACGCAGCCAACATCTACGTCAACGACGTCGACACCGGCGCCTACCACCTCGTCGGCACCACGACGCAGCCCGGCGCCTTCAGCCAGATGGTCGGCCCCTCGAGCCTGAACAACTTCATCGCCGGGGCTCCGGACTTCAGCTGGGTCGTGCTGATGTCGCGGTATCCGCTGTTGCCGGGTGCATCGCAGGTCGCGATGTACAAATGGACGAGCACGGGCGGGCTCTCCCTCGTCTCCCTGCTGCCGGGTGACACCGTCCCCACCGGGAATGCCTGGGTCCAGTCGAATACGGGCACGACGAACCCGCTCATATCCGACGACGGCGAGACGTTCGCGTTCTCTCTCACCAGTGGCGAGACGGGTGTTTACCGGCGCTCGGGTGGAGAGACGGAAGCAGTCTCGGTCTCCCAGGCAACGGGCGGACCACCCGGGCCGCAGCCGGGAATAGCCGACGGCATGAGTCGCGATGGGCGCTACGTCGTCTTCCACTCCAACGCCCAACTCACCGACAGCGCCAACGACGGAGGACCGAAGATGTACCGCTACGACGCCTCCTCGGGTCAACTCGACTACCTCGGGCCTCTGAATGGGACTGGCGATGGGAGCCCGGACGTGAGGGGCATTGATGATGACGGGGGCACCGTCTACTTCAACGGCAATGGCCAGCTCCTCGTCTGGAGGGGAGGCCAACTGGATGTGGTGTATCCCAGTTCAATCCAAGGCACTGCTGGCGCTTACTCGAGTCCCAACGGGCGCTATTTCCTCTTTGCCTCTGGCGACGGGCTGGTTCACCTCTATGACGCTGTCTCCGGACAGGAGACCTGCGCTTCCTGTCTGCCCAGCGGGCCGAGCTCGTCGACTCTGCCCCCCGCCGATCGGAACCTCAGCAACCGCCTGCCCCAGGTGGTCACCGACGACGGTCACGCCTACTTCATGTCGACCACGCCGCTGGTCGGTGCCGACCGCAACGGAACCAGGGACGTCTACGAGTACTACAACGGCAGACTGACGCTGATCAGCCCCGGCGATCGCGACTACATCGCCACGCTCGCCGGCATCTCGACTGATGGAAGCACCGTGTTCTTCACCACGCCCGAGAGCCTGGTCAGGCAGGACACCGACCAGACCTACGACCTCTACGCCGCCCGCGTCGGCGGAGGCTTTTCCGAGCCGCCCCCGCCGCCCGCGGCGTGCAGTGGCGAAGCGTGCCGTGCCTCGAACGGGGCTCAGCCGCCGAACCTGAACCTCGGCAGTTCCGCCGTCAAGGATCCGCGAAGTTCGAAGCCGGCCACTATCCGCTGCCGTAAGGGGACCCACAAGGTCACCAAGACCGGCAAGTCGCGCTGCGTGAAGAACAAAAGTCAGAACAAGAAACGAGACACCAAGCACAACCGGAGGGCAGGCCGATGATCGCCCAGCGCAACTGGAGGACCAGCCGGGTCGCAAGCGCCATCGTTCTCGCAGCCGCTCTGCTGACGCTGGCATTTGCCGCCTCGGCGCGTGCCGATCTCAGCTTCGACAGCGTCGGCTTCGACCTCACTGAAGATGGCGCCTTCTCCCGGCAGGCAGGGTCTCACCCCGACTTCACCACCAGCTTCTCGCTGACGGTGAACCCCGATGCGGTCGTCGAAGGCAAACCGTCGCCCGGACCGGACGAAATGATCCACTCGGCCGACGTTGACCTACCCCCGGGCCTGGTCGGCAACCCGACCGGGATCGTCAGCTGCGATCCACGGGATTTCGCCATCCCAGGTGCCGGCCAATCGCTCTGCCCGCTTGCCTCGCAGGTCGGTGCCGCCGAAGCGACGTTTGTCGGTGATTCGGGCGTTCAAACCTACATCGTCGGTGTCTTCAATCTCGCCCACGGCCCGGCTGTGCCCGCCCGCTTCGGCTTCAACGTCTTCGGGAGCGTGGCCATCATCGACGCGCGGGTCCGGCCGAGCGACTACGGCATCTCCTCCGGAAGTGTCGCTATCTCCCAGGGGCTGATGATTCAAAAAATCGACCTGAAGCTTTGGGGCGTGCCTGCCGACTCCTCGCACGACACCGAACGTGGGGACGTTTTCACTCCCGGCGAAAAAGTGATCCCTCTCCCGGATGTCCCTCGCGTCCCCTTTCTATCTGCCCCCACCTCCTGCCCGACCGCCCCGTCCTCCTTCACGATCCGCGGCGACTCCTGGCAGAACCTGGGAGCCTTCGACACCCGCACCACCACCACCGACAGCAACGGCACCCCATTCGTCTTCAGCGGCTGCGAAGGGCTGCCGTTCGCCCCGACGGTCGACGTCGCGCCGTCCACCAGCGTGGCCGACGCCCCGACCGGGTTGAACGTCGAACTACAGGTGCCCCAATCCGAAGAGCCGGGCGGCCACGCCACCTCGCACGTCCGCGAAGTGAAGATGACGCTCCCTGAGGGGATGTCGGTTTCGTCCTCCTCGGCCGCGGGCCTCGGCGCCTGCTCGCTCGCCCAGATCGGCCTCGGCTCCAACGCCGCTCCCAGCTGCCCCGCCAGCTCGAAGATCGGCGCGGTGCGGATCGAGACTCCGCTGCTGCCCGACGAGCTCGCAGGCGACGTGATCCTCGCCGCCCAGAACGACAACCCGTTCAACTCGCTGCTGGCGATGTACATCGCCGTCAAAGGCCCAGGCTTCTACCTGAAGCTGCCGGGGAAGATCGACGCCGACCCGAACACGGGTCAGCTGACCGTGACCTTCTCGAACAATCCGCAGCTGCCGTTCGAACGGCTGCGGCTGAACCTGATCGACGGTCCGCGGGCGCCGCTCTCCAATCCGGGAACCTGCGGCACCTATTCGGCGAAGACCACGCTGGTCCCGTGGTCGGGGACTGACCCAGTCGAACTCAACACTCCGATCACGGTGAACCAGGGCTGCAACACCGGCGGCTTCGATCCGAAGCTGAACGCCGGCACCGTCGACCCGACCGGCGGCGCATTTAGCCCCTTCGTCCTCCAGGTCACCCGAAACGACGGCGAATCCAACCTGAGCCGGATCCAGGCGACCCTCCCCGAGGGGCTGCTGGCAAAGCTCGGCGGCGTCCCGCTCTGCCCCGACGCCGTGGCTGCGACCGGCGCCTGCCCGGCCTCGAGCCAGGTCGGCACCGTGACCGTCGGCGCCGGCTCGGGCTCCAACCCGCTCTACGTGCCCGAGGCGGGCAAGGCCCCCACCGCGGCCTACCTCGCCGGTCCTTATAAGGGGGCGCCGTATTCGCTGGTCGTCAAAGTCCCGGCTCAGGCCGGTCCCTTCGATCTCGGCATGGTCACCGTCCGCAACGCCCTGAACGTGGATCCGACCACCACCCAGGTGACCGCGGTCAGCGATCCGCTGCCGCAGATCCTGCAGGGGATCCCGGTCGCCTACCGCGACGTACGGGTCGAAGTGAACCGGTCCGAATTCACGATCAACCCGACCAACTGCGCCAAGCAGTCGGTGACCAGCGTGCTGACCTCGGCAACGGGGCAGAAGGCAAGCCCGTCATCTTCGTTCCAGGCGGCAGGCTGCGGTGAACTCGGCTTCAGCCCCTCGCTGCAGATCTCCCTCAAGGGCGACATGAACCGCACCAAGAACCCGGCGCTGACCGCGGTCCTCAAGGCGCCCAAGGGGCAGGCCAACATCGCCAAGACCACGGTGATCTTGCCGAAGTCCTCGTTCATCGACAACGCCCACATCAACAACCCCTGCACCCGGGTCCAGTTCAACGCGAACGAATGCCCGGCGAGCTCGATCCTCGGCACCGCCACCGCTTACACGCCGCTGCTGGATAAGCCCCTCACTGGGCCGGTCTACTTCCGTTCCAACGGAGGAGAGAGAGAACTGCCCGACCTGGCCGTCGATCTGAAAGGGGCGATTCACGTCACCCTGCTCGGCTTCATCGACTCGGTCAAAGCCGGCAAGGAAAACACCCGGGTGCGGACCCGCTTCCAGTCGGTGCCTGACGCCCCGGTCACCAAATTCGTCCTCAAGATGAAGGGCGGCGAGAAGGGGCTGATCGAAAACAGCGCCAACCTCTGCGCCGCCCCGCAGCGGGCGAAGGTGCAGATGACCGGCCAGAACGGCAAGCCCAACAACTTCTCGCAGCTGATCTCGACCAGCTGCGGGAAGTCGGGCAAGCGTAAGTAGCGACACTCGGCGAGCGACCCGCGCTCCCGGGCGGGTCGCTCGTCTTTACCGGCGAAGCGAGCGCGAATGACGATCACCACGCGACCGGTGGTCAGCCGCGAGTTGATCGCCCGCTATCAGCGCGAGCGCTTCATCCGCGGGATCGCCGAGGCCTGCATGGAGTCGGGCTACTCCGCCGTTACAGTCGCCGACATCGTCGCCGTGGCGGGATCGTCTCGGAACACCTTCTACGAACACTTCGCGGGCAAGGATGCGGCCTTCTTCGCCCTGCTCGAGCGGGCCAGAGACGACCTCCTACAGCGAGTTGATGAGGCTTGTGCGCAAGCTGACCCGGGCTTCACCGAGCGCGTCGACGCGACCCTCACCGCGGCGCTGGAGTGGGTCGCCGCCGAGACGCCGTTTGCCAGGGCGCTCCTGGTCGAGGCGCCGGCGGGCCCAGAACGGTGCTTTCTCGTGCTCTGGGAGCTGGTCGACGGGTTCGTCATGCGCTTGCGCGCGATCGCGCCGGCGGACACGAACGCCCCGGCGCCCACCGCGGAGCTGGTGGTCGGAGCGGTCACCTCGATCCTCAGGGACGTCCTGGTGGCCGGGGACCCGAGCCGGGCTCCCGGGCTGGCCTCGAGCATGTCGGCCTTCGTCCGCCTTCCCTATCTCACGGAGGGCCAGTCACTCTGAGGGCTCTGGACCGATACGAGCCAGATTTGGCCCGCGGTCGGCCGCCGATGGCCTTGGCTGGCCCCGGTCTTGGCGCGACGCTTGGGAAAGAGTCAGATCACCAACGGGAGGCATGAGCGATGACCACCACGAACCGATTCGTCCTGCTGCTTGTCGCTACGGCGTTGCTGCTCGCTACGTCGGGGTCGGCCGCCCAAGCATGGCCTGGCGCCAACGGGGAGATCGTCTTCGAGGCCTTCGTTCCGGGGGGCGGGGAAGAGCCCGGCCGCGGCGCGGGCCTGCGGATCGCCCGCCTCGGAGCGCCCAGCTCCGAGATAAGGTCGCTCACCGCGGACCCGCCCGATCGCGCTCCACAGGTCTCACCTGACGGCCGCCGGGTCGTGTTCATGCGCGGCTCGGGCACCGAAGCGGGCACCTCGGGGCCGTCGACCCTGTACGTGATCAACACCGACGGATCGGACCTGCGGCCAATCACCGATGGCCTGCACACCGACGCCGACCCCGCCTTCTCGGCTTCCGGCGCCCGCGTCTACTTCACCAGGCGGGTTCCGGGCCAGGGCACCGACGTCTTCTCCGTTCGCCTCGACGGCACCGGCCTGCGCCGAATCACCTCGGGAGGCGCCAGCGACCACCACCCGCGAATGGCGCCCGGTGGGTTCGTCATCGCCTTCGAGCGACGGGTGGTGAGCGGCTCGAGCGTCCGCTATCAGCACGTCTTCACCGCTCGCGTCGATGGCTCGCGCGTTCGCGACCTCACCCCGAAGCTGCCCCGGGCGCTGGCCGCCACCGATCCCGAATTCAGCCCCAACGGCCGCCGGGTCGCGTACTCGACCGGCGATCGCCTGCTCTCCGTGCGGGCGGACGGAACGGGACCGCGGCTGTTGATCAAGGCGCGAGCCGGATCTGACGACACCTACGCCGATCCCAGCTTCGCGCCCGATGGTCGCTCGCTGCTCTTCACCGCCATCGATTTCTCGAGCGGGCACTCCAGCCTGCAGCGGCTGGACCTGCGCAGCCTCCATCGCCTCCCCAGCCCGCTCGCCGAACCCAGGATCGGGGTGCGCAGTCCCGCCTGGCTCCCGGTGCCGCCGCGAGGCTAGGGGTTTGCCGGTCTCGTCTTACGAGCCTTGGGCAGCGGCTCGTTCGTCCTGGCGCTTCTGCTTCCAGGGTAGGACCGGGATCCCGAGGCGGGCGCAGCCGAGGCCTTCGGCGTGGGGGAGTAGGCGCCAGGTGTGCGGGCCCCACTTCCAGACCCCGCTCGGCATCGCCGCCGCCAGCTCCCAGACCACTTCCGGATAGGCGCCGTCGGTGTTCATCTCGCGCAGGATCGGCCACTGCTTCGAGGTCGCCATCGCCGCCTCGGCCTCGGCGGCGCCGGCGCGGTCGCCGGTCCGGCGGGCCTCGCCCCACTGCCGGAACCAGAGGCAGGAGACGGTGCCGGTCACGGCGGCGCCCACCTGGTAGCGGTCGGTGGTGAGGCCTTCGTCGGGGACGAGTGAGGGCGTGAAGGTGTCGGGCAGCGGGATCCCCTTCAACATTTCCCGCACGGTGGCGTCGTGGTCGGCGGCCTTGACGACCTTCTCCGGCATCGCGTCGAGCCAGGTCTGCGAGTCCACCCGGGTGATCCAGTCGAGCCGTTCTTCCATCGCGGCGAGGTCGGGGACGGCGGCCCGCAGTTCGAGCACGTAGCCGTCTTCGGCCCAGAACGCGGCCATCTGGCGGTCGCCGGGGCCGCCCATGTTCTCGTAGGCCTCGGTCCGCGTGTCGACCTTGGCGGTCGTCTCCAGCAGCGGCGCCTCGGTCCAGTGCTGGCCGTGCGCGTGGTAGCTGTCGCGGGCGAAGGCGAGCGCTTCCCCGAGGTTGCCGCGACTCCAGCGCAGGTCGACCTTGCGCTGGCGCACCGCGGCCGGGAACAGCCCGGAGACGTGCTGGCCGGTTTTGATGCTGCCGGTGATCCTCAGCGTTTCGTAGGGGATCGGTTTGCCGGTGACGAATTCCATCGACCCTTCGCTGCCGCTGGGGCCCTCGAGCTGGACGACGTTCTGGACCCGCCAGCCGGGGTCTTCGAGCAGCAGCAGCGGGGTCGATTCGGCGAAGCGGACGAGCTCGGCACCGTAGGCGCGCGCGGAGCGGTCGGCGCCGCCCCCGGAGAGGACGAGCACGATCGCGAGGGCGGCGGCGAGCGCGGTCCCGAGCGCCAGCGCCAGCCGTCGCGGGCGCCGCCAGCGCGGAGTCGCGGCCCCGGACCGCGAGGGAGCCGGCGGCTCGTCGCCGAGGTCGGCGAGCAGCTCGGCTTCCATCGCCTCGAGGTCGAGCCCGTCGAGCCAGCCTCGGTCGAGCGGGTCGGCCGCGCTCAGCGCCACCTCGATCTCACGCCTGTTCATCGTGCCTCCTCCGTGTCGAGTTCCGGATTCCGGCCTCCCGTCGCTTCCTGCTCTTCGAGCAGCACCCGCAAGCGCCGCCGCGCCCGGTGCAGGCGGCTGCGCGCCGCCAGCGCCGAGATCCCGAGCACCTGCGCCGCCTGCCCCGGCGTCAGTCCCTCCCAGGAGACCAGCAGCAGCAGTTCGCGATCCTCGTCGCTGAGCTCGGCCATCGCTCGCAACGCCTCCGCCGCCTCGCCCTGGGGAGCCGGCCGCGTCGTCAGCTCGGTCCGCAGCGACTCGGCCAGCCGCTCCCCCAGCCGCGTCCGCCGCCGCTCGGAGCGGTTGAGGTTGGCGATCACCCGCCGCGCCACTCCGTAGAGCCAGAGCCGGGCCCCGGCGTCGACCGGCACCTCCCCGAGCCGCCGCCAGGCGACGAGGAAGGTCTCGGCGACCACGTCCGCCGCGTCCTCGGGATCGGTGACCCGCCGCAGCGCGTAGCCGAGGATCGCCCGCCCCTGCTCGCGGTAGAGCTGACCGAAGCGCACCTGCGCCAGCTCGCGCCCGAGCGCCTCCTTCCTCTTGGTCTGGCTAGGCGCCATCTACCTCTTATATGTCCGGCTTCGGCCTGGCGTTGCAGGGCCCGCTCACACAGAAATTTAAGAACTTGTATTAGAGTTCCTAACACGTTTAAGAACTCGTATTTGACTACTTATGCATTACAATGGCCTCCATGTCCGAAAACTTTCCCAGCCAGGACGGAACTGAGAGGAGGCCGCCACGGCGAACGCCTCCCGCGGTTCGGCGAGCCACGCGTGGCCTGGCGGACGACGTCGCCGCTTGGCGCAGGCTGCGTGGGCTCACCCAGGCGCAGCTTGCCGATCGCGCTGGGATCGGCAAGTCGACCCTCGCTCGCTTCGAACAGGGTGATGGAGGGCTCAGCGTCGAGGGTTTGCTGCGAGTGCTCCGCGCCCTCGGCATCCTGGAGAACTTGACGAAGGCCATGGATCCCTACGAATCAGACGTCGGACGACTGCGCTCGGGAAAAGAGCTTCCGCGCCGCGTGCGGCCTGTGGGCCTGGGCGGGGATGACGATGCCTGACCGGGAGGTCGAGGTCCTGGTTCGGCTCGCCGAGGGGGACGTGCTGGCCGGCCGGCTCTGGGCGCACCGGCGCCAGAACACCGAGTCGGCCACCTTCGTCTATGCGACCGATTACCTCGCGAGGGACGGCAGCTACGCGCTCGACCCAGCCCTGCCCCTCGTTTCGGGCCAGCTTCAAACTCCCGCGAACCGCAAAGTGTTCGGGGCGTTCTCCGACTGCTCGCCCGACCGCTGGGGGAAAATGCTGATCCGGCGTCGCTTCGGAAACGCGGATGCGGACGAGGGCCGTGGCGGCGATCAGAGCTTCGGCGAGGTCGACTTCCTCCTCGGCGTCCGCGACGACCTCCGACAAGGTGCGCTCCGGTTTCGCGATCCCGAGAGCGGCGAGTTCCTGGCCGACGAGGAGGAAGGCGTCCCGCATCTCATCGACCTTCCGCGGCTGCTCGACTACGCCGACCGGGCCGAACGCGACGTCGCCAATCAGGAGGAGCTCGATCTGCTGCTCAAGGGGGGGAGCTCGCTGGGCGGCGCTCGGCCAAAGGCTCATGTGATCGATCGCAATGGGCGCATCGCGATCGCCAAGTTCCCGCGCTCCGAGGCCGACGAGTGGGACGTGGCCGGGTGGGAGGCGGTCACTCTCGGCCTGGCTAGGGACGCTGGGATCAACACCGCCTCCTCCGTCCTCGAGGAGGTTGCCGGACGCCGGGTCCACATCGTCGACAGGTTCGACCGCCACGGCGAGCTGCGAGTCGGGTACGTGAGCGCGATGACGCTGCTGGAGGCGATCGACGGGGAATCTCGCAGCTATTTGGACCTGGTGGAAGTGATCGAAGAGGAGTCCGATCGCGCCACCGACGACCTGCGCGAGCTGTGGCGGCGAATCGCCTTCTCGATCCTGGTCAGCAACAGCGACGACCACCTACGCAACCACGGATTCCTGCGGGCCACCACCGGTGGCTGGTCGCTCTCGCCGGCCTTCGACGTCAACCCAGATCCCGAACCGGGCCCGAAGTTCCTCAGCACCTCGATCGACGGCAAGTCGAATGCCGCCAGCATCGAGCTGCTGCTCGGCGTCGCCGAGTTCTTTCGCCTCAACGGGAGGGAGGCCCAGGCGATCCTCGGCGAGGTTGGTGCCGCGACCCAGCGCTGGGAGGAGAAAGCGCGCGGCCTTGGGCTCGACCCGGCCGAGATCAAGCAGATGCGACCGGCGTTCGAGCACTAGGGTGAGGGCTCGGCCATGCCTCTCCCGGTTTCCAGACGTCCCTTCGCTGTGCTGGCGGCAGCTCTGCTCGCGGTGAGCCTGATCGTTCTCGCGCTGGCGCCCGCGGCGGGAGCGTCGACTCGAATCGACGACCGACAGCTGAAGAAGTCGTCGGGCAAAAAGGGGTGGACCAAGGTCTCCTTCCGCAAGGCCTACAAAGGCACGCTCTCGCGGACCCAGAAGGCGAAAGCGACCGCCGCGACCAAGGTGGCGGCGAGCAACGGGGGGTCGGTGACCTTCCAGGCGGGACCGGGGCGCGGGAAGTTCGTCGTCACCGTCGGCAAGAAGAAGAAGACGGTTAATACCTCCGGTAAAGCGGTGAAGCTGAAAACGGTCAGCTTCCGTGGCGCCGGCAAGGTGAAGCTGAAGGTCACCAAACCCGGCCCCAACGGCGTCTACATCGACGCGGTGGCGCTGACCAAAGCGCCGGTGGCGACCGCGCCGGCCCTGAACGCGCCGCCGGCGTCGGCCTGCGCGGCGGGCACCAGCGACGGCGGCACCCTGGTCACCGCGCCGGGCACGCCGCTGCGGATCTGCCAGCTGCCCGGCCGGGTGGCGGCAAACATGGTGCTGCAGAAGATCCCGCAGGTCGCCTACTCGCTCTCGGGACCGGTCGAGGTGGGCGGCGACGTCGGCGGCGACGGCACCCTGGTCGGCGGCAACGCGGTGACGCTGACGGTCGAGGCCGGCGTCGTGGTCATCGCCGACGACCCCACCGACGCGCTGTTCGTCAACCGCGGCTCGCGCATCAGCGCGATCGGCAGCGCGGCCCAGCCGATCGTCTTCACTTCGCGTTCGAACCTGACCGGCGCCGCGACCGAAGCCAGCGCTGGCCTCTGGGGCGGGATCACGCTGCTCGGCCGCGGGCCGATCAGCGACTGCGACATCGCTGCCCCCGGCGGCGCGGTGAACTGCCAGAACACGGTCCCCAACTTCACCGCGAAATACGGCGGCGCCCTCCTCACCGACTCCAGCGGCACGATGAGCCACGTCCAGATCCGCTTTGCCGGTGGGAGCGTCAGTGCCGGCATCGAGGGCGTCGGCTTGCGCGTCGCCGCGGCCGGCAACAAAACGACGCTCGACCACATCCAGGTCCTCGCCAGCGGTGGCGACGGGCTCAGCGTCTACGGCGGGCGCGCGAACTTCAGCAACTTGGCGTTGGCCGGGGCTGCTGACGACGTGCTCGACACCGACTTCGGCTACCGCGGCACGATCCAGTTCCTGGTCGGGGTCCAGTCCGGCCCCGGCAGCGGCGACGCCCTGGTCGAGATCGATTCCAACGGCAACGAGGACGCGCTGCCGCGCCAGTATGCGCGGATCGCGAACGCGACCCTGATCGGGCGCAGCACGGTCCAGAACCGCAACATGTTGCTGGTGCGAGGCGGCACCGACCTTGCCCTGCTCAACTCCGTGGTGACCGGCACGCTCAACTGTCTCGACATCGACGAGACCGGCGGCACGACGACGCGCGCCGCCGACTCGGGGCTGCAGGACCTGGGCGCACCCATATTCAGGTCGGTCGGTCTCGCCTGCCCGAACCCGTATACCAACGACGGCAACGTCACCACCGCGACGGTTTCCACGATCTTCGGGTCGGGCACCAACAACAACAACTCGGCCCACGTCCCCTCGTTCACGGGGTTCGTCAACGGCCCGAACGAGTCGGCGATCGCGGCGACCGATCCGACGGCTTTCAACGCGGACGTCTACGGCAGCCCGAACCCCAGCAGCCCCAACCGACTCGTCGCCACGACCTATGTGGGCGCGATCCAGAACGCAGCGGACACCCGCTTCCGCGGCTGGACCTGCGACACCGGCTTCGCGAACTTCGGCAGCGGCGTCAGCTGCCTCGCCTCGCCGCTCTGAGGCGCTGGGCCCAGCTCAGTAGTCGTAGGTCGCCAGCCCGCCGAAGAAGGTCGGGCTCGAGCCCAGTTGCTGGGTCTCGAGGCCGTTCGCGGTCGCGGTCGTGGCGGTGATCACGGTCCCGGGAGCGGCCGCGGCGCTCAGGTAGGCGGACTGGGTCCCTTCGAGTTCGAGCCCGAGCGAGGCGGTGAAGCCGAGCGTCTCGCCTTCCGTGGTCAGGGTCAGCGCCGATTCGTTCAGGTCGAAGGAGGTGAGCTGAACCGAACCGTTGATCTGTAGGCCGAACTGGGATGAGCCGGGAGGGCCGAGGCTCCAGGCGACGCGGCCGCCCTGGGCGGGGGCGGCGCGGAGCGAGATCGTCGGGCTCGCCCCGTTGACCTCGAAGGTGACCTCGGTGAACTCGGCGCCGCCGTCGTCGACGAACAGCGAAGCGGCCCCGAACTCGCCTGGGCGGAGCGGGTCGCCGCGGCGGGCGAAGGAGGCGAGGGCGCCGGCGTCGGCGCCGCGCAGCGGCGTCACCCGGTAGCTGAGGGTCTCGCGGCCGCGGTCGTAGTGGGGGTGGGAGAGGGTGAGCAGGGCGACGTCTCGGGAGCGCGGGGCGCGGTCGAGGACCAGCGCCGCGTTGGGCGGGTCGGCGGCGAAGCCGTTGGCCTGCCACTGGCCGACGAACCCCCGCAGGCGTTCGCTGCCGGCACGACGGCGCGGGCGGTCGGTGAAGGTCGAGACCCGGGGAGAGACACCGCTCAGTCGCAAGCGGAAGCCGCCGGAGTCGAGCCGCTGCAGCGTGCCGCCGTCGCTCTCCTGCACGTAGAGCAGCGAGCCGCCCTTCTCGCTCTTGGCGGGCGCAGCCTCGGCTGCCGGGGAGAGGGCGGGCAGCGCCAAGAGGGCGCAGAGCGCCAGCAGGAGCTTGGTCGTGCGCCGCTTCACACCCAGCTTTTCGGCAGCCAGGGAGCACGGCGTTAATCGCGGGCGGGGCATCGGCCCCGCCCGCGCCTGTGAGTGCCTCCTACTTGGCGACGCCGGAACCGAAGCCCCAGCCGGCGTACGGGGTGTCGCCGAAGTCCCAGCCGCCCTCGGGCGCCCGGACCGGAGCTTCGCCTGAGGTCGGGACCGGCTCACACGGCTCGACCTCGCCTTCGGCGACCCGCACCTGTCCGACGGTGTCGACCTGTTCTTTGGAAGGTACGTAGTGGAGCCCCGCTTGATCGGCGCCCTCGGGAAGCGGCTGCTCGTAGCCCGCGGGCGTGGGAGCGCTCGTCATGACCAGAGTCTGGTCGGGCCGCAACCCGGCCGGATCGATCACGAAGCTGGGCGCGTCGGAGAAGTCCCGGTCGCCCTGACGGTAGGCCTCGTGCAGGTCCTCGTCCATTTCCACCCGCTGCTGGTAATTGCCGATTCCGATCCTCAGCGGGCCGTCGAAGCTTTCGTAGTTGAAGCCGGCCCACGGCTGCGGCTGCGGCTGGTGCTCCTGCAGCGTCCGGTAGGTCGCTATCGACGGCGTGTAGTGCGGTTCGCGGCAGATCATCCCCGCCTCAAGGAAGTTGACCTGGGAGTTGACGCCGGCGTCCTCCAGCGCCTGTTCGACGCCCTCGGGATCGCCGAGGTTGTAGATCTCGATTTCGATTCCGCCGCCGGGGTGGGTCTCGACCGCGTAGGCGGCCGCAGGGTTGTCACCGCCGGCACTGACGATCAGGCCGGCCGCGACCGCGGCGACGGCTACGCCGCCGCCGAGCGCCAGGCGCGGGCCGCGCCGCCAGGCGGGGGTCGTGGTCACGGCCGCTTCGGCTTCCGCACCCGCCTCGGCCTCGGCGCGCTCGGCGACGACCGCCCGCAGCTGCGCCAGCAGCCGTCCCTCGAAGTCGGTGTTCTGATCTCGCTGCTCGTCCATGGTCAGTCCTCCTCGTCTTGGGTTCGTTCGGTCGCCGCCTCGAGCTCGGCGCGCAACTTGCGCCGCGCCCGGTGCAGGCGCACGCGGGCGGTGACCGGTCGCACGCCGGCCGCGGCCGCCGCCTCGGCGACCGTCAGCTCGTCGATCGCGACAAGCTCCAGCACCGCCCGCTCGGCTTCGGAGAGCCGGTCCATCGCCGCGAAGAGATGACGCGACTGGGCGGCGGCGTCGAGCCGCGCGTCCATCCGCGCCGCGTCCTCCTCGTCGAGCAGCACCGCGCCACGCAGCCGCTCCTGCCCGATCCGCTCACGACCCCGCTGGCGCCGCTCGCTGGCGACCAGCACCCGGGCGATGCCGAACAGCCATGCCCTCGGCTCACCTTTGCGCGGGCGGTAGCGATCAGCCGAGTCGATCGCGGCCAGGAAGATCTCCGCGGTTAGGTCCGCCGCCCGCTCGCGGTCGCCGACCCGCCGCGCGACGAACCGCTGCAGGTCCTCGACGTGCTCGCGGTAGAACGCCTCGAAGAGGTCGGGGTCGGTGCCGATCCAGCGCAGCTGCTCGGGGCCGACCCCGCGCTCACGGGCGGCGACCACGCGCAACTGACGGCTGAGCGAACTCGGTGGGTTGGACAACGCTCTCTCAGTCTCCATGCCCCTAGTTGGTCGCGGGCACCGAAAGCGTTACTAATCTGCGCTCAGCGGCGATGGCCACCTATGTCCTCATCCACGGAGCCGGCGACAGCGCCTTCTACTGGCACCTGGTCGCGCCCGAGCTGGAGGCGGGCGGGAACGAGGTGGTGGCGGTTGACCTTCCCTGCGAGGACGAGTCGGCCGGGCTGAGCGAGTACGCCGACGCGGTCGTCGAGGCGATCGGCGATCGAACCGGGCTGATCGTGGTGGCCCACTCGCTCGGCGGCTTCACCGCGCCGCTCGTCTGCGACCGGCTCCCGGTCGAGCTGATGGTGCTGGTCGCGGCCATGGTTCCCCTGCCCGGGGAGAAGGGCGACGACTGGACCGCCAACACCGGCTACCCGGGCTCCGCGGTTCCCGGCGACGAGGGCGACGACGACGTCGCCGTCTTCTACCACGACGTCCCGCCCGCGCTCGCCGCCGAAGCGCTCGCCCGAGGGCGCGCGCAGGCCGAGGCCCCCGGGCGGGAGCCGTTGCCGCTCGACTCCTGGCCCGAGGTGCCGACGCGGTTCCTGCTCTGCCGCGAGGACCGCATGTTCCCGGCGGCGTGGATGCGCGGGGTGGTGCGCGAGCGGCTCGGAATCGCGCCCGACGAGCTCGACGGCGGCCACTGCCCGGCGCTGAGCCGGCCCGCGCGAGCTGGCCGAGCGGCTGGAGGCCTACCGGGCCGAGCTGGGGATCCGGTGAAGCGTTACGGTCCGCCGCAAGGGCCCCCAACCTAGGAAGGACCGTTATGTCAGAGGTCGTAGTCGTCGCAACGTTGACCGCCGAGCCGGGCAAGGAGGAGGAGGCCGAGCGGGCGCTGCGCGCGATCGTCGAGCCCTCCCATGCCGAAGCCGGCTGTCTCCTCTACGCGCTTCACCGCGGCATCGCCGACCCCCGGCGCTTCTGCTTCGTCGAGCGCTGGGCCTCGCAGGAGGACCTCGACGCCCACGGCGGCGCCGCGCACATGAAAGCGGCCCTGGCCCAGTTCGGCGAGCTGTTCGGGCAGGGCATCGACATCGCCCTCTACGAGGCGCTGCCGGCCGGCGATCCAGCGAAAGGCTCGCTCGCCTAGGTCCGAGAAAGTCGTGGTTCCTTTTTCACCCCAGAGGGGAAAAAGGAACCACGACTTTTCTTCTAGGGCAGCAGGGCGCGGGCGGAGCGGCGGCTGAGGGCGCCGCGCCAGAGTCCCGCGCAGTAGGCGGCGTTGTCGGCGAGGCGGAGCAGGGCGTTGGCCGGGGCCGCCGCCGGGTCGGGAGCGGTCGCCGCCGCGACGTCGGTTGCCAGCGCGGCGAGGGCGAAGCGCCGGGCGCGGCCCGGGCGCGCGAGGGCGAGCAGGGTCAGCGGCAGCCACTCGCGCGAGAGGGCGCGGGCGAGGCTGCGGCCGGCGGCGAGCTCGCCGCCGAGGGCGAGGCGGGCGACGGCGAGCCCGGCCCGCCGGTCGGACTGGCGCGATGCCGCCGCTGCGGCGATCGCCGCGGCGGCGAGCAGCGCCCCGCCGGCCGAGCCGCCCGCGAGCAGCGCCGCCGGCAGCATCATCCGGCTCGGCCGCAGGGGCACGGCGGCGCCGGGGTGGCGCTGCTCCAGCGCCGCGGCCGAGGTGCCGTACTCGAAGTGCTGGCGTGTACGGCCGCGGACCGTCGCCCGCGCCGGGTGGCGCACCTCGACCTCCGGCGCGTAGCGGGCCGACCAGCCGGTGGCGACCGCGCGCCAGACCAGGTCGACGTCCTCGCCGAAGCGCAGGCCATCGTCGAAGCCGTCGAGCTCGACCAGGGCGGCACGCCGCGCGACCAGCGCCGCCGAGGGCACGTAGGCGACCCGCCGCCCCGGCCCGACCAGGCCGCCCGCGGCTCCCATGTCCAGGGGTGAGCGGCTGCGCTCCCAGCGCGCCAGCCAGCCGGGACCCTCGGCCCCGCGCACCCGCGGCGCCGCCAGCGCCAGCGAGCCGTCGGCGGCGAGCAGCGCCGCCAGCGGCCGCGCCCAGTCGCCGCCGACCCGGCAGTCGGCGTCGACGAAGGCGACGAACTCGGTCTGGGCCAGCCGCCAGCCGGTGTTGCGGGCGCCCGCCGGTCCCTCACCCTCGCGGTTGGCGACGACGGTCGCGCCCGCCTCTCGCGCCAGCTCGGGGGAGCCGTCGCCGGAGCCGTCGTCGACGACGATCACCGGCCCGTACACCGTCAGCCCGCCGACCAGGGCGGCCAGCGCCGGGCCACCGTCGCGCGCCGGGATCACGAAGGTCAGCTCCGCCTCGGCCGGGGCGGCGAGCGGGTCGAGCATGCCGTGGGCGAGCAGGCGCTCGAGCAGCCCGGCGGCGTGCGGGGGCGGCGGGTCGCCGGCCAGCGCCTGGTCGAGCGCCGCGGCGCCGGCGGCGCTGAGGCGGACGCAGCGCGGCGGCCAGCCGCCCACCACCAATGTCCCCCCGGCGCTGCGCCGGGTGTGCGAGCCCAGCCGGTATTTGACACCTGGTGCTATAAAGGGCATGGGACAACGTTAACCGGACGAGGAGGATGGGATGGGCTCAGCACCGAACGACCCGGTCAAGCCGGTCGCCGAGGACGAGGACGAGGCCTTGATCGAGCAGGACCTGCTGGTCGAGGACGTCTCGATCGACGGCATGTGCGGCGTCTACTAGGCGGGCAGCGATGAGCGCCGAAATGGATCTGTCCGGCCCCTGGTCGCTGCACCCCCAGGTCTCCCTGCGGCCGGAGCGCTTTGGCGCCCTCGCCTACCACTTCGGCACCCGCCGGCTCTCGTTCTTGAAGAGCCGCCGCCTGCTCGACGTGGTCCAGCGGCTCGAGGGCTCGCCCGACCCGACCGCCGCCTGCCGCGCGGCGGGAGTCGGGGAGGAGGAGCTGCCGAGCTACCGGCGCGCGCTCGCGACCCTGGCCGAGACCGGGATGATCGTCCCCGCCGCCGCTCCCGCCGACGCCTCCGCGGAGCTGGCCGCATGAAGCTGATCGACGAGTTCGAGCTCGGCCTCGACGCGCCGATCTGCATCACCTGGGAGCTCACCTACGCCTGCAACCTCGCCTGCGTCCACTGCCTCTCCTCCAGCGGCCGCCGCGACCCGCGCGAGCTGACCACCGCCGAGGCCAAGGGCGTGATCGAGGAGCTGGAGCGGATGCAGGTCTTCTACGTCAACATCGGCGGCGGCGAGCCGACCGTGCGCAAGGACTTCTGGGAGCTGCTCGACCACGCCGCCGAGCACAACGTCGGGGTCAAGTTCTCGACCAACGGCAGCCGCATCGACGCCGAAGCCGCCGTCCGCCTCGCCGGCTCCGACTACGTCGACGTCCAGGTCTCGATCGACGGCGCCACCGCCGCGGTCAACGACGCGGTCCGCGGCCCCGGCTCCTTCGACACCGCCCTCGGCGCGCTCGAGCGGCTCGCCGCGGCCGGCTTCCAGCAGCCGAAGATCTCGGTCGTCGTCACCCGCCAGAACGCCGGCCAGCTCGACGACTTCAAGGCGATCGCCGACCGCTACGGAGCGCAGCTGAGGATCACCCGCCTGCGCCCCTCCGGCCGCGGCGCCGATGTCTGGGACGAGCTGCACCCGACCGCCGAGCAGCAGCGCTCTCTATATGAGTGGCTGCTCGCCCACGGCGACCAGGTCCTCACCGGCGACTCCTTCTTCCACCTCTCCGCCTACGGCGAGTCGCTGCCGGGGCTGAACCTCTGCGGCGCCGGCCGCGTCGTCTGCCTGATCGACCCGGTCGGCGACGTCTACGCCTGCCCGTTCG
>WUUC01073484.1_pt1 | contig 17971 bp, 16 predicted proteins | sample 6278441 | NCBI WGS metagenome assembly WUUC01 (sample SAMN13675441, study PRJNA597444) | soil metagenome | isolation source: soil | place: USA: Washington | collected 2017-10 | reverse complement strand
AGCATCGCCACTTCCTCCGCCGAGAGCTTCAGGGCGAGCGCCTGGACGGCTTCGTCGAGCTGCGGCAGCTGTGACGCGCCGACGATCGGCGCGGTGACGCCCGGTTTCTGGAGCAGCCACGCGAGCGCAATCTGTGCGGGCTTCACGCCGCGCCCCGCGGCGAGCTCCACGACGCGGTCCGCCACCGAGAAATCGGCGTCGGCGTAATACAACTCGTGGGCGAAATCGTCCGTCCGGGCGCGCGACGTGTCGCCTTTGTCTTCCCTGCGGCGGTTGCCGGCGAGAAAGCCGCGAGCGAGCGGGCTCCACGGAATGACGCCGATGCCCTCTTCACGGCAGAGCGGAATCATCTCGCGCTCTTCCTCACGGTAGACCAGGTTGTAGTGGTTCTGCATCGAGACGAACCGCGTCCACCCGTGACGATCCGCGACATAGAGCATCTTCGCGAACTGCCAGGCGTACATGCTCGACGCACCGATGTAGCGCGCCTTGCCCGCCTTCACGATGTCGTGAAGCGCCGAAAGCGTTTCTTCGATCGGCGTGTCCGGGTCGAACCGGTGAATCTGGTAGAGATCGACATAATCGACGCCGAGCCGTTTCAGCGAGCCGTCGATCGCATCCATGAGGTGCTTTCGCGACAACCCGCCCTCATTCGGTCCGTCCTTGATCGGAAAGAACGCCTTGGTGGCGATCACCAGCTGATCTCGCGGCAGCAGATCCTTGAGCGCCCGGCCGATCACTTCCTCGCTCACCCCGCGGGAGTACATGTCGGCGGTGTCGAAGAAGGTAATGCCGTGCTCGACTGCGCGGCGGAGGAACGGGCGGCTCGCGTCCTCGTCGAGCACCCACGGCCGCCACTCTGGCGTGCCGTAGGTCATCGTGCCGAGGCAGATGCGGGAGACCTTCAGGCCTGACGAACCGAGTCGGATGTAGTCCATTCAGCGGTTTGCGGAAAGTAGAGTGCGCCTTTCAGCTGCGCTTCGCCACGTCTCCTTTGTGTCCATTGTGTCCTTTGTGTCGACCGCTGTAAGACCACTGATACGAACACCGGAATAGGCGGCGGCCCGCGCGCTCATCTCACGTCGAGCAGTTCGATGTCGAAGATGAGCGTGGCGTTCGGCGGGATCTGTCCCTGACCGCGCGATCCATAGGCAAGCGCCGGCGGAATCGTGAGGATCCGTTGCCCGCCCACCCTCATGCCGGCGACCCCTTGATCCCATCCCGCGATCACCGAGCCGGTGCCGAGCGTGAACGGAAACGGGTTGTTGCTGTCGCGCGAGCTCTGCAACCTCGTGCCGCGGCGGTCGGCGGCGTTCCTGTTGTACAGCCACAGCGTGTAGTGGACCGTGACCGCCCGGCCGGCAGTCGCCTCGGTCCCCGTACCAATGCGGACGTCTGTAATCTGTACGCTCGTAATGTCGCTGACGAAATCGTCGTCTCCCGACGGCTCAGACCCGCCGCACGCGGCGCCCGCCAAAGCCGCGACGATCGCTGCGGTAGTCAACGTGTGTCGTAGTGCCCGTAACATCCTGTGCCCCCCTGCCTTCCTGCCCTTCCTGCCCTTCCTGCCCTTCCTGCCCTTCCTGCCCTTCCTGCCCTTCCCGCCCAGATTCTACCCGCTCATACGACCAGCACGAGCTTGCCGACGTGCGTGCTAGCCTCCATCACCCGGTGCGCCTCGGACGCCTCGCGAATCGGAAATGTCGCGTGCACGACGACCCGCATTGCCCCCGATTCGAAAAGCGGCCACACGTGCTCGTGTACTGCCTTCGCAATGGCCCCTTTTTCGGTGACCGAGCGCGGACGGAGCACCGATCCGGTAATCGTCAGGCGGCGCTGCAGCACAGGGATCATGTTGATCTGCGCCCTGGCTCCCCCGAGCTGTCCGATTTGGACCAGGCGTCCATCCATCCCGAGCGCCTCGAGATTGCGCTGCAGGTAGTCGCCGCCCACCATATCGATCACGAGGTCGACGCCGCGGCCGCCGGTCAGCTCCTTGAGGGCGGCGACGAAGTCGGTCTCGCGGTAGTTGATCGCGCGCTCGGCGCCAATCTCTTCGCAGCGTACGCACTTGTCGGCCGTGCCGGCGGTCGCGAACACGCGCGCGCCCCACGCGCGCGCCAGCTGGATCGCCGTCGTGCCGATGCCGCTCGATCCGCCGTGAATGAGGACGGCTTCACCACGCGCGAGGCGTCCGCGGTCGATGAGGTTTGTCCAGACAGTGAACGTCGTTTCAGGCACGGCCGCCGCATGCGTGAGGTCCATCCCCTTTGGCACCGGCAGGCACTGCGGTGCCGGCGCGGCGCAGTACTCCGCGTAACCGCCGCCAGACACGAGCGCGCATACTGCGTCGCCCGCGCGCCACCCTTGCACGTCGGCGCCAACCTGCTCGATGGTGCCGGACACTTCGAGACCGGGAATATCCGAGGCACCCGGCGGCGGCGGGTATTTGCCAGTCCGCTGCATGACATCCGGACGGTTTACCCCGGCGGCCGCCACCTTGACGAGCACGTCGCCCGGACCGATGGGAGGGATCGGACGTTCGGCGGGGACGAGAACTTCCGGCCCGCCCGGCTGCTTGATCTCGATTGCGAGCATTACTCTCCGAAGGCCGCCGCGCTGGTCGCCCGCTCCACTACGAATCGGGCGAGCACGATCCCCACTGCCAGCGCGAACAGGAGGACTGAGGTAAGCGGTTCGTCTCCGACGAGGATCAGCCCGTCGATTGCCAGCGCGAGGGCGATCACGACGTCGACGATGGCCGTCACCGGATCCGCTCTGCGTCGCTCGTCGTTGAGATGCGGACGATTCACCCGTTCGGTGAACAGCAGATGGCCGCGGAACACTCCCGCGACAGTCGCGGCAATTCCCATCGTCACGAACACATAGGTCGGGACTCCGCGACGCCACTCCTTGATCTGCCAACCGGCCGTCACCGCGAGCACATACAGACCGACGATGACCACCTGATGCGTGCGCCACCATCGCGCCGCGGAACCATCGCGCCCGGATGCGTGCTCCACATCCGACGAAGAGGCGAAACGGGGTGATGTACCGCGAGACACCGACGAGAGCCGTACGTCCTCCAGAGCCCGCACCAGTTCCCCCGCTGACGTGTAGCGCTCATCCGGCAACTTGCGCAGACACCGCTCGATGATCGCCGTCACCGCGCGAGGCAGGTCCGGGCACCTCGTCTCGAGCGGCCGCGCATCGCTTTCGAGCACGCGCGCCGCAACCCCGAGCGGCGTCGCGGCTTCGAACGGGTGCGTGCCGCACGCGTATTCGTACAGGAGCACCCCGAAGGCGAAAACGTCGGCCCGCGCGTCGGCGGGCTGCCCGTTCAACTGCTCCGGCGCCATGTAGCCTGGCGTGCCGACGAGCATCCCCGGCTGTGTGACGCGCACGGCGAGGCTCTCCGTAGCGGCGACCTGCACGTGCGCCAGCCCGAAATCGAGGATCTTGAGCCGGCCGTCTGTGGTCCGCATCACGTTCTCCGGCTTCAGATCGCGGTGCGTGATGCCGCGCGCATGCGCGGCGGCGAGCGCCGCCGCCAGTTCAATGCCGGTGTCGAGCACCTCGTGCGCCGAGGGGTGGGGCCCGCCCGCAATCTCCTCGCGCAGCGTCCGGCCCTCCACGAATTCGCTCACGATGAAGAGCTGATCGTTCAGCTCCTCGAGCGCGTACACAGTACAGATGCCCGGATGGGCGAGCGCCGCGGCCGCGCGCGCCTCGCGCCGGAGCCTCTCGCGTTGTGACGGGTCGCTCACCAGCTGCGGCGCGAGAGATTTCAGGGCCACTTGCCGGCCGAGACGGCCGTCGGTCGCGAGATACACCCGCCCCATGCCGCCGCGGCCGACCTCGCGCACGACGGTGTAGGACCCAACCGTCTGCCCCGGCGCCAGCGGCTCGTCGCCTGCAAACAGGCCGGACACCCGTTCGGTGACGGGGTCGGAAAGAAACCTCCCCATGCGCGAATTGTGTGCGAAAAGCGATGCGACCTCGTCGCGAACCGCCTGATCGTCGCCGGCCGCCACACGCGCGAGCCATGTCGAGATGTCGGTCGGCTGATCGTCGAAGGCCTGCTCGAAGAGCTCGCGTACGCGGCGCCACTGCTCGGTGGTCATGGGACAGACGCTCAGATTCAGAGCCGGGAAAAGTGCATCCGATGACGCCGGAACACAGGGATCGACACCGAACAGCGGCGCGCCCGACGATCTCGTCCTGCGCGCTGCGCCACATCATGCATCAGGCACTCAGCTCGCGAAACAACCACGCTCGCGCCATGGCCCACCGGCGCTTGAGCGTGGCTGGCGACATTCCCATCGCCTCTGCCGCCTCCTCGATGCCGAGTCCGACGAAGTAGCGCAGCTCGATGATCTTCGCCTGCTCCGGATCAATCTGCTCCAGGCGGGTCAGCGCCTCGTCGAGCGCCGGCAGCATGGCGTCCTCGTTCGCGGCGACGATGAGGGAATCGGCCAGCGATACGCGGTTCATGCCGCCCCACCGCTTCTGAGCGCCGCGCGCGCGGGCGCGCTCGACGAGGATTTGCCGCATCGCTCGGGCCGCAATGCCCAGGAAGTGGCGGCGATCGTGCCACGGGGTACCCGCGCCGGCCAGCCGGACGTACGCCTCGTGGACGAGTGCGGTCGCCTGAAGCGTCTGCCCCGGCCGTTCTCGCCGCATGTAGGCGGCGGCGAGCCGCCGCAATTCGGCATACGTGCGCTCGGCGAGGTCATCGACGTCGATCGATTCGCTCTGGTCGCGCTGGTTCATGGTGCCGCTGGCATTGTAGTGTGTCGTCGGTTTCCTGGCCTCCGTTCGTTCCCGTCGATGCGTCTATCACAGGCGCGTTATGCGGGCTGCAGCGGTTTTCAGATCTGCGTCGCCAACGCTCGGCGATTCGCTACACGCGTCTAAAATCGCATAGCGTGTTGAAATGAGAAATTTGACTCAACTCCGATACGTTCCGACGACTAGTACCCTGTCCACACTGATTGAGGAACGGCAGGTCACGACGATCAACGCAGAGCGCGCTGAGCTCACACGGCGAACCATTCCGAAAACAACCTGTGCGTGCTTTGCGGCCTCTGCCTTGTGCGTCGTGTTGGCGGTACTGGTTCACCGGGTAGCCCACTAGTAAATTGCCACCAATGGTCATCGTCATCATGGGAGCGACAGGCGCCGGCAAGACCACCGTCGGCCGCGCGCTGGCGGCGGAGCTCGGCTGGCAGTTCGTCGAGGGCGACGATTACCATCCGCCGGCGAACGTCGACAAGATGCGCCGCGGCCACTCCCTCGACGACGCGGATCGCGCGCCGTGGCTGGCGCGCCTCCGGGCCGCAATCGAGCGCGCGCTCGATCGACGCGAGCGCCTCGTCGTCGCCTGCTCGGCGCTCAAGGAACGATATCGGAATGTGCTGCGCGGCGATCTGCGGAACGTCCGCTTCGTCTACCTTCGCGCGCCGGCGAAGGTGCTGCGCGATCGAGCCGCCGCACGCCAGGGGCACTTCGCGGGACCGGAGCTCGTTGCCAGCCAGCTTGCCGCGCTCGAGGAGCCGGGCGACGCGCTCGCGGTGGACGCCACCGAGCCGCCCGAGGCGATTACTGCCGCAATTCGTCGGGAATTCGGCCTGTGAGCCGCGGCGGCACCGGCCCTCGCATTGAGAGATAGCACACCCGCGGAGGGATCAATCGTTTTGAAGCGCTGCAAATTCGTGAACCTCGGGCTCATGGATCGCGCGACCGCTGCCACAGCCATCGTCTTCCTGTGGGCCGCGTCTCCGTCCGCACAGAGCCTCCGGCCACCCGTCGAATTCGGGGCGGCGTTCGGCCGTCTCGCCACCACCCCGTACGAAGACTTCCTCGGGGACGGCCCGAACGAGCCGACCTTCGACGTCCGCGCAACCGTGCCGCTGACGCCCCGGTTCGCCGTCGAGGGTCTCTTCACCGTCGGCCGCAGCGGCACCGAGTTCACCACGCGGACCGAAGGGCTCTTCATCGTCCAGGTGAAACAGCGGCTCGAGAGCGGCACGCGCGGCAACTTTCATCCCTTCCTCATTTACGGCGTGGCGGGCTACTGGGCCCGCGTGAGCCAGGAAGAAGTGCGCGTGATCGACGACGCCGGACGACTCATCGTGTCGCCGGCATTCAGGTACACCGAAATCGATGAGCCGGTGGCGGCCGTGATCGGCGGCGGCATCCAGCACGCGTTCGCGCGCCGCGCCGCGGTCCGGTGCGAGGCGCAGCTGGTCACCCTGCTGTACATTCCGCTCGGAGCGCGGCTGTCGGCGGGCGTGTCGATCCCGATTGGGCGATCGTACGACGCGCGGTGAGCGGCAGCTGGCCCGCGCCTTGCTGCGCACGCCACATGGCCATCGAAGACCTGTGGTATCGCAACGCCATCATTTACTGCCTCGACGTCGAAAAATACATGGACTCGAACGGCGACGGGGTCGGCGATTTCGAAGGGCTGAGCGCCCGACTGAACTACCTTGCCGGCATTGGCGTCACCTGCGTGTGGCTGCTGCCGTTCTATCCATCGCCCAACCGCGACAACGGCTACGACGTGAAGCACTACTACGGCGTCCACGACAAGCATGGATCGCTCGGCGATTTCGTCGAGTTCTCGAACCACGCGCATGCGCTGGGGCTGCGCGTCGTCGTCGATCTGGTGGCGAACCACACGTCGGACGAACATCCCTGGTTCCAGCACGCGCGCAGCGACCCGAAGTCGCCTTTCCGCGACTTCTACGTGTGGTCGAAGAAACGTCCTGCCGATCATGACACCGGGATGGTGTTCCCCGGCGTTCAGAAAACGACATGGACGTGGGACAAACAGGCGCGCCAGTACTACTTTCACCGCTTCTACGAGTTTCAGCCCGACCTGAACACCCACAGCAAGGCGGTCCGCGACGAACTGCGCAAGGTGATGGGCTTCTGGCTCGAGCTGGGCATTTCAGGATTCCGCATGGACGCCGTGCCATTTCTCATCGAGCGGAAAGGGGCGGACGTGGCGCCGATGCAGGATTTCGAGCTGCTGCACGACATGCGCGACTTTCTGCAGTGGCGCCGCCGCGATGCGATCCTCCTGGCAGAAGCGAACGTCCCTCCGGACGAAAGCGTGAAGTATTTCGGCGAGAACGGCGACAACCTCCAGATGCTGCTCAATTTCCCGGTGAACCAGCGCCTGTGGTACGCGCTGGCGACAGGCGACCTCGAGCCGCTGAAGTGGGCGATCGATCAGACGCGCCACGTCCCGAAGCACGCCCAGTATGTGCAGTTCCTGCGCAGCCACGACGAGTGCGATCTCGGCCGCCTCACCGAAGAACAGCGGCAGAAAGTCTTCGACGCGTTCGGCCCCGACAAGTCGATGCAGCTCTACGATCGCGGCATCCGCCGCCGGCTCGCGCCGATGCTGCATGGGGATCGCCGCCGGCTCGAGCTCGCGTTCAGCCTGCTCTTCACTCTTCCGGGCACGCCGATGATGCAGTACGGCGACGAGATCGGCATCTGGGACGACCTGTCGCTGCCCGAACGCGAGTGCGCGCGCACGGCGATGCAGTGGTCGAGCGAGGACTACGGCGGCTTCTCAGTGTCTCCCAAGCGCGTCGTCCCGATCATCGATGACGAGGAACACGGGTATCGGCGGGTGAACGTCGCCGATCAGCGGCGCGATCCCGAATCGCTGCTCAACTGGACGGAGCGCCGCATCCGCGCGAGAAAGGAGCTGCCGGAAATTGGATGGGGCGAGCCGGCGGTCCTGGACGCCGGCGCGCCGCCGGTGCTCGTGCTGCGCTACCGATGGCGCAATACTACCCTCGCCATCGTCCACAACTTCTCCGATCGCGAGCAGACGGCGCAGTTCGACGTCGAGACACCCGACGGGGGAGTGCTCTGCGACATCTTCGACGACGATCACAGCCGCGCGAATGCGGCGGGCCGGCACGACGTGCGCCTACAGCCCTACGGACACAAATGGTTCCGCGTCGGCGGTTCAGACACGGTGCCCAGGCGCGCGACGCGGGACTGAATCTCTTTGGCTTCGGGCTTCGGGGTTTTGGGCTTTGGGCTTCAGTCAACGAACTGCCGCGGCAGTAGCGCCAGCACCGGGTAGCTGCGGCGCAGCGCGTCCACGCGGTTCCAGTACTCGCCCTTCGCGAACTCACCGCGCACGTAGCGCTCGCGCAGCTTTCGGATTTCGTATCTGTACAGGTCGCGCACGTAGTCGCGAACCATTTCGGGCGGAGTGCGCTCGGTGGGCTGAATCCCGTGCCGCCACAACGCTTCGAGCACGTCGGCGCGATAGCGGAACATCACGTGATCAGGTGACTGGTGCAGGTCCGGCTGAACGCGGACGCCACGTACGGGACGTCGGACGGGAACGTACTGATTCGCATGTTCGTCACGAAGTCGCCTCGACGAGCGCCCGCGCGACGGCCTCGAGCGAGGCCGGCATTCTCAGAACCGTGCGGCGGCGGACAACCGCTTCGGCGAGCGCGGGCGGCAGCGGCACCTTGCCGCCGATGACAGGCTCGACAATCTCGGCGAACTTGGCGGGATGCGCGGTGGCCAGAAAAATCCCGATTCTCCCCGGCGCGTCCGCCGCCTTCCGCCCCTCCCGCCCTTCCTGCCCTCGGATCCCCATGTACGCAATCGCTGAATGGGGATCGAGCAGATAGCCTCGCTCCTGGTAGACGCGACGGATCGACGCGCGCACGTCCTCGTCGGCAAAACGCACGCCGCAGACGTCGCGGCGGATCGCGTCGAGGTCGCCGCCGTAGAGCCACATCATGCGCTCGAAGTTGCTCGGGTTGCCGACGTCCATCGCGTTGGCGATCGTCTGCACCGACGCGCGCGGCTCGAATCGTCCGGACGCAAGATACGCCGGCACCACGTCGTTCGCGTTGGTCGCCGCGACGAAGCGCGCGATCGGCAGCCCGGCACGCCTCGCAATCAGACCGGCGGTCAGATTGCCGAAATTCCCGCTCGGCGTGCACACGACCACTTCCGGCATGCCGCCGCGGCCGCCACCTCCTGGAGTGGCGCCGCGCATCGCGCACGCCTGCGCCACGGCATGAAAGTAATAGACCATCTGCGGCAGCAGCCGTCCGATGTTCACCGAATTGGCCGACGTGAGCCGCACGCGGTCGCCGATCGCGGCGTCTCCAAACGCCTCTTTGGTGAGCTTGTGACAGTCGTCGAAGCTGCCGGCCACGGCGTACGCGCGCACGTTCCCCGCCACTTCCGAGTTGAACATCGTCAGCTGCGCCTCCTGCGTCGGGCTGACGCGTCCCTCGGGATAGAGCACGACGACGCGTGTGTGCGGCACTCCGTGGAACGCGTGCGCGACGGCGCTGCCAGTGTCCCCCGACGTGGCCGCCAGCACGGTCAGTGGCTGGTCGCCGCTGTCGAGCGACGCCATCAGGCGCGCCATCATCCGCGCGCCGACGTCCTTGAACGCGAGCGTCGGTCCGTGAAAAAGCTCGAGGGCGTACACGTCGGGCTCGATTTCGACGAGCGGCACCGGAAAGTTGAGCGCCTCGACGACGACGGCTTCGAACGTCGTGGCGTCGAGCTCTCCGCGCGTGTAGGGCCTGAGCGCGCGGTAGGCAATTTCGGTGAGCGTCCGGCCGGGCAGCCGCGCAAGCTCGTCGCGCGTCCACGGCTCGATTGTTTCCGGCACGTAGAGGCCGCCGTCCGGGGCCAGTCCGCGGATGAGCGCCTCGCGAAACGACACGCCGGCGCCGTCGTTGGATCGCGTCGTTACGAAGCGCATGTGGACAGGACGCGCGCGCCCTGCTGCGCGACCGACGACACGTAGGTCTGCGGCTCGCCGCCGATGTGCGTCTTCACAGCCGCGGTCATGGCGTCGGCGACGCGCAGCGCGATATCCGGTCCCGCGCAGAGCGCGAACAGCGACGGCCCGGATCCCGACAGGCTGCACCCGAGGGCGCCGGCATCGGCGGCCGCCTGCTTGATGAGCGCAAGGCCGGGGACGAGCGACGCACGGCGCGGCTCGGCGATCGCGTCCTCGAGCGAGCGCGAGATGATGTCGAAATCGCCCACGTGCAGCCCGTGCACCAGCGCGCCCAGGTTCGCCCACTGCTTGATTGCGTCGGCAAGCGGCACCGTCGTTCCGAGCAGCGCGCGCGCTTTCGCCGTCTCGATTTCGAGATCCGGGTGAACGACGACGGCGGTCAGGCCGGCGGGCACCGGCAGCCGCAGCACGTCGGGGGGAACCGCCCGCCGCACGAGGACGAACCCGCCGCAGATGGAAGGGGCGATGTTGTCGGCGTGCGCCGAGCCGGCGCCGAGCCGCTCGCCTTCGAGCGCGCACGCAATCAACGTCTCGACGGCGGCGTGCGCGCCGATCAGCGCGTCGATCGCGACCACTGCCGCCACCGCGCTCGCGGCGCTCCCGCCGAGCCCGCTCGACAACGGTAGGCCCTTGATGATCGTGAGCCCGACGCCGCGCCGCTCCCCGAGCGTCGTGAGGAGCGCCAGCGCCGCCACCCCCGCGGTATTACGGGAAGCATCGCGCGGCAGCCGCCCGCCGTCGCCCGAGATGCCGTCGATGATCACGCCGCCCGCGCCCTCGTCGAGAAAGCGCGCCGTCACCTGGTCGCCGGGCCGATCGAGGGCGAAGCCGAGCACATCGAAGCCGCACGCCACGTTCGACACCGTCGCGGGCGCAAAGGCAGTCGCCGATTTCATGACGTATAGTTCTGGCGGATCGTCGGGATGAGGTACGCGCGGAACGCGCGGTCGAAATCGTAGGCCGGGCTGAACCCCCAGTCGGCCCTCGCCGCGGAATCGTCCACGTCGGCCGGCCACGAGTCCACGATGCCCTGCCGCTTCTCGTCAATCTTATACGTGATCTGCGCTTTCGGAAACGCCGCCCGCACCACCTCGCAGATCTCCGATGCCGATCGGCTGAACGCGCCCACGTTGTACGCCGTGCGCGTCAAGGCGTGGCGCGGCGCCGACGCGAGCGCGAGGAGCGCCGCCGATGCGTCGGGCATCGCCATGAACGGAATCGTCGTATCCGGCCGGACGAAGCATTCGTAGGCCTCGCCTTTCGCCGCGGCGTGAATCATCTCCGGCGCGTAGTCCGAGGTCCCCCCGGACGGCACCGTTGCCGCCGAGATCAGTCCGGGGAAGCGGACGCAGCGGAAATCCACCCGCGCCACCACGTCCACCGAGAGCTGCTTGTAATGCCGCGCGTAATAGCGCCCGAGCTCTTCGCAGTACAGCTTGTTGCAGCCGTACATCGTCGCGGGATGCGGATAGTCGTCCTCCCGCACGCGCCCGGCGCGCATCTTCGTCGCGAGATCCGGCAGCCCGTAGGTCGCAATCGACGAAGGATAGATGAAGACCACGCGGCGGCCCTGGGATTCGCCTTCGCGCTGCGCGAACTCGAGCAGGTTGAGCGTGCCCTCGACGTTCACCTCGTGCGCGGTGACGGGGGTGAACTCGGCGCGCGTGGACAGCAGCGCCGCCAGGTGAAAGACACACGTGACCTCGAACTCCGCGAGGATGCGATCCAGCACGCTCGTGTCGGTAATCGATCCGCGCACTTCGCGCCGCACCAGCGGCGCCAGCGACGGATCGAGCGGGTTCACGTCGAGCGTGATGATCGACGTGTCGTGCTTCGACAGCTGCTTGACGAGCGCATGCCCGATCTCGCCGCCGGCGCCGGTGATGAAGACGACTGGCTTTCGCATGCTCGAAGGATTGTACCGGGTCGGCGCTCGGACCTCGGCCGCCAACGGCAGGGACGTCGCGCCGCGGGCGGCCGCAAAAACCGTGCAGCCAGTGGCACTCCGCAGCCCCGAAGCCGGAAGCGCGCAGCCTGAGCCCGACTAGAATGATTCCGTGCTCACCCGGCCGACAGGCGCGCGGGCCGATCTCTTCCAGGCCCTCGTGGAGAACAGCTCGGATGCGATCGGGCTTCTCGACGACAGGGGTGTCGTTCGCTTCATGAGCCGCGCAGCCGAACAACTGCTCGGCTATCGCCAGGAGGAGTGTGTCAACCGCAGCGCGTTCCAGTTCATCCACGACGAGGATGTGGCGCGCGTCCGCGAAGGCCTCGCGCGGGCGAAGGAGTCGGACGCGCCGGTCACGTGCGAGTTCCGCGTCCGCCACAAGAATGGATCGCTCCGGCAGATCGAGGCGGTCGCGGTCGACCGCGGCGGAGATGCCGCGGTCGGCGGCATCATCGTCAACTACCGCGACGTTTCCGCCCGCGCCGGCGCACCCCACCCAGCGGCGGCCGGCGAAGAGCGGCTGCGGCACCTGTTCGATACGGCTCAGGATCTCATCTACTACTCCGGGGCGGACGGCTGCTTCACCTACGTGAACCCGGCGGCGTCCCGGGTGATGAAATACGCGCCGCACGAGTTGATCGGACGGCACTTTCTCACGCTCATCCGTCCCGATTACCGCGCGGCCGCCGCGGCACTGTACGAGCGCCAGGCACGGGACAAGACACCTACGACGTACTTCGAATTTCCGGCGGTCGCCGCAGACGGGCAGGTGGTCTGGGTGGGTCAGCACGTGCAGATCGTCGTGGAAGACGATCGGGTGGTCGGGTTCGAGGCGATCGCGCGCGACATCACGCGGCAGCACGACGCGGAGGAGCGGCTGCGCCGATCCGAGGCGCGTTATCGATCGTTCGTGCAGAACGCTGCGTACGGCATCTGCTCTACGACCAAAGACGGCAGGATTGTGGACGCGAACCCGGCCTTCGCCCGGATGCTCGGGTACGACAGCGTGGACGAGGTGCGCGCGGTGAACATGGATGCGATCTATTTTCCGCCGAACCCGCGGCCCGCACTGGTCGCGGCGCACCTGAAGGAAGGAGGGACGCGTTCGGGTGATGTGAAGTGGCGGAAGAAAGACGGCACGCCGATCATCGTCCGTCTGACCGCGCGGCTCGTCGGCGACGGCACCGAGGCTCAAAACGGCCGGGACGCCGAGCCGCATTTCGAGTGCATCGTCGAAGACATCACCGAAAAGCGAGCGCTCGAGGATCAGCTGCGCCAGGCGCAGAAGATGGAAGCGGTCGGGCGGCTGGCGCGCGGCATCGCCCACGATTTCAACAACGTGCTCGCCGCGATTCTGGGCTGCAGCGATCTGATGCAATACCGGCTGAAGCCGGGAGACCCGACGCTCGAGGATGCGCTGGAGATTGGCAAAGCGGCCGAAAGAGGCGCCGCGCTCACCAAGCAGCTTCTCGCCTTCAGCCGCCGCGAGGCGGCGGATGCCAAGGTGCTCGACGTCCATGCGGTCGTCCGCGGATTCAACAGCATGCTCCAGCGCCTCAAGGGGCCCGTGGAGCTGCGGCTGCATACGCCCGGCCCGCCGCCGCTGGTGCGGATCGAGCCGGGGCAGATCGAGCAGGTCGTCCTGAATCTGGTCGTGAATGCCCGCGACGCGAGCGCAGAGGGTGGCGGTATCGACGTCTTCGTGGAGGCGGTGGATCTCGATGCGGCGCGTTATCCGGGCATGCCGCAGGGCCGCTACGCCCGGATCGCGGTGAAGGACACCGGCATCGGGATGGATGCCGAAGTGCAGCGGCACGTCTTCGAGCCGTTCTTCACCACGAAAGCGCCCGAAAAGGGGACGGGCCTGGGCCTGTCGATCGTCTACAGCATCGCCAAGGAGGCAGGCGGCACGGTGTCGTTCTCGAGCGCCCCGAACAAGGGGACGACGTTCGAGGTGTTGTTGCCGGTGGTGTCGCCGTAGGCTTGGGGCTTTGGGAATTCATTCCCTCCGCTCAGGCACCGTCTCGAGCGCTCCCCACGTCTCCGGATCCTGACAGAACAGCGTGTTCAGGTAGAGCGACACCTGCTCGGGGGGGAACTGCTCCGCGATCTTTGCGGCGGCAGGGGCCACCTTGTCGGCATCCGGCTTGACCTCGTCTTCCTGGATCAAGCCCTCCTCGTGAGCGATGCCCAGCGCGTCGAGGAACGCGCCCATCATGGGCCGCTGCTCGGCGAGGTGATAGGTGACGAGCGCCCGTGCCGCGAGCGGATCGGGCAGGGAGAGGCTGGCGAGATGCTGGGCGCGGCGATCGACGTCAAACGAGAGCACCGTCTTCGCGCGGAACTTCTTCTTGTCGGCGATCAACGCGATCGCCTGGATCTGGTCGTCCGGTCCCTGCTCGTCGAGCCAGAACGCGCGCGCCGCGGCGACGCGCTGCTCGGAGGTCATCTTTTTCCACAACTTCGCCGGAGTCAGTGTCGGGTCGGGCATACTCCTGTATTCTAGTGCGCATGAAACGCGCGTCGGCGGTCACGTCGCTGCTGCTCCTCGTTGTCATCGTCGCGGGTACGGCGCAGACCCAGTCGCCGGGCGTACATCCGGTCTCCGGGCGGCGCTACGCCGGGGTGATGAGCTACGAGGGCGCGCCGTGGCTCGACCGCGAGGAACGCGACATCGAAGAAGAGCCCGACCGCGCCGTCAACGCCATCGGCATCGAGGCCGGCCAGACGGTCGCGGACCTCGGGGCCGGCTCGGGCTACATGACGGTACGGATGGCCGCGCGCGTCGGACCGGCCGGCAAGGTCTACGCCACCGACATTCAGCCGCAGATGCTGGAACTGCTGCGACGCCGCCTCGCGCGCGACAACATCACGAATGTCGAACTGGTCCTCGGCGCGGTCGACGATCCGAAGCTGCCTCCCTCGTCGCTGGATCTCATTCTCATGGTCGACGTCTATCACGAGTTCTCGCAGCCGCAGAAGATGCTGCGCGGCATGCGCGCCGCGCTGAAGCCGGGCGGACGGCTCGTGCTGCTCGAATATCGCAAGGAAGATCCGGACGTCCCGATCCGGTACGAGCACAAGATGAGCGTTGCCGAAGCGCGTCAGGAGCTCGAGGCGGAGGGTTTCCGCTTCGTGCGCGTGAACGGGATCCTGCCGCGGCAGCACATCCTCATCTTCGAGAAGCCGGGGAGTTGATCGCGAGCGTCCGCGGTTCCGACTAGGCCTGTGCTCTTCACCGAGCCGACGTTTCTTTTCCTGTTCCTTCCCGTTCTTCTCGCACTCTCCTTCGCGACGTTGTCCGGCGAGCAGGGGGCGTACGCCAACCGGGTGCTCGTGGCGGCGAGCGTCCTCTTCTACGCCAAAGGCGGCGGCACGTTCACCTGGCTGATTCTCGCCTCGATCGCGTTCAACTACTGGATGGCGATTGCGGTCGCGCGCTCGCGATCCAGGACACTCGTGGCGCTCGCGGTCGCCGCCAACCTGGCGGTCCTCGGCATCTTCAAATACGCCAACTTCTTTGCCGACAACCTCAACCTGCTGCTCGGCAGCCTTCGTGTCGAGCCGTTCGCCATTCCAGAGATCCTGCTGCCGATCGGGATCTCGTTCTTCACGTTCCACGCCATTTCCTATGTCGTCGATGTCTATCGCGGTCATGCGACGGCGCAGAAAAGCCCCGTGCACGCCGCGCTGTACATGCTGCTCTTTCCGCAACTGATTGCCGGCCCGATCATCCGGTACCGGGAGATCGCCGATCAGCTCGCGCATCGCACCGTCGCGCTCGAGGATTTCGCTTACGGAGTGCGCCGCTTCGTGGTCGGCCTCGGCAAGAAGATGCTGATTGCCAACACCGTCGCAGGGCCCGCCGACCGCATCTTCTCGCTCCCCCACGATCAGCTCGGCGCGGGAATCGCGTGGCTGGCCATCATCTGCTACACGCTGCAGATCTACTTCGACTTCTCGGGATACTCCGACATGGCCGTCGGCCTCGGGCGCATGTTCGGCTTCCACTTTCCGGAAAATTTCCGCTGGCCCTACATAGCCGACACGGTCCAGGAGTTCTGGCGCCGCTGGCACATCTCTCTGTCGTCCTGGTTCCGCGACTACCTGTACGTTCCGCTCGGCGGCAGCCGGGTGCCCCGCGCGCGCATGTACACCAACCTGGTGACGGTCTTCTTCCTGTGCGGGCTGTGGCACGGCGCGAGCTGGAACTTCGTCCTCTGGGGGCTGTTCCACGGGAGCTTTCTCGTGCTCGAGCGCGTTGGACTCGCCGGCGCCGTGCGGCGCCTTGCCGCGCCGCTTCGACATGCCTACCTGCTGCTCGTGGTGATGATCGGATGGGTGTTCTTTCGATCCGAGACGCTCGGCGGCGCCGCCGCGTTTCTCGTCGCCATGAGCGGGCTCGCCACGCCGGCGCCGTCCCCGTACGCAATCGAGTGGTATCTCACCCGGGACGTGTGGCTCGCGCTCGTCGCCGGCGCGATCGGATCGATGCCCGTGGTGCACGCCGCGGGACGCTGGCAGGCCGCAGCGATCGGCCGATCGACACGATGGGTCGTGGAGGGGGCTGCCGCGGCGGCGCTCGTGCTGATACTCCTCGTGTCGATCCTTCACATTGCGGGGCGCACGTATAACCCGTTTATTTATTTCCGATTCTGACGTGATCGTCGATGTGTTCCGATATGAACCGCATCCTCGTCGCCGCATTCCTCGTGATCGTGTCGCTCCCGCTCGCCGCCAACCTCGCCGGCGTGGACGGAGCCGACGTTGGTGCCGAGAACCGCGAACTTGCCTCGTTTCCGCGACTCGCGCTCACCTCGTCGTCGATTGCGGCCTTCCCGGCCGGTCTCGACGCCTGGTTCCAGGATCATTTCGGGTTTCGCTCCCGGCTTGTCCGCTGGTACGGCCTCCTCCGATACCGGGCACTGAACGTGTCACCTGCAGCCTCCGTGGTCCGTGGCAGGGACGGATGGCTCTTTTATGCGGACGACTCAGGCCTCGAGGACTACACGGCGGAGCACCCGCTGCCGAGCGGCGAGGTGGCGAACTGGCGTGAGGCGGTCGTGCGCGCGCGCGACTGGCTGCAGGGGCGGGACGTCGCGTATGTCTTCACAATCGCGCCCGACAAACACGTGATCTATCCGGAACAGCTCCCGGGCAGTGTGACGCCGGTCGGCCCGACCCGGCGAATGGACCAGGTGTTCGCCGCGCTCGACGCTGCCGGAGTGGCAGTCGACGTACGCCCGGCGCTCCTTGCGGCAAAACCACGCGAGCGCCTCTACCATCTGACCGACACGCATTGGAACGCGCGAGGCGCCTATGTCGCCTATCGTGAAATCATCGAGGCGGTGCGCTCGCAGGAACCTGATGTAGGCGCAGCGTGGAGGCGATCGGATTTCGAGGGTGTCTCGCGCGAGGTGGAGGGGCTCGATCTCGCCGCCATGATCGGGCTGAAGCGCGTTCTGCACGAGCAGGACCTGGCGCTCGTCCCCACGAGGCCGCGCCGCGCCCGCGTGACGGAGCCGGCGGGCGCCGAGCCCACTGCGGAAGAAGGGCGGCTCGTGACCGAAATTGCCGGTTCCGCCCTGCCGCGCGCCGTGATCTTCCGTGATTCCTTCGCGTCGCCGCTCGTGCCCTTTCTGTCCGAGCACTTCAGCCGCGCGGTCTACCTGTGGCAGAACGACTTCACACCCGACGCCGTCGTCGAGGAGCGGCCAGACGTCGTGATCCAGGAGATCGTCGGGCGGCACCTCTACTCGTTCATTCCCTCGCCCGAACTCGTTCCCAGGTAGTCTGTCGCAGACAGCTCTGGTCTCGACCGTGTCCGAGAGATCGTACAGGGAAACGCAAACCGCCCTATCCCGCGCCCGGGGCCCCGATGATCCGCTTCGCCACGGCCTGCCGCTGCGCCCCGTCCACCTCGAAACCGCGCCTCGCCGGTGCGTAGAACTCCTGCACCGGGCGGCGGCCCCGCATCAGACCGGCAGACGTATGGCTCCTGGTCTTCAGCAGGTAGTGTCCCAGTTCGTGCGCCAGCGCGCGGCCGAGAATGCGCCCGAGAATCACGCTGCCTTCGAGCGGTGTCATGCGTTCGATCGGGCGCGTCGGCCCGCGCGTCAACCGCAGCATCTCGGCGGCGTTGGTGCGGGAGATGTGAATCTCCTGATCCGGCTCCTCGTCCCTGAAGTTCACCCACCCGAGCGGCG
>WUUC01118409.1_pt1 | contig 17972 bp, 17 predicted proteins | sample 6278441 | NCBI WGS metagenome assembly WUUC01 (sample SAMN13675441, study PRJNA597444) | soil metagenome | isolation source: soil | place: USA: Washington | collected 2017-10 | reverse complement strand
CATCTCGCGTGCGTACGTGGAGCTGTTTCGCGGGACCTCGGCGCTCGTGCAGCTCTATTGGGCGTACTACGCGCTGCCGCTCTTGTTCGACATCGAGCTGAGCGCGTGGGCGGCGGGAGTGTGGGTGCTCGGCCTCAACACCGGCGCCTATGCGGCGGAGATCGTGCGCGCTGCGCTGCTCGCGGTGCCGCGCGAGCAAGACGAAGCCGCGATCGGGCTCGGGCTCACGCTGCCTGCGAGCGTGCGCTACGTGCTGCTGCCGCAGGCGCTGCCCGCGATGCTGCCGGCGCTCTCGAACCTCGTGGTCGAGCTGCTCAAGGCGAGCGCGATCGTCTCGCTGATCACGCTGCAAGACCTCACGTTCGCGGCGGAGCTGATACGGGCCGATACGCTGCAGACGGGGCCGATCTACGGCGTCGTGCTGGTCTTGTACTTCGTGCTGGCGCACGCGCTCAGCCTTGGGATGCGGCTGCTCGAGCGGCGCGCCGGACGGTTTCGGGCGAACACCGAGGTCGCGCCATGACGTGGGACTGGCACGCGGCGCGCGCGGCGCTGCCCGCGCTGATCGAGGGCTTTTCGGTCACGCTGCAGATCGTCGTGCTCGGCTCGATCATCGCGCTCGCGCTGGGCCTCGGGCTTGCGGCGCTGCAGCGCAGCGGCTTGCGAACGTTCGCGCGCGTCTCGCAGCTTGCGGCGCTCGCGGTGCGCAACACGCCGCTGCTCGTGCAGGTCTACGTCTTGCACTACTTCGCGCTGCCGGCGCTCGGCGTCGTGAGCTCTGCGCTGACGACCGGGATCGTGGCGATCGGCGTGCACTACGCGACCTATACCGCCGAGGTCTATCGCGCGGGCATCGACAACGTGGCGCACACGCAGTGGGACGCCGCGACCGCGCTTCAGCTCCGCCGCGGGCAGGTCCTGCGCCACGTGATCTTGCCGCAGGCCATTCCGCCGATGCTGCCGGCGCTCGGCAACTACGTCATCGCCATCTTCAAGGACACGCCGCTTCTTTCCGCGATCTCCGTGGCCGAGGTGCTGACGCGCGCGCTCGATCACGGAGCGCGCCAGTTTCGCTACATCGAGGCGCTGACGTTGGTGGGCCTTGCGTACCTCGCGATGAGCTTGGTCGCCAGCGCGCTGGTCGCTCACCTCGAGGCGCGAGTCGGCCGGCTGCAAGGAGCGAACGCATGACCGTCCCCGCCGAAGCGAAGCACAAGCCGCTGATCGCGCTGCACGACGTCTCGCTGCGCTACGGCGCGACGCAGGTGTTGTCCGGCCTGCAGCTCGAGGTCGAGCGCGGCGAGAAGCTCGTGCTGATCGGATCGAGCGGCTCGGGCAAGTCGTCGATCCTGCGTCTTCTGATGGCGCTCGAAGCGCCGAGCGCGGGCCGGATCGAGATCGATGGGCAAGCGTTGTGGACCACCGCTTCAGGCAAGCCCGCAGGCGATGCCCACCTGCGCGTGATGCGCGCGCGGATGGGAATCGTGTTCCAACACTTCAACCTGTTCCCGCACCTGTGCGCGCTGCGCAACGTCGCGCTGGCGCTCGAGCTGGTGAAGAAGCTGCCGCGCGAGCGCGCTGAATCGATCGCGCACGAGTGCCTGGCTCAAGTGGGGCTGACAGAGCGCGCCGCGGCGTTTCCGGCCCAGCTCTCGGGCGGGCAACGCCAACGCGTCGCGATCGCGCGCGCCCTCGCGATGGAGCCGGAGATCTTGTTGCTCGATGAGGTGACGAGCGGCCTCGATCCCGAGCTCGTGGAAGAGGTGCTGCAGACGATCCAACAACTTTCCGCCAGCGAGCGGACGCTGTTGATCGTCACCCACCAGATGGCGTTCGCGCGCCGCGTCGCGACCCGCGTCGTCCAGTTGGAAGGGGGCCGCGTGGCGCGCTCCGGCAGTCCCAAGGAGCTGCTCGGCGACCCAGACGCGGACCATGATTGATACAAATCGGCAGCAATATTTCGGGACGGTTGCCTCGCTCCGGGATGTGTCGTACTCAAATACTTCGTCATCTAATTATTTGAGTACGTTCTATTGCCGCCGAGCGAATCACACATGGATATTTGGGGTGAGGCTGACCGCCAAGGCCTGCTGCGGGGTTTGCGCGTGCGGGCGACCACCGCGGCGGACGGCGCGGCGCTCTGGGACGTCGTTCGCGCGACTCGCCTGCTCGAGCCGCTCACCGGCTACGGCTACGTGCTGCTCGGGGATCAGTTCGGCGAGACCTCGGCCCTCGCCGAGCTGGATGGCAGCCCAGCCGGCTGCGTTCTAGGGCTGCGCCTGCCGCGCGAGCCGCGCGCGCTCTTCGTCTGGCAGATCGGCGTTCACCCGCGAGCGCAGCGCCGCGGCGTGGCCCACGCGATGCTCGACGCGATCCTCGCGCGCCCGCCCAACGCGGACATCCACACGCTGCTCGCGACGGTAGCGCCGAGCAACGACGCGTCGACCGCGATGTTCCAAGCGTACGCCGCGCAGCGCACAGCGCAGCTGGAGCACAGGAGCGGCTACGCGGCCGATCTCTTCCCCGAGCCGCACGAAGCGGAGCGCTTGCTGCGGATCAGCGGCCTTGTGCCACCACCCCAAACCCCAACCAGGAGTTAGAACGTTGGAAATCTTCGAGCGACTCGAGTCGAACGTTCGCGGCTATTGCCGCGGTTGGCCGACGGTGTTTACGCGCGCGCGCGGCGCGGAGATCTGGGATGAGTCAGGGCGGCGCTACATCGATCTCTTCGCCGGCGCGGGCGCGCTCAACTACGGCCACAACCCGCCCGCGCTCAAAGAGCGCTTGATCGAGTACTTGGCCTCCGACGGCGTCACGCACAGCCTCGACATGGCGACGAGCGCCAAGCGCGCCTTCCTCACGAGCTTCGAGCGCTGCGTGCTCGCGCCGCGCGACATGCGTTACAAAATCCAGTTCCCCGGACCGACGGGCACCAACGCGGTCGAGGCCGCGCTCAAGCTCGCGCGCAAGCTCACCGGCCGCCACACGGTCGCCGCGTTCACCAACGCGTTCCACGGCATGACCCTCGGCGCGCTGTCGGTGACGGGCAACCGCGGCAAGCGCATGGCGGCGGGCGTGCCGCTCCAGCACGTGGTGACGCTGCCCTTCGCCGGCTACCTCGAGGGCGGCACCGACAGCCTCGAGTACTTCGACTCGCTGCTCAGCGACAAGAGCAGCGGCATGGACAAGCCCGCCGCGGTGATCGTCGAGACGGTCCAGGCCGAGGGCGGGGTCAACGTCGCCTCGCACGCGTGGCTGCGGCGCCTGCGCGAGCTCACCGAGCGCAACGGCATCTTGCTCGTCATCGACGACATCCAGGTCGGCTGCGGCCGGACCGGGCGCTTCTTCTCGTTCGAAGAAGCGGGCATCGAGCCCGATCTGATCTGTCTGTCGAAGTCGCTCAGCGGCTATGGCCTGCCGCTGTCGGTGGTGTTGATGAAGCCCGACCTCGACCTGTGGTCGCCCGGCGAGCACAACGGCACCTTTCGAGGCCACAACCCCGCCTTCGTCACTGCGGCCGCGGCGCTCGAGCTGTTCTGGTCCGACGACAAGCTCTCGAAGACCGTCGATGCGCGCGCGCAGCAGCTCAGGTTGCAGCTCGAGCGCTGGGCCGATCGCTACGGTGCGCGCGCCAAGGGCCGCGGCATGATCCAAGGCCTCGAGCTGCCGAAGGGCGTCGCCCAGCGCGTCGCGCGCGCGGCCTTCCAGCGCGGCGTCTTGATCGAGACGGCGGGTGCGCAGGACGAGGTGCTCAAGTTCCTGCCGCCGCTCGTGATCGAAGCTGCCTTGCTCGAGCAGGCGCTGAGCGTCATCGACGGCGCGCTGTGCGAGGAGGCTGAAGCGCCTCGGCATCCGTCGACTGCACCCTCGGAGAGCGCGGCGTAGCGCGCGCGGAGGCAAGCGATGATCGTTCGTACCCTTCAAGAGCTCATCGGCACGGAGCGCGACGTGCATGACGCGACGTGGAACAGCCGGCGGCTCTTGCTCAAAGCCGACGGCATGGGCTTCTCGCTGCATGACACGCTCATCCACGCGGGCACCCAAACTCGCATGTGTTACCGCAACCACCTCGAGGCGGTGTACTGCATCGAAGGGCAGGGCGAGATCGAGGCGCTCGCGACGGGGCAGCGCCACGCGATCGTCCCCGGCACGGTCTACGCGCTCGATCGGCACGACGATCACGTGCTCTACGCGCACAGCGCGCTGCGCTTGGTCTGCGTCTTCAACCCGCCGCTCACAGGGCTCGAGACGCACGGCAGCGATGGCGCGTACCCGCCCGACCCCGACCCCGACCCCGACCCCGAGCTCGCGCCGCGCGAGGTCCGTCGATGAGCGCGCTCAGCCCCCGTGACCCGCGCGAAGACCCGCGCGAAGACCGATATCCATCGCGCGTCGGCGGCGAAGCGCGCGTGCTGCCGCGGCGCGACCCGGTCGTGTACGGCGCTTGCCCGGCGCTGCTCACGGATAAGCAGTGGGCGTTCTATCAACGCGACGGCTACCTGTTTCTACCGGACTTCCTCGCGCCTCAAGAGGTGCGTGTCCTCGCGCGAGCGACCGAGGAGCTGCGCGCCCGCCTGGGCGAGCACGACGCGCCCGAGATCGTTCGCGAGCCGAGCAGCCGCGCGGTGCGCTCGGTGTTCGCGGCGCACCGCTTGAGCGCGGAGCTCGACGCGCTGACGCGAAACCCGCAGCTGCTCGCCATCGTCGAGGCGGTGCTCGGCAGCCGGACCTACGTCCATCAATCGCGCGTGAACTACAAGCCCGGCTTCGAAGGCAAGGAGTTCTACTGGCACTCGGACTTCGAGACCTGGCACGTGGAAGACGGGATGCCGAGCATGCGCGCGCTGAGCTGTTCGGTCAGCCTGACCGAGAACAACGCGTTCAACGGCGCTGTGATGGTCGTTCCGGGATCGCACAAGCACTACCTCACTTGCCCGGGGCTCACGCCAGAGGGTCACTACCAACAGTCGCTCGTGCGCCAGGAGTACGGCGTGCCGACGCACGCACAGCTCACTACGCTGATCGATCGCTACGGCATCGCATCACCGCTCGGCGGGCCGGGATCGCTGCTGCTCTTCGACTGCAACCTCATGCACGGATCCAACAGCAACATCTCGCCGTACCCGCGCAACAACGTGTTCGTCGTGTTCAACAGCGTCCAGAACCGACTGCAGGCACCGTACTGCGGCTTGCCGGCGCGGCCCGAGCACATCGCGAGTCGCGAGCACACCGAGGTGCGCACGCCGATGGGTGGGTGACGCCATGGCAGACGCGCCCGAGGTCATGCTTAGACTGCTGCTCGCGAGCGCGGTGGTCTCTTGCGCGTACTTCATCGCGGAGGGCGTGACGGATTTGCTGCGCTCGGATCTCGAAGCCGGCAGATCGCCCGAGGCTGCACCGCAACACGCGGCAAGCGTGGTGAGCGGCCGGCAAGACAGATCACTCGACGCCCGGGTTGCGTTCACGCGGAGCACGACCGAGGCCAAGCGTGCGCCCGCCAAGCGGCCCATCGAGCAGCCCCCAGCGCCCAAGCCGCTGGCCAAACCGCCGCCGGCCGACTCGCCGTCGATCGAACCGTGCAAGATGGATCTGCGCATCGCGGGGGCGGCCTTCCTGCAGCGGCGCGCAGGCGATTCGCTCGTGATGTTCAGCGGCCCCAAGGGGCAGACAGGGCCGCACAGCGTCGGCAGCTGGGTCGGCGACAAGACGATCGCCGCGATCTATCCGACTGCTGTCGTGCTGCGCGGCGCGCGTGGCGTGCTGTGTCGGATCGCGATGAGCACGGAGTACGCGCGCGAGGTCGCGGGCAACGAGCAGCGCGCAGACGCGCGGAAGACCGCACGCGACAAAGCCAAAACCAAGGCGGACGCGCGCGCCAAGGCACAGGCCGAAAAGCGCAAGAAGAAGCGGTAGCGGCGGCGCGGCCCACGCCCGTTTGCGGCGCGAGGGTCAAGCGCACGTTCTCAAGAACGGCAGCACATCGCTCGCGAGCGCGAAGTAGCGTGAGCTTGCATCCTTATAGTGCGTAGCGCGCCGGCCGCGACGCTGTGATCGTTGAAGAGCGCCTGCGAATCGCTCAACAACACGTCGCTCGGGAAGAACGCGTGCTCGAACGCGGCGCCCTGGTTGGTGGTGAGCCAGTACTGCGCGGCTTGCGCACGAACACAGGGTCGGCGCCGTATGACGCGCCGCACTCAATCCCACGCGTGGTTCTTGCGCTGCACTTCGGCCCACGGCGCGATGCACAGCGTGCAGTCGGCGCCGAAGAACCACGCGCTTTGTGCTTGGTCGCCGTACAGCCAGTAGCGCAGCCACGCGATCGTGGGCGCTGCGTCTTCGCCGCCGGTGTCGAGCGGCTCGATGTGGCCGTTGAAGCTCGGCGCGTTGCCTGTGATGTGCGTCGCGAGGATCGTCGGCTGCACGCTCGAGCGGTCGTAGCAGGGCTGCACGAACATCGACTTGGTGACGAAGTCGTCGTCGTCCGAGGTGGTGAGCAGGATCGGACCGCTCGCAGCTTCGGCCGCGTCCGGTAAGCCGTGGATCGAAACGATGGCTTTGACCGCTTCGTGCGCGCCCGAGCCCACGGCCGCGCCACCGCCCATCGAGTAGCCGATGGTGCCGGCGCAATCCGGCGCGAGCTTGCCCGCGTACGCGCCCGCTGCGTTCTGCTCGATCAGCCACTGCAAACCATCGCGCACGACCTGCGGGTTGCTGCCGGTTCCGGGGTTGGCGATCACGACGAAGCCGTTCGACGCGACCGCTTCGAGCAGCGCGGTGTAGAAGTCCGGCGTCGTGCCGAGGCCGTTGCCCCACGCGACGGGCGGATGCACAAAGCCCGCTTCGCCGAGCGTCGCGGGTCGCACGATCGTGTAGTTGCCGTCGGGGCCGGTGCCGGTCTCGATCATCGTCGCGAAGGTGCTCGACGGAGCGGGCGTGCAGCCCACGCTCGGGTCTGCACCTGCGCTGCCTGCGGCGCCGCCTTCACCGCCACTCATCCCGGCTTGTCCGCCGCTGCCGCCGCTCATCCCGCTCGCGCCGCCGCTCATGCCTGCGGGGCTGCTCGTGCCGCCGCTGGTTCCGCTCATGCCGCCTGCGCCGCCGCTCACACCGCCTGCGCCGCCTGCGATCGTCGTGCCCGCTTGGCCGCCGTTGCCGCTGCCGCCCGCGCCGCTGGACATGCCGCCGAGCCCGCCGCTTCCGCTCGAGCTGCCGGCCATCGCATGCAGCCCGCTGTCGCCGTTGCCGTTGTCCGGCGCGGTGCAACCGCTCCACACCAAGCACAACACGAGGCTCGCCATTTGCTTCGTCTTACCCATGCCCCGAGAGAGCACGGACGCGCTCGCACGCCCTTCGAGATCGGGCAGCGCAACGTCAAGAAACGGCGGCTTCTAAATCGGGGAACGCGCGCCGTGAGCTCGTGACGAAGCTCATACGGCGAGCTGCGCATCTCCAGCTACGACCGGATCGGGCGCATCGATTGCATGCGGCTCGCGACGCACGCCGACGGCGCGCGAGCGCAGAGCTCAACGACGGGGGCAACGTGTTCAACTCGGCCATTCTCGAGGTCGTGATCGGGATCATCTTCGTGTTCCTAGGCTCCGAAGACCGCGCCGACCCCACGCAGAAAAAGCAGCTCTCCGTCGCGAGTTAGCTCAGGATCGGAGACCGCAATGGCCAATGAAGGTGGCTTCAAATACCTCGCCGCGCGCTACCTCGAGCTGTGGGTGGAGATCGAAGGCGGGGACGGGCAGCTCTCGGGTGTCGCGATCGATGGCGTGCCGCCGCAGCAAGAGCAGGGCGGCTATCGCCATGGCTTCGGGCTCGCGAGCAACGTGATCGATAAAGACATCATCATCACGGCCAAGGTCGTGAAGACCTCGCCGAGCGATCGCGCGTCGCTCAAGGCTAGGTTTTACCAAGTGCTGCCGCCCGCAGTGGTCAGCCCGCTCCATGCGGTGCCTGTGGCTGTGGCTGTGGCTGCGCCCGCGGCTGTGCCTGCGCGCTTGCGCGCCAAAGAGTTGCTCGCGACCGGGAGCTTCGGCGCGAGCGTCGAAGTGCCGCTCGTCTTGATCGTGCGGATCGCGTGATGCGCGCGATGCGATGGCACTTGGGCCTGCTGGTCGTGTGTGCGTGCGCCTGGCCGAGCGACGCGGCGCTCGCGCAGCCTGCGCCGGAGGTTGCAGCGCCTGCGCCGGAGGTTGCAGCGCCTGCGCCGGAGGTTGCAGCGCCCGCGCCCGAAGTCGCAGCGCCCGCGAGTGTCATCGTCGCGCCACCGTGCTCGAAGCCGCCGCACTCGGCGCCGGGCGCCGCGGCCTGCGTGAAGCGCGCACCGCCTGCGACCGACGAGGTGCCCGACGTCGCCAGCCTCAAGACGCCCGAGTCACCCGCGTTCATGGTGCTCGGCGTTGCACCGAGCGAGATCCAGCGACCGAGCACGCCGACCGGGCTCAAGGCATCGTTTAGCAACGGGCTCGCTGCGGGCGGCTCGCTGCCGCTCTTGCAGAGCTTCGCGCTCGAGGTGAGCCCGTTCTGGTTGTTCCCGCACCACGACCTCTCGTACGAAGACGTGGTGCGAGAGCCCTCGCACGCCATCTACCGCAACATCGCGCTGTCGCTCGCGACGAGCCCCGAAGAAGTCGAGATCGAAGACGAAGATGGCACCGAGCGCACGGTCGAGCTCGGGCGCATCGCTGCCGGCGCGCGCGTGACGTTGTGGCCCGGCGTGCCGACGCGCGGCGCCGAGCGCTGCCGCGTGTACATCAAAGATCAGCTCGAGCAGCGCGCAGCGCAGCTCTACGACCCGGTGCTGACCTTTAAGAACGCTTGGGAGCTTGAAAACCCCGAGCCCGCGCAGCCGAGTCGGCCCAAAGAGCTCGACGACCCGAGCGCGAGCATGGAGGCGATCGAGCGCGCGACGGCCGAGTACGAGGCGGCGGACAAAGTCTGGGCGGCGTGGAGCGAGCGGCGCAACGCTGCGGCCAACGAGCACGGGCGCACGACGACGGAAGCGCCGCCGCCCGACGCCGCGTTCAGCCGCTGCCTCCACGACATCCACGCGCGCAAGGGCTTCATGGCAGAGACCGCGGCCGCGTACATGCTCGCGGCGCCGGACGGTGATCTCGATCAAGACAGCCGCATCGACGCGCTCACCGCGTGGCTGACGCTGGGCGTCGTGTTCGAGGACTTCGCACAGAGCCCGACCGACCCCACGCTCGAGCTGAGCGTCTTGGGCGTAGGCCGCGTGCAGAGCGAGCGCGGCTCGGCGCAAGACCCCGAGGCCGATGTGCTGCGCCTCGATGTCGGCGCGCGCTTCGCGGTCGCGCTCGCGCGCTACGGGCTCGCACTCGAAGGCACGTACCGCAGGCAAGAGCGGCAGGCTGGCACGGATGCAAGCCAGCTCGATCACCTGTGGCGCATCGCGGTCTCGCTCGACTACCGGCTCGACGGCGGCATCTGGCTCTCGGGCACGTTCGGCAAGGACTTCGGTGACACCGAGAAGGACACGCCGATCCTCGCGCTCGCCAACCTGCAATGGAACTTCGACATCGATCGCGGCGTGCAGCCCGATCGCGAGGTGACGCGATGAAGCGCACGATCACGCGGCGCCGCTTCGTCGCGGGCGCCTCGAGCCTCGTCGCGAGCGGCTGCGCGGGCACGCTCGTCGACGTCAGCGCGCTGAAGAAGGCCGAGGCCTGCGCGGCGGATGACGGCAGCTGCGCGATCGTCGACGCGCACAGCCACACCTTCAACGGCTCCGACTTGCCGATTCAGGGCTTCGTCTCGCACGTCGCGCCGGTGCCGAGGTCGTGGAGCGAGGGCATGGCGGGGCGCTTTCACACGCTCGTCGACTCGCTCGCGACATCCGGAGAAGCAGAGCTCGCGCAGCTCGATGCGCTGCGCGCAAAGCCGGGCCCGCTGCCGCTGCCGAAGCTCACGCCCTTGCCCGAAGAGCTCGAGCAGCTCGCGCTCGACTTCGCGGCCAAGCTCGAGCTCGGCGCTGCGGGCGACAAGGCCGAGCGGCTCGCGCAGCTCTTCGCGCTGATCGTGCGCCCGCGCCACGAGATCGCGCAGGCGATGGCCGCGGACTACCCGCAGGTCGATCTCTTCACGCCCGCGCTCGTCGACTACGCGTACTGGTCGAGCGATGCGACCAAGACGCCGCTGCACGATCAGATCCGCGTGCAAGCGGTGCTCGCCGAGCTGTCGCGAGAAGGCCGGCTCGGCGCAGCGGGCCGCCCGCGCTTGCACCCGTTCGCGCCGTTCAACCCGCTGCGCGAAGCGCGCGAGCGCATGAGCCCGGGCGCTGCGTACGCGCCGCTCGGGACCGACGCGGGTGCGTACGCGTGCAATGCGCCGACGCCGCTCGCAGACGATGCGCTCAAGCCCGGCGCGGGCTCGCTCGCGCCGCTGCGCTACGCCATCGAGAAGCTCGGCTTCGCGGGCGTCAAGCTGTACCCGCCGATCGGCTACCTGCCGATCGGCAACACGACGTTCTTGCCGCACCGCGACGGCCTTGGCGCGCAGCTCGACCTCGCGCTGCGCACGCTCTACGCGTACTGCGAAGCCGAGGACGTGCCCGTCATGACGCACGCCAACAACACCAACGGCTACGCGACCGGCTACGGCGTCTTGACCGCGCCCGCGCAGTGGGAGCCCGTGCTGCAAGCGTTCCCCAACCTGCGCCTCAACCTCGGTCACTTCGGCGACTTGCACGGCGACGATGGCGAGCGCGGCGTCGAAGCGTGCGAGCTGTGGATGCGCCAGATCGCCGACTTGATGCACCGCTACCCGAACGTCTACGCGGACCTCGGCTATTCGTGCGTGCCGATCGAGCAAGAGAAGAGCCAGCGCTATTTGACGCTGCTCGAAGCGCTGCTCGAGCGCTACCCGGTGGTCGCCGATCGCATCCTGTACGGCAGCGACTATTGGCTCAACCGCATCGACGCCAATCACGAAGCGAGCGTGGACATGTTCGACGATGTCTTTCGCACCCGCTTTGCGGATGTGCACGCGCGCTTCATGGGCGGCAACGCGCTGCGCTACTTGGGCTTCAAGGGTGCGGGTGCGGGCAATCGCAATTACCTGCGTGCGCTCGCGCTCTACGGGGCGGCGCCGCCGCGCTGGCTCGCGGGCGGCTGACAAACCTTCAGAAGCTCGCGAGCCACAACCGCGCGCGCAGGCCGGCTTCAGTCGTGTAGCCCACCTCGACGTGCCGGATGTCTCCGTCCGCGTCGAGCACGACGCTGGTCGGAGACGCGCTCACGCCGAAGCGCTTGGCGAGCGCGCTCGACGCGTCGACGACGACGGCGGGCTCGATACCGCGCGCCTGCACATAGGCTTGGACCTGCGCGGCGTCGCCCGAGTGCGAGGCGATGCTGAGCACGGGCCAGTCGCGCGAGACCGCGTCGAAGTTGCTCTGCGCCGCGCGGCACACGCCGCACCAGCTCGCCCAGAAGTGCACCAGAACGGGCTTGCCGCGGTACGCGTCGAGCGACACGCGCCCGCCGTCCAGCATGAGCCCCTCGAGCGCGGGCGCCTTGCCGCTCGGCACGTTGCGCGTTTGATAGGCGCGCACGCCGAAGAACACGACCAGCACGAGCGCGATCTCGCCAAGCCCTCGGCGGTACTTCCAAGTGCGGACATTGAGCATCGTGCGGTGCAGTCTACGCGGGCTTTCGGGCAACGCTCGCGCGCGGCCTGCATTCATGCGTAGGGTTCGGCCTTCCAGCGAGGAGCAGGCAGTGGCATCTCTCAAGTGGACCGTCGGCGACGTCACCATCACGCGCATCCTCGAGCTCGAGATCGCGGTGAAGTACAGCGAGAAGCGGCCGTACATCCGGCAGGCGCGGCCCGAAGCGCTGGCGAAGATGCCGTGGCTGTATCCGAGCTTCGTTACGCCAGAGGGGCACGTCGTCAACGCGATCCACGCGCTCTTGGTCGATGCGCCCGGCGTGCGCGTAGTGGTCGACACCTGCATCGGCAACGACAAGCCGCGGCGCGCGACGCGCGGCTTTCCGCTCAACACAGGCTTCCTCGGCAGCATGCAAGAGGCGGGGTGGTCGCGCGCTTCGGTGCAGGCGGTCGTCTGCACGCACTTGCACGTCGATCACGTCGGCTGGAACACGATGCTCGAGGCCGGCCGCTACGTGCCGACCTTTCCGAATGCGCGCTATTTGATCGGTGCGACCGAGTACGCGCACTGGCGCGACGCGCGCAGCGCCCACCCGGACGTCGACGCCGAGCAGCGCGCGATCTTGGGCGACTCGGTGCAGCCGCTGTTCGATGCGGGATTGGTCGATCTCGTCGCGCCCGATCATCGCTTGAGCGCGGAGGTTTGTTTGTTGCCGACGCCCGGCCACACGCCTGGCCACGTCAGCGTGTCGATCGAATCGCGCGGCGAGCGCGCGCTGATCACCGGCGACGTCGTGCACCACCCTTGCCAGATCGGCGAGCCGAGCTGGTGCACCGAGTTCGACGAGAACAAAGAAGAAGCCTTCGCGACGCGTACGGCGCTGCTCGAGAGCGTCGCCGATCAACCGGTGCTCGTGATCGGCACGCATTTTCCTGCGCCGACCGCGGGCCGCGTGACGCGGCAAGGCGCGGGCTACCGCTTCGATGTCGCCTGAGGGTGCAAGCCTCGACTGAGGTGGTGTGCATCAGTCCCGCGCGCCAACCCGGGCTGATTGCAGCGCTTCGGCGCGGCATGGTGATTGCGACGGGCCGAGGCCTAACTCGAGGAGGCACTCATGAGCACGTTGCAAAAGGGCAGTAAGGGCGACGAGGTGAAGACGCTGCAAGCGAACCTCAAGAAGCTCGGCTTCACGATCGACGCCGACGGGATCTACGGCGACAAGACGCACAACTCGATCATCACGCTGCAGACCATCTTCGGTTACGACGTCGATGGGCTCGCGGGGCCGGCGACGCAGAAGCTCGTCGAGCAGCAAGCCGGCTACGGCTGGAGCTTGGTCGCGGCGCGCAAGGCGTTCGACAAAGCTACGTAGCGACGACGCGCTCCCATCGATCCAAACCACACGTGTGATCTCCGCTTCGCAGGCGACTGCGCCGGATGCGCCAAAAAGTTGCTGAAACGCGCGCCTGCGAGCCTTTGCGCGACACGGGCAACACCTTTGTGGCATCTGCGGCACGGGTTGGTTTGGACCATGGGAGGTCTGTGTGGTGACGAACGTTCGGAAGCTTTCAGCCGTTGCGATCGCAACGTTTTTGCTCGGTGTTTCAGCGTGCAGCGACGGGGGTGACGGCGGTGGAGCCGGCATGGGCACGACCGGCGGCGTCGGCGGCGTCGGCGGCAGCGGCGGCATGACGGGTGGCGTCGGTGGCACACCCAGCGGAGGCAGCGGCGGCGCAGCGGGCATGACCGGCGGCAGCGGCGGCATGACCGGCGGCAGCGGCGGCATGACGGGCGGCGTCGGCGGCGTGACCGGCGGCAGCGGCGGCATGAGCGGCGGCAGCGGTGGCATGAGCGGCGGCAGCGGCGGCACCGACAGCGATGCCGGCGGTACGGGCGGCGGAGGTGGTGACCTCGAGCCGTGGAAGCGCGGCGAAGATCCGACTGCAGCGAGCGTGATGGCCAACGGCCCATACACGGTCGCCGAGATCACCGAGGCCGATGGCCTGCGCAACGGCGATGCGTACGGCGATGCGGGCGGGCTCTCCGGCGGCGCGACGGTCTACTACCCGACCGATGCGGACGCGCCGTTCGGCGCTGTCGTGATCGTGCCCGGCTGGCAATACCAACGCACGGAGATGGCGGGCTGGGGCCCGTTCCTCGCGTCGCACGGCATCGTCGTCATGAACATCGATCCGAACAGCGTGTCGGCAGATGACCCTGCGTTGCGCTCGCTCGGCCTCATCGATGCGCTCGTGAGCATCAAGGGCGAGAACACGCGCAGCGGCAGCCCGCTGATGGGCAAGCTCGACGAAGAACGCATGGGCGTGATGGGCTGGTCGATGGGCGGCGGCGGCACGTGGCTCACGGCCGACGAAGACCCGGGGCTCAAGACGGCGATCTCGCTGTGCGGCTGGATCATCGGCGTGCCGGGCTCGACCACGAAGGCTGCTTCTCTGCAGATCGCGTCGCTCGGCGATCCGCTCGCCAACGGCATGTCGCAGCCGGTGTACGACGCGATCCCCGCGGGCGTCTCGAAGATGCTGATCGAGTTCGAAGGCGGCGATCACTACATCGGCAACGATCCGTCGTTCGCGAGCGGTCAGATCGGCAAGTACGGCTTGTCGTGGATCAAGGTCTACCTCGAGGGCGACGACCGCTACATGCAGTTCCTCGAGAGCGAGCCGACCAACACGACCGAAGTGCGCAGGGCGCTTTAAGTAGATCAGCTTGAGGCGGGCGGCCCTGTCACGAGTGATCGTGGCGGGGCCGTGCTGCTTCTCAAGGCCCGTGTGTCTGAGTCAGGATGCGCGCGGGGTGGAGCCATGACGAACACTGAGATCGGCGCGGGTGATCTGATCGTCTCGATGGGCGAGAGCAAGCTCTCGCAGGTCATCCAGACGTTCACCGGCGGCAAGCACTCGCACGCGGCGCTGTACAACGGTGAAGGCGTGACGGAGGCGACGCTGCCGCGCGCACAAAAGCTGACGCGCGCGCAGTTCGAAGCGAAGACGCAGGAGATGTCGGCGCTGCGGCACCGCGAGCTGTTCGAGCCGTTTCCGAAGCAGGTCGTGGAGAACGCTTCGAAGTACGTCGACCTCACGTACAACAACCCGAACCTGATCCTCACCGGCGCGATCAGCACGCTGTCGGCCTGGGTTCACGCGCGAAACGAGTGGGCCGGGATGAACCTGCGGAACATGCTCGGTCGCGCGCGGCCGCTGCTCGGCGTGCTCAAGGGGCTGATGCGCGAGGCGCCTGCGTCGGAGCAGACGGTCGAAGGCGTGACGTGCACCGAGCTGGTCGTGCGCGCGCACCTCAAGGCAGGGTTACCGATCAAGGTGCGCCTCGATCCGGGTGGCGTGATCGACTTCGGGTTGCTCTGGGATGCGATCGGCGAAGTGCGCACGCGCAGCGGAGGCTCGATCGTGATGAGCGAGAGCGGGCTGCCCGAGGATGCAGCGCTTGCGGCGCTCGCCGAAGACCTGCGCTGGGCCGAGGGCATGAGCAAACACCTCAACAGCATCGAGCGCGACCCGACGCTGCAAGCGCCGGTCGCGGAGCTCAAGACGCTCGTGCTCCCCGTGAGCGACGACTTGAATGCCGGCGAAGACACTTGGTACGCGGGGCTCGTGACGCCGGCGCAGCTCTCGCGCAGCCCGAGCTTCAAGCTGCTCGGCCGCATCGAGCGCGGAACGTGGGCGCTCGGTCCAGACGACGAGCTGAAGCGGCTCAGGGAGCATTGAAGCGGCTTGGCAGCGCTTGGGCGATGGCCGAGAGCAGCTTGCCTTCGTTCGCTTCGTGCTCGCCGTTCCCGCTCAGCCGCGGCAGCATTTCGTGACCCCTTTGATGCAATGCAAGCATCTCCCACTTGATGTCGAACACGGGGCTCCCGGAGCTGCCCGGTAGCGTCGCGGCGCGGTACTGCAGCGCGCTCGGGCTGCGATCGATCACGAGGTTGTCGTAGAGCGAGAACTGCAGCCGGCCCTCGAGCGCCTCGCCGAGCGGGTAGCCGGCGATGAACACGCGATCGATCGTCTCGAGATCGACGCTGGTCAGCTTGCGCACCGGGCACGGCCTAACGCCCTCGGGCAAGGCCTTCAAGCGCAGTAAGCACGCGTCGAGCTTTGCGTCGGCTTGCCAGAGCACCGCTTCGATCTCGGTGGTGAAGGGCTCTGCACCTTCGGTGGCGCCGAACAAGAACTCGACCTTCGCCTGCGAGAAGCACATTGCGTATTGCCAGGTCGCAGATGCGTCGCTCACGACGTGCGAGCACGTGAGCAGCACGCACTCGTCGGGCAGCTCGGGGCGCAGCTCGCGCGCGTTCACGAGCACACCGGTGCCGCCCGTCCTCAGCTCCTTCGCAGATCGCGGCGTGATGCGCGCGATCGACTGAGCCCGCAGTAGACCGGTGCGGTACGTCTCGCCGTGCACGAAGCCCGCCCGCTCGGCGCCCGCGAGCCGTCGCAGCTCCGCGCCGGCCTCGCTCGCGTTCAGCTCGATGCTGGAGCCGGGCAACGTCAGGAGCTTGTCGTCGATGCGCGTCACGAGCTCCGCGACGAGCTCTGCACGCTCCGGCACGCGCCAGATCGTCTTGAGCTGGCGCAGCGTGCTGCCGAGCTCGAAGGCATGCACCGACGGATGCGCGAGGTAGAGATCGCACCAGCGGAACGCCTTGCCGGGCGCGTCCGTCGCGAGGCAAGCCTCGAGCGCGACCGCGTAATCCCACATCGAAGCTTTGCCATCCGCGTGCGCGGCGCTCACCGCTTCGATCAGCTCTGCGGCGATCTTTTCGATGTCGATCGGATGCTCGAGCGCTACGCCATCGATCTTGGCGCGCGTCGCCAGCGCGACGACGTTGACCCCGTGCCACCAGCATTCCGAGTTGCTCGGGTTCTTCTCGTAGATCGCGCGGTAGGCCTCGAGCGCGAGCCGCAGCGCGTCGTCGTTGACCGCGACGCCGGGCGCATTTGCCTCGACGTAGCGCTGTTTGTGCATTCGACCGACCAGCCCGCACGCCTCGAAGTACGCGGTGCCCGCCGAGAGCCGCTGCGGCCCATCGCCCTCCTTGGCTTCGAGCGTCTCTTGCAGGAGCGCTTTCAGCACCGCGCCAGCTGCGGTGAGCGAGCCGGTCTCGATCAGCGCTTGCGCGTGCGCGACGCGCGTCAAGTACGAGCCGTTGTCGGACTGGATCAATGCATCGGTCGCGATACGCAAGAGCCGAAACTGCCGATGCTTTTGCAGTGCCCGGCGCAGCTCGCGCGCGTCGCCCTCGGCGTAGCGCTCGGTGCGATGCCGCAAGTGCACTACGAATAGGCTCACGAGCTCCGAGGCCCGCGCGAAGTCGTACTGCGAAAGCGATCGCGTCAGCGCCTTCACGCTGTCGTCCGGATCCCAGCTCGGCGTCATCCTCAGCCCCCCAGGCCCGCGCGCTTCAAGCCCTCGAGGTAGCGCTCGCGGATGTCTTCGTCGGTCGAGCCCATGATCGAGAGGATGCCGCGCAGCGACATGTCCGGCTGGATCGCGAGCATCGACTGCACGGCTTGGCGCGCTTCGGGCATGTGATTGAGGCGGCTGTGCGCGCTCGCGAGCGTGGCGTACGCGAAGCTCGCGTTCGGACGGATGCGCACCGCTTCTTGCGCCGCGTCGATCGTCTCTTCGTAGCGTTCGGCGACGAAGTGCGCGAGCGCCATGCCCGTGTACGTCGACCAGCGCTCGGTGTCCCTTGGGTTCAAGCGCAGCGCGACCTCGAACTGCTCGAGGCCGCGATCGGGCTCGCGGTTCATCGCCAGCGTTTGCCCGTAGAGCGTGTAGGCGAGGCAGCCGTTGGGGTCGGCTTCGATCGCCGCGACGAGGCGCGCCATCGCGGAGGCACGCCGGCCCTTATACACATCCAAGTATGCGGAGGAGACCTGCGCCCACGCCTCCTCCGGATAGAGCCGCTCGAACTCTCCGCTGACTTCTTCGAGTTGCAAGAGCGAGCGCTGCGGGCTCTCACACCATTGATTGATGAGGTCTTGTTGGTGCGCGAGCGCGAGCGTGTGCCATGCGAGCGGCATGCGCTTGTCGCGGCGCAAGGCGTGCTCGAGCAGCGCGCGGGCTTGGGCGTTGTCCTGTGCGGTGCGGCGGTAGAAGTGCCAGGCGCCGACCAGCGCCTCTTGCCACGCGTCGAGGTCCTCGGGGTCGCGGTCGTCGAAGCTCCTGATCTCGGCGTCGAGCACGCGCGGGCTCAGCTCCGACAAGACGGCGCCGGCCAGCTCGCGCTGCACGTCGAACACATCGACGAAGGGCCGGTCGTAGGCGCGCCGGCTGATGATCGTGCCCGAGTCGACGTCCGCGAACT
>WUUC01131854.1_pt1 | contig 17976 bp, 16 predicted proteins | sample 6278441 | NCBI WGS metagenome assembly WUUC01 (sample SAMN13675441, study PRJNA597444) | soil metagenome | isolation source: soil | place: USA: Washington | collected 2017-10 | reverse complement strand
ATAAGTCAATTTATCAAGTTGAGGCATTTCGATTTGGATTTCCAATAATTAAGACAGAAAAAGACTCCGACCTCGTACTTTTGATCACTTCTTCCTTACGAATTGTATCTATTACGAATTGTGTCTATTTAAGCTTTTTCTCGATTGATATTCTTTTTTTCATCTATCTCATTAAATTTCCCTTCTATTAAGCGATAAAGAGCAATTGACGAAGTCAGCAGGAAGTCCGTCAGATGACGGTATGGATCAAAGGAATCCTCCTATCTTCGACTGAACACCCTTTTACTGGGATTTCGCATTCCTATTCCGATTGGCAGAAGCCTTTCTTTCTGTTTGTGCCGCCCTATGGCGATTTCTTACTCAACGTTTGCACTTTCTTACCAACTCTTTTTGAAGTTAGGTTCAGCGTTGTTCTGACGATTAAGATTTCTCTGTTTGACGGAGAGCCTGACCTTCAACAACCTTTGTTGCATCACTTCTCGATAGCTTTAGTGCTCGGAGAGTAAGCATAGCATATTGTCAGCTAGTTATTTATTGATAGCAAACAGCTAGTAGGTCAAGCCGGAGCCTTCACTCACTCAGCTTGGGTCAGCACCGTATCTCTAATTGGCGGAGACGAACTCCAATCCACCCACTTCATTTGTTTCCCAAGGAGGGTCATCAGCGAGTCCGCTCTCCCCAAGGTAGTTAAAAGGCGTAGGTACGCATTCCCCTGCACCAATGTACCGAAGCACTTTACCTTTAATCACTAGATGGGCTCGAGCCAGGGTCCTATTTTCGTTCTCCATGACTTCAAAGCTGCTTCTCTTTATCAATTCTGGACAGTTCTATAAACATTGGTACCAGGGGTTCTATGACCAAAAATCTTATATTTTGTTTTCTCCTGGCGTTTATGTATTTATTATCGCTGTCTAAATGCGATGACTGTCGTCAGCAAGTATCCAGTGCCCATAGTCGAAGAACTCCTGGATGTCTGGTGCCTCATGGTTTTCTAAACCCGATCTCAGAGCTGGTTATCACCAGATTCGTATGGCAGCTGGCGATGAATTCAAAACAGCCTTCCAGACTCTGGAAGGGCACTACGAGTACAAGGTCATGTCCTTCGGCCTCGCGGGAGCACCAGCCACCTTCTTGGGAGCCATGAACGCCACTCTCAAACAAACCCCTTCTGCGCAAATGCGCCCTGGTGTTATTTGACGACATTTTAGTCTACAGTGCCTCTCTTGAAGATCACACAATCCACTTGCAATCAGTGCTTGAGTTGTTAAGAAGGGATCAATGGCAAGTCAAACGCTCAAAGTGCTCTTTCGCTCAACGCCAGTTATCCTATTTGGGCCATACTATCAGCCAGCATGGGGTTGCCACTGAAACCCAAAAAATTAAGAACATTGCCAACTGGTCTTCTCCGCAATCAGTCAAAGAAGTCCGCAGCTTCTTAGGTTTGGCCGGCTATTACAGGCGCTTCGTTCGCCATTTCGGCATCATTGCAAAGCCACTGACACATCTCCAGAAGAAACATGGGGAGATCCTGAGCTTTGAGGCAACTAAAGAAACAGGATGCTTTTCAGTTATATTTAAGAACAGAAGAGGAAGACAAAGCAACCCTAGGATTTCTCTGCTCCCAGTGCTTAATACGAAAAGCTCGACATAAACCCAAGGACGGGCAACCGCTGCTAAACCAGGATCTCCATCTCTGTGAATAAAAGCCATCCTTTCCATCGACCAGCCTACGAGCATCTTCGGTACTATAATGAAGGACGTTGACACTATCCCATTCTACGTAGCAGGGGTAATTCCAGAAACATCCTATCTAAAATTTAGAGATAAGTTTCTATAGAAAGATAAGCGGGTGTACAAATGAACTTTCTTATGATACTATGATACTCAGATACCACTCATTGGATGGGACCGGTGGACCATTGATCGATAAAAAGTAGTAAATAAGCCCTTTTCTCGCAGGTACGAGAGATTGCACAACCTTGCCTTGAACGCTTTCAGTTCTAAATAAATCTGAAGAGGAAGGCCAATTGTATCATGTCAGCAATGGTACTCTCCTGGGCTATAGACTGTCACCTGCTTCAAGGTATCTTGCTTGTGAAAGCCGAACAAAGAAGAAAAGAACGAAATGGCGGTTCATCAGTAGTCAAAGGTGCAGACTTCATTCTTTGTTTCCTTCATCCTCTACCATTACGTTTTGCTTTTTAGGACTACCTAAAGGAATAGAATGATCCATAGTCGTACCTACTTGAGGGCACCGAATGCATACAGCTTACGTCAACTTTATATATATAATTATTGATTCCATTCACACCCTTTGGGAACAGGAAACGGAGAACTTGTTGCTTTCTTCTGTTTTTGCTGTAGCTGAGGACAACTTAGATTGAAATGATTGACTTGATCTAGGTACGTGGTCCAAACGGATAGGTAGAATTACCCAGAGGGAGCCCTAGTTTAAGCATAATAGCCTCGTTTTGAAGCGCTCGCTTCATATGGACGTACGTCGAACAAAGGAATCTTATCGGCATACCCACCTGCTGGGCGTGGTTCACTTGACCGACCAACCGACCCAATAGTAGGAGTAGGCGGCTGGCTTCTTATGTGAAGAGAACGGATGGAGAAACAGATGCGCGAAAGAACTAGTCCCTTGGAAAGCTTCGTTTTCCTAACCCAACCTAAGCATAATGAGCTGGTTATTTGAGTATCGAAGCTGTCGAGTGTTCCATTCTTTCGTATGTAGACCCCAGCGAAGAAGGAGAATCAGAAATGGAACTAGTCGAACACGCATAAGATACCATACCGGTTTTAGGCATAACCCCGGGTTAAATAAAGTAGTAAAGGAGCCCAATCTAGCTAAAAAGGGGCTTCTCCGCCACCATAACCAACTAGCTACGTAGATGAATTATCCTTGCGTTCAGCTATCAAACCCATCCACTAGAGCTTGAACCCATGCTTGCTCAACTGTTTTCTCTTCTAACGAGCATGGCTTCCCTGTCACCTACACTAGAGACGTCTCAACAGTTTAGTTTATTTTTATTCATAAGCCTAGTACACAAGGAGGGTTTTAGCACGCACTAGCTGTACTGTAGTATGATCTGGTATCAGCTGCTGTCTCTCCTTGCTATTATAGTTTAGTATAGGTCGCCTCAAACTCAAACAAAAACGGGTGCACAGTTCTACTGCGTCTTATCGAATAGTGCTTTTGAGTCAAAGTGCAATCACCATTTCATGTACACCATCTTTGTCAATATCAGCAATTACCTTGGTATGTGTATTGTCACTGTGCCACTGGAATCCTAATATTTTTCAGTGGTAAGTTTAGTTCTCACAACAAAGTGAGTGGCTGGACTTCTAGTTTTGAACTCTGGCTAGAGTAACCAACCATCGAACCATCTCCAGGTCACAGTCACCCACCAGGAAGGCATAGAGGCAAGACAGAAAGTAAAGACAGCAGGAATCGAACCTAGGAATAGTAAAATGATGATTCAAAGCGCTACCGGGATGCAGCTCTTGTTCGAGGTAGGTTAGTAGCTCTAGCCAGAAGTCGAAAAGCATTAGTTGGTGGTAGCCCTTAGGAACACGAGGAGGCTAATGTAGTGAAACTGGATGAGCAATGACGAGGCCCTTTCACGCTATCGCCCTGGATTGTTCACCTAGTTCAGAGAACACTCAGGTTGCTTAGAAAGCGTAGCGTTAGGAGACACCAGGGTGTTAGCATTCAAGAATGAGATCACACCAGTGGTACCAGAAGCTCCAAAGACTGTTGAAAACAAAGGGAGTGGACAGACAAAGAAGAGAAAGGAACAAGAACCCAGTCGTCGAACCAGTATAAAGCCCTAAGTGATCTGCTCTACAAGAGTATATTAACTCATGTTCGGAGTATGAACAGGGAAACCCGATACCTACTACCTTAGAAGAAAGAATTCCAGAAGAAATGAAGAGGCGAGTTGGAGGATGTTGACGAGGTACAAGAAAGCGAAGGGGGCGAATCTGGTGCATTTTGGTCTTCGACATGCAATCATATCACCTAACCATGGGATTTCTAAAATAAAGAGGAGACAAGACAGAGTCGTGTTAAGCTATCCGCGACTTCGAGGAGGACCCAGAAGAGGTTGAAGTGAAACAAACTAAAGAATCTGCAGAAGCTAAAGATGCCGAATGCCTAATGAATTGACGGCGTGGAAAAGTCATTGTTAAAGCACCTAAAGAAATGGAAAAGAGAGGCGCCAGGCCAAGCCACAATTCAAGAGTACCGATTGGATCAAGAAGAAAATCCCTATTCCTATCTTTTTATCCAACTTGAATGAAGCAAGGGGCATGGAATATTCCTGAAAGAAAAGCAAAACAGTGATTCTCAAAAGCTTAGATGAAGGGATGAAAGCAGATACAGAAATCTCTTCTTTCCCGGATCCTCTCAATTTGTCCTCAGCGGAAGCAAAAAAGGGAAGATTGATTGGAGTGATTGAACAAACAATAGGGGTCAGGAACTGAACCGAACCCGAGAGAAAAGAAATCTTGAACTGAACAGAGCACGGTAGTCGAAGAATAGGTTTCTGACTGAACTGAGCACTAGTATAGGTATCTTCCTTCATGAAAGTCAAGGCTATCAGAAAATAAGGGCAATATTCCTATCATCTGAATTCCAATAACTATCTTCCCGAAAGAAAGAGTTTCCCCAACCCTTACTTGGTTTTCAAGCTAAGTAGGTTAATCAGCCCTTACTTGCATTGATGGCCAGGTCCTATTTCCCATCCCTTGCGGACTTGGTAATCTAACAACCCTTCAGGGGAGAGGATTATAGCTTATAGGACACCATAGCTTATCTGCCTTGATTTCCGAAACCAGAACTACTTCGGCCTTCCCTCAACTGATTGACCTAGCCGACCTATAACTTATGCTGTGTATAGATTGACAAATTGCTGGGTTGGGTCTACCCTCAGGGCGCCCTATAACTTATGCTGGGTGCCAGGGAAGAAAAGAAAGGGAAAGCGGTCTTCTTCAAGCCGAAGGGGAGCCCGGATAATTGAATGAAGGTTGGGACAGAACTTGCCTGTAACAGATCCGCAGCCTACTAGTTTGCTGTTCCGGTTTAGGCTTTCAAGAAATGGGATAATCAAAGCAAGTCAATTTCTCCTAGTTTTCCTTTCCTTCTTGAATTCCAGTCAGAAAATCAATTCAATAGGAAAGCAATCAGAAAAGAAGGAGAAGAAAAGCAACCGAACCATAGATCCTGCTTTGGCCAACCCTCAATTACCAAGTTCTTATTATATTGTTTTCTCAACTTTCATTCAGATTGGAAAGGAATGGAATATTCCTATCATCAAAGCCAGGGCTGAAAGAAAAGGGAAGAAAGTAAGCCGATTCCATTGCGGAAAGAAAAGAGGCTCTCCCATTCCCACCTGATACGTCAAAAGCAATTGACTAATAAGGGGAACCAACCAGTCGAATTCGATTGATTATGTCACTCCGCATTACTAGAAAAGGGCAGCAGCTTTCTACTAAAATGGGCTTTGGCACTCCTTCCGCTATTACTCGAAATAATAATAATAGTGAAAGGGCAGTCGAATTTGTGACTACGTCAAAGGCTCGTTTCACTCGAATTTAAAGGCTTTAACTCCTACTTATTTCTATTAATTAAAGCTTGCCCATGGCTGCTTTCTTCCCATTCTTTCTTCTTTCCACTAATCTAATGGTTTCATTCTCCCATCGAGAGGTTATGTTATGATACTAGCAAGAGTCCTATTCTTCTCCTCTCGATCCTACCTTGGGTTATGTTTGACAGGGATGGTCAGTGAACTTCTATTGGTTTCAAAGGAGGATAGAGATCCATTGGGGAAGGCTCGAAAGGTTATTCGATATCAAGGTTGACCCTCGACGCGCCGCAGCCACTATTTCTCCTCCTTTTATGCAATTATGAACGAAACTTTCTCGATTCCAATGCAACTTATCCTTTTGGAGTTGACGTAACAAACTACGCGAGCCTCCCGATGAAGCCAACAGAAATCCTATCCGAATACTAAAAATAAAAGGCAATTTCATTATGGTGGTATACCAGCCGCCAGTTCTGGAACTTCCAGTTCCAATCGGAGCATATAGATCCGTAAATGGATTTGTATGTATAGCCACTTCAGTCGTGCTCCTCGTTTCTCGAATGGAAAAAAAGTATCTTCTTTCTGGGAACATGCTAAACCAGAAATTCTTATGTTCGTGATTCTTCATCCACCGATGCAGAAAATCTTCCAGTTTTCCATTCTCATATGAGGCAGGAAAGTTTATGGGCAACAGGTCGGCACGAAGTGATTCATCATGTTCAAACATGAACCTTTCGCTCGTTGGGGACGGTTTATAAATCATCAAATTCCCACAAATGGAATGAGAAGTGGGTCCATGTAAATGATCGAGACCTCGCAAACAACAACGTTCCTTCCCCATATGGAGTTCGGGACCCAAAGGCAATCGTTGAGTGAACTGTATCTTATTCGTATTAGTTGACCTAAGCCGCACCATTATTGCTGGGGTGGGGCTCGGCCTCCGAACCGTACGTGGGACGAGTTTCTGCCTCATACAGCTCGGGCCGAAGACCGGGGAAGTTGAGGAGAGATGGGGAGACCCAACTGCTGCCGGTCGGGACGGACAGGAAAGGGGGCGGGGATAAGCTTGTGAAGAAGCAAGCTTATTGCCCCACCCCCCAAAAACAAACCGACCCAGCAAGAAAACGTATGCGCTTTAGCAACAAAGCGCTCATCCCTTGCTTGCTGCTTCGCGTTCTTTCTATTCCATCCCAGTCCATTCCGGGATAGGCGGCTAATATAATATGTGCAGTAGTCGTCGTCTGACCAATCGGCTCGGACACCAGACCGCTTGTGCCCGCCCATTCTGTCTCGCCCTAAATGGAATGGCTCTCTTAGTTACGCTGTGCCCCGACCCGAGTCCCCACGTCCGCTTTTATCCGCCCGCAACCCGGCCAACACAACATTAGGGCCGTCCCCCCCATTCTATGCTGACCCGGGCCGGGGCTCGCTTTTTGGGAAGCCCGTTCCCACCGCGCTCACGGCCCGGCTGGCCTGCCAGCGGTAGTGGGAATTCTCCCGTTCCCTGGTCAAAAAAGGGTTGGTTGGATGCGGGATCTACTCCACGAGGAGCGGTACGGACGTAGATGATATCATCACGACCTCTCTTTGCGTACCGCTAGGGATGCTTAACGCCACTTCGCCAACTGGCATTACCTGCGCTTTCGTGTCTCTCAGTGTGGTCAGCACTGGGTGTTTCCGAGCAGCGAGGCTTACACCCATTCGCATTAATTCATCCAAAGTTCCTTACCCTTATGCACGAATTTTGTTTGGAATAAGCCATCTTCCTATCAAGGTTAAGGAGTCAACTGAGCATCTCAGCGGCGGGATTGAATACCCGGATCGAATCAGAGTTCACGCCGCCCGCCCTGAACAAATAGAATAGGAGGCGTGGGCCACAGGTCGCACATAAGCCATCGGGTCGCACGACAGAAGAACACCCAACATAAAGATGCACACTCCTCCATGTGAAATAGAAAGATTCATCTTCACTTTTTTGTAGTAGTCGTGACCAACAGCCATCAGCAGTCGGCTCGTTGGTAAGGCGAGAGCTTCAAGCCCGATTTCTGGTGGCACACCCCCCAAACAAGCACCACTCGACGAGGGGGGGGCGGGGAAAGCTACAGGCCCAAAACCTTCGACCCTTCTTTCTATATGGGGGTGCCCGGGGCACCTCATCTTGTCATTTTGTTGCTCATTCCCCTTAGGCCGAAGTGTTTGGCCTTTACTTCGTAGCGCCCGCTCACGCTTCGCTGACCTATCGCGTGGTAAAGAGAAGAGAGTACGAAAGAATTGTAAACAGAGCAGACCGCAGAAAGATTCTAAATATGACAAGTCCCCCATGGATTCGATAATAAGGAAATGAAGAACGGGAACGAAACGAAATAAAGCATTTCTAGCGGATGAGCTTCTCTCCATTTTGTCTGGTAATAGAATAGGGCGGCTTGCTTTGACCAACACTCCACTTTTTGCTCTGTCCATGGAGCGTATGAATTTCCTTAAATGTAGATAGACCAAAAAAGGGAATAAAGGGATAGGAATAGGAATTATAGTACCATTGGAAGAAGAGGCACCAGTGGGAACATCTCTACTGACGAACCATTTCAATAGTACGGGTGCTGCCGTGCCACGGGGCACGACCATGGAAGTAATGAAAAAGAAGAAGTTCTGTAGTTGGACCATCTGCTCTATCCGTTCGATTTGAGCTTCTCCAGAGAAGATGAGACGCTAAAAATGAAAGTGTTCGCAACGCATACCGAAAAAGGGTACCTATGTTGCCGACCATTAATGACTAGTTCGAAGACCAGGAGCAGGGGCACGTGCCAAGAAAGATTTGTTACTTTCCCTATAGTTTTAGAACGTTTTCAATAAAACCTTCTCGTAGAAGTATTTTCACAAACAAAGTTTTCGGTAATATTAGTAGATGCTATTCGAACCCTTTCTTTTATTAAGATTCGAATTCTTATTATTCTATAATTATTATTTTTTTTCATGTATATGCGTCAGACACAATCTACTAATTGATCTATATTCTGATACCCTACTATATCATAGTCTCTACTACTAGTATTTAGAATACCTCAGGAGCTCATGAGACTCTTTTAGTGAAATTCATAAGTCTCAATTCCCGAGCGATCGCACCAAAAACTCGAGTTCCTTTTGGATTTCCTTCTTGATCAATGACAACCGTCATCATATCGTATTATCATACCGTTGTCACGTTTGAGTTCTTTACATGTACGTACAATTACAGCTCGTCTTACTTCTGTCTGATCTTTCTAGAGGCATTTTGGGCACTGCTTCTTTGATTACAGCAACAATAACGTCACCAATATGAGCATATCAGTGATTACCAGCTCCTAAGATTCGAATACATATCAATTCGATAGCCCCACTCCGTTGTTATCCGCTACATTCAAAAGGGTCTGAGTGAGATGGATCTTGGAAGTCTGGTTTTTGATTGGATAGTGATCTCGGGCACGAGTGGTTGATCTTCGCGGGCCGTGAATGGCCATGGAAAGGAGTATTGATGTCAATATGTTCGATCGAGAAGATTGGACGATGAAAGACGGATCCTTTGTGGTTTGAATAATAGGCTGTGGTCTCGATATTGGGCTATGGGCTGATTGCTTTCTGTATGAGCCTCTTGTGATTGGGCTCTCGTGGGCGGATTACCCGATGTGTACTCATCTTCCAACAAAGAGGAGAGGACAGGGCTACTGCTGGTCCACGCATGAGAGCTCCTCTGTGTCTTTCCGGAAATTACTTCGACTCGCAAAGGTGAAACCAGAGGAGATTCAGAGGCCCAGTTGAGAACAGCAAGCGTACAATCAATCGGTGTATGGAAGTTCGGTGAAGCTATATGAAAACAGAAGATTGAGGGGCACAATCAGTTCTGGCTGAGACCCGCTATTGGAAGGAAGAAGGAAGTCTACGAAGCGCCAATTCTAAGTAAGTTCGGGTCCAATTTGGTTATCCCATTTTTCTAGCAACCGCTTTGAAATTCTCACTCTTGTGCTTCGAGCTCTTTCCAAAAACAAAACCGCCCAACATCGATCCGATTGAACTTCTTACTCCTCGCTCTTCGCCCCTGCCCCTCCACCCAAACCTCCTGATCCCCAGACCAACCGGCGACGGAACCCTCAACAGCAGGCGGAGTTATATATTAGGAACCCCGTCCAATGGAGCACCCTTTTTGGTAATGGAGCTATGGGCGACATTGAGAGAAAACTCGACTACTTTTCACCTTAAACTAGGGCTGATAAGATCGTGGCCGTCTGCCCGGAAGAAGAGCTCGTGGAGAACGAAAAAAGTTGGAAGAAGACCCTCTAAGGGTATACTATTTATTCGGAGAGGCCCGCCTTTAGAATATCTCAATAAAGACCTCCCTAAGATCTGGGAACCCAGAGGGGCTCTTGAGATCATTTCATAAATGAATGGCTTTTTCCTCTTTCAATTCCTGCTGGGGGAAAATGGCTCCAAAGTGCTCGAAGGCGGACCTTGGCTTATTGGTGGTCGGGTCCTAAGATACAGGTTTCGCTTCTGCTTGGGAGGAATGCCGGAAGCTACATGCAGGTTTTAGGCGTTGACAACCAATAAATTAGAAATTCTTTTCATTTTAATGACTTGTATTTTATCGATATGAGTGTTCCATAGAAGATCAATTCTACATTAGCTATTTCCCGTTTAAAGCATTTCGGTACTAATACTAATATAGTTGTAGAAAGAGTACCCCTTGGTAATTACAGTAGCAAATGGACAGAACCCTTTTGCCTCGACTTCAAGCAGTTTACTAAAGTGGTCTGAATAGTTGTTTAATCGTATTATGTTGTGATTAAAAGACGGCTAAGAATTAGAAATACCTACATTATATTCCCATGGGGCATGGTATACAAAAGCCTATGTCAAACATCAGTGAAATAGGACAGATTTGGCATGCTAAAATCCTTTTCTTAGCAAAGTCAAAGTTGATTTCTATTGAACTCTGGGTTTTAGATACATCGATACATAGGTTCATCGCACGGCGAAAGGCACCTGGTGAGAGTAGCTGCTGCTGCTGTGCTACCTCCAACTATGAAGTTCAGCACATGAACAATACAGAGTACTTTGTTTCCAAAAACAATACAGAGAACAAGACCACAAGAAAACAAATTACAAGAACTACTTTGAGGCAGCAGCATCTGGACAACAGGCTTAAAAGCTTAAAGAAAAATGATAGCACAGACAGCCGAAACAATTTGCCTAATATTTCTTTAACTTGACCTTTTTGCAGTACATCTAACAGCATATAGGGGAATGCCTTTTTTATATTACATTTGCACCAAACCAAGCTATTCTTAATACTAATTCCTTTGCATAGATACTTTCCAAAGTGCTGAGAATAGCAACAGAGAGAAAACGCTGCAGAAGATATCACAATTGAATTACTAACCTGGTACTTGTTCATAGATTTTCTATCATCTTCAATAAGCTTTGATTCTTGCTCAAGTTTGCGAGCAATGTAATCCTTGACAACCGAGAGCATCAAGCATGGGTTTTTTGATAGTGTATGTAGCACAACGATGGGAGGCAAAACATCCTCCTTCTCAATGTAGGTCAAGACCTCTTTCACTTCCTTAGAGCAATCTTCCCCAAGATCCCCAACTTCAACAGATCACCCCACAGAGATGGATCCCCCCCTTGAGATGAGTCCCCTAGCTTCTTACAGCATGCAATTAAACCTTCGTGATCGAGAGCTTGCTTGTAGCAACTGAGAACTTCTTTGTAGAGTTTTAGTTTCTCGTATAAAAATAACAATCCCTCTTTGAATGCATTTTCATTACAAATAATAAGAGCAAGATCAACAGAATACAAAGGATCTTCCATCTCAGATGTCCAGGAAGACTTGAGCAATGCAAGCCCTTTCCTTTGCCTATCAACAATATCCTTTGCCATTTTAGTATCTTCTTTTCCAAGATTGGTTTTCTCCCTTGTTCCTGATTTATAGCCGTTTGCAATTTATTTACCTTTTCTTTCTTTAATATTGTTATCCTCAAAGCCATTTTATTGTGTGATAGATGGGAAGCTTAAATCTTTTTATATATATAGCTCCAGAAGGGTGTTATGAATTTTTGTTTGAGCAGGTGAGTCCTTTACTGCTTTGACATAATTTTATATAAATTCCATGAGATATTGTGGGCTGTGCACAAATATGTTTACAAAGTCCATTGGCGAAGGTATCATAAGCATGTGCATGCTATTTGCACCTCTTCTTGTCATAGGATCTCCACCATCGGTACAAAGCCTCAACAGTATTTCAACTGTTTCAGCAGGTCTATGTTCCACAAGAATTATACCATATTCTTTTACAGTAAGACCTGCTTGATTTGCCTCAAGGAACTTCTGTATAACATGTGAAGGTTCAAGATGACCAATGGTGTGGATATATTGGGACATGGCATCATCATATTCCTGTTTTCCATACAGATGGTCACCATACTTCCGTAGAACCTCAGCAGTCGAAGCAGGATCAGCCTGCTGACTTTGTACAAGATTTATTGCAACTGTATAAAGATTCTTATTGAACAACATATCAAGCTTACTTTCCATGTCTTTCTCTCCAATGCAAAGTATCTTCTTATCGATCATTATGAGAATAATATAGCCCCACTCAGTGACCAAGTGCGAAACATCCCCTACAGGCATGCTATGTGCAATTAACCGATTCTTAAGATCATAAACATTAAGAGTATTCTTCCGGCTTCTCTACAGGCATTCACTTCTCTTCTCTACTTGCAGACCAAAATACCTATACTAGCACAAAATGAATTAGACTATCTTCCTTATACCTTCTCTTTCTATTCTATTTGTATCACGTATGTTGCGCACGTGCAAGGTGCATCAAGCAGCCCTACTTATGAATGATACACATTGATATTCACTATATCATAGCAAGTACCCCTCTTCCTTCATATCAGCAACAATGAAAGGGGTTCAGGTTGTGATCCGCTCCTTCTGTTGATCGTTAGGATCATTCGTTCTATCTTCCAAATGTAGAATAGCATCGCTTAGAGCTATTCTTTCTCAATGCGCCGTATCCTTATCATTGATTCTCTTGAAACAAAGAGTTCTCTCAATAGTTGATAGCAGTATCCAGAATCCATATCATCACTTGATTGAAGCGTAGAACATCCCTTCTTTTCGCCCCTCACTAAAGAACCTGATACATACAGAAATCACATCCATGTTGCCGAACACAGGAGCCTCCCTGTTAATGAGTTGCTCTAACACACTAGAGAAATTTTCCTTAGGTATTAGGGCACAGAAATAAATGGACGTCGATCCGGTACTGAAATTGCATATAAAAAAGATAAATATGTTCATATTTATGTCACGAGCTGGGATCGAACCAGCCAGCTCCGTTCTAGTCCGGATAGATACCTATCTGATCGCGACTTTTATTTCGCAGTTCAAGAGGATGGTGGGGGCAACCTCTATACATCTGCGGGCCGGTAGGCCAACTAACTCTTCCAATGAAGAACTGATTACTCCACATCTATGAACCTATCATTCCCCGCCCCGGGATTCCTCTCGAGGTTGATCTGGTTGGTCAGGGGGAGGAGGTTCTCAAAAGGACACCTAAAGTTGATCTGGTGAATATCGTCCAAATAATCCAAGGGTAGATCTTGACCCTGTAATTTATTATACCATTCTTTTCATTTGCGGGCAAAGCCTAAAACATTAAATTTTATCTTTAAAGATTATGTAGCATGAGTGGAGCAATATATTTAATAATTTGAGTATTGAGAATTTAAACCTGGAACAGTGATCAACAAATGTATAGAATTTTGTATACCTGATTATAAGGAACTTCCGGAGGCTGAGAAACTCAATTGGAAAAAATATATGGCTAGAGTCAATAAGGCTTACGCCGAGTATAATCGAACCCTATTCGAGGGTGACGGTGTGAGGAAGTGGTTGGATTACCACGAAGGACTCATCGACCTTGAGGGCAGACAAGACTATTGTCTCCACCACTAAAGTGGGATAATACTCACTTTTATAGAGGAAATCTGTTGAGTTTGGGAAACATAAGCTGTTTCCTGTGTAGTGATCTCTGTTCATGGAGATCACGAGGCCACTGATACCCCGTGTGGTACGGTGGGATAGAAGAGTGGGCATGCGGGCTTCTATCAAAAGATACCGCCACGCTCATATCTCCCTTCTCACCTCTGGGAGGGGGAAACTAGCACTTTCGCACTAGATGGTTAACTCTAAGTTTTTTCTGAAGTAGGTTGTTCAATGCTAGTTCAATGATTGAGCCATCTTCCTATCACCAATAACAAATGGATAGCATGCGCTGTGCAACCAATCCTACCCTCAGTTGTAGTAAGCTGAGTGTGATCCGCAGAGAGCAAAGTGTGTATCACATGAATTTGATAGCTCAGGCCTTGGAAGGACCTTTTTGGCACTAGACAGACTCTTTAATATCGATGGCAGCAACTATCCATTTTCTCAATCAGATTACTGCGTGTGCGCTTGTGTGCTCCAATCTGTAGTAAATAAAGCAAAGATTTCTGAGCTAGGAATCAGAGGAAATGCTCTGACTCAAATCCAGATACAATTTGATATGTCGGAGACCTGTGTGACTCCCTACATGTATTTGAAGAGTCCCTCAGGATCATATCACAATAAACTAGACTGGTCAGGATGCTCCAACTAACAATCTAGAATCCATACTTGATAGGCTCGAGGATCCAGAATAAAAAACATGATATCAAGAATAGCATATTGAAAGATCCCAATCATTTTTCTTGATAACTTCTTCAACCTACGTATTTTTCGTATAAATTGGATCAATTATTAATAAAATAAGGAGCAAACATAGGTATCAGATATCAGGAACATAAGCTTACCCGGGAGAAATGCACTCTGTGTTAGTCCGATCACTTAGCTTTTGCTTTCGCACTCCCTACTGATGCCTATTGCATGACTCTCATTCAGTCAAACTAGAAACTGTGTTTACAGCTGGAACGATGAATGTAATCCTACTATTCTTTAAGGGTAGGGTCGTCTGAGTACGGTACTATGGACATCAGGGCATATTGAATATAGTCATATAATTTGGTGTGCTGACACACCATTCAAGGTGGAAGGAAGTTGCCGCTCATATGCTTGAGATGTATACTTCTCAGCAGCAACAGCGGGATATGTTTCATCCTTGGACGAGACAGGTTAGTGCGACCTCACACAGTTGAGATCCTGCTTGCACTTATCCCTGGGTTTCCACTTACCGGCGATTTGCGGAGGTAGGGATAACATCCTACGAACTAAACATAGCAACCAATGCCTTTATGGTTTAAGATATACTTTAGTTAGGCAGTCAAGGCATACCAACACTTGACACACCCAGAAAGGTTTCTACCTACGCAAGGAAAATGAAGAAGGAAGCAGGTACCGGTCTAGGGGTTGCCGAGGATACGGATAGTTGAAAAGATAGGATTGCAAAACTGGAAAGACCCGGAAGCAAGGATAAGAAAACAAGGAAGTTGGTTCTCGGTTGGTTGGCAAGCAAAGGGGGAAAGCTGGTTAAACAAAACTAGGGATAGCTAGCAGGTATTTTCTAAAGGTTCAAAAAGAAGGTATTTCAAAAGGGCTTTGGCAAAGGAGGTTCACCTTGCCTGCTTTCCTTGTCCTCCGTTCATCGATATCCTATACTGGATACCTTTGCCTTTTCCGAGTGGAGGCAGTAGGCTATTCTCGTTCTTAGCTTTATACGCCGAAACATGCCATTGCGTAGGCTCGTAGGCGTAATTCGTATTCGTATTTGTTATTGGCGTACGTAATTTCCTTACTACGTCTATCGCTCGTAGGAATATCTCTAAATAGGAATCGTAGTCCTCGTATGTACATCTTTCGTATTGTGATAAAGCACCTATGCCGCTAGAAATAGTAGCGCCTTAAAGAAGGCGTTATTTAAAAGATGGAATAGTGCTACGTCATAAGCAGAAAGACCACAAGCCATAAATGGGTTACCTAGCCACATAATTACAGACAGGGACCCAACTCTTAGGCCAGTCCGAAGGGCATTGATGGAACAAACAAAGGTAGAAGATCTTGATTCTCTGCAATTCGGCTTCAACCCGATGGAGCTCTCTTCAAAACATATCTTTCGGCGTCAGTCTTTCCTGCCTTACCCTAACCCCGCTTTCACCTGGCGATTCGGTATGAGGTTTCTCTGATCTGTTGACGGTATTCTTTAAGCTTTCTTTCTTGGTCACCGGACAGAGTGAGAACTGCTCAGCTTGCTTTCTTTCCATCCCTAGCACACAACTTAGTAGATAGTAGGCACACAACTCCGCTAAGAGCTCATCGAACTTGAGTTGTAGAGTAAGACCACAGCTCGATATGGTTCATTTCAGTACTCATTCACTCGGTATGGTTCACCACATGCCTGTGATCTCTCTCAAGCTAGGTTTGGTATCGGTATCGGAGAAGTCCGTCATTGAATTGAAGTGGTAGAGTGGTAAGTGGGCGTACGGTCTATGTATTTCCTATCAGTGGCATTAGTTCCTTTTCATTCTCTAGATAGATGGGCAGAACAAGCTTCTCTTTATATTCTATTCTAGAAAGGATCAAGGGCTCTCTCATCTCCTATTGAGCCATTCATTATAGTGGTGGTGCCGGGAAGGCAGCTTAGCACTCTAGTCCTTTTGAGTAAGGAATTGTAGCATGGGCAGGCAATCTCTTCGATTGATTCCCCTCCAGGAATTACTTGAATTAATTAGCCGGCCCACGGAGTGAAATATCGAACTTCACCTATAAATAACTAGTATCTCAAAAATAAAATAAAAGGCTTTCTTTTAAGCTTGTTAATGGAATTCCACAGGAGTCAAGCGCTAGCAAAGAAGAATTGGAAATCAGTCGCTTCCCTTCTGGACTCAAGTCAGCAGAAGAGTGAACTTCATATTAATAGGTAAATCCTACATCAAGCGTAAAGGAAGTACACTTTTTTGGATTCGGCGCTTAATAACTCGTACTTGACGTTGGTTTCGGTTCGATCAACTATCCTTTTTGAAGCGGATAGTTCACAGCGCTCATTCTCAAAAAAAGCGGAAAAGCCATGATGTTTCCACTCCATTTTCATTACGAAGATGTATTACGTCAGGATCTGTTGCTCAAACTGAATCACGCCAATGTTATGGAAGTTCCTGGATTGTTTGAAATAAGATAAGATAAGATTAGTACCAAAAGCTGCCTCTGATTTCAGAATCCAATTTGGAAAATTGGCTATGGAGATTTTGTGCGGTCAGAGATTCATACAGACACAAAGGGGCCCCTATTTTAAAGCAGGAAAGTCGTTTCGATCCAATCCATTCTTGGGGTCCGAAAAAGACACTGGATATGTCAGTGACTTTGCACGACAAAGCGTTCTCCGAGGGCCTGGAATGTACCATTTTTTGGTCAGAATCTTTACAGTAATGTCTATGTTAGATTCTCCGGTCGAAATACGGGAAAACTCCATAAAATTCTTTATGGAAACGGAGTTTTGCGAATTCTCCCCGGAACTGGAAGATCATTTCGAGATCTTCGAGCATATTCGAGGGTTCAATGTGACTATTGTCACTTCGGCCAATACAAAAGATGAGACTTTACTACTGTGGAGCGGCTTTTTGCTAAAAGATGAGGGGGAAACTAAGTAAGATGCCGGAGAAGCGACGAAATATACGAGATCACAAACGTAGATTGCTCGCGGCTAAATATGAATTGAGACGAAAGCTTTCGAATTTTGTAACCCGATCTTCCGTCTGATATGCGGGACAAACATCGTTATAAGTTGTCCAAGTTGCCAAGAAAGAGTTCAATGGCACGAGTAAGAAACCGAGGTCACGGGTCGCCCTCGTTCCGTAGTTGAGTTCTTTCGCATTTCTCGTATCGTTTTTCGTGGATTAGCATCTCGAGGTTCTTTGATGGGCATAAAGAAATCGTCTTGGTAGCAACCACCAAACCAATAGAACAAAGGTTAGCTCTGCAGCTAGTCCACAAGCAAGGGTTGTAGGTCCATTACCGTCCGGCTCCCGACCGAAACTAACGGAGTCATCCCAACTCTCGGATCGGAGATGCTAACGGGACAGGAATCGAAGTGGGGGACCTCTCTACCGCACCTGTCTCCCCAGACATAGACTACGTACAGGGTAGTACTCTTGGAAAGAGAGAAGATCACCGCGTGAACAAAATCCAAAGTAACGAATGTCACTCCCGAGGGATCGACCACTATCATACATGAAATTTTGCATAGAATGATTGTTCATGTTCACGCCGGAGTGCTGAGGTTGTTCCCACCATTGAAGTCAGAGTCTGGGTGTGGGCCCGCTTACTAATACGGAGAGGGTTCCGAATGATAACAATCAAAAACTTCTTCGTTTCGTTG
>WUUC01056158.1_pt1 | contig 17976 bp, 18 predicted proteins | sample 6278441 | NCBI WGS metagenome assembly WUUC01 (sample SAMN13675441, study PRJNA597444) | soil metagenome | isolation source: soil | place: USA: Washington | collected 2017-10 | reverse complement strand
CGGTCCGCTGCCGTCGAGTCCCTGGCCGCAGCGCTGATTTCCGACGTCGGCGAGCGGCACTCCAACGTCCTCCGCCACGTCCTGGACGTCTACCGCCAGGTGGTGGCCGAGGCAACCGCGGCCAGCATCGCAGGCGGTGTCACCCGCCGGCAGGCCGCGCAGCTGGCCTACGCCCGGTTCGTCGACCAGGGCGTCACGTCGTTCGTAGACCGCCGCGGCAGGACCTGGCGGATGTCGTCGTACGTCGAGATGGCGCTGCGCACCGTCACCCAGCGCGCGGCCATCCAAGGCCAGACCGACCGGCAGGTGCGCCTCGGCCTGCCGTTCAGCGTGGTGTCGAACGAGGCCCAGGAGTGCGAACGCTGCCGGCCGTACGAGGGCAAGGTGCTGCGCCTCGACAACGGCCCCACCGGGCGCGTGGAGGCCCGGAACCCGGCCACCGGGAACACGGTCACCATCCAGGTCAAGGCGACCCTCGACGCCGCCAGAGCGGCCGGGTTCCAGCACCCGAACTGCCGCCACTCGGTGCGCACGTACCTGCCGGGTGTGACCCGGCTCCCCGACCGGCCGACCGCCGACCCGGACGGCGACGCCGCGAGGCAGCGGCAGCGCGCGATCGAGCGCACCATCCGCCGTTGGAAGGAACGCGAGACCGCCGCCCTAGACCCGACCGCGGCCGCCACCGCGCGGGCCCGGGTGCGGCTCTGGCAGAGCCAGATGCGCGAGCACCTGGCGGCGAATCCCACCTTGAAGCGTCTCCCCTACCGGGAGCAGATCGGCGCGGGCAACACACCGCGCTGAGCACCACCGCCCCCGGCAAGGCCGCGGGCGTCACCACGTCCGCGGACAAGGCGCCGCCATGACACCAGGAGCACTCAATGCACCGCACCGCCCGCCGCACCGCGCTCTGCCCGCTCTCCGGCATCCAAACCGTCCGCATGCCGCGCAGCGGATGGCGCCGCGAGGACCCGGGCGCCGGCGATGGCGGGACCGGCGGATCCGGGCACGACCCGAACGCCGGCGGCACCACGCCCGACGGAGACGGAGCCGGCAAGGACGGCGACGGCAAGACCCCGAAGATCCAGGGCGACTTCGACCCGGAACGTGCCGCCGCCGATCTCGGCAAGGCACGCGAGTCCGAGAGGAAGGCCAAGGCCGAGAAGAAGGCCTCGGACGACCGGCTCGCCGCCGTCCTCAAGGCCCTCGGCCTCAACCAGGACGGCAAGGCCGACCCCGAGGAACAGGCCAAGCAGCTCACCACCCGCGCCGAACAGGCCGAAGCACGCGCCACCCGGCTCGCGATCAAGAACGCCATCCGCGACGGCGCCGACACGCACAAGGCCAACGCCGCCGAACTCCTCGACTCGCAGAGCTTCCTCAAGAAGCTCAGCGACCTGGACGCCACCGCGGACGACTTCGACGACAAGGTTGCCGATCTCGTCAAGGCGGCGGTCAAGTCCAACCCGGCGAAGTTCGGCGCCAAGACCGGCCAAGGGACCGGTCGCATGGGTGCCGACCACACCGGCGGAGCATCCGGCGAGGGCCGGCCCAAGAGCCTGCGCGAGGCGTTCGCCCGCAAGACCCAGTAACCGCGCGCCCGCGAGGGCGCTGACAAGCACGGGAGACCTCGTGACCATCACTCTCGCGGACGCGATGCGCAACGCCGCGTCGGACACCGACTACGCGGTGATCGACGAAACGCGCCGCAACTCGTGGCTGCTCGACCAATTCATCTTCGACGACGTGGCCACGCCCGGCGTAGGCGGCGGCTCGCTGTCCTACACCTACAGCCGGCTGACGCAGACCCGCGGTGGCCAGTTCCGTGCCTACAACACGGAGTACGTGCCGGCCGAGGCGAAGCGCACCCAGATCACCTCGTCGCTCTACCCGTTCGGTGGGGCGTACAACCTGGACCGGGCACTCGCCCACCTGGGCCCGCGCCTGACCGACGAGCTGGCCTTCCAGACCACCGAGCTGATCAAGGGCGTACGGAACACCTTCGCCGAGCAGCTCATCGTCGGCGACCACGCCTCCAACATCCTCGGCTTCGACGGCCTGGACGTCGCCCTCACCGGCAGCGTGACGGAGTTCTTCCCGAACGCCACCACGTTCTACGCCGACTGGTCCCCGGCCACCCTGAACACCACCACCCTGGCGATCCAGGCCACGGACCAGCTTGACGAGTTCCTGTCGCTGCTCAACGGCGCGCCCGGCGCGCTGCTCGGCAACCGGCTCCTGATGAACCGCATCAAGGCCATCGGCAAGCTCGCCGGGATGTACACCCGCACCCAGGACGACATGGGCCGCGAGATCGAGCGGTACGGCAACGCCGTGCTGGTCGACCTCGGCACCGTCAACTCCGACATGACCGGGAACACGTCGTACGTGGTGCCGGTCGAGACCCGGGACCCGGACGGCGCCGGCGGCGGCGGGAATATCACCAACCTGAGCGACCTGTACGCGGTCCGGTTCGGCCTGGACGCCCTCCACGGCGCGTCCGTGGCGGGGAAGCCGCTCATGCAGCAGTGGGACCCGGACTTCACCACCGCCGGGGCGGTCAAGACCGGTGAGGTCGAGATGGGCCCGGCCACCGCGGTGCTGAAGAACAGCCGCTCCTGCGGCGTCTTCCGCAACATCAAGGTCAAGTGAGGTAGCCCGATGAAGATTCGTTACTTCGAGATCCGGTCGCCTCGGCCTGACTTCACCGGCCGCATCGGTGCGGTGTCCTTCGCCGATGGTGTCGCGCGGGTGTCATTCGACGACGACCGCGACGGCACCGGCATGGCAGCGGCGGACGAGCACCGCGTCCAGGTCGGTCGCAGCGCGGTGCTGTTCGCGCAGCGGCGTACCGGCTACGTCGTCACCGAGATCGACGAGGCCGGCCGGCCGCTCGCCATCCGCGACGCCGTACCGGCTGCGGCTCCGGCCGGCGACGCACCGGCCCGGTCGGCGTCCAAGGCGGACTGGGTGACGTACGCGTCCAGCCCGGCCGCCGGCGACAAGCGCATGACCGCGGCGGACGCCGAGGCCCTCACCCGTGACGACCTGGCCGCGAAGTTCCTCGGCCCGAAGGAGGCCTGAGCATGACCACGCTCGGCGGCTTCACCGGCAATCCGCGCGACGCGCTCGCGCACCACAACCTGGCGGCCCCGGCCGACCCGGACCGCTTCTACCGGCGGAACCTGCCGCGGCAGGGCCTGACCGACTCGGCCGGCGACACCGGCCACGTCGCCCTCGCCACCGGGGTGATGACCAGCGTGCCGATCCACCTGCGGCAGGGCGACCTCATCACCAACCTGTCCGTCCGCTCCGGCGCCACCGCGGCCGGTACGCCGACGAACTACTGGCTCGCCCTGTACGACGAGGCCGGCACGACGCTGCTCGGCCAGACGGCGGACCAGGGCAGCGCGGCGTGGGCGGCGAACGCCACGAAGACCCTGGCGATGGCGTCCCCGGTGACGATCCAGCGGACCGGGATCTACTACGTCGGGATCATGGTCACCGCGACCACCCCGCCGTCCCTGCTCGGGACGATCGGGGCTCCGGCGATCGTGACCGGTGAGCGGAACTTGTCGCAGTCGTCTGGCTCGACGCTGACGACGACGGCCCCGGCGACGATCGCGACGCCGACGGCGAAGACGTTCATCCCGTACGTCGTCGCCACCTGATCCACCTGATCGTGCGGGGCCCGTCCGGGAGGACCGGGCCCCGCGCCACCAACCACTGATTCCGGCAAGCAGTCCCCGAAGGAGGCCCTGGTGGCGCGTCTGATCGGCCCATCCGAAGCCTCCCGGCTCGCCTTCACCATCGTCACCACGCCCGGCGTGACGAAGGGCCTGCTGAAGTCGAAGTCGTTGCGGCCGGCGACGTTCTACAACGACCCGGACCCCACCGCGACACCCACGGTGGAGATGCTGGCCATCGGCGGCTTGGCCGACATCCGGACGCTGGCCGGCGCCGCGGTGCCCGACAGCACGGTCACGGTCGACCCGTACTCCTCGGTGCCCCTGATCCAGTTCCCGGACGGACCGGTCGGCGAGGAGCCGGACTCGCTGCTGATGACGCTGGATGGCGGTCCGCCGCAGCGGGTGTACGCCCGCGAGGACGACCGGATGGACGCCCTGCGTGAGCTGGCCCGGGTGGCGCAGCTGGCAGCTGAGGCGGCCCAGGAGGCGGCGGACGCGGCGCAGGCGGACGCGGGTGCCCGGGAGACACCGTCGGGCGCGCAGGCGAAGGCTGACGCCGCCCAGGCGGCCGCGATCTCTGCCGCCGCCACCGACGCCACCACGAAAGCCTCTGCAGCCCAGAGCGCGGCGATCAGTGCTGCTGCGACCGACGCCACGACGAAGGCCTCTGCAGCCCAGTCCGCAGCCACGAGCGCTGCGGCCACGGACGCCACCACCAAGGCAGCGGCAGCACAGGCGGCGGCTACCAGCGCCGCGGCTACGGATGCGACGACGAAGGCGAACGCGGCGCAGGCTGCAGCCATCGCATTGTCCGCGCAGCGCGCATCGAATCTGTCTGACCTGGGGTCCGCGTCGACGGCCCGCACCAACCTTGGTCTTGGGTCCGCTGCAACTCGGGCCGTCGGGGCTACGTCGGCTGACGTGGCAGCCGGCGACGCCCCGGCGGCAGCGCAGGCCGCAGCGATCAGCACGGCGGCGACGGACGCGACCACGAAGGCGAACGCCGCCCAGGCTGCCGCAGTGCAGCGCTCGAACCACACGGGCACACAGTCCGCCGACACGCTGACCGACGGCAGTACGAACCGGCTGTTCACGACGCCGGAGAAGACGAAGTTGTCCCGGTTCGAAGTGTCTGAGACCGGCGACATGACCCTCACCGGCTACTTGATCGCTCTCGGGAACATCATCGACGCCACGCACCCGAAGTACGGGATGGCCACGAACAAGACCGCTTCGGCTAACGCCACGGCATTGCAGGCCGCCATCAACGATGGCGCGGCCTCCGGCCACCTCGTGTACGTCCCGGCCGGCCGGTACCCGCTGACCTCCGTGACCGCAAACCAGGGACTCGCCCTCGCTGGCGACGTGGCCGACATCCGTATCCAGGAGAAGTTCGGCGGGTCGCAGTACAACCTGACAAACGTCACCCAGGGGACGTGGTTCATCTCGAACGTCAGCACCGGTGTCTGCTTCGACGTCTCACCGGTGCCATCCAGGAAAGTGTCACTGGAGAACTTCGGAATCATCGGACCGGGCACAGGAACCAGCATCGGCCTGCGCATGGACAAGGCCCAGAAGTGCCGGGTCAAAGACGTCACCGTGGCGAACTTTTACAACGGTTTCCTGATCAAGGACACCTATTTCAGCAACTACGAGAACGTGCACATCGTCGGCTGTTACGATGGCTGGATTCTCGACGGCTCCAATGCGAGCACGTTCACGAACATGCTCCTGGAAGTGAACCAGAACACGGCCCTGTGGCTCAAAAACAGCGCTGTGAACAAGTTTGTTGGTGGGTGCACCGAGGTCAACTTCGGAACCCCGATCCTGATCGATGCCGCCTCCTCGGTCAACACATTCCACACGGTCTATTTCGAGGACACACTCAGCTCCACCTGGGGCAACCAGGACATCACCAACGCTTTCGAGATCAAAGCCGGTTGTGACTTCAACGGTTTCTACAACTGCCACTGGCCCGGAGGTGGCAGCACCCAGACCGGCCTCATCCGGGGAAACCACAACCAGGTGCTGTACCCGCAAGGCCCACTCCGCCTCGACCTCGCCTCCAGCGGAAGCGGGCACTACGAGGGCAGCTTCCAGTTCGCGCCGACGTACACGGCGAACACCGCCGTGAACTACATCATGGACTTCAGCGCCAACAAGACGGTCATTCCTGGCGACATTTTCACCGCCATCGGCAAGACCCTCTACCTGGGCCCCTCGACCAGTTACAACAACTGGATCAGGCGCAGTTCCACGACCGGGGACACGGAAATCAACTCCTCGACGGCGGTCATCAACGGTCTGAAAAACTTCCAGTCGCCGGCCCTGGCCGCATCCGGTCTTACCGGCGCAGTCGCGAGCGGCCGTTTCGTCGGGGGAACCACCGGCGGCGCCCCCGTCACCGGCACCTTCGCCGTCCGGGACTACATCATCAGCGGTGACGGCAACCTGTACGTCTGTATCGCTGCTGGCACCCCGGGGACATGGACTTCGATCGGCACCCCACCGGCGATCGCATCCCTCGCCGCGAACGCCCTCACCGTGGGTGAAGTTGTTCCGCAGCGCGACGAGTGGACCAGCAACAGCATCGTCACCGGCAACGGGACCCTGGCGCTGTCGTACTTCACGGCCGACAAGACCGAGGCCATCAACACGGTCACCGTTTTCTCCGGGGCGACGGCCGCAGCAGCGACGCCCACTCTGGCCCGGGTAGGTGTCTACTCCGTCGCGGGCAACGGTGATCTGACACTGGTGGCGTCCACCGCCAACGACACGACGATGTTCGCCACAGCCAACACCGCCTACCCGGGGACGCTGACCACCGCCTTCAACAAGGTCGTGGGTCAGCGGTACGCCTTGGCGGTCCTCGTGGTCACCGGCGTAGCCGCGCCGTCGTTCCACGGCAAGCAGCTGCAGAGCACTGTCCCGTTCCACAACCTGACCCGGGTGTCACCCGCGATCATCGGCCGGGTGACCGCGCAGACCGACTTGCCGGCGTCGGTGACCGCAGGGTCGATCGTGGGATGGTCCGCCCGGGTAGCGATGCAGCTGTCCTAACCGACGTGGGCGCGGTTGGTGGCGAGCCTGACGGCGAGGACGACCCCGATCAGCCAGGTCGGCAGGCTCATCAGGAGCTCTACGGAGTCCATCTCGGATTTGACCATGCCGGGGAAGAACGCCACCACGAAGAACATTCCCGCCGGGTTCTTTTCCGGTCGAACGATCCTGTCGAACAACCGGAACCCGACCCCGAGCACGAACGCCGCGACCAGGAAGACCAACCACCCGCCGTGTCGGTACAGGGTCCCCGGAGTCGATAGCGTGGACGACGTGAATACGTTCTCCGGGAGCCCGTAGTACGCCTGACTGACCTCGTACCCGGCGACCAAGATCGGTTTGTCCGGCCACACCACCCTCGGGATCATCCCGATGAACGGGGCCGTCGCGTACTCCATGGGGCTCTCGTACGGGATGGACGACGGGGTTTTCTGCATGGTGACCGCGACGCCGTCGATGAGCCTCACCCGGCGGAGCAGGGTGTCGTACGAGTCGTCGAGGATCGTCAGGTCACCGGATCCGGCCGTGTCGGCGAGTAGTGCCGGCGCGGCGGCCATGAGCTCGGTGGTTGATGCATTCCGGTTGTCGTTGATCGCCTGCCGGTAGGCGACGTTGAACGGCAGCACGACCAGCAGGAACGCCAGCACGGACAGCACGAACGACTTCACGGGCAGCTTTCCCGTGGACGCACCGTACGCGACCATGATTGCCAGGGCGATCGCGACGAACGGTTCCTTGTTGCCCGACACGATCGCGACGACAGCCTCGGCGACGGTCAGCCCGATGAGGATGCCCTTGCAGTTCGGCACTCGGCCGGAGAAATGGTTGTAGGCGGCCAACGCCAGGCCGGCGACTGCCAGGGTTGCGCCGACGTTGAGGAATTGGTTGTACCAGGACGTCGACGACACTCCGGCGGACGCGTCACCCAAATACCCGAGGCTGCCTTGCAGGACCAGGGACGCCATGCGGCACCCGAAGCCGATGCCATACATGATCAGCGACGCTCGGGCACCCGGCTTCAGTGTCCGCACCCCCTTCCCCAGGGCAAGGCGGCCTGCTTGCCGAGCGGCATCGACCAGGATGGCGCGTGGGCCTGAGGCGTATCCGATCGTCCACACGATCACGAACGCTGTCATGGCGTGGAGTGCTGGTGGGATCGCGGTCCGCACGATCAGGCCCGGGGTGCCGGTTTGTGGTGCGAGCCAGGTGAATGACGCCACCCCGAAACCGAACGCAACCCAGATCAGATACCAAGGGCCCAGGCGCCAGTGAGCGACGGCACCCTGGTTGCCGTTCACGCCGGTGATCAGCGTCAGTGCGGCGATCGTCGCCGCGATGAGGGTGAGCGCCGCGGCGATGATCTGACCCTGGTTCGTGAACATCGTTAGATCGCCGACGATGGCGATGGTCACGGCGACGGCGGCGATGGTGTGCCATGCGGCGATGGTGAGCGCGGTGAGTCCGGGGCGTGGTTCCTGCTCCGTTGCGGTCATCGGTTTTCCGCGTCGAAAACAGCGGTGAGTGCCCCTGCCGCCGCGGCGAGTAGCACGATGACCGTGACGAGAATGAAGGCCGCCATGGTCATTCGCCCCCGTGACGACGCCGATTGATGATCGCCTCGGCCTGCTGGTAAATCACAACGCTGATACCGGCGGCGGTGGTCATCGGGGGTCTCAACCCACATGGCGTTCTCGATTCACCGGACCGAGTACCGGACTGAGGGTGGCCGTGTCAGTCCGGTGAGCACGGCCGCCGAAGGCCCAACGCCGACGATCTCCTGCCGTCACGCGGGCTGTACGACCGGGCGACCCGGTCAGAGCTACCCGTGCCATGCCCACATCCCTGACCAGCTAGCGCGGAGGTGACCCATGCCGGTGTACGGGCCCGAAGATGATGACTACCCCACCACCCCACCCGCGGGTGCGTACGCGGCCCAGGCCGATCTGGTGGGCGTGGTAAACCCGATCCCTGCCACCGCCGACCTGCTCCTGGTCCGTGCATCTCGGGCGATCGACCGGGCGTTGCTCACCGCGGTGTACGACCGGACTGACCCGGTGATGATCGCGGCGCTCAAGGCCGCCACGGTCGAGCAGCTCGCCGGCACTCTCGCGGGTGGTGACAAGCAGGGCCTGGGCGTCGCGACCGCGCCGCCGCAGTCGTTCACGATCGGCCGCCTCGCTGTGCAGAAGCCGGCCGCCGCGACGTCGGCGCCGACCACCGGCGGGATCGTCGACCAGGCCTGGTCCATCCTGCAAGCCGCCGGGCTGACCGGGCACGCCCCGCTGGAGGCGTGGTGACCTGGGACGAGTTCATCGCCACCTGCATCCCGACGCCGCACTACGTGGCCGTGGAGATGTACGCCGGCGCGGGCGGGTACGGCGACGTGCACGACGAGCCGATCCAGATCGGTCCGTGCGTGGTGGAGGACACGACCCGCGCGGTCACCGTGCAGACCGTCGAGGCCGAAGGGTCCGAGCGGTTGTCGTCGACCACCGTGTACGCGCCCCTGGAGCCTGCCGTGACTCCGGGAAGCCGGGTGACCCTGCCCTGGCGTACCGGTGCGGCCACGGTGCTCGCTGTGGCCCGTCTGGACGCCCACGGCCACGCCTTGCCGGAGCACCAGGAACTGAGCTTGGAGTAGCTGGTGGCCGACTTCGGGATCGAGTGGAACGAGGACGAGGTGCTGGCCGCGATCGAGGGCGCCTCGATGGACGGTGTGGAGCTGGCCGCCGAGCACCTGCTGACGGTGTCCTCGCAGCGCGCTCCGCTGGAGGAGGGCGACCTTGCCCGGTCCGGTGAGGTGTCCACGGACGCCGAGCAGCAGGCCGCCGCGGTGTCGTTCGACCGGCCGTACGCCGTCGTCCAGCACGAAGACCTCACCCTGCAGCACGCCGCCGGCAAGACGGCCAAGTACCTGGAGGACCCGATGAACGAGGAGCGCGACACCATGCTGCAGCTCCTCGCCGGTCCGCTGCGCGAGGAGCTGGGCGGCTGACATGGGCTGGACCACCAACCTCCTGACCGGCCTGGCCGAGCACCTGGCCGCCGGCGACGTCGGCGTCTGGCGGCCCCCGCCCGGCGTCTACCAGCCGGACGAGACCGGCATCGTCATCCGCGCCATCCCCGACAAGCCGGACCGGCTGATCACCCTCGCCGCGTACCCGGTCGACAGCCTGCCCGGCCTGGCCGACATCACCGTCGGCATCCAGATCCGCGTCCGGGCCGGCCGGAACCCAACCGACTGCGACGACCTTGCCGACGCGGTCTACGACCTGCTCGACGGCGCCCACAGCCTCACCTTCGACGGCGTGCGGGTCGTCCACCTGTACCGCCAGTCCCACGCCTCGCTCGGCACCGACGGCAACAGCCGCTGGTCGAGGTCCGAGAACTACTACGCCGACGCCATGCGCCCGACCCCGGGCAACGCAGACTGATCGAGGAGAAGGCACATGACGCAGCCCACCGACCACGTGACAGCGCTCGCCCGGCGGCTGCGCATGGACATCGACGTGGCGACCTACCCGGCCGTGGACTGGCAGCGGCTCTACGGGATCGAGGAGATCAAGCCCGTCGACGAACTCCGTACTGAGGGCGACGAGACGATCGAAGACCAGGGCTCGATGCGGGAGGCGGTCACCGGGTACAACACCCGGTGGGAGATCAAGCTGATCCACCGCACCGCCACGGACGGCATCACCTGGAACACGGTGCAGGCCTTCCTCAAGGCCAAGTTCGAGGCCTCGAAGGTGTCGACCCTGTCCGGTGAATTCGGTGTGCGGGTGTACGACCGGGACGGCCGCGACGACGCCAAGCAGGCCCGCGCCTACGTCAAGGCATGGAACCCCGACGGCGGCGGTGGCGGCGCCCGGGACACCATCAGCCTGGTCATCCAGTCTCAGGGACCGGTGTCGCTGGTGACCAACCCGCTCGCGGGCACGGTGCCCGCGGTGACGATGCTGTCGCCGATCACCGGCCCGACGGCCGGCGGCACCGCGGTGCTGATCAAGGGATCGAAGTTCACCGGCGTCACCGGCGCGGCCGGCGTGAAGTTCGGCGCGAACAACGCCACGTCGTACACGTTCGTCGACGACAGCACCATCGTCGCCGTGGCCCCGGCCGGGACCGCCGGCGCGAAGGACGTCACCGTGACCACGCCGGGCGGCACCTCCCCGACCGCGGGCACCGGCAACGACTACACCTACGTCTGATGGGGACCTTCACCGATCTCGACCGGTACTTCGACCCCGGGTTGACGCTGACGGTGCGCGGCAAGGAGTACGTGCTGCCGCTGCCGTCGGCGGAGCTGGGGCTGTGGTGCCGGCGGATGGCGCAGACCGCGGGCGAGATCACCTCCGCCTCCACCGAGGAGGAGGTGCAGGCCGCGGTCGACGCGGCGAAGGGGGTGCCGGACCTGCCCGGCGCCCGGCTGACGCTGCACGAGCGGGTCCTGGGCGACGTCTACCAGCAGATGATGGCCGACCAGGTGCCGGACCCGTACATCCAGTTCGCCGGCGCGACTGCGTACGTGTGGATCGTGGGCGGCGAGGAGCAGGCCAGCAGGTTCTGGCAGTCCGGTGGCCGCCCGGAAGCATGGGGCCCGACGAACCGTCAGGAACGCCGGGCCGCCCAGAAGACCGGTGGGGCCGCGGCGACCAAGACCCGGTCACCGGCCTCTACGAGTGGTACGAGACGCCCCCGGAAGAGCGTGCCTCCGGTGAGGGCGTGACCTGGGACGACCTGCTGTCCCGGTGGCGGCTGATCGAGAACGACCTGCACCAGGAGTACGGCATCGACGTCGGCGACCCGGTGCTGATGCGGGCGCGGTCGTGGCGGTGGCTGGAGGCCCGGATCGTCGGGCTGTTGTCCACCGAGTGCCGGCTGTCCCGCGCGCTGGCGCCGGATCCGGATGGACCCAACCTGCCGAGCGGTCGGCGCTGATCTCGGGGGTGTGCGGTGGCACTGAAGTTGGGCGAGCTGCACACCATCCTCAAGGCCAAGCGGGATGAGTTCCGGCAGGGGCTCAGCGACGCGAAGAAGGAGTTCCAGGAGCACGGCCAGGCGCTGGGCACCATGGGCGCTGCCGCGGGCGCCGCGATCGGCGTGGCCATGGCCGCCGGGATCGCCGGCGCGATGCAGATGGACAAGGCGAAGGCCCGGCTGACCGCGCAGCTCGGCGGGTCCGCGGAGTACGCCGCGGACATGGGCAAGATCGCCGGCGACGTCTACATGCGCGGCTTCGGCGAGTCTGCGGAGGCGGTCGGCAACACGCTGCGGTCGGTGCTGTCCTCCGGGCTGCTGCGCTCGGACGCGACGAACGCGGAGATCGAGGCGGTGACCGTCAAGGCGCAGGCCCTGGCGGACACGTTCGGCCAGGACGTCACAGGGATGGCGCGGGCGGCCGGCCAGATGGTCCGGACCGGGCTGGCGAAGAACAGCTCCGAGGCGTTCGACATCCTGACCCGCGGCTTCCAGAAGACGGGCGACCACGCCGGTGACCTGCTCGACACGTTTTCCGAGTACAGCACCCAGTTCCGCAAGCTCGGCATCTCCGGAGCCGAGGCGACCGGGATCATGGTTCAAGGGCTCAAGGCCGGCGCCCGCGACAGCGACACCATCGCGGACACGCTGAAGGAGTTCTCGATCCGGGCGATCGACGGGTCGACGGCCGCCCGGGACGCGTACAAGGCCCTGGGCCTGGACGCGGACGAGATGATCGCGAAGATCGCCAAGGGTGGCCCGTCCGCGCAGGCTGGTCTGCAGCTGGTGCTGGACCGGCTCCGGGCGATGAAGGACCCGGCCGCCCAGAGCGCCGCGGCGGTCGGTCTGTTCGGGACGAAGGCCGAGGACATGGGCGCCGCCCTGTACGCGCTCGACCCGAGCCAGGCGGTGGACCGGCTCGGGAACGTGGCGGGCGCGGCGGAGAAGGTCGGGCAGACCCTGGAGCAAAGCGCCTCCCAGAAATTGGAGGCGTTCAAGCGCCAGGCCCAGGGCGCGCTGGTGGAGACGATGGCCGCGGCCATCCCGATGCTGACCGCGGTGGCCGGTTTCCTGCAGCAGAACTCGGACGTGATCGGTCCGCTGGCCGTTGGGCTCGGCGCGCTGGCGATCGTGATCGGCACGATCATCGGCGTCTACAAGGTGTGGGTCGCAGTGCAGACCGCTCTCAACATCGTCCAGATGCTGTCCCCGACGACGTGGATCATCCTCGGCATCGTCGCGCTGATCGCGATCATCGTGCTGATCGCGACGAAGACCACCTGGTTCAAGCAAATCTGGGGTGCCGCCTGGGGCTGGATCAAGGACAAGGCCGCTGGCGTCGGGCGCTGGTTCCGTGACGTGCTGTGGAAGCAGTGGATCGTCGGATCCTGGAACGGCATCGTCAGCGCTGGCGGGCGGGCCGTTGGCTGGTTCAAGGACTTGCCGGGCAAGATCAAGTCCGCTCTGGTCCGGGTGGCGTCGTTCCTGACCGCGCCGTTCCGGTCTGGATTCAATGCGATCGCCCGCCTGTGGAACGGCACCGTCGGGCGGATGTCGTTCACGGTGCCGTCGTGGGTGCCTGGCATCGGTGGCAATGGTTTCTCGATGCCGCGGATCCCGCAGCTGGCCAAGGGCGGCATCGTCCCGGCCACTCCGGGCGGCCGGCTGGTCAACGTGGGCGAGGGCGGCAAGGACGAGGCCGTCATCCCGATCGACCGGCTGGCGTCGATGCTGCGCAACGTCGTCCCGGAGCAGGCGCCTGGCGAGGTGACGGAGGTGCGCGTGTTCATCGGCGACCAGGAGATCAAGCGCTACGTCAAGTACGAGGTCGAGAAGAAGCACCGTGACCTGCGGCGCTCGCTCGGAACCCGCACTGCTGCGGCGGCCCGCTGATGGCCGTCACGCTGACCTACGACGCCACCCTGGCCCGGGTACGCCTATCGGCCACTGTGGGCGGCACCGTGGCGTACGCGGTCGCGGACCGGTCGACCAACGGCGTGCAGTGGACACCGGTCCGCGGCAGCGGCCGGCTCGCCCCGTCCGCAGGCGTGGTGTCGGTCGACGACTACGAGTTCCCGCCGGGGGTGGCTGTCACCTACCGGGTACGCGGGTACACCGCGGTGGACGTGGTGGTGTCGACGGAGACCGAGGTCATCACCGCGCTGATCGGCCGGACGTGGCTGAAGTCGGTGGCCCGCCCGTTCCTCAACTCCGAGGTCACGGTGGTCGCCCACCCCGAGGTGTCCCGGAAGTCCCGGGCCGGTGTGTTCGCGGTGGCCGGCCGGACGCTGCCGGTGGTGGTGTCCGAGGTCCGCGGCTCCCGGGTGTGGGAGCTGCGGGTACGCGCGGAGACCGCGGCCGACGCGCGACGGCTCGATTTCCTGCTGGCCGGCGGCGACGTCCTGTACGTGCAGGTGCCGGCCGGCTCCGACCTGCCGGGCGGATACGTCAGCGTGGGCGACTACAGCGAACGCCGGATCTCGCCGGTTCCTGCAGACCTGCGCCGCGTGTTCACGCTGCCGATGACCGAGGTGGCCGCACCGGGCCCGGACGTGGTCGGGTACGCGTCGACGTGGGCCGGCCTGCTCGCAGACTTCGGCACCTGGGCGGACGTCCTGGCCGCGTTCGCCACGTGGGCGGACGTGCTGGAGTACGTGGCCGATCCCGAGACTGTGATCGTCCCATGAGGCCCGTCTCGGCCCGGTTCCTGAGCACCCTGACCGGGTCGCACACCGCGGTGTTCCGGGCCCGCGTGGTGGCTCCCGGGCAGACCGGTGTCGACCCGGCCGGCACCGAGGTGCCGATCCTCGACGGTGACGTGCGCCTGGACGGCGGCGCGGCGATCCGCTCGACGGTGGAGCTCTCGGTCGACGGGACCGGGCTGTGGCCGACGCAGTCCACGTCCCTGCTGACCCCGTACGGCCCGGAGCTGTTCCTGGAGCGTGGTGTCGCCTACGGCGGCGGCACCACGGAGTGGGTGTCGCTGGGCTACCACCGGATCAATGACGTCGACCAGGACGACGCCCCGGACGGCCCGATCCGGCTCGTCGGCGCCGACCGCATGTCCATGATCCTCGACGCGAAGCTCACCAGCCCGCGGCAGTTCCCGGCGACCGCCCAGTTCGGCGCCGTCGTCGAGCAGCTGGTGACCGACGCATACGGCGCGGCGGTCATCGAGTGGGACGACGACGCGGTGGCCGGCGACACGATCGGCCGGGCGGTGATCGCTGAGGAGGACCGGTACAAGTTCCTGGACGAGCTGGTCGTCAGCCTTGGCAAGATTTGGCATTTCGACTACCGCGGCGTCCTGGTGATCCGGACGCCGCCTCAGCCGGGCCGCCCGGTCTGGACGGTCAGCCGCGGCAAGGGCGGTGTGCTGGTCTCGGTCAGCCGGTCGCTGTCCCGGACCGGCGTCTACAACGGCGTGGTGGCCACCGGGGAGGCACTGGATACCGCGCCGCCCGTCCGGGGCATGGCCGTCGACGCCGACCCGATCTCCCCTACTGAGTGGGGCGGTCCGTTCGGGAAGGTGCCGCGGGAGTACAGCAGCCCGCTGCTGAAGACGACGCTGCAGGCGCAGCTGGCCGCGGCGACCATCCTGCGCCGCTCCCTCGGCCTGCCCTACAACGTCGACCTGACCGCAGTGCCGAACCCTGCGCTCGAGCCGGACGACCCGGTGGCGGTCGGCATCGAGGGCGCGCCGGTCGCGACGCCGCCCGTGCTGGTATCCGGCGACAGCTTCTCCCGCACCGTGGTCGACGGCGTGGGCACCAGCGAGTCCGGCTGGATCTGGTTCCTCACCGCCGGCACCGACACCACCTGGCAGGTTGCCGATGGGGTGCTGAAGAAGGAGCTGGCGGCGCACACCGTCAACACGGCCATCCAGGGGTCCACCCCCGGCCGCCCGGACGTGCTGCTTCGGGCGCAGTTCCGGGCGCCGGTGGCCGCGACCGGTGCGGCTCTGGTGACCGGGTTCGTCCTGCGGTGGTCGGCGATCAACGAGTTCGCATCGGCCCGGATCGAGTTCAACCCGGGCGGCACAATGACGCTGAAATTGGCCCGGCACTCCGCTCTCCACGGCAACGTGGAGATGGCCACCCTGGTGGACTTCGCCGACTACACCGCGGGCGAGTGGTGGACGTGTGAGGCCCAGGTCACCGGTGCCGGTGACTACCTCATCCGGGCGTGGCCAACCGCCGGTACGGCGCCATCGGGCTGGTACCTGGCCGGCCGCGACACCGTGATGGTGGGCCGCAGGTACGGCCTGTACTTCTGGCGCGTCATCGGCAACACCAACGCGGTGGCGCCGCAGTACGAGGTGGACAACTTCCAGGCGTACCAGGTGCCGGCGCAGGCGTTGGTGGGTGGCGAGATCCACGTGATCGACACCCTGAACATCCCGCTGACCGCTGACGGGGAGATGTCCGCGACCACCCGGGAGCAGTCCCTGGTAGCGATCGAGGTGGAGTGATGCGCAGTTCGGATCTTGGACCGCTGCTCGCACCGCCAGCGGGCGCCGGCGGCGGGGTCGGGTTCAGGCAGGGCGTCATCGTCACCTGGGACCCGGTCACCGCCAACAACCAGGTGCTGGTCGGTAAAGAGCTGTTCGACAACCTGCCCATCCTCAACACCAGTGAGGCGGCGATCCTGGCCGAAGGTGACGTCGTCGGCATCCTCACCAGCGGACCGACCTGGGGCATCCTGGGTCGTTTCACCATCCCGGGCTCCGTGCAGGCGGTCAGCGCGCTGTCGTCGCTGCGCACTCAGTCCGCCGACGTCAGCGACGTGGAGTCCACCACCAGCGACACCTTCACCGACCTGTCCACGCCCGGCCCGACGGTGGACATCTCCGTCGGGGCGTCCGGTCGGCTCCTGATCATCCTCGGCGCTGACATGGAATTCGAGGTACCGAGCGGGAGCAGCATCAGCACCAGCGGCGGCTACATGGCGTTCCAGTTGTCCGGTGCGAACACCCTGGGGCCCAGCGACGGCAGCTCTGTCCACGGGAACGTGCGTTACAGCAGCGCGCAGGCTGGTGGGTTCGACACGTCGATCCTGTCCCGCCTCGGCGCGTCCCGGGTGGTGCTGCGGTCCGGCCTGGCGCCGGGGCTGACCACGGTCACCGCGAAGTACCGGCGCCGTACCAACGGGGCGGCGACGTTCTCCAACCGCAATCTGACCGCGATGGCGCTCTGAGAGGGGCACGACATGCCGGACACCACCACGCGCTACGGCCTGCCCTTCCAGGAGCCTGGTGACGCCCCGGATGGGCCGTTGCTGGGCGAGGACCTGGCGGACGCGGTCGAGGCCGCCATCGGCGGTGTCGACGACCGGCTGGAGGCCGCGGAGGATGCGGCGCTCACCGGCACCGCCTGGGCCAACGTGGCCGTGTTCGGCGGCAACTGGGGGAACTTCGGCGGCACGACGTGGCAGGTGGCCCGGTACCGCAAAACGGCGTACAACGTCGTCGAACTGGAGGGGATGCTGCTGACCAGCACCGCCGCGAACGGGAACACGATCTTCACGCTTCCGGTGGGGTTCCGGCCGGTGCGGTCACACCTACTGCAGGCCTCCTGGAATCCCAACGCCGGCGGCTGCCGGCTGATCCTGTCCCCGACCGGCACCCTGGCGATCTATGCGCTCGACGTCAGCGGGATCGGCGCCGGCCAGTGGGTCAACCTGGCCGGCATCACCTTCGTGGCGGAGCAGTGAAAGGCGTGATCATGCAGAAGCTCAGCATCGCGGCGGGTGTGCACGAGGCCGACCAGCCGGAGGGCACGATGGGCCGGTTCCCGGGCGCCGGATGGGGGCGGGAGTTCGTCGCGAAGAAGGGCGGCGGCGCTCTGCCGACGTCGACCACGACCGCGCAGCTGATCAGCATGGTGATGGCCAAGGTGCAGCCGTGGCTGCGCGCCGGCGGCGGATGCGTCGTCTCGCTGAAGCTGCACCCGACCCAGATGTCCAAGGGCGTCTGGGATGAGCGCCTGGTCGCGCTAGGCCGGGCTCTGGCCAGCCTGAACGTGATCGTGATCCTGTGGCATGAGCCGGAGGACGACTTCGCCGCCGCCCAGTTCGCACCCGGGTTCGCTGCCGGCCGCGCTGCCCTGCGGCAGGGCTGGTCCGGCCTGTGCGTTGCACTGTGTGCGATGGCGTACCAGTGGCGGCCGGGCGGCCGGGCCGCCAAGGAGGCCGCGGCGTGGGCTGCGATCGAGGCGGACCTGTACCTGGTCGACGTCTACTCGGGCAACAACTT
>WUUC01058440.1_pt1 | contig 17978 bp, 19 predicted proteins | sample 6278441 | NCBI WGS metagenome assembly WUUC01 (sample SAMN13675441, study PRJNA597444) | soil metagenome | isolation source: soil | place: USA: Washington | collected 2017-10 | reverse complement strand
GAGAAGAATGAAAAGTTCATATCAGAGGCTTATAGGAGTTGCACATAAAGTAGTGTCTCGGGCCACTACAATTTTTTGGATCATGTTTTATGAGCCAGATCTATAGGATACAGATAATACTTCAGTAATCATAGTAGCTACTACGGAGTACTATGACGGTATCTCTTCCTATTGTAGTTCTGGTTTTTCTGCACTTCAACAGAACAAGAAATAATTAGGAGGGCAGTACGAAACTGTATTAGTGTCCTACATTCCTAAAGAATACTGGCTTGAAAGAGGAAAAGTGTACAAACAAGAATTTCGATATAACAAGAAATTCATGCTTCAAGAACAGATATTGGTTGAGTATTTAAGAAAGAACATTTCATTTTCAACAGTACTTGAAGTGGGATGTGGATTTGGTCGGATTACAAAAATAATCCTTTCAAACTTTCCTGAGGTTACAGAATATGTTGCGGTGGACCTTTCACCGGACCAAATAGAGAATGCCAGGAACTATGTCATGGGATCAGACAAGAGAGGGGTTCTAAAATTCATAGTATCAGATATCCAGTCACTGGAAATGAATTTGAAGTATGACCTTGTAATTGCACCAGAAGTTCTTTTACATATTTTACCATCAGAAATCAAAGAAGTACTAGTAAAAATGGTAGGATGGTCTAGAAGGAACGTCGTGAACATTGATTGGTATGAGGACGTCACCACACGAAAGGCAGCTCCGCATAACTTTATCCATGAATACGAAAAAATTTACCATGATATTCCTGGTGTTGTAGAGGTCATAAGAACCCCCATTGTGAAAAAAGGATTACTATCCGGAATTGATACAAAGCAATCTATTTTCCATGTTGTCATAAAAAATGAATGATATCAATTAATTACCAACCAGTAATAAGAAGTATCCAGATGAGTTAGCAGGGTCCATTAGTTACCCCCCTTGAAATCTGCATATTAGATAAACAAATATGCAAGTAGATTCGTGGCAACTTTAATTAATTGATTAAGCCAGATATATCCCCTTGAGTGATTATTTCGCAATTCTCACATGCAGAAATTCACAAGGAAGTATACGTAGCGCTATTGTATCCATATTGAAACAGACTATTGTTCCAGAGTATATAATAGTTATAAATGATGGATCAACAGATAAAACTATAGATATACTTCAAGAGATACGATCTACACGACATTCTATCCATGTGATTGCCCATCCTGATTGGGGTTATGACATCAAAAGGGTAGTCTTGAATTGGAATGAAGCAATTAGATTTTCGAAAGAAAGAAATTTGAAAAGAACAAAATACCATCTTATAGCAACTGATGATACCGAATATAGTCCCGATTATGTTGAAACCCTAGTACATTCGATGGACTCTGATGAAAAAATAGCTATAGCGTCAGGGACCTATTCCGAACACATTCCAGTTATGCCTCATGGAGCTGGACGACTAGTGAGAAATTCATTCCTAGAAGACTCCATGTGGAGAGGGTTTTACCCCGAAAAAATGGGATATGAATCAGCGGTTCTATATGAGGCAGATCGGTGTGGTTATAACCATAAGGTCCTTTCTAATGCTAGGTTCAAACACAGAAGGCCATTGGGACAAAGCCATAAATTTTATGAATTTGGAGCCAGTATGCAAACTCTAGGATATCATCCTTTGTTTGCTCTCAGCAGAATTCTAAAATACTTCGTCACGGGAGAAGTGACGGGCAGGATTGGTGCATTATACATGCTATATTACTATCTCTCATATCAGCCTAAATTTGAAGGATATGACAGTTTGTACGATGAAAGAATTCGGAATTACATAAGAACTTATCAGCTAAAAAGACTAAGAAATATAATAGCAAATTCTGGCAAAGAAAATGCCTGAATATCCTCGTCAAAAAAATAACATAAGACAAACTAATGACTTAGTCGCTCAAGTAATTTGTTTTAGAAAGCTATAGCGCCCTTATAAGTCTGGTCATTTTGTCAAAACTTATTTCGAAACCAAAACGTTTTTCTTCTCTTTTCATATTTGTATACATAGTCATTAGCAATCTGAAGTGTTTTAATGTGTTCAAGCTACCACTCATTTTAAGCCTAATTATTCGATAAACATCACGATAATATCGAAATTTATTTAGAACCTTTTTGGTATACCTATCATAGTCAAATTTATCGCTATTATCTAAGACTTCAAGGAATAGATCTGAGCAAATTAATGAAGGAATTATTCCTTCGCCTAACATTGGGAATACACAGCCAATCGATTCGCCTACGCCTATTATGTTTTTAAGGAAGAATGGTTTCATAAGCGATGGGGGAGATAGCCTGATGGGCCTACCTATTTTCTTAATAACCCTGGCGGATCGGTTCTTCTGAAAGAATTCTTCGATACCTACATATTTTCTGTCTATATCTCCAGCACCTACATAACCACGTCCACCCCCCAATGGGAAGTACCAAAAGTACCCTCTTGCACCTTTGTATCCTATTACGTAAAACTCGTTTACCTCATTCACATTTTCTACAAGATATTCATATGCCGGGATGATGAAGTCATGGATTGACTTAGGGAGGAGTGAGCGATGATATCCAGTACAGTCCAAAACATAATCAAAGTCTGAAGTTGGAAAACTTTCATGTGTGAACCTTGTCCCGTAGCCAACTTCGACTCCCTTTAGCAGGTCATGTTCCCATCTTTTCTTGTCATAAGTTACAAGCCCCTTTAGATCCAAATATTCAATATTATTCTCAGGTAAATACATCTTCAGTATTTTGCCGCTATGAAGGATATAATCATCAAAATTAAGGCCAGCCTTTTCTGAAAATGTCTCAAGCATATTCTTAGATGCCCCCCAAGCACAAACTGGCCAATGACTGTTTATTCCGGAAGATTCGAACACCTTAACCTTATGTCCTCGATCCTCGAGCATTCTACTGAGATAACTGCCTGCAACTCCAGCACCTACCACCCCAATTTTCATCAGAAAAAATTATGATGAAGTATGCTTATAACCTTTGGTAATAGTATTAACCGATAGATATTGGACTACGATTTGGGTCTCGCTATACTAGTGTTGTTATGCTATTAGATGCATAGGAATCTTGTCTGGACTATTGAATGAATTAAACTAATGAAGGTTCTCAGTTATGACTTGCAATTCCGAGGATAGTCTAACATGATGCCACGTATTTATACTTGTCAATGAATTCAAAATGAAGAACTTTAAATGAGCCTACCAAAATGTAGACGGTCATTCAGAGTCTATTCTGTTGTGATAGAATGAATGAATGATGCTGGATATGACATTTTAACAATAGTCACTAAAAAAACCACTAGAAGAACTATATCTTTTACTAAGAATAAGTTCCAACTAATATCCTAAATGAATACTTATGTTGAATATGCACGAATTTCGAATTTAGTACAAATAAGAGTTTCATATATATAGTTAATCTACTAGCATCATTCTGAATGAAAAGAACTTTAATGACTTACATGGTAGCGGCAATAGTGTCATTAGCGGCAATTGGTGCACAAGTCGTGGCTCCAATGAACGCAGTGGCACAGGAAGAACAACCTCCACAGGGAACCGTAGCATGTGGACAAGTTGTGCAAGGGAATGTCACATTGACAGCAAATCTCAATTGCACTGGGGACGGATTGATTGTAGGAGATGACGCAACAACAATCAATTTGAACGGCTTCGGTATATACGGTCCAGGAGCAGACAGCTCGAAAGTCGGAATCGGTGTCTCTGAAGACAGCGTAAACATCAACGGACCAGGCATTATAAGCGGATTCCAAGCGGGTGTATTAGCAACGGGAGCCAAAGAGCTTGTTCTAACCTCCTTGATTATGCAAAACAACCAAATCGCTGCATTTTTCACAGGAGCAGACATGGCATCGGTCCATGAAAACATAATCAAGAACAATAACATAGGAGTAGCTTCTCATTCTGCAAGTGGTCTCAACATCGAAAACGACCTTATGGATGGGAACGCATTAGCTGGAGTCACATTCGTTAATACCGACGAATCTGCAATGAGTAGCAACAACATTCAAGGAAGCCAGAACGCAATTTTCTTGGATGCACAAAGCACCGAAAACACAGTTCAACTGAACAATGCACATGACAATGTTGTCGACATAAACAATGCTAACGGACTAGCTCCAAACGTAAATCAAAACACTTACTCTGACAACAACTGCCAAGTATCAAATCCAAGCGGGCTCTGTATCGGAAGATAGAACTGTTCTGAATAGATAAGGGATTATTGCCCCCAAAACTCTCTTTTTTAATGCGTATGTAACACTGGTTTTATAATATGGTGTAGGTATTGCAAAGTTACATACCGCTTTGCAGAAGGAATAGGCAAATTGTGGTATCCTGTATCCTGAACCATTGTATTACTCATCCTTACCACATCATGAAAGCAGACTGATGAACCTCATAACCATTTCTTACTCCAGATGATATAGTCTCAATATCCTCAAAACCAGGACTCCTAAATAAGATATAAAGTAGGAAGCAATAAATTCGGGGGCTTTTATTGTGTGGGTAATGAATACTAGAGGGAAAGTGTCACTGTTTATGCATAGCCTGGCTATTTCGGCCCTTACGATAGCCCTTCTTGCTTCTGGACATTCGATATTAGGCATTGCGGCTCAAACCAGCAATATGACTGAAGGGTCGCAGCCCCCCACAAATCAGAGCTCTGTTGGCCAAATCCCTGAAGTTGCGCTGGAGTCAGTCCTAGAGCAGACAGAAGGCGCAAACGCGACAAGCTTCGCAATTGGTAATATCATTAACCAAACTGGACTTAGCAATGCTACCCAACAAGGATCAAGTAACACAACATTGAACTCGGTTATAGAAGAGGCAAGAAATACAAACGCCACAAGTTTTGCTGCGGGTAATATAATTAACCAAACACAGTCCGGAAGTAATATTACTGCAAATTAGTCCTGAGGTTCAGCCCGCGGCCTTAGATAATAATTTTGAATAGTGTGAAGAACGCGAAACATATTAGAAGTCACAAGAAAAAGATAGTTTGACTCCCTTCCTAGTGTAAAACTTTGGATAAAACCAATGTAATAATAGCTAATGTAATCTGATTTTCATCATTATTGAGAGTAACAATAATAACAAGATAGGATATAATAATATATTCTGTGAAACATCGGAAAGCTGTTTCAGTTTCGGCTACGAGCTTTCAACTAGCTGGAAGGAAAATACTCTTAATAGCATACATGACTGGGATATTGTGGCTGCGTCGTAATCCTATTTCTCTACTCTTCTCGGCTATCAGTCCATTTTCAATATTATTTGTATTATTTGTTGTTAGCAATGGTCAGTACCTCCAGTTCGCCGTTTCTGGAAGTCTAGTTATGGCCTTGGTAGGTTATGGTCTTGCTCTGGGTCAGGACATATCCTTTTACAAGACTGAATACAAGATCCAAGACGTTTTTGTCGCGTCGCCTGTGTCTTCGCTAACCTATATGACAGGTTTAGCACTGTCACAAATTCTCTTCGGCCTTCCAGCTCTCTTGGTATTGACATTTCTCACCGCCTATCTGGGGGTATCGATCACTTTTGTTCCCCTTCTTATCCTCACGATATTCCTTATTTGGGGAGCAATGTCGGCTATGGGTTTCTTCTTGTCTTCTCACATGCTTCACATGAGAAACGCTACCCAAATAATCTCATTTGTAAATGTAATTTTGGCTGTGTTGCCCCCTGTTTATTATTCGATAGAACGTCTGCCATTTGAACTGCAATATATTGCCTACGTAGTACCTACCACTCATGCTTCTCTGATACTCCAATATATAATGGGTATACCCACGCCAGAAGAATGGAGCATAGGACTTGGCTTATCAATTCAAGTAATGTATCTAGTGGGCTTTGTACTTCTAGCCAAGACCAAGGCTGTGTGGAGGGACCTATAGATAACAATCTTAATCAACATTTGGATTCCTGGCCGCTTCTGTATCTGTCTTCTAATCTGTAGCGAGCGTACCTGTCGTCTGGAGAATACTTTGGCGGATGAGGATCTATTGTACGAACATTACAAGAATTACAATCCTGTTTCAGCGTATAGGCACCACATTTCGGACATTTTCGGATAAGATGCTTCATTATTAAATCTGGATCGATTCAATGACTCTTTCTAGAACTTTCTCGGCTAAAGCTAAAGATGCCTTGATGTTTTTCTATGGAAGCTTTAGCCTTCTCCATAATATTGTTCATCGTCTTTTCCGCCATTTTGAAGTTATCTGCCTGAACGGTCACGCGGTATTTTGGAGCCCCAATATAGTTTATTTTTACTTGTACATTGCTCTTTGTGGTTTCGAGCGGCGATAGCGTATTCTTTATTACCTCAATTCCATTTGGGCCTTTAGAAGAAATTTCCAGTATATCTCTGATTTCTACATGAGGTACTTGAATTTTATGGCTTTCGTCTTCAATCGCTCTAGTTACATCAGCGGAGAATTCTAGGTTGCGGACAGAATCAGTACCTTTCTTGGCAACAATTTCAAAAAGGTCATAAACACTATCATGTTTTTGTAAAATTTTGTCTTCAATTTCGTCAATTTGTTCATCTGACAGATTTGCCTTGACTTTGACCATTTCCATAAAAGCTGTTGCTTTTTCATTTTTTTTCACTTCTATTAATTTCGATTTTCTTTCCTCTCCTGACACCTGTTTGAGTGAAAGATCTACTTCTGCCCTCGTTTTGTCAACCCTGATAACCTTAAGAACTGCCTTTTGCTTGGGCTTGACATATCTTTCGATATTTCTTATCCACCCGGTTGCAATCTCAGAAATATGTAGAAAACCAGTCATATTGCTATATTCGTCTAGGCTGACATAAGCTCCATGCCCTGTAATTTCCTCAACGGTAACTAAAACTATGTCACCAGCCTCTGGAATCTTCTTTAATTCAGCCGTAACCATGGGTAAGATTGAACCGCACAAGGCTGATACTTTAAGCTTACTCTGGGAAGTAAATCTCTCAAATGATGACTTTAGCTAATGCTAGATTCCTGTTTCAATAATCAACTCCCTTTTTTGCCTTAATACCGCGATGATATGGATGCTTAATTTCTTTCATTTCTGTAACCAAGTCAGCGATCTCCAAAACCTCTTTAGGAGCATAGTTTCCTGTCATGACAAGAGTTGTTTTTGTCGGCCTGGATCTCATGATGTCTAAGATATCTGCCAATGTTATCAGCTTCAAATTCAATGCATAATGGATTTCATCTAAGATCACAATATCATAATTTCCTGATGTTAGTTTCTCCTTAGCAATAGAAACCGCCTTTTGAGCGGCTGATCGGTGATCCTCGATAGAATGATCATCATCGAGTATACCCACAAATCCTTTGCCAGCAGCGATCATTTCAAATTCAGGTTCGAGCCTTTTAGAACTTGTAAGCTCCCCGTAATACCACTCTCCTTTAATGAACTGGATCATGCCTACTTTATGTCCATGACCCACTGCTCGCAACACGATTCCCAAAGCAGCTGTTGTTTTGCCCTTACCCTTTCCAGTGTACACAACAACAATCCCTTCCTCAGAGGGGGCAGTCTCCAATCTAACTATCTCTTTTCTAATAGCTATAAAAGTGCTGCCAGCAGTCCAATACAAAATCTGCTACAGAATAAAGAAAGAAGAATAAATGCATAGGGTTAGTCAGCGGACAGGAGAATAATGTTTTATATTGTCAAGAATAGGTAGCATTGAAAATTTTGCCTACCAAATTGGATTCCTTACACGTCATGAGTCTTGATTTGTCAGACATAAAAACCACTACTCAGGCATTAGGTTGAAATCGAGTGAAAATCCTCGATGGAATAGAAAAAATTTAAAAAGCCTTGTCTTTCATTACTTTACGTATGACTTTACCAAAAGGATTCAATGCGAAAACTGGTGACGGCGGGAAGAGAAGTTTTAATGACTGGTGGAATACTGTTCCGAGTGACTTGAAGGACAAGGCCCGTAAAGGTGATGAATCAAACAAACCGTTGCTAAATCAAGTTAACTATGTTCTTCTGCACCTCCATTTAGCCGGTAAGCATGATGTTAAACCAAGTCACGAGGAGCTTAAAGACTGGCTGCATAGTGGTCAAGTAGATGTTCTCAGAATGAATAAGTAGCCAACCGAGCTACTAATACTGTTTCTATTTTTAATTTTTGGACTTGTTATTATTATTCGTCACTCATTTATATCATCCTGCAAGATAACTTCCTTCTCTTCTTGCGGTTCTTCTAACTATTGATCTTAGTGTAACTATTTTGTTAAATAAATAATACAAATCTACACTAATGCGACTTCTCTAACCTCCCGTCAAGTAATTCCATAGTATCTTTGGCAATATCCATGACGGTGTGGGTATCCACATTGGGTTCTATAGAAAGCACAAGAATATTCTTATCCATATAGATTGTTAGCATGGAAATCTTTTCCCGCTCTATGTATGCAAACCTCGCTCTCCCCATTGTGTCGTCAAATCTTTGTCTCATGGATTTTCTAAGAGCGGTTTGAGCGAGATATAATTCATCACTCTGTTCTTCCGTGATAGAGTCGAGCCCTTTACGCATTCCTCCTGCAAGTAGCGTTCCAGCATCATTTATTATTCCCGCGTATCGAATGTCGTCATGAAGTCGGAAGACATTCTCACACAACTTTTCGAATTCCATAACTAAGAAGAATAACAACTAGGTATAAATGGTATGTGTTTTTAGGTCGTATCCTTGCGTCATACCACGAGGAAAAATAAATCGAACTAAGAATAATCTGGGCCTCCGGACCGTGGCCTGCTCGCACCAATCGATAGGGTAGTATCTGCAACGCAGAGTACAATAATGCTATAATATTTCATCGATTGTTATAGTTCTCGCACAATACTTACATCTTAGCAAAATTTTCTCCTTGTCTATGATATCTATGGTTGACCTGATGTCTTCTTCGCTGTTAGTTACACAGTTTAAGTTAGGACAATTAAAAATTCCGATAATCGAATCTGGTAGATTTATCTTACGTTTTTCAACCAGCTTATAGTCTCTAATAATATTGATTGTCGCGTGTGGAGCTATTAGGGCTAGCTTATCAGTTTCAACCTTCTCCAAGAACTTGTTTTCTACTTTAATGATGTCCTTCTTCATGTGTTTACTACTTGGGACATTCAACGCAACAGTCACTACGTTTCCTTCCCTCCCTGTGATATCTAGAACTCGAAGTACAATCAGTGCCTTGCCATTTTCTATATGATCCACCACCGTCCCATCTTTAATTCTACGAACAAGAAGCTGGCTTGTGTCTGACATACTATGTCTAATTGAGTTGTAACGAATAACTTTTAATTATGTCTTGCTCGAGAGGCATTAAGGTTATTACGGGACCAGATCGGTGCCCAGACCCATTCCGCTGTCAGAATTAGCCTATTCTTCTAAAATGTAATCCATAAGGGTAGAATATTACTGTGGGCCAGCTAACATCAATGATAAACTCCTACCATTTTCATCCTATTTCTTTGATGCATTAATTTTCTTAAGGTACAACTCCCTCATTTCATTCATCCATTTCTTCTTCTTTTTGAATATTTCCTTCTTCTTCCGTGGTCTGCAGTTTGATAAAACATATGCGCAAAGGATGGGGAAATAAATTGAACTATCCCCATATACTATTACATTCCCTGCATGAGCCGTTCTTATTTTTCCCCAACTTTTTCCCTCTTGTAATGTGGCACCAGATAGTCCGCCCGTATCGGGTCTTGCATCAGTGAACTGAACCAAATAGTCATGTCCTCCTTCTTTTATCTTCAGGATTTGGTAGAGGGTAGGGCCTGTTTGCTGGAAGAAATTTTTGGGGACTCCTCCTCCAAGTTCTAAACCTCCGGACACTTTACTCTTCCAGAGAATTGCTGCTGACTCCGCAACGTCCAAGATAACGTTTGGCACGGTTATTCTATTTTCAAATAATAATGGAACCATGTTCAGTCCTATTGAAGAGTCACTGATTGCAGGAAGGTAAATAGGGACATTTTGTTCGTAGGCGGCGACAACAAAGGATTTTTCAGGGTACTTGGCTTTCTTTTTTACCGTCTTACCTAACTCGAAAGTAAAGTCTGCCGTCGAGAATTGAAACATGTCCCCGTCGGTTGGACTTTTCATAGTCGTCATGTTCCTTTGAATTATACGGTCTTGCGCTTGCAATGTTCCGACCTCTTTTATATACGTATCATATATCCTCACTATCTGATTTTCGTATAACAAGTCGTCGTCAACGTCATAATGGCCTTGGCGGACCGGTAAATCGTAAGCAAAATGAAGGTCATGATAAACATTTGCTCCTGTCGAAACAATCCAATCTATAAATCCATTTTCGATCATTGTTGCAATGGTTTTTCCAAGTCCTATGGGTGTCATTGCGCCAGCTAGAGTAAGACAGATGGTAGAATCTGAATCAATCATCTCCCTTACTGTGGCCACTGCTTCGGCGAGGCGCCTAGCATTGTAACCAGTTCGACCAAAAAAATCTATGAGTTCAGAACAATCCATATTCGGAAAAATGGTGGGAGGGTTGATCTTCTCTCCACTAAATGTATGTCGATTATTCACAAAAATACTATGAATATCATGCCTTTAAAAAATTGCTTTAGAAGATACAGGTTTCCGGCGACCGTTCACTTTAGGAACATTAAATTCTACAATACCAAATAGAAGCCATTATTACTATTGATTGAATAGTTGTAAAGCCGAGGATGAGAATTAGCGAGTCCCAAATACAATTAAGGCTCTTTCATCCAAACATCAATTTCATACATGAATAAGAAAAAATCTAGGAAATCGCCACGAGTCCGTTACTAATTTCAGCGTAGTCTATACTACAGACACAAAGTTGACCCTTAGACTTTTAATACCTCGATTCTCCGAAAGATGCTTCGCAAGGTCTCTTATTTTCCGTATGTCTCCTTTTACTAAGATAGTCTCGAGACAGTTATCATCTTTAAGATGCACATGAGTAGATGCGCTAATGACATCAGCGTACTTGTGTTGGATTCGGGTTGATTTTTTATCTTGATTATAGACATGGTTGTTATACATCATTATCAGTGCTCCTGCTCCCTCGGTGTTGTCGCCAGATTTCCAAGAGTAGTCATCAATTAAGGAATGGATTGCAGTTTGCAATGCCTTAGATCTGTCCGCGTATCCAGCTCTGACCATACTGTCATCGAACTTTGTTAGTAAGTCTGACGGTAAAGATATGCTAATTCGTGTGAGAGACGTCTTCTTCTTGAAGTACGGGTTAGAGTGTTTAGGCAATTATGGTTGGTTAAGTGCTCTCATTTATAATAATTTCTTGGTTATATTCCAGATTTTATTAAACAGAGCCCACATTATCATGGAGGTACAACGACACATCATGTTACGGGTTCTTCAGATGTTCGTGTTTATGTTCATTTTCATGAGTGTGTGGATGTGAGTGTACCAATTTTCCATGTGAATGTGTTTGATAGATTTTTCGGAGAATTGCAAATAGACAACTAAATCCAAATGCCGATGCTCCATACAGAACTATAGTGGCACCTGAGGCGGAATCAAAAAAGTAACTTGAATACATTCCCAGAAATGCAATAATAACACCCAGTATGGTAGAGAGTACGACCATTTTGTTAAAACTATTTGTAATTAGCCTAGCAGAAATCGCAGGGGCAACGATCGCGGCAGCGAGTAAGGTAACACCTATGCTGTTCATCGATGCTATGACAACTGTCGTGAGAATTAAAGAGAATGTAAGTTCCACCATGTTTGTTTTTACGCCATAGACCTTCGCTGCCTCCCTATCAAAGAGTGTAAATAGCAGTCTCTTTTGAAAAAAGAAAATGAAGGCTGCAGTTATTATAGTTACAAATACAATAATCCAGAGATCCTGATCGGTTATGCCCAAGATGTTCCCAAACAAGAGTGCTTCAAAGTTTCTAGTATAACTTCTAGTAGTACTAATCAAAAATACACCTATTGCAAATCCAGCGGTTGTTACTACTCCTATCGCAGCATCTGCTTTAATCTTGTTACTCCGTGTGATTTCATTAATAAGAACTGCTGAGGCAAGGCCCCATAGCGCAGCTCCAACGTAAAAGCTAAGACCAGCGATATAGCTAACTACTGCACCCCCAAATACGGCATGAGACATCCCATGACCAATATAGCTCATCCCACGAAGGACAATATACACTCCTATCAATCCGCAGACTCCGCCAACCAGGACCGATACTACTATCGCACGAGTAAAGAATTCATATTGAAAGGGTTGAATAAAAAGAGATGGATCTAAAGCCACCCTATCGTGGTCCCCCCTTGGATGTCATTTATAAAAAAATTTCTATTTGGCAATTTCGCCGCCTATACCATTGCTATTGTCATCTTCTTTATTCTCCATTAGACCATATGTCTTCAGTAGATTTGCATTTGTCAGAACTTCCGAAGGAGGTCCTTCAGCAATTATGGTTTTATTCATACAAACAACCCAGGGAAGCCTTCTTGCAATCCCAGGTAGATCGTGTGTTGTCATGACTATGGTCAGGCCACCTTCGCTCAACGATGTCAACATCTTCAAAATTTTTTCTCGTGTATTATGATCTACTCCGGATGTGGGTTCGTCAAGAATTAGAAAGCTAGGTTTTCTAACCAATGCTCTGGCCAAAAATACTCTCTGCTGCTCTCCTCCAGAAAGCTCACGTATCTGCCTTTTCCCAAAATCTTGACTAAGAATTCCAAGATCGTCTAGCACTTTATCGATTTCTATAGCAGCATTTCCTGATACAAACGGAGAAATTCCTGACCTATCCCAGATTCCCATACCAACCACTTCTTTAACTGTAACAGGAAAACTCCAGTCAACCGTTTCTATTTGTGGAACATATCCCATTACAATTTGATTGGTCTTGTTTCCTCGTAGTGAAGGATAGGAATAGGGATGTACTACTTGGCTAGATTCATTGTTATCCTCTATGCTGTTTTGATTAGCAAATTTCTTCCTTTCATTTCTTACGTCTATTTCCCCACAGGCATAAGCCAATTTGGGAATATTATACCTCACTGATCCAACCCACGGTTTATAGAGACCTGCAATTATCTTGATGAGAGTTGATTTTCCGGATCCGCTGGGACCCAGAAGTCCAACGAATCTTCCTCTAGGAATTTGCAAGTTCACATTTTCAATAATAGTTTTGTGAGATGTATATCCATAGGTAATATTTTCTAAATGGAGAAACGGAGTCGTATCGGGGTTAATGCCTTCATCGTTATGGTCGCCATTATTACACCTACGGTAGTTGATATTTCTTCTTGTGGGCGCATTTCCTTTTTTTCTCAATAACCATGATGGCCTAAAGAGTTGCATAAAGATCAACTAAGAATTCTTTACGTTTTCGTGTTCCCAGACATACTTCTTTGTCTTCCATATGATCACATGAAGTAAATAGATAGAGTATATCCTAATCATTAGGAGATCAGGTAGGTGTCTCTTGGATGGACGCCGTTTAGAGCTGTTATGTTCCCGCCTAACGGAACTAGCATATTTTCCATATTAACTAGCATCATCCCTACGTAGGAATGTTCAGAATTTCCAGGGTTGCCTGGTAAATCATCATCGCTAAGCGTTCCAACTATCGTAACATTGCCTTCTTTAGCTATCTGATCAACAATTCCTGTTGGAAATACTTCGGATGCAAATATTGCGGGAACCCTCTCAGATCTTATTTGATCTATTATTCTTGCCACTTCTTGCGTGGTAGGCTCACCAAAGTCTGAAGGCTGAACGGCACCTATGACCGTCATATTATATCGAAGTGCAAAATATGCCCATGAATCATGATATGTGAGAAGTTTCCGATTTTCTGGTGGGACTGTATGGGCTGCTTGCATTATTCCTTTATCTAAATTCTTCAATAATGAAATGTAGCGATCTGTATTTGTAGAAAAGTACTGAGCATTTTGTGGGTCCATCTCTATTAACTTGTCTCTTGTAAGGTTGGCAAAATTCATTGCATATGCAACATTCAACCACAAGTGTGGATTTGGGTCACCTTTTTTTTCTGGAAAACTAAAATCAAATACCCATTGATCCGATGTTATTGTATTATCTCCTAACTTCAATACCTGCAATTGTGGATTTTTATTATGAGCTTCTTCAGCGATATCTTCCACGTTCGTTTCAAGACCAAGTCCGTCTATAATAACTAGCTCCGCATTATTCACTTTGACGACATCTGAAGGCATGAGCTCAAATGTATGCGAGTTAACCCCTTCAGGAACCAGTCCGACCAAATCTATTTTATCCCCCCCAACATTTCTAATTATATTTGTTATGGGTGAAACAGATGTCACGACATTAAGGTTTTGAATGGCAGAATTATTAGTCGCATCAGCTATCGTAGAATTATTTTGCCTGGAAGAAGAAGCCGAGGAATTTATGCTCGATGGGGTTATCATTATGCTGTCAGGAGTAGAATTGGAAACAGGCGAAGCAAATACGGAATTAGGTGGGCCCGCGGCATATGTAATTGCAAAATTCAATTGTGATGCTTTAATCGAACTAGCTAGGATGAAGGTCAATAGTAAAAGGACGCTATGATGAATCATAAAACGAGATAACGTTGGCAGTATTAAAGGTTTTATACCTTATCCTATGGGGTATTACACTTTTTATATTTCTTAATATTGTTTGCCGACATCGGCCGGTTATGTAAAGACGTAGGTCATAATGATTAAGATGGTGGATAGGAGATTGTGTTGATATTATTTAGATTAGAAAATAAGGAATACATAAAGATAATCAGTTTAGGCGACGCTGTTGACATAGCCTTGATCCATTAACGGTTGTATCATTACCAACACGACAGGAACTTGCAGGTTTGATAGCTTTCTTTTGGTCGACTAGCTAAATATCATTTCAGCATATTATCATTTCAGCATATTTAACCCAACACCATGTACATGGATTAAGTGTCACCCCAATAGTTTGGGTCATTGCAATTATCCTAAAGGAATAGTATTAGCGGAACAGATGTGAGCCCTGAGCAGTAGTAATTTCTTTAGCGAATTGTCGTGGTGGTTATCAATTCTGCTTTCGAATGGCTGCAGTACTGCTGATGGCAAGAAGGGTTACTCAAAGACATGCCTAGGCTATTTTAGTCTCGAGTGGATTAACGAACTGATATTTGGGCAAATACGTTTGTCCATGATATCTTCTACCAGAGTTTTTTCACCCTGCTAGTCTTTATAAAAAATTTTGCAGTTGCCGACATTTTATAGAGGCTAATACTATATTGCTATGTTAATGAGAGCAGGAATATTGATAACCCTGTCAGCAATTGCGATTGGTTTGGTACCAATCTTCGGGGAATCTGGATTTTCTCAGGGAAATGGGAACATAACTGCACCGGTTGTACCGCAGGGAACTTCCATAGGAGAAGCGAGTGACAATTCAACTGAAAATTAGACAGAGGCTAGAGCCAGGAACATTACTGAACTAGGTCCCGGAAAAAAAACCTTCGAATTCAGTTCAATCCACGAGAAATTATCTCCTTCATAACAGCATGTATCCAAAGAAATTCAGACTTCCATTAACGCCGCCGATCCCACCTAATCTGATCTAGTAAATCGACTTCAGAGACGTCGGAATACTGTCAACTGAACTCGGCTATATGGAATAGCATTTACGGCTTATCATTCAACGGGTTGCTCTTCTTTTTCATAAATATATCGCTTAATTTAAAAGGGCACCCCATAGAGATTAAATCGAGAAGATGATAAATCATTCTTATGAAAAGAAAATCCTGTCCATTCAGAATATTGCCTGTGAAACATTAGGTACGCTCGAAGGCATCCTGCTATCCGAAGGGTATTGTCTTTCCAAAATTCAAGCCAGCAAAGATCCTATTCCTGAGTCGGCAAATGGATTTTCCGCTATCATTATTTTAGGAGGACCAATGTCCGTATATGAAGGAATAAAATATCTTGATGAGGAACAGGCCATAATACGGGATGCAGTTCAAAACAAAATTCCTACACTGGGCATCTGCCTTGGGTCTCAGCTGATCGCTGGAGCTATCGGAGGAACAGTTTATAAGGGAACAAGAAAAGAGATAGGCTGGTACAGCGTTAGTCCCACCAGAGAAGGCTCTAACAGTCTATTCAAAGGATTGGACGAGGCACAGTTTAAAGTTTTTCAATGGCATGGTGATACCTATACACTCCCTCCGAAAACAGAGATCCTAGCTTACTCGGATCTTTATCCTCAAGCCTTTAGGTTCGGAACTGCATATGGTCTACAGTTCCATCTGGAAGTAACAGCAGAAATGATTAGTTCATGGATAGAAGAGTACAAGAAAGAAATTAGCGACGAGAGGTTGAGTATAGAAAAAATCGTACCTAGAAATGATGATGAATTACAAGATCTAGAAAGGAAATGCGAACTAGTCTGGGCTAATTTTTCAAGAATTATTTCCAGATCAAATGAGATTAGGGACGAGTTATCTGGATCCTTCCGGTCCTAAGCAATTGACAGGATTGGCATGAATCCCGATACATTGCCTTCGGATGACTGATAGAGAGAATTCGTATTACTGCAAGGAGGAAAACCTGCGAGTAACATCAGTGCAATAGAGGTAAGTAATCTTGATTTGGTTCAACTTATTCGGGACGGCTGGTCGCACATCCACCTAGAAACGATACTGAACTGAATAACTCAGGTCGCCGGCACCAGGGAACCTTATGATCAACTAAGAGGATGAGCAGTATTAGAATTTTTTCATATTTTGGCCAAATTAATGTACAAATTTAATTTCACAGATCGCCATGGAGTTACCCGTAGAGAATGCATAAGTATGTCGGGTAGATATTATGATGCCGTGGAGTTTATCGATACTAGTATTGTTGAGCAAATCGAAATGAAGATGATTAGGCCATCAGAATTTGCAGTAAGAGATCAATTTTTGAAGGACGGTTCTCAAGATGAAACTCTAATGAACAGCATCAAGGAGCATGGCCTGCTGCAACCCATTCTAGTACGTCCTTTGAGCCACGGCTTCGAAATTGTAGCAGGACACAGGAGATTCCAAACATGCCGGTCTCTTAGGTGGAGATTTGTTCCATGTAAGATTCGTGAAATGACCGATAAACAAGCCTTTGAAATTCAGTTGACAGAAAACATACAACGCAAATCCATGGACCCTGTCGAAGAAGCTGAAGCATTCCGCCGATATGTTGTAGATTTTGGATGGGGTGGCATGTCTGAGCTGGCCAAAAAAATAGGTAAAAGTGAGGAATATGTATCTCACAGAATACAACTTCTAAAACTTTCACCAGAAATAAAGGAACAAATTATCAGAACCAAGCTTAATGTAAGTCAAGCTCTAGAACTCACTACTATCCCTTCTGACAGGCAGGCCGAGATAGAGAGCTATGTTATGAACAATAATCCAACTGTCAAACAAATAAGGGAGGTCAAATCTCTCGCTAAAGATGACATTTCAAACCAGTTACCCTACCGTGGGAATTTATCCAAACAAGTGAGTATTCTCCGTACGACAAAGAAAACGTCTCTTACATTGAAACTCACACTAGCCAGAATAGACAATCTAATAGATGAGGTTCATAAAACGATCGAGGCTGAGCAGAGAGCCGAAATTATCAACTTTTTAATGGGACTTAGGTTGCGTGTTCACGGTATGATAGACGACTGCATCAGATTTAAAAACACTACCCTAAAATCTAAAGTTGAATAATAAGATCACGAGCTACTGAATTGTCTTATCTTCTTCCTAAAAATGGTGGAATCCACCCATCCAAAACCAAAAACTTTCTGTACTCTTTATTTGTATGTGTAAGGGCGTAAAAAGATGCTTCACTGGCAGGGATAAAATCATAGACCACGTAGGTTTGAATAATATCGCCGAACAAATTTCTGAAA
>WUUC01193227.1_pt1 | contig 17980 bp, 14 predicted proteins | sample 6278441 | NCBI WGS metagenome assembly WUUC01 (sample SAMN13675441, study PRJNA597444) | soil metagenome | isolation source: soil | place: USA: Washington | collected 2017-10 | reverse complement strand
TTCGTTCTGCGCCTAGTGTGTTCGTCACCCACTGAGGGAACTTGGCATTTTATTCAGGATAGTGTCCAATATCTCCATTGAGCGGCTCCAGGTATGAACTTGTTCGATTTGGAGGCGGGCGGCCTCCGACAGACTTTTTTGTAGAGTTGCATTTTCGATCACTTTGATTATCTGGTCCGCAAAATCCTTTGGATGATCTGCAACCAGCAAGTGTTTGCCGGCGACAACCTGTGCTCCTTTTGCTGCTTGAGAGGTCGCGACAATCGGAATACCCATTGCCATCGCCTCTAGAATTTTATTCTGCGTTCCCCGGGCAATCCGTAAGGGAGCGATCGAAACAACCGCATTTTTTAAGTAAGAGCGAACATCCGGTACGTACCCTGTAACCGATACATTAGGAATTCTAACCAACTCCCGGACGGACCTTCCCGGGTTTGAACCTACGATTCGGAGTTGCACCTTTGGCAACTTTTGCCGAACGAGAGGAAACACATCTCTGACAAAATATTTAATACCATCGATATTAGGAAAGTAGCCCATCCGACCCAGAAAAACGATATCGGCCGCCCCAATCCGATCTTGACTGTCGTAAGAAAAATAATCCGTGTCCACTCCATTTGGAACAATGGTACAAGGGACACTGACCCCGAACCGCTGGAATTCTTCAAGCTCTCCCTGAGCGATAACCGTGCAGTGGTGAAAATGCACCGCGATCCTGCGCTCGTATCGTCTAAGCTTTGCAGCCTCCAAAGCATAACCCCACGAAAGTGGAATAGCTGTATACCGCGAATAATCTGCCCATTTCGCCGAGTCAATATCGCAATAATCCAAGATTCGATATCCATTTTGCCATTTAAGAACATACTGCGCCATGAATGCGCAGCACACGATAATAACATCAAAGTGCCCGTGTTTCAGCAGTTCATCGACCCGCCTTTGCAGTGAAAAAGAGCGAAAATACGCCACGGAAGACGGTAATGACGAGCAGACTTCCGCCAATACCTGGCGCCACCGCACAGGAGCTGGAAGAACCTCAGCAATTACGTTAAAACAATATTCCTTCAGACCCTGCCCTTGATTTAACTCTTCTTCTGTGTGAACGAGAGTCGCTACAGTAACAGAATTCCTCTGACTAAGATGACGAATGAAATAAAAAGCGCGAATCCTGGCGCCGTGATCCGGAGGATATGGGAACCGATGGCAAAGAAAAAGAATTTTCATTCTAAGCTGCCCGACCGTGAACAGTTAGCTAATTAACTCTATCGAAGATATATGCGTCTTCGATACCGTAATCACAGCTAATAGCGCCCATCAGAATTGTATTTGCGGACTAACAGGTAGACTAACCCCCGCAGGTGCAAGGGAAGGAACTGCTGCCTCTCTTCTCTCCTTCAGCATCATCCCCTTTTGAATTATAGTGAACGCGATGAAATAGTAAAATATGTCAAAATACGCCGCGTCGATAAATGTCCCAACAACGAAATACGCTAGAAGCGAATTCTGAACCATGGCGACAAAGTTTAACAAATGCACTTTACCGGTATGCCTTCCGTATGCACGAATCCGCTGCAACGTCATCAGGGTAGCGATTAGCAATGTAAACCAAATGACAAACCCTGGCACTCCGTGTTCGGCAAATAGACTCAACCAGCTGTTATGGCAGGACCATACCTTTCCCGGCCAGCGCGTTAGAAAATCCGGGTAGAAATTAGCGTAACTCTCGAGCCTATATAGATTAAACCCTCCTCCGCTTAATGGACGTGCTAACCCGACTCGCTTACAAAACTCCCAATTCCAAAATCGGCTTTGCGCGGATGCATCGTCTTGATAGTTAACCAAACTGTCGTAGCGCTCTTGCAATCGATCCGATGTGATTCGAGGCGAAACTACCTGAAAAGCAAGCATCCCGACACTTACCAGTCCTATAGCGATAAGCTTTTTCCTGCTCTTGAACAAGCTCATAATAGTTACGACTCCGATACCTAACCACGCTCCCCGGGAGTAAGTACAAACAACCGCAGGATATGTAAAAAGAATCATTGACCTGAGGAGCCATCGCAACTGCGACGACTTCTCTATTTTCAGTAGATACAGCAGAATCGGGATATTCATGGCTAAGCCTAGGCCAATTGAATTATTGGCGTAGAGGAAGCTATCCTCAGGGCCCCACACGATCAACGCACCGCCACTTAAAATCGCAAATAAGCCTCCCTTTAGACCATAAAACCCCAACGAGTAGCCGACAATACGAATTAAGGAGTTGAGCCTTTCCTCAGTATTGATGACCAGCGTTGCGACAACGGTCATCAACAGAACCTTGGATACCAATAAAAATTGTTCTGCCGCTTCGCCAGGATAGAGTGCGCTTATCGTGGAAACGCCGAAAAATGCCCACAGCAAGATTAGCAGTAAAGTCTCCCGGTGCATTACCACTGTCTTCCGTTCGGACGAAAAGAAGAGACCTGCAATGGTACTTGCTGCCATCATCTGTGAAAATGGAAAGGTCCGCCCGAAGCCGTATGTAAAACTTTGTGGAGCCACGAAGCCTAAAAAAGCAAATGTAAGCAAACCAAAGGAAGGACGTCTGAGAGCGAACAAACTCGCAATCGAAACTGCAGCGAGAAGTAGCGTATCTCTCATAGGAAAGAGCTTCGCAGGCTAGGGGAGGTTTTTGCACCAATACGCTGGTAAGTCTGCGGATTTCGATGCATCTGAACCTTTTCGTTTAAAGTTTCACGCAGAATGCGAATTATGGTTTGGATATCCTCGGTCTCTAGATTCTGATGAACAGGTAGAAACAGTAAGTTCTCATACAGGAATCGCGCACTCGGAAAGCTCTCCAAAGGAAGAGCTTCATGGACGACGCCTGACCAACTGGTCACTGGAATTCCCTTGGCTCGAAGAATCGCTTGCAAATCTTTGATCCCGTAGACAACCATCGGAAAAATCCAAGGACAAATCTCCTCGTGAAGAATGGGAAAAAGCGGAGCGATTCCTGTCATGGTACCCACGCCATCACTTAGCCGATTGTAGTTGTCCCGCCGCCTCGTCATCACAGTTGAGATGTCGCTATTTTGTAGAATGCGTCGCGAGATAGTCGTCATCTGAAGGTTTACAGTCGCAGGGTCGAACTCCACGTCGTTACTGTTGACGTTCAGTGCCGTCACACTATTGCCGTTTACCAACATCCAATTTCGGATCACCCTCGAAAGCGGGCCTAAAACCGCAGATAAGCATTTCCCGATGAAGCTTGTTTCAAGCAATCTGTCGAACGTGTTCTTGGTGGCCTTCAAGCGAAAGACAAAATCGCCTTTTTCAAATTTCGCATTGCACGTTGCAGTGACATTATTGATGACAAGGTGTGCCCCATCATACATTGGAAGGAACTTGCGCCAACTGAACACGCTTATATCCCCTGCCTGGCCTAACCGTACTCCGTCGGGAGTTCTTCCAGTCAGCACGTGCGCGCAGTCCTCAATCAAGTAAAGCTCGTGTTGCTTGCAGAACTCCTGCCATCTTTGAACCGGCTGTGGGAACCCAAAGTACTGAATCACTAGAATTCCGCGTGATTTTCCGTCAATCTTTTGTTCGATGTCCTGGAAATTAGGGCTAAGGTCCACGTTTACGTCATAGAATTTGATTTCGCCTCCATAAGCTGTGATCGGGTCTACGGCTGCCCTGCAGTGAAAAGCCGGAACGAGAATGTTTTCACCGGGTCTTATGCCGAGCGCGGCGAGCCCATGATAAATGGCGTTACGTGCCAAAAAACACTCATGCTGAGACCCTCTACCTAGGGATGCGAAATCGTGGTATCGGTTCACTGGCTGGAGCAGTGTCCTCCACAGGAGCGGTGGCTCCAATGAAATTATGAATTCTCCGGTCATATTCTCACGGGAGATCTAAGCATAGGTCGGCGAGGAGGTCGTTGTAGTTACCTCTTCGTCGAATCAGGCGAGCTTTTCCATCTTTCACCAAAACCTCGGGCGGACTGGGGTGACTCAAAAACCCCAGAGGACTAGCTGCTCGGGCGTACGCCCCGGACTGAAGAATTCCGACTAGGTCACCGACTTCGGCGGTGGGAAGATCGATGTCCCTTGCAAGGAGGTCCAAAGGCGTGCACAAGGGGCCTACGACATTCACGCTTTCTCGAGACGTGTCAGCCATTTTGTTTAGAATCGCAACAGGAAAATTCTTCCTAATCACCTGTCCCAGGTTTCCGGACGCGGCCAGGTGATGATTCATGCCGCCGTCGAGAATCAAAAATTTTTTCCCGCGGGATATTTTCATATCTGTGACCCGCGCAACGTAAACCCCGGCTTCTCCTACCAGATAACGGCCTGGCTCAACGATAAATTTTGTACCTGAAAACAGCGGCTCCCGTCTTGTGTCGCGCATAAGAATATCTAATTCATTTGCCAGCGAGCCCATGTCCAACTCTTTTTCACCGGAAAAATAAGGAATTCCAAGACCGCCCCCAAAATCCACCGTGTGCAAAGGAAACTCACATCTCCGAGCCGCTGCCAAGGCTATCTCTAAACCCTTCCGGTACTGGCGAATTAAAACGGCATGATCCAAAATCTGTGTTCCAGTAAAAAGGTGAATACCCCGGAAATCGAGAGATGATTCGGTGATGATTTGGGTGATCACATCGTCGACTATCTCCTCGTCAATACCAAAAGGCGCCGCTTTGCCCCCCATGCGCATTGCGCCGCCTTGAGCTTCAGGGCTCGGATTTACACGAACTGCGATGCGAGCACGAGTTCCGAGTCTGCCGCTAATAGCGCTGACCCGTTCGATCTCCAACCGCGATTCAACATGAATCTCGCCGATTTTCCGCCTCAAAACGAACTCTAAGTCATCCTCGGTTTTTCCCGGTCCGGCAAAAAGCATTTTTTCTGCGGGACATCCTGCATGTAGACCCAAGTGGAACTCCCCAGCGGACGCGATTTCAAGGCCACATCCCATAGAGAGAAAACAACGTATGATAGCCGGGTTCGGATTCGCTTTTACCGAATAGCTGATCTCAAACTCCGGAGGAAACGTCGAGCGAAGAAGATTCCACCTCCGTTCCAAGGCGGAAGCGTCGTAGAGAAATAGCGGCGTACCAAACTCCCTAGCTACTTCGGAAATCGGAATTTCACCAAAACAAAGCAATCCATTCGAATTAATAAGACGAGAAAAGCTGGGATTGACAGTTTCGTCGATCACGAAAGGCCCTCGGCTCGCCGTAATGCCGGATAGTCAACTTTTCCGTTCGGAGCCTTCGGCAATGACTGCATTATCTGAATTGACTTTGGGATCATGTAACGGGGCATCCTCTCCGCGCAAAACCCCAGCAGGGTATCCGGGTCTATAGACGCTCCGTCGCGTGGGGCTACATAAGCCTTGATAATATCTCCCAGGGTTCCGTCCGGTATCCCGATAACCGCTGCTTCGCGCAACATCCCGCTTTGAAAAAGCACTTCTTCAACTTCGCTTGGACTGATGCGAAATCCCGATGATTTAATCATATTGTCGCGCCGGCCAGTAAAGTACAGGAAGCCATCTTCATCCATCGTCACGAGATCTCCGGAATAGCAGACTCTTTCACCGTTTCCGGCTCCGAGAACGCTAAAAGGATGCGGCCTTAACACTTTTGCCGTCAACTCCGGTTGTCCCCAATATCCCATTGAAACGGTCGGGCCACGGTGGACCAACTCTCCTACTTCGCCAGGTTTGCAGGCCTGGCCTTGTTCGTTGACGACGAGGATTTCCGTATTGGGAATCGCTTTACCCATAGACGTCGGCCGCAGGTCCAGTTCCTCGGGCGGTAGATACGTTGAACGGAAAGCCTCAGTCAATCCGTACATCAAAAAAATTTGTGTGGATGGAAGCATCTGCCTCAGAGTGGTAAGCACTGTTTGTGGCATTCGTCCGCCAGTATTCGTAATATACCGCAGATGTGGCAGCGGCTCTCGTGCAAAAGACGAGCTCGGCTGAGCCATCAAGCTCCAAAGGGTTGGAACACCAGCCATGCCGGTGATTTCTTCTGCTCGTAGGACGTTGATAATCTCCCGCGCAAACACAAACGTCATCGGAACGTAAGTCCCGCCTTGTTGAATAGCAGTCATTAACTGGTTGAGTCCCGCGTCGAAACTCAATGGCAAAACTCCAATGATGCGATCATTCGAACTGAGCCCTAGGTAGTCCGAAACAATCGAGCTCCCCGCCATGACTTGCTCGTGAGTGAGCATGACCCCTTTGGGCTTACCGGTCGAACCTGAAGTGTACAGAATCGCCGCCAGATCCTTTCCAATCGCCATTTCGCGAGAACTACCAGAAGGTTTCGAATCGAGCAGTTCAGATAAGTCATAAACCGGGTGCGGAATCTCCGCAGCTGCACCGTCTCCGGTTACCAACACGAAATCCAGTACTGGCTCCTTCGTGAGGATAGACGATAGTGACGTCAGTTTTTCTCTCGTGGTAATCAGTCCCCTCATCTGACAGTCACGAGCAATGTGCGCCACTTGCTCTGGAAAAAGGAGGCTGTTAATGGGAACAACAACTCCACTACCCTTAGAAACGCCAAAGATCGATACACTTTGCAGTACGGAGTTTTCTAGATAAATTCCGACGCGATCTCCCCTCCGTAAGCCGGCTGTCCTCAGGCCTTCCGCGAGTCCCGTGACGTTCTTCGCCGCTCTTTCGAACGTCATGCGACTGTCTTTGTCAACAAGTGCTTCGTTGTCCGGCAGATGCGAAGCACTGTTCTCCAGCATATGATGAATTAAAAAATCCATAAACGTGCAGTTCAGAGATTCACGTTTTGCGTTTTGTTGTGAACAAACTCCGTAAGGCTCCGAATAGAGCCAAAGTTCTCCGGTAGAAGATCTTCGTCAGAGACTACAATGCCGAATTCCTTCTCAACGAACGTGACCAACTCTAGAATCCCCATAGAGTCGATGAGTCCACCTTTTAACAACGGGTCATCGTACCCCACTTTCTTGGTGATCCGGAATTGTTGCGCCAGAAACGTTATTATTTTGGACGTCGCATTCTGCTTGTCCATCATTACCTCCTGGATAGTATCAACTGTCTCGGTCGCCGTGCATAATGAACCACTTGGTAGTTTTCACACCGGCTAAGTTCACTCCAGCCGGGCCCGGCACGCATATCAACGGCAGAAAGTCTCGCGCTCGAAAACCCATTTCCGAACATGCGGGAATCCATGGATGCGACTCACTTAGCCAGACACTGAGTGTCGTCACGCCGCGCGTTGTGAGTCGGCCAATAACGCCGGCCAGCAAAGCTCTTACCATCGCTGAATCGTTATGACCGAATAAATCCACCACCGATGCCTCTTCCCCAGCATGCGTCCAAATAACGTAGCCTTTGAGCTTCCCATGCTGTCGCGCTGTCATGATCTCGTAACTGGCTAAAGGATAGCTCACATACCGCCAGTTCAAATAGTCAGCCGAACGTTTGATACACGTGCCCAACCGGCTGCCCTGATTACTAGCCAAATCGGAGAACTCTTCACCACACCGTCCCTGATGAATCGACAACTCTAGAAACGGATCCATTACAATCTTAGTAGCTATGAGTTTGAGAAGCGTATTGCCCAGAGCCGAGACTACATCCCGCGCTATCGGAACGTTGAGAAGCTCACGGACCCTACGATCGATCCGCAACAACTTAGCAAACCGAAGAATCTTTTGAGTAATCGGAAATCCCAATCGTTTATAGACAGCAACCATGCTGGCATTCGGAAAGTCATAGCAAAACATTCCGCCGTCGGATTTCGTCACACTTAAGCATGCGCGCTGTAACTGCAGGGCAGGCCCTAAGCTCCGATATTCAGGATCAAAGCAAAAATCGCCAAGTACCCAGGCGGGCATTTCGTCCAGTCCTAAATAGCATCTTCGAGGGAACGCCGCGGCCGTGCCAACGACCCGTTTAGTCTCTGTGTCTATGGCTAACCACGCTCTTGCGACACCCTCAGGATTGCTCTTATAGAGCCAATCGAATCTTCGCCCGTCGGAAAGTGGTGTCAAAAACCGACTGAGCGTCTCAACCAGAAGTTCACGATCCCTAGTTGGATCGGCGTCTACGATGGTGATCCCCATAAAATTCAACGAGTAGGTACGTCCTTGGAGACAATTAGATGGAAATGAGGCATTTCCCAGACGGACGGGCCATCCCATTCGCATCGCAACTTCTTTCCTGAAGAATGTGGCGAACCAAACTATCTTACAGCTGCTCATTCCGGCTAGTGCCATCGGGAGCATTACGGCATTTAAATGATGCTTTAACTTCGTTTATTAATGATCTGGACTTCGCTTTTAGGCTCTTACCACCTATATGTCTTAAGATTCCGGCAGTCCCCCAAACAGTTTTCGGGTTGAATGCCATAATACCCCACCGTTCTCGTCGATGAGACATCCAGTTTGCTTTGTAAGCGTCGTCCCCGGATAAGTAATCGACCTCTTCGACTCTATCCACGTCAATAGCATGCTTCAACATATGAGCTGTTAAAACTGAGCCCACCGAAGACTTCGCAAACTTTTCCGCATAACAAACCTTGTATATCGATGCTATGTTTCCCTGAACGATCCAGAGTTGTGCTGCTGCGGGTTCGTCGTCGATATAAAATAGGCCCAGGCGTAGCCATCCTTGCTCGGCAGCGAGCGTAATTAGCCCCCTCACAAAACTTGGATATGCTTCAGGATCCCTCCAACTCGCCTCGTAGACCAATTCATAGTCGCGGATCGCAATTTTCAAATCCTCAACCTTGGTGTAAAGGTTGATCTTAGTACGTGCAATTTTGTCAATTCGCCTCTCATAATACGGCACATTTTTTCTGATAACGCTCGGTAGATCTCTGAAATACTCGTCATATGAACGAGCACCAACTTTGAGATACCAGTTACCGAAACAAAAGTACGTCTGGGTTCTCAAGTCGAGCTCATCCAATGCCGTACGGAAGCCGCTAATGGCCGGCAGAGTCAAATCAACCGGCCGAATATCAAGAATGTCCCACCGTGGCCTGATCGCTCCAATTTCGCGGGCAAGAAGCTTGGTAATCTCGTCGACGTTTTGACACGTCCGGGCGATCAGAGGAGCAAAGTACGAGGTATAATAGGTCGTTAAACTCTCGATCGTGACCTGCGACAGAAACCGATTAGAAGGTCTGGAGCTTTTTAGGACGAGCGCACCAGCTGGAGCTTGCTCCGCCTCGCGCTTTTCTACCCCGATGATCCGGACAACCTCATCGGAACTGAGTACTGTGCGCTCCAGATTGCGAAACCATGCCAGACTCAGAAAAAAATTGTCCTCACCAGCCTGACTAAAGAGTCGCGAATATTGCTCCGGGAGATTATCAAGTCCTAAATACGTAGTCGCCTCTAGCATCATTCTCTTTCGTATGTATGGCTAACGTCCCCTTTGAACATCGCTTCATTCATTAAGATTGCCAATGGGCATCGAGCATTGGTCTTCCGACGGTCACGTAATGCTTTGAAGCGCCATCGCTCTCCGCCAAATGCCACGCACTTATTCACCGTGTTGTGGTTCGATGTCAAAGGACGTGCTATCTATTATGCACAAAATTTGTAGTAGCTCAGCCTTGCTCTAAACGTTTCGGAATCTTCATCCCAGGGGGCGATCCGCTTCATTTCGTATACATCCATTCCCGCTACGTTATTTCCGAAAATAGTAGTCAGCGCACAATTAAAACCAGCCTCCTCAACGAGCGCCTTAGTGGTGGCGGTGAAGTCGCCACGCCGACCCGAGGGGTAAGCGAAAGTACTCACTGTTGCGCTCAGAACCCTCTCTATCGTGCGCTTTGAACGGCGGATCTCTTCTCGTGCATCTTCCGGCTTAAGCTTAGAAAGTGCCGGATGGCTTCCGGTGTGGGCACCGAAATGGATTCCACCGCGGTGCATGTCAGAGACTTCCTCCCACGTAAGCATAAGACGCGCTGTCTCTAGCTTGGGCTTTTCGACATCGAGTACCTTGCGAAGGCGACCTATCGCAATATCTCGTGCGGCTGTGTCCAATGACCAAAGATATTTTAGTATCTCCGTCTGCGCGCGGAGTTTCTTAGGCAAAGAAGTCAGAGCAAGATTCGTATTGTTGAGGCCAATATCGACCAATTCCGGGACTCGTGTCTCTCTAAATGCAGCGAACACATCGTCATGCCACAATTGTCTCGTAGTACCAATCACGTCTGTCGCAAGGAAAATTGTTGCCGGTATGGAATAGCGTCTGAGGATTGGGAACGCATTGGTAAAATTGTCGCGGTAACCATCATCAAAGGTCACGGCGACTGCATTTTCCGGGAGATCGTCGTATTTGATACGATGTATCAGCTCGTCGAGCGTGAAGGCGGTAAAATAGTCCGCGAGCACCCTCATCTGCTGGTCAAAGATCTTCAAAGGAAGAGCAGGAAAAAACTTATCACCATTGTCATTAATTCTGTGATAGACCAAGACCTGACAGTTTCTCCTCCGACGCCCCTTGATGAACGGAAAGGTTATTCTGCCTTGACGGCTTAACCTCGCCTCAAATCGGACGGCAAACCAGCCAATAAAGCGACACAGTCCCAAGCGTAGAGTCAAACGTGCGATAAACTTCAGTACAATGCCGGTTCTCATAGCTGTACAATCACAAACCGCGAGGGTAGTAACTACGATCTCTGATGGACCTTGGTCGATGGGCTTTTTTTAATTGAGTATCGTAAATGGAGACATAGCCATTTATCATAGTTTGCATGCTGAACCGCCGCTCGACCTCTTTCCGCGCCTTGAGTCCGTGCTCCGATACTCGGCGCGGGTCCGAAAAGTAGCGTACGATCGCGTGCCTCGTTGCCAATGGATCCGAATACGGAACAAGCTCGCCGGTCTCTCCATGATTCACAATTTCAGGGTTACCGCCGGTATCGGTTGCCACAACGGGTAATCCGGTCGCCATAGCTTCGAGAATTGTATTCGAGATCCCCTCTCTCAGTGAAGGCAAAACGAACAGGTCCATTGCTCTCATCAGTTCCGGAACGTCTTGTCTCTCCCCAGTCAGCCATGCGAGACTCTCCGCGCGCGCGTTTCTAAGCAGCTCTTTCGCCTCTCGATGGAGGGAGCCATCGCCTACCATAATCAGACGCATTCTTTGCCGTGCTCTCGGATTACCTTCAACCAAGTTCAGAAATGCCTGAACTAGAGTGATCGGATCCTTCACCGGTTCCATCCGGCCCACGGTTCCCACGATGAAAGCATCTGGCGGCGCAAATCCCTCGGGAAAGATTCGTTTACTTTCCCATGTACGAGGGCTGAACTTCTTGGTATCGACGCCATTATAGATCTGGCTTACCTGATCGGAACGGACCCGGACCTTGTTAATTAGCCATCGTGCCAGATCTGCACTGACGGCGATATATTGCCTTACGAATGGCCGCACCGCCTTTCTCAGGATATTGTACTTAATGTTGGTACCGTCCAAGTCATATACATCCCTACCGTGCTCCCCATGCACGCGACCCCGCACACCCGCGGCCGCCGAGGTAACCTGAAACTCCAATGTGGCAAGATTTCTCGTATGAACGATGTCAGGTCTGAATTGGCGCAGAATTCGCCAGAACCGCTGGTGAGTTCCAATGTCATCGCCCGGCACCTTCTTGAGCTCGACAATAGAAACATCTTTCCTGTTGATACGATCTTTAAAGTCGGTCGATCGGGTTAAGCAAACGATAACGTGGCGATATCGATCAGGCGGCATATGGTTGATCAAATTGACCAAACCATTCTCCAAACCACCCACTGCGAATCGATAAACAACGTGAACCACTAACGGTGAATAGGTGTTTGCGCGAATTTGCATCTGAACTGGGGTCCCGAAACGCCCAAAATCCTAATTTTTATTTTGGGTGTTTTGCAAAACGTCGAGTGAAATTTTTCCTTTATATCCGAGGTCGTTTGCTTTGGCTTCCGCCTCTCGACCAAGCTCCACATTGCCAAGCTTATAGTAGACTGCCGCGAGCCATACGTGTGCAAAGACGAGTTCCGGATTCATCTCCACAGCCTGGTGTAGCTTTTTTATGCCCCTATCTGTGCTCCCGAGCGTGATCATGTATGCCCCGTACTGCGCATGGGTCAAAGCGTGTTGCGGAAACAACCTGATTGCTTTCTCGAAATAAGGAATAGCGAGTGCGTAGCGTTTTGTGAGTCTCGCATATACGCCCATGTGGACCAGCCCAACTGGATGGTTGGGAAATCGATTTAACGTGTACTTGATGTCACTGAGTGCCCCGCCATAATCATTCTTACCGATCTGGGGCAGCACACGATTTGTATGGGCAACTTCAACTAGATGAAGCAGATGTGTAGTCTCGCTGTCTTGATTAGCGATAAAGTAATCCATGTTGATTAATTCGCCTGCGTCATTGCGCTTGCTATCTGAGCAGTATGGGGGTGTGAGGCATTGTTCAGCAATCTGCGAAATCTCCTGTGCCGAGCCTGAGACAGAGCTCACTATGAAAGCTAAACTGGCCACCGTGTTTACAAGCATCATCACAATCGTACCTCCGAGACTCTACTCAAAAATGTCGCGCGCGGTCCGTAGATCCAGCCCTCAGTCAAAGGACGAAGTCAGGATTTCTCACGGCTTTGATTTAGCCGAGTAGCCTCGCATCCCGGCTGGAATTGACCGAGATGACACGGCTTATGATGGGCAACCTTACGGACTAGCTTCAATGTCTTATCGGCGTTTGCAGACCATAAATACTGCCTCTCATGGAGGGTTTGATGAGCGTTCCGCCCTATACGGTGACGCGTCTCTCCGCACTCGCTAGCGACTAGCAAGGCACTTTTGAAACATTCTTCGTTCCGTGGCTCAAATAGAAAGCTATTTATTCCGTCCTGTAGAATCTCACGAATATTCGGCTGATTGGGCGCAACGATGCACTTCCCCATTCCCATGTACTCAATGATTTTAATCGGGCACGCATACTCGGTCACACTCGGTTGGACTGCGATGTCCATGGCAGCAATATGCTCCGGAATACGATCTTGCTCCACGGGACCCGTAAACACAACGAAAGGCAAGATTCTCTGTTCTTTCGCAAAGCGATAAAGATCCGGCAATGCCGGACCGTCTCCAACTAGCAAAAACCGGACGCCCTGCACGGCAAAATTCGTTTCACTCATTACTTTCAGCAACATCTCTAATCCGTGCCACTTCCGAAACCATCCTACGAAACCTATAACCAATTTTCCCTCAAGGTCATATTTCTGCCGTATCAGATTCCCAGAAACCTTAGGGTGAAACTTAGTGGGATCGATGCCATTCCGGATTACAGAAAGATTTTGGCTACGAACTCCATTTTGCATCAAAAATTCCTTCATCATGTCCGAAACAACTATCGTCAACGTGCTGTTTGAACAGATCCATCGCTCCGAAAAACGCGCAAGTCTTCTAAACACCAGCTGTCCAAGCTGGGCTTGCTCGTAATAGAGCGGCGCGTTTACTTCAAGGATAAGCGGAATTCCAAAGCGTCTGCTCGCCCAAATGCCGCAGAAAGTGTTTAGAGCGTAGCGTTCATAGATTAAATCCGGCCTCTTTGATGCAATGGATCGATAAAGACTCCAGAAACCGTATAGATTGTACGCTAGGCTCATCAGTTCATAAAACCAGCGCGGAATATATTTAACTAACTGTTTCCACAAAGCCCCTCGATTTTTCCTAAGGCGTGTTCCATCGTTTTGAACCAGAGCGATGGTGTTAACCTCGTGTCCTAGATCTTGGAAGGCCGTGATCATTTCACGGATATGTATACCTTGCGCATCACCCGCTTGCGTTCTGTGATGATATAGTATTCTCATTGAGCTCAATGACCGATTGAGTATCTCATCAGGAGTCTTGTTAAGGTGAGGAGTAAAGCAACTTACTTGGTGTCGTTATTATGCGGCTGCTTTTCCACGGCCATGGAGATCTTTTTCGAGCACCTGTCGCTTGTTCTCGATGCTGGTTTCAAAAATACGAAGTACTCCCAAGGCTGCACGCGTCCATGAGTTTCGATTCGCGTGTTCAACGAGATTGTCAACGGACCATTCCTTCCTTAAGGCGACTAGAATTCCATCCGCCAGCGCGTACTCTGTCCTCTTGGTCAAAAGCCCGATCTCGCCAGAGGTAATAACTTCAGGGACTCCCCAGATATCCGCAGCTACGACCGGTGTTCCACAAGCCAATGATTCTAAGATAACGTTGGGCCATCCTTCACGGCTGCTGGCCAAGCAGAAACAATCAGCCGCACTGTACCAAAGATAGAGCTCTTCGTGGGGTATAGCTCCCACAAATTGCACAGCATTACTTCGCCCCACCGAGGATGCGAATCTTGTTAGATCGTCCCTAGACGGCCCTTCCCCTACAATGACCAAGTGTAGGTTTGTCATATCAGATCCACTCATCACAAGATTGGCCGCTCGGATTAAAAGCTCGAACCCCTTTCTTGGGATGAGGCTGCCAACTGAAAGAATAATTCTCTTGTCCTCGGGTAAACCGAGGCCCCTACGGGCCTCGTACTTGGGGACGCGATAAAATTTGGCCACATCGACCCCATTTGGGACGACCGCGATCTTGTCCGCTGGGATACCCAGAGACACCATAGCGTCTTTCAGCGCTTGGCATACGGAGATTACCTTAGTGGCTTTGTGCAGAGTGTATTGAAGCAACTTCCGAATGAGCGGGAACCTAGAGTAAAGACTGATATCGCTGCCTCTTGCGGAAACTACCACAGGTTTTCTAAATAGGAGACCTAGGAGAACTGCAGCGAGACCATCGGGGTAGATATAATGCGCATCGATCAGATCAAAATCGAAACTTTTGCGTATTCTTCTGACAGTTGACATGACCGATAGCAGCATCAACAATCCATACAAAGTCATTCCGAGCTTAGGAGGCATAAAATAACGTGGATGGTATACCTCGATTCCGTCCCTGGTTTCCCGGCGCGCTACCTGGGTGAACTTCCAACGCCAGTTGAACTTAGCTGAGACAGGAAAGTAAGGAACGGGTGCAACTACCTTGATTTCGCAGCCGTCGAATCTGGAGAATTGAATCATTCGCTCCTTGACGAACACCCCGTGATTTGGCCACACGTTGTTCGGATATAGGCTGGTGAATACGAGTACTTTCATTGGCGTCGGGTTTCAAGCATTCTCAATATTATTTCGCCATTGTAACCGCGCTGGAGATTTCGTGCTTCATCAATTCGCAATCCGAACTTCCAGAAGCGTGTTTGATCTGCAAAAACTGCCGCTCCCATAATCGGAACATAAGCAGTGTCCAGAGCTCGGTGGAACGATTGCTTAGACCACTTTGATGTTCTTCCCATACGCGCTGGGTGGTTGCACGGTTTAGCAGAGTGTCGTCCGTTCCCGTGAAGAGGATTGTGTGCGCGAACTCTTTCAGTTCGTTTCTGAACCATTTTGAAAGGGGCACGGCAAATCCCATTTTTTTGCGATGTAACACAGATTGGGGCAGAAGTTTCTTGACTGCGTTCTTAAAAATGTACTTGCCGTTCATACCCCGGAGCTTCACTGAGGAGGGCATCGTAGCTGCGACCTCCATCAACTTGTGATCGAGAATAGGTGCACGCACTTCCAGGGAGTGAGCCATGCTGGCCCGGTCGACTTTGACCAGGATGTCGTCCGACAGGTAGGTCTTTATGTCAACATACTGGATGCGAGAGAGCGCATCCATGCTATTCGCTTTGTCATAGTAATCGCGGAGCACGGTCAGCGAATTGTACCCGTTGAGATCGTATAGGAGATCCTGATTCAGGAGTTGATCTTTAAGTTCCGCCTGGAATGCCGAAATCGACCGAAAATAAGCTTCAATTGGTGAGCGGGCGAGATTTGCAAATGTAGCTTTGCCCCTAAAAATCCGTGGAGCCCAATCGGCCTTAGGATAAAGGGATGCCAAAGCGCCAAAAACCGGCTGGCGGATGGCAGCTGGCAGCAAATCTCTAACGGTATTCTCCCGTCGGTCAAAGTAGTACCGCCGATATCCGGCAAAATTCTCATCTCCTCCGTCACCGGCAAGAGCCACAGTCACATGTTGACGCGCCATCTGGGATACGTAGTAGGTGGGTATCGCCGATGAGTCAGCAAAAGGTTCGTCATAATGCCAGACGAGTTTCTCGACAATTCCAACAGCATCGGGTCGAATCAGTTCCTCGTGATGATCGGTATTGAAATGGGCTGCTATCTCGCGGGCGTAGTCAAGCTCATTAAACTCTTTTTCCTCAAAACCGATGGAACACGTCGTGACGCGCCTTCCGGCAAGATCCGCCATCAGCGCAACGACCGAAGACGAGTCGACGCCGCCGGACAAAAACGCTCCCAGGGGGACATCACTGATAAGGCGAAGGCGTACCGCCTCACGATAGGTCTCGAGCAGCCTCTCACACCACTGTCCCTCCGTTCTTTCTGCTGTTTCAGAGAAATTTATGTCCCAATACTTGGCTTGACGCATTCCTGCATTGGATATCACGGCATAATGGCCGGGAAGAATCTTGCGAATGTGCTTAAAAATCGATTTAGGTGCTGGAATGTATAGGAACGAAAAGTAATCCGACACGGCCTCCGGATCTATCTCACGAGACACATTCGGAACTTTTAAGATCGCTTTCATCTCCGACGCGAAAACAACCCGCGAGCCATCGTATAAGTAAAATAGTGGTTTCTTGCCAACCCGATCGCGCCCAAGAATGAGCTTTCGTTTCTTCGCATCCCATATTGCGATCGCGAACATACCACGCAACCGGTCGAAGCAGCGTTCGCCTTCTTCCTCATAAAGATGCACGATCGCCTCAGTGTCAGAGCGCGTCCTAAATGTATGACCCTTCTTGACCAGCTCATCATGGAGATCCATGAAGTTGTAGATCTCGCCGTTGAATGCGATCCACACCGTGTCGTCTTCGTTGGCTAGCGGCTGGTGTCCCCCCTCGAGATCGATGATCGAAAGTCTCCGATGACCGAGCCCAACCGGCCCTGAAACGTAAAATCCTTCGTCGTCTGGGCCGCGATGCACTAGCGTGTCCGTCATCGCCTTGAGTAACCGAGGCGATACGGGTTCCTGCGTACGAAAATTGAAAATTCCGGCTATAGCGCACATAGATTAAATTTGAATGACGTGCGAGGTTCGAATTGTAAACTGCTACTTATAATAATTCGGCCACCACTCTGGTGTCCGACGCGCTTCCGCCATCCTTGCATGGCCGTGTTACAAACCTATGTTCACCTCTTATGCCCGCTAAAAACACTCTGGCCCGACAAAACGCATCCACATGGGAGGCATTCGGTCTGGCAACAAACATTTTAGATACTATTCGAAGGAAAAGGCAGGAAATCCTTAAAACCACGCGGGTATTTTCATCGGGAACGGTTGCCCATCTCGATTAGTCGCATTCTCGGCAAAGATATCCAGTTTGTCATCATTACTGACACTTTGCGCAAAAGTTGTTCCACCGGGGTTGCTTGAGTATGATGAGTAAAACACGAAATCATGAAGAAGTTCCTGGACTTCTTTGGAGCGTCCCTTGAAGCAGTAGGAAAATGAAGGTGTTGTGCAAATACGAGCGTTCTGGATCATCGGTCGACTTTCTGGAAGAAGGGGCATACGATTAACGATAGCTCTTCACTAACGGTATCCTGCTACGAAGTCTTTTCACCCGGTCACGTGCGGCTTCCCTATGCTGCTCAATCTAATGGACGTAAGCAGGTAAAGGAGGGCATCAGAAATTCTGTGTGTGGGACATATCTGAATAAGGAGCGGAGAGATATGCAGAAGGATGTAGGTGTGGCGAAGGTGGAGAAGAAAGGTGGGGTAAACGATCAAACCAAAATTATTGGACGAGGTTCTCAAAGAGTACAGAGGGCGTCACGGTATTGAGGATTTTCACGCAGTTCAAGAAGGCGGTTTGGAGAGAGCGCTCGGAGCCGAGTTAAGC
>WUUC01052431.1_pt1 | contig 17983 bp, 17 predicted proteins | sample 6278441 | NCBI WGS metagenome assembly WUUC01 (sample SAMN13675441, study PRJNA597444) | soil metagenome | isolation source: soil | place: USA: Washington | collected 2017-10 | reverse complement strand
CCGTGACGCCATTCAGCTCGACGATCGCAAGGTCTTCGCCCGCCCGGAACTTGTCCACATCGGCGTAACGGACGTCGAAGCGGCCAACGTAAAAGCCGGGCATATGCTGCGCGATTTCATCGATGCGGCGCTCGAGCGCCGGCGTGATCAGTGCCCGCCCGTCAAGAAACATCGTCCCCTGCGAGTGATTGCCAGCGATCGCAAGGCGGACCTGTTCGCCGGCGGCAGGGACTCGATGGCGCTCTCCCGCGAGACGCTCGAGGAATACCCCGGCTTGGAGTCGGAACCGCGGATGCGTCCAAACCAACTCTCCCAGAGACTGCAGGCCGTCCCCGGCAATCGTGGGAAACCGCTTGTCAGTAATGCTGAAAATGCGGCCACGAGGCTCACCCGGCCGCCGATAATAAGAGATGCCGGCCTCGAACGGTCCGCTGTGATACTGCTGCGCGACGACGGCCGCCGGCTGCTGCTCCAGGTATCGCGTCACCTCTTCGAGCGAACGCACGAGGCGAACACCAATGCCGCGCTGCCCGTGATCGGGTTTGAGAATGAACGGAAATTGCAGATGCCCTCGTTCAACCGCGCGCCGCACATCCGCAACTCGTCGCTCTGCTCCGCCGTCGAGGAGTATCGCGCCGAGCGTCCACTCCTCTGGCAGCTGCCGCAAAATATCGAACTTCGATTCGCCGACGAACCCGCCGTCGGGAATGCCGGGGTTGGCGGCGCTCAGCGTGCCAAGTCCACCGTGACGCCAGGCGAGACGCAGAACGTGGACCGCGACCGGTGCATACAACACGAACGACGGCCAAAACTCCCACCGACGCCAGCGCGCCAGTTTCGCCGACGTCCGCCGGCCCAGGGCGCGCCAGCGGACCCGTCCTCCGACATGTACGCCCGCTACGGCGACAATGCCTGCCACGAACGTTGACGCCGTGCCGAGGACAATGAGTGGAGTCCAGAGAACGACGGCCACGAACGTCCACACGAAGAAGGAGTGCGGACGTCGCCCGAACGCGCCCGCAGCGAGATACATCGGAAGCCGCGTGCCTGGAAGAAACCGACTCGCAAGCAGCGCGACAGACGAATCCACCTGACGCGCCGTCACGTCTTTGTATTTGCTCAGCGTGTCTGCCCATACCGGCCGTAAGGCGCGAATGCGCACTCCGCGAGCGAGCAGCCGGCCCGCCCACCAGAGCATCGCATCACCGGCGTAAATGCCCGCAGCGCACGCGATGACGCCCTCGCCAGCGCCGATCGCACCCTGCCGAATGAGAACACCGGCAGCCACGCACGCTGCGTCTTCAGACAGAAGCGTGCTGATCGCGAGGCCGGTAAGTAGCAGTGCGTCTGGCATGCTGACGCTCAATGACAAGGCCTGCGGGCGTCCCCGCGGCGCAATTCGCCGGGTGATATACGATGCGGACGGTGCGCGCAGCGACTTCGACGATCGTCGTACTCACCGTGCACGCGTCGGGACGACTCATGTGCACGCTCATCGCGGGGCGGTCGCGCCACCGGTGCGCATGGAATACATCCTGCCTCGCGATAATCACGTTCGCATCGTGCGCCATCGATGGGAACATCTGTTCGAAGAGCGCGCGCCGCGGCTCTTCGGCAATCGCATCCCCGAGGCTCGACGACGTGAAGAGCAGCGGGTGATCGATGCGGTGAATGCGGACCACGTCGGCGGTTCCTGCATGCGGGCGCCAGAGGAACTCCGCGACGTGCAGCGAATCAGCCGCTAGCAGACGAAACGGTGCGAACGGCGCGACGGCCATGCTGTCCATACGGAGGACGACCTCCCGAAGGGTTGCCGCGTCAGCAAGTGAGGGAATCACCATTCCCCTGCCCCGCGACGGAAGACGACCCGGAATTGCCCCGTCGTTAACGTTCAACAACCCAAAGACAATGCCTGCGCTGTTCGCGGCAATCCAGGTGCCGCGGCCCTGCGGATCCTGAGGCATCACCACGCGGAGATCTCCTGCACGGGTGATGAAGGGCGGGTGCGCTGACACGCGATCGCGGCGCTCGTCCCGATTGCATGCGACGCGCAGCCGATCTCCCGCGCGAACGATCGTTACCGTGCACATGCGGCGCTAACCCCCACCACACTTGGCGTCGTCGGCGCCAGACCCAGACGCGATGGAACACGTTCGTCCGCATGCTCGAGCAACACCGCAATGAGCGCGCCGTGATGAATCGTGTGGGTGATGACGAACGCCAGCTCGCGTCCGGCCGTCGTGCCAACCCGTATCGTTCGTCCGTCGGCGTTCGTCGTCGCAACGAGTGTGAGTGGGCGGTCGAGCAGCGCGTCGGTGATGCCGCCCAGGCGCACGCGGGCGCGACCTAGTCTGGACACGGCAAGCTGCGGATCGCGCTCGACGACAGTGTCTCGCTGGCGGTGGTCGTAGCAGATCTCGCCTGTTGCGACGCCACGCTCGAGCGCCCAGGCATGGTCGAGACAATGGCGTATGTGAGCGCCGATGCTGCCCGACGAGGAGAACGCACGGCTCGTGAAGGACCTCGCAGACAGCGGTCGTATCGCCTCCGCCAGGTGTCCCAGCGCGTCCGCAAGCGCTTCGAACGCACTCATTGGAATCGAAGCTCCGCCCGGTGCACGGCCACGGTCACGACACTGCACACGAGCACGATCCAGGCGAGCGCGAACAGAAGCCCGCCATCCCCTTGCACTTCGACGCCAAGCTTCGCCACGTGACTGACGATCGCCCCGGCCATGAGGCCTGTTGCGAGCAGACCACCCAATCCGGCAGTGCCCGTCCACAGCAGGAGGCCCGACGCGGTAAGTTCCGCGACGCCGCTGCCGATGCGGCCCCACGGTTCCATCCCGAGGGTCGTGAAGATATAGACCGACTCCGGCGCACCGCTGAACTTGAAGAACAGCGTCTGCAACAGAACGCCTGCGGCGACAAGGCGTACGATCCAATCGATCGCGCGCATCACTGTGCTCCTTTGAGAGGCCGCGTGAGGTTCGGCCAGTTCTGACCTGCCTTGCGGATGTTGCCCGTGCGATCTACCTTCCACCGGAGCTGCACGAGGCTGGAATAGTTCAGGTAAAGCTTCCCGTTGACGATGTCGAAGACCTCCGGATCGGTGTCGGCCGTGTAGTTGCGGCTGACCGCCCAGGCGCAGTAGCCACCAAACTGCGGTGCGAACGTTTCCGGCGCCTGTGCGAAACGATCGCGGTTCGCCGCGCTGGCGAAGCGCCACGTGGCGCCGTTCCACTCGTGTTCGAAACTTGCGGCGCCCTTGACCGGCTTTCTCTCCGTGAAGTACGCGACGGCGTCGTACCCGTGGAGCGCGAGACCCGCCGAATCTGTGTTCACCGGCTTGACGGGGCCGTCGGCGGTCAGCCCGGGGGTCGCAAAAACGATCGTGAGCATCAGGACGTGCAATCGCATGCCCGTTCAGATGCAGTCATCGACCCAGGGTTTCCTGAAACCTTTCATCTGCCGCACGCATCTCAGCGCGCATGACGCAGGAAGAGTGGCGGCTCGAAGAAGACGAGGCGAAAGAACGGCACTGGAAGCGGTGGGGACCGTATCTGAGTGAGCGGGCCTGGGGAACCGTGCGGGAAGACTACAGTCCGTATGGCGCCGCCTGGGACTATTTCCCCCACGATCACGCCCGCTCGCGCGCGTATCGCTGGAATGAAGATGGCCTGTTGGGAATTTCCGACCGACACCAGCGCATCTGCTTCGCGCTCGCGCTGTGGAACGGGCGCGACCCGATCGTGAAGGAGCGGCTCTTCGGCCTCACCGGCAATGAAGGCAACCACGGCGAGGACGTGAAGGAGTACTACTTCTATCTCGACAGCACGCCGACGCACTCGTACATGAAAGGCCTTTACAAGTACCCGCAGGCCACCTTCCCGTACGCGGAGCTCGTGGAGGAGAACCGGCGCCGCGGACGCGACGAGCCGGAATTCGAGCTCGTGGATACGGGCGTTTTCGCCGATCACCGTTACTTCGACGTGCAGGTCGAATATGCGAAGGCGACATGCGACGACCTCCTCGTCCGCGTGACGATCAGCAATCGCGGGCCGAACGAGGCGCTGCTCGACGCGCTGCCGACGATCTGGTTCCGCAACACCTGGTCGTGGGGCGGCGATGTCGTCCGGCCGTCCCTCGCCGCGGTCGACCAGTCGACGATTCAGCTACGCGAGCCGAAGTACGGCCTCCGCTGGCTGCATTGTGAGGGCGCGCCGGAACTCCTGTTTTGCGAGAACGAGACAAACACTTCACGCCTGTTCGCTTTCGAAGGGTCGGCGTACCCCAAAGACGCCATCAATGATGTCGTTGTACATGGTCGGGCCGACGCCGTGAATCCGGCACGGATCGGCACCAAGGCTGCCGCCCGTTACAGACTGACGATCCCCGCCGGCAACAGCGTGACGCTGAAATTACGACTGTCGGACCTGGCGGCCGATGGATTCGAAACCGGGCCCTTTGGTGATTTCGATCGGGTGTTCGCCAGCCGCATTCGAGAAGCGGACGAGTTCTACGCGACAGTCATTCCCGCAACGCTTTCGCCCGACGAACAACAGGTGATGCGCCAGTCGCTCGCCGGCGTGCTGTGGTCCAAGCAGTATTACCACTACGTGGTACGGGATTGGCTCCAGGGCGACACGTCACAACCTGCCCCGCCGTCGGACCGTCAGCGCGGACGCAACCGCGAGTGGCGGCACCTCTATAACGCCGACGTCATTTCCATGCCGGACAAGTGGGAATACCCCTGGTACGCCGCCTGGGACCTCGCGTTTCACTGCCTGCCCCTCGCGCTCGTGGACTCGCAGTTCGCGAAGGAGCAGCTGCTACTGATGTTGCGCGAATGGTACATGCATCCCAATGGGCAGCTGCCGGCCTACGAGTGGGCGTTCGGCGACGTCAACCCACCGGTCCACGCGTGGGCGGCGTGGCGGGTTTACAAGATTGAGAAGAAGCGACGCGGGATGGGTGACCGCGCGTTCCTCGAAAAGGTGTTCCAGAAGCTGCTGCTCAACTTCACGTGGTGGGTCAATCGAAAGGACGCCGAGGGAAACAACGTGTTCCAAGGCGGGTTCCTCGGCCTCGACAACATCGGGGTGTTCGATCGCAGCGCGTCGTTGCCAACGGGTGGCCATCTCGAACAGTCGGACGGCACGAGCTGGATGGCGATGTACTGCCTGAACATGCTGGCGATCGCGATGGAACTCGCGGCCGACAATCCTGCGTACGAGGACGTCGCCAGCAAGTTCTGGGAACACTTCCTGTACATCGCGAACGCGATGAGCCATCGAGGCGGGGATGGTGTGGACTTGTGGAACGAGGAGGATGGATTTTTCTACGACGTGCTTCACCTCCCGAGCGGAGTTCACCTGCCGCTCAAGGTGCGCTCAATGGTAGGACTGATTCCTCTGTTTGCAGTGGAGACGCTTGAACCCGAGTTGCTCGATCGTCTGCCCGGTTTCAAACGCCGCCTCGAGTGGTTCATCGACAACCGGCCGGACTTGACGAAGCACGTCGCGTGCATGCGGTCGGCGGGCACCGGCGAGCGTCGCCTGCTGTCGGTGGTCGATCGCGAGCGGCTGACGCGTATCCTCCAGGTCATGTTGGACGAGTCCGAGTTCCTTTCCCCTCACGGCATTCGCGCGATCTCCCGTCGACACAGCGAACACCCGTACGTCCTGTCTGTGAACGGCCACGAGCATCGCGTGATGTACGAGCCCGGCGAATCGACCACGGGCCTCTTCGGCGGGAATTCGAACTGGCGCGGCCCCGTCTGGTTCCCGGTGAATTTTCTGCTGGTCGAGTCGTTACAGAAGTTCCATCGCTACTTCGGCGACGACGTCCTCGTGGAGTGCCCGCGCGGCTCGGGCCGCATGATGAACTTGTGGGATGTGGCGGGAGAATTATCCCGAAGACTGACGGCGATCTTTCTGGTGAGCGCGGACGGCACCCGCCCCGTGTTTGGGAGGCAGGCGCTGTTCCAGCACGATCCGCTGTGGCGTGACCTGGTGCCCTTCCATGAATATTTCCATGGCGATAGCGGGGCGGGCATCGGCGCGAGTCACCAGACTGGCTGGACCGCGCTCGTCGCCAAGCTGCTGCAGCAACAGGCGGGTGAATCACCCTCGCGCGCCGTGCATTCCGTGGCACAGTTGACTGGCGTATGACGTTCTGCTGGTTGAGGGGGAGGACTGCGTGACCTGCCGCGAATTCGCGGACTTCATGATCGATTACATGTCCGGCGCCATGGTTGTCGATGTGCGGACATCGTTCGAACGTCACCTGTCGCGGTGCCCGAGTTGCCATGCGTATCTGGCGCAGTACCGGGCAACCGTGGCGGCCGGGAAGGATGCCTTCACCGATCCCGAGACCGCGCTCCCCGGAGACGTGCCGGAAGATCTGGTTCAAGCGATTCTCGCCAGCCGGCGGGATTAGGTTCGGCCGACTCGTTAACGCGACGACGAGCGGACGCGCGCTCGGAGCGATGCGACTTCGTTGGGATAGCGGACGAACTCGGCTTCGAGCGGCACGAACATCATCCAACCCGACCGATCCTGGAACGCACGATCGAGATACGCCACGACCGCCCCGCGGTCGTCCAGGCCCGCCGACGCAAGCGCCAGATCAAATGGAGAGACGTAGCGGTCCCGTGACTGTGCTTCGAGGCCGGCGCGGGTGCGTCGCGCCTCTTCCACGTTCCCCGCTGCCGCCTGCGCATACGCCAGGTGCGCCTGCACGGACGTACGACCACCCGCGATCGGGACAACACGCCCAATCGCGGCGAGTGACTCCGCCGTGCGCCCGGCGGCGCGGAGGACCTGCGCCGTCCCGAGATGCGCCGACACGAAATCGGGCGCAATCTCCTGCGCACGCATGAATTCGCGCAACGCCTCGTCGTAGCGCCGCGCGTAATAGTAGCGATACCCCAATGTTGTCCCGGCGATTGGCGACAGGGGGTCGAGGTGCGCCGCGCGCCGGGCAGCATCGATTGCCTCGTCGAAGCGACCCAGCACCGTGAGCACGGTCGAGAGATACTGGTGCGCCTGCGCAAAGCTGGGGTTCAGTGCAATCGCGCGACGGAGGTCCTGCTCGGCCGCGCCCGGATTCCAGTCCAGCCACAGACGTGACATGCCGCGCACCGCGTATCCGTCGGGGATTTGCGGGTCGAGCGCAATCGCACGCTCGGCCGCCTCGACGGCCCGCGGCAACAGCTCGCGCGCCGGCGCGAACTCCCACCCCGGCCCGCCGAGGACGTGAAACACGTCCGCGACGCCGGCGTATGCCGGAGCGTACGACGGATCGAGCGCGATCGCCTGTTCGAAATACTCGCGAGCGCGCGTCAGCGACGCATTGGTGGCCTGCTGCCTGAGGAAGCGACCCCGGAGGTACGCTTCGTAGGCGGCGGCTGACGGCATGCGCGGCACCGTTCGCGTCGCGAGCACGGTCATGGCGAGCGCGCCGGCCACCTGCATGGCTACATCGCGCTGCGTCAGCAGCACGTCCCCGACTTCATGATCGTAGGTGTCGGTCCAGAGCTGTGTCTGGCGGCCAACTTCAATCAGTTGCGCCGTAATCCGCACACGCGAATCACTGCGCCGGACGCTGCCTTCGAGCACGTATTGCACGCCCAGCGCGCGGCCAATTTCGTTGATGCTGTGCTGCCCCGTGCGATACCGCGCCACGGTCGTCCGTGCAATCACGCCCAACGCCTCGGGATTCAGCGATCCGAGCTGCGCGATCATCTCCTCGGTAATCCCTTGGCTGAAGTAGTCCTGGTCGGGATCGCCACTCAGGTTTTCAAACGGCAGCACGGCAATCATGCGACGCCCGGACCCTCCCCGTACAGCCGGATCGCTGGTTCGTAACCACACGGCCCACGCGAGAATCACCGCCACAGCAACAACCGTTGTCATGGCAGCCGCAATCATCAGACGCCGACGCGAACGCGTTGGCGTAGCGAGGGCATCTGCCAAAACCGGATCAGGAATGGGCCGCATCGGAACGGCCGGGGCGTGTTCCACAGCCGGCTCGAGCGACACCGGCATACCCACGCGTTCCACCGGCGCGATGAAGCGATAGCCGCGCCTGGGAATGGTCTGAATGAATCGAGGATTCTCTGCCGCGTCGCCAATGGCGTCACGCAAGCGATTCATCGCCGCGTTCAGCCCATGGTCGAAATCGACGAACGTATCCGACGCCCAGAGGCGTTGCCTCAGCTCGTCTCGCGTCACCAGCTCGCCCGAGCGGTCGAGCAGAGTGACCAAAATGTCGAACGGCTTCCCGCGCAGCCGCACCTGCAGTCCCTCGCGGCGGACTGTGGCGGACGCCAGATCGACCTCGAACACACCGAACCGGTAACCCCGAAGGGCAGTCGTCTCGCCAGGCATTGGGCACCCGTGGGATGCCGGTCAGTCTACAACCGTTTCGCCGTATGAGATCCCGCGGCAAGTGACTGCGTGTAAACCACTTGAGAAATGAGGTTGGTGTGCGCGGCATATGCGGACCCGTGTATCGACGGGGCGTAACCTGACCCGTAGGGTGTCGTCGAACCCGAAACCGAGGAAGACGATGAACCCAAGACAGACCGCTGCCGTCGAGGTTCCGTGGGATGAACGCGCCATGCTCGAGAGGCTTCGGGCCGGAGACGAGTTCGCGTTCGAACTGCTCGTCCGCCGGTTCGGCGGTCGGATGCTTGCCGTCGCGCGACGGCTCCTGCGGGACGAGGAGGACGCCCGGGACGCGGTGCAGGACGCCTTCATCTCCGCGCTGCGCGGACTCCCTCGCTTCGAAGGCGGTGCCCAGCTCGGAACCTGGCTGCATCGAATCGTCGTCAACACGGCGCTCATGCGACTGCGAGTGAAGCGTCGCCGACCCGAGGCGTCCATCGAAGAGCTGCTCCCGACGTTTGCCGCCGACGGGCATCACACATTGCCGGCCGACCGGGCGCCGTTTCCAGATGCACAGGCGGAGCAGAACGAATTACAGGCCCTGGTACGAGCGGCCGTGGACCGGCTGCCGGATGGCTATCGTGAGGTTTACCTGATGCGCGACGTCGAGGAGCTATCGACGGAGGACGCCGCCACGGCGCTCGGGATCAGCACGAACGCGGTGAAGATCCGTCTTCACCGCGCGCGCCAGGCGCTGATAACGCTGGTCCGGCAGGAGTATGCGGCCGGCCGTGAGATTACTGCTCCTGATAGAACCAGGTAAGCCCGCCGTCAACGACGTACGTGGAACCTGTGACGTATCGGGCTTCGTCGGACGCCAGGAAGACCGCGAGGCCGGCGACATCTTCGGGACTGCCGAGGCGCCCGAGCGGGATTTGTTCGGTGAGCGACCGCAACTTGATCGGATCGTTGAGCAGCGCCGTGTTGATTGGCGTTGCAATCGCGCCCGGCGCAATGGAATTCACCGTGATGCCCAGTGGCCCCAGTTCGACCGAGAGATTCCGCGTCAGCATCCTGAGACCACCTTTGCTCGCGCAATATGCGGCAAAGTTCGGAAACGGGAGCTCCTCGTGCACCGAGCTGATGTTGACCACTCGCCCCGAGCGGCCATCGCGGCGTAGGTGCTCGACGAAGGCCTGCGTCGTGAAGAACACTCCTTTCAGGTTTACATTCAGCACCTTGTCGTAGTCCGCTTCAGTGACGTCCCAGAAGGCCGCGTGTTTCTCTACTCCGGCGTTATTGACAAGAACGTCGAGGTGGCCCATGTGTGCAATGGACTGCGCGACGAGCGCGCGGACGCCCGCAACCGTGCCGAGGTCAGCCTGAATAGCCGCGGCTCGCACGCCGAATGACTGTGCGGTGCGCACGGCCTCCTCGGCACCAGCCGGGTCGCTGTTGAAGTTGACGACGACGTCCGCGCCTTCTCGAGCGAAGCGCTCGGCGATGGCGCGGCCGATCCCTTTGCTGCTGCCTGTGACGAGGGCGACCAGGTCCTGCAAGCGAGAACCTGTGACCTGACTTTTGACCTCTGACCTCTGATCTTTCACCTGAGATGCCTTCCTCCATCCACGCGGATGGTTTCGCCGGTGATGAAATCCGTTTCAATGAGGGCGAGGACCGCCTTCACGATCTCCTGTTCGCCGCCCCATCGGCCGACCGGGGTGGCCGCCGCGACTTCGTCCACCTCCTTTTGAGACATGTCGGGAGGCGGCAGGATCGGACCGGGCGCGATGGCATTGACGAGGACGCCGGAACCGGCGAGCTCCAGCGCCAGCGCTTCCGTCAGCGCGACAACACCGGCCTTGGCCACGTAGTAGGCGGTGAAACCCGGATAATTGGGGCGCCCGCTGCGGGCGAGCCAGTCCGCAAAGTTGATGATGCGACCGCCGCCGTTCTGTCGCATGACGCGGGAGGCTGCGTAGGAGCAGAGGAAGGCGGATTTCAGGTTCACTCCAAGATTGCGGTCCCACGACGCCTCGGTCATTGCCTCGAACGGTTCCGAGGTGTAGACCGACGCCATGTTGATCACCGCGTCGAGGTGCCCGAGCGACTCGACCGTCGTCGCTACGAGCGCTTCGCAATCCTGCGATTTCGACACGTCTGCCTGGATCACCGCAGCGCGCCGGCCAAGCGCCCGTGCGTCCGCGGCGCTGGCTTCGGCCTCGGTGCGGGAGCCGCGATACGCCAGCGCGATGTCGGCGCCGCGCTTCGCGAGCTCGTGCGCCACAACCTGGCCGATCCGCTTTCCTCCGGTAAGGAGTACGACTTTGTCTCTCAAATCCATGCCGGTGAGATGATGCGCTTCCTCTGGGGTTTCGCCGAGAGGGTCTGACCCTTAATGAATTTCGGACATACGAGACGTCTGACCCTTCGCCGATAGATTTCGCACACGTAACCGGGCAGTGGCGCCGGCATCTTAGCCGGCATGAGTGAACGGGTTGCGGCAGTGATCGTGGTGATGGCGGGCGCGTATGTCGCCGCCGGCGTCGCGTTCGCTGCCGCGTTCCTCACGTGGCGCGTCAGCCGGATCGACCCCGCGGCCCGCCCGGGGACACTCGGGTTCCGGCTGATCATCCTGCCCGGGGTGATCGCGTTGTGGCCCCTGCTGCTCCGGAAGTGGTGCGCTCGATGATTCGACCGCTGCGTCGCGCGCATCGAGGCATCTTCGTGCTGCTCGCGATTCTGTTGCCCCTCGTGCTCATCGTGGCGCTTACACACAGAGAAGATGCTCCCGTGCAACGGATGTGGCCATTTGGAGAACAGCGATGAGCGTCGCGTATCGCGCGGTCGGCTGGAACCGACAGAAGCGGTGGTACGACGCAACGCTGCTGTCGGCGCTGGCGCTCATGTTGATCGCACTTGTCGGTGGCGGCGCAATCGTGAACCCGAACGCCACGATAGAGACGTTGCTGATCCGCGCGCTGGCGATATCGGCATTCATTCTCATGCACGTCGTCCTGTCGATCGGGCCGCTCTGTCGACTTGACCGGCGTTTTCTTCCATTGCTCTACAACCGTCGCCATCTGGGTGTGACGATGTTCACGGTGGCATTGGCTCATGGACTATTCGCGATCGTTCAGTTTCACGCGTTTGGCGATCGGAATATGTTCGTCAGCGTCCTCACGACCAGCAGCGGCTGGACGAGCGTGTCCGACTTTCCATTCCAGATCGCGGGCCTGTTGGCGCTGACGATCCTGTTTGTCATGGCGGCAACGAGTCACGATTTCTGGCTGCACAACCTGACCGCGCCGGCCTGGAAGACGCTCCATATGGGCGTGTATGTCGCGTACGCGCTGATCGTGGCGCACGTTGCCTTTGGGGCGCTGCAGTCGGAGCGAAGCCCCTGGCTGGCCGCGCTTGTGAGCCTCGGTGGCGCTTGGGTACTTGGATTACACCTGGTCGCGGGAATGAAGGAGTCGCGCGGCGATGCCCGTCAATTGCAGCGCCCGCTTGTGGATGTCGGAAGCGTCGGTGACATCCCCGACACGCGTGCGCTCGTGAGCTGCATCGGCGAGGAGCGGGTGGCGGTGTTTCGGTACGGGAACTGTGTGTCCGCGATTTCAAACGTGTGCCGACATCAAAATGGACCACTCGGCGAGGGAAAGATCGTCAACGGCTGCGTCGTGTGTCCGTGGCACGGCTACGAATACCTGCCAGACACCGGGGCGTCGCCGCCGCCGTTCACGGAGAAGGTTGCAACGTTTACGGTACACGTGCGGAACGGCCGCGTGCTCGTGGATCCAACGCCGCATGCGCCCGGGACACGCGTCGAACCCGCGAGGATTGCATGATCGACACGGTATCGCAGCCGCCGGACGACTTCTATGTAGGGTACGAGGAGCGAATGGCGTCGAGCATCGCGCGTCACGTCGTCTGCGCGGTCGTCATGTTTGCCGTAAGCGCAGTTGCCACCATCATTGTCGCGCTGGCTGCGCAGCACCCGCTGCCCGCTTCGCGTTTCGAGTTCGGGATCGTGCGGCCGGTCGCGGGCGTTCTGCGGCGCGCGCCGTACCCGTCGCTCGAAGTGGATGGACGCCGCGTATGGCTGGTCGGGTCAGGGAAGTTCGGGGCCGAGCGACTCGTCGATGAAATGCCAGGCGGCCGCGTCGTCGTCGAAGGATCGGCCATCCAGCGAGGCCACACTCGCATGCTCGAGGCGACGGCGATCCGTTCCGGGTCGGGCCCGAACTGGTTCAGAGTCGGTTCCGAGTCGACTGCGAACCGAGATCAGCCGTTGGTGCGACTGACAGGCGAGATCGTAGACAGCAAATGTTTCCTGGGGGTCATGAACCCTGGCGAAGGGACGGTGCACCGCGACTGTGCACGCCGCTGCCTCAGCGGCGGCATTCCACCCATGTTGGTCGTACGCGACGGTCAGGGACGTGAGGAGCTAATTGTGCTGGTGTCTGCCCGCGGGAAGGCTATTGGACGAGAGGTCGCACCGATCGCCGGACGACCGATCACCGTGACCGGCCGGCTGGTGGCGGATGGCGACGAGTACGTTCTCTACACGGACGCGATCGGTGATCCAGCGGGAAGCCCGAGGTAGTGGCGGCCTACACGCCGTGGCCGTAGCCACTTTCGTACGTGGACTGGTTCGTGCTCGCGGGCGTTTCGAAGGGGTCCACGGCCTGCGCCGCGGCCGACGCGCGCGGCTCGCGGCGTAGCGCCGCCACACACGTGACAAGGTCGGCATCGCTGATCGTCTTGCGTTCGTCGGCGATCGTCATCAGTGCTCGATACACGTCGCCGATCTCGGCTGGCGCGAGGTTCAAGCGAAGCGCCGCGCATCGGCGTTGCACCGCGTGGCGGCCCGAATGTTTGCCGAGCACCAGCGGATCCCAGGGCGCCCCGACATCCTCTGCGCGCATGATTTCGTAGGTGCGCCGATCCTTCAGCACGCCGTCCTGGTGAATCCCGGCCTCGTGCGCGAACGCGTTGCGGCCGACAATCGCCTTGTTCGCCTGCACCGCCTGCCCGGTGAGGCGCGTGAGCAACTGGCTGGCCGGGTAAATCCTCGTCGTCTCGATAGCCGTTTCGTACGGCAGGCGATCGGATCGCACGCGGAACCCCATCACAACCTCTTCGAGCGCCGCGTTGCCGGCGCGCTCGCCGATGCCGTTCACCGTGCACTCCACCTGCCTCGCGCCCGCCTGCACCGCGGCCAGCGTGTTCGCGACGGCAAGGCCAAGGTCGTCGTGGCAATGCGTGCTGAACGTCACGTTCTCCGCGCCGGCCACACGCGCGCGGATTCGCAGGAAGAACTCCGCGATCTCGTCGGGTGTCGAGTACCCCACCGTATCAGGCAAGTTGATCGTCGTCGCCCCGGCGAGGATCACCGCCTCGATCACGCGACAGAGGAAATCGAAGTCGCTGCGAGTGGCGTCCTCCGCCGAGAATTGCACGTCCGACACGTAGCGGCGCGCGAGGCGCACGGCGTCGGTCGCCGCCTCCAGGCACGCGTCGCGCGTGATTCGCAGTTTCGCGCGCAGGTGCAGGTCGGATGTGGCGATGAACGTGTGGATGCGGCCGTGTTCCGCCGGTTCGATCGCCCAGCCGGCGCGCTCGATGTCCTCGCGCCGGCAGCGCGCCAGGCACGCGACGATCGGTCGGCGCACCTCGCGCGCGATGCGGCGCACCGCATCGGCATCCGCCGGTGACGCAATCGGGAATCCCGCTTCGATGACATCGACGCCCAGCGTATCGAGCTGGCGGGCCAACTGAAGCTTCTCGTCCGGACGCAGAGAGAAGCCGGGCGCCTGCTCGCCGTCGCGGAGCGTGGTGTCAAAAATCGTGATGCGATCTGTACCCATTGCGGCTAATTGGACGCGAGGCCGCCGTATAATGTCAAAGTGATAGTCGTTACGTTTCGATTATCATCAGTTATACAGACATGGAACTGAGCGAACTCCGCGTTTTTCTCCGTGTCGCTTCCGAGCGCAGCTTCTCGCGCGCCGCGATGAAGCTCCACCGCACACAGCCGGCGGTGAGCCAGTCGATCCGCCGCATCGAAGATGCTCTCGGCGAGCGGCTGTTCGACCGCTCGACCAAAGACGCGACGCTCACCGAAGCCGGCACCCTGCTGCGGGGTTACGCCGAGCGGCTCCTGCGGCTCGAGGAGGAAGCCGAAGCGGCGGTGCGGGACCTCAAGGACCTCCGCCGCGGCCGCGTGCTGGTGGGCGCGAATGAGGCATCGGTCCATGCCGTACTGCCGCTCATTGGTGTGTTCCGCGAGGCGCACCCGCTCGTGCACGTGGACGTGAGGCGGCGCCCGGCTCGCACCATCGGGGCGGAGGTGGCACAAGGCAACCTCGACTTTGGCGTCCTGACATTCCAACCGGCAGAGGAGGGGTTGAAATCGGTGGTCCTGGGACAGGACGAGCTGGTGATGCTCGTGCATCCCTCGAACGCGCTCGCGAAGCGGCGCGAGGCGACGCTGGACGAATGCGCGCGCCAGACCGTGATCGCCCACAACGATCCGTCACACGTGCGCGAGCGTGTGCTGCAGTTATTCGATCAGCACCACATCCCCGCGAACATCCTCATCTCGCTGCCAAGCCTCGAGGGCATCAAGCGGGCTGTCGCGATGGAGTTGGGCGTCGCGCTCCTGCCGAGGCGTTGCGCGGAAGCGGAGATCGCGCGGGGCGAGCTTGTCGCGCTGCAGATCCCGGAGATTCGCCTGCGCCGTCAAGTGCGCCTGGTCTATCGCAAGGCTGGCGAGCGGTCGCATGCCGCCGCTGCGTTTCTCACACTCGTGGAGTCGCGGAAAAACCACTGACGTAGGGAAGCCGGGCTGCGACCTCGCGTATTTCGTCGTAGCGCGCGAGCAGCATGCCGGTCGTATCCCACGCGCCAGACACGAATGCGTCACGCGCCGGGCGGGGCAGGTGCACGACGCACGAGAGGTCGTCTGCCTGGCACGTTGACTGCCGCAGATCCACATGGAGTCGCGTGCCCGGCTTCTGTTCAACGAGGTCCATCAGCGCGTCCACATCTTCGCGCCGGGCCGCCAGGCATGGCAGTCCGATCAGCATCGCATTTGCAAAGAAGATGTCTGAGAACGACACGCCAATCACGGCGCGAATGCCCCACCGGTAGATCGCCTGGGGCGCATGTTCGCGTGAAGAGCCACACCCGAAGTTGCTGTGCACGAGCAACACGGACGCGCTGCTGAATCGCGCGTCATCGAACGGATGCGCGGCAGCCTGTCGATCATCTTCGAACAGGTGGTCCTCGAGCCCGTCGAACGAGACCGTTCTGAGGTATCGCGCCGGGATGATGCGATCGGTATCGATGTCATCACCACGAAGTGGAATGGCCGTCCCGGCGATCGCCACGATCCGTTCCGCGTCGGTCACGACACCACCTGTCGCACGTCGATGACCTCACCGGCCACGGCCGCCGCAGCGACCATCGCCGGGCTCATGAGCAGCGTTCGGCCTGTCGGACTTCCCTGCCGCCCCTTGAAGTTGCGATTCGATGACGAAGCGCACACCTGACGCCCTTCGAGCTTGTCCGGGTTCATGCCGAGGCACATGGAGCAGCCGGCGTTCCGCCACTCGAACCCCGCCTCGCGGAACACCTGATCGAGACCTTCACGCTCCGCGGCGGCTTGCACGCCGGCGGATCCCGGCACGACGAGCGCCTTGACGTGGCCAGCCACATGCTGACCGCGGACGATTCGCGCCGCTTCACGCAGATCCGACAGCCGCGAATTCGTGCACGACCCGATGAATGCTACGTCGATACGCTGGCCGGTCATGCGTGCGCCGGGCGTCAGTCCCATGTATTCGAGTGCGTCGGTGACGGCCGGGCGCTCCGAGTCCGGGATCTCGCCGGGCGCCGGAATCGGTTCGTCGATCCCCACGGACTGTCCGGGGTTCGTGCCCCACGTCACGACCGGCGTCAATTCGTTCGCTCGCAGCTCGACGTCGTCGTCATATCGGGCGTCCGGATCCGAGGCCAGCGACGTCCACCAGGTCTTCGCGCGAGCGAACGCCTCCCCGGATGGCACATGTGCGCGTCCTGCGAGGAAGGCGAACGTCTTGGCGTCAGGATTCACGTATCCGACGCGTGCGCCTCCCTCGATGGACATGTTGCAGATCGTCATCCGCTCGTCGAGCGTCATCCGGTCGATCGCGTCTCCGGCGTATTCGTACGCGTAACCCACACCACCGCGTACGCCCAGCCGACGGATGATGGCAAGAATCACGTCCTTCGCGTACACGCCGCGAGGCAGCGCTCCGGTGACGCGGATGCGTCGCACCTTCAGCGGCTCCATCGCGAGACACTGGGTCGCGAGCACGTCACGCACCTGAGAAGTGCCGATGCCGAAGGCAATCGCGCCGAAGGCGCCGTGCGTAGACGTGTGACTGTCTCCGCAGGCGATGGTCATCCCCGGCTGCGTCAGTCCGAGCTCCGGACCGATGACATGCACGATGCCCTGTTCGCGATCGCCAACGTTCCAGAGGGGGATACCGAAGTCCCGGCAATTGCGTTCGAGCGTGGCGATCATGTCCTCGGCGAGTACGTCGAGGAACGGACGGCCCCGCTCACGAGTCGGCACGATGTGATCCACCGTTGCGAATGTGCGATCCGGAAATGCGACGCGCCAACCGCGCGTTCGCAGCGCGTAAAACGCCTGCGGGCTCGTGACCTCGTGTACGAGGTGCAGTCCGACGAACAATTGCGTTTGTCCGGTCGGCAACTGCCGTACGGTGTGGAGTTCCCACACCTTCTGAAGGAGTGTTCTTCCCATTTGTGGAGAGGTGCTGGAACGCGCATCGTAGCACGCGGTTGGCCGGATCCATGCATCCGGCCGAGCCGTGCGCTCACGCTTGACCTTACCGATCCTGTCCGCGTTGTTGGCTGCCGCATGCGGCGGTTCGACGACTGTTACAGAGATCACAGGGCCCGACGCGGCGCGCTGCCAAGCGAGTGTATCGGCTGCGCCAACGTCGATTCCTGCGGCTGGCAACCGTGTCACCCTTACTGTGACTGCCCCGCGAGAATGCACGTGGAGCGCGTCGAGCGAAGCGCCCTGGGTCCAGGTGAGCCCCGCCACTGGGCAGGGTGAAGGTTCGATCACGGTGACTGTTACAGCCAACCCCGAAGGGCGGTCGCGAACCGGCGCGGTGATGGTCAACGGCAACCGGCTGAGCCTTGCGCAGGAAGCCGCTCCATGCCGGTACGAGGTCAGTCCTCCGTCTATCCGGCTGAGTCACGATGGCGGACGCGGCACGTTCACAGTTTCAGCCACCGCGGCGTGCGAGTGGCAGGCTGGGACAAACGACGGCTGGGTTCGCGTGCTCAACGGCGCCGGCTCCTCGAGCGGAACGGTCCAGGTCGAGGCCGGGGCAAACCCCGCGCGCGCACGGCGCGTTGCCACCATCAGCATCGCGGGACAGAGCGTCACCGTTGCGCAGGATTCAGACCCCGGTCCCGCGCCAACGCCCACGCCCACGCCCACGCCTCCGGGTCCGAACCCAACCCCAAACTGCAACACGTCGATCGATTCGTCCGACGGCAGCT
>WUUC01066178.1_pt1 | contig 18002 bp, 13 predicted proteins | sample 6278441 | NCBI WGS metagenome assembly WUUC01 (sample SAMN13675441, study PRJNA597444) | soil metagenome | isolation source: soil | place: USA: Washington | collected 2017-10 | reverse complement strand
TAGCCTAGGGGAACCAACAGCATCGTTGGGCGCCGCCAACAGCCCCTGGCCGGCTCGGGAAAGCTGCGAATACCGCCGCTGATGTGCGCAAATCTGCGCGCGCGATTAGCGACGCTCCGGTCGCCACGACACCAGTAAGTCTGCAGAAGTCCAGCTCTTGGCGGTCACCGTGATCGAACCTTCGATCTGGTAAGCCTCCATGGCGCCTTCGATGATGCCTACTTGCGTACAGTCCGGAAAGTTGTGCACGTCCTTCAAGACATAGCGCACGCAGTCTTCTTTGACCTCATGCAGCTCGCAGCTGCCGTGTGTCAGCGACATCGAATACGCCTTGCTTCCGAGCGTGAGTAGCGTGCGAAAGTCCAGGCCGGCAATGCTCACGATTACTTTTCCCGGCGTCGTCGAGATCAATGAACCGTACAGTCCGCGGCCGAGGCGTCGCAGGCCTTCACGGATGGGTTGCTTCGGATAAAGCAGCGTCGCTGCTTTGACCTCGAGCTCCATCAACTCGACCAGCGGGTAGTGACGAAAAATCGTGCGCGTCTTTTCCTTGTGCCCGGCGCGCGCGAGCTCATTGGCGATGTGATTGAAGAAGACCCCCCGCGTGCAGGCTTCCGCGGGAACGGCAGCGATCATCTCGCGCCAAGGAAGAGGTTCATGCCATGAGGAGGTGCGAAGCTCTGAGGTCACCCGTTGATGGTAACAGCGGACCAAGCGCCCTTTCACGCATGTTCGAAACGTTGCGCGCGTGCTCGTGTAGGCCTTCGGCGCGCTGACGACCTCCATTGTAGGGGCAGGTCATGCGAGGACGTGCTTGCGATTGGCAGACGACACCCAGGCCCGTTATTGCATCGCAGTCGTCCGCGTTGGGCAGTTGCGCTTGCTGCTCACGCAACGGCGCACGTCCGTTCAAGCTTCGATGATTTGCCACTTCTCGCCGCCGAACTGAAACCAGCGGTCGATTCGCTCACCATCGAAGTGGTAGCGCAGGTGTGCGCCTTGCCGGGGCCGCGGGATCGCTTTGGGGCGAAACACAGCCAAGCAATCGTGATCTTTGCGGCGCACGCTGCGATAAACCAAGCCGAAGCTGTCCGAGGCGCGCAGTGCTCTCGCGAACGCTTGCGCTTTTGTATAGTCGTCCGGATCGTGCAGCTCGGGAAAGCCACGGCGGATATCGTGAAAGATTTGATCGAGCTTCGAAGAGACCAGCACGCGAAGCTCCATCTCGGTTCCGCGTGGTTCGTTGGTCGCGCGTAAGAAGCGGCCAAAGTGATAGGCCGTCTCGTGCACGCTCGTCTCGAGTTCGCGCGCGGCGTAGTACACGCCGTAGCTGCCATCGGTGAAGCGTGAAGCTTTCCCGCGATGCGTAAAGGCGCCCATCACCCAGCTCGCGCCCGCGCCGGATACGCGCTCTTCGAGGGGAACGAGCGAGATCTCTCCGATCTCCTGTCGCACGCGCGGATTGGTCAGTTGTTCGATCGCGAGCAGGGCGTCCCAATCTGTGGGATCAGCGATGCGTTCGAATACGTCGATGGGGGGATAGCGAGAATTGATCACGCGATATGCTTTTGGCCAGCGCACCCTGCTGCGTTGAGCTCGAATCACAGCCCTTCTCCACGCGCCGCATCGAGCGTCAGACGTACGAATGCAAGATCGACGACTTTGCCGGCCAAAGCGTGTTCCAAAGCCGAGCGCCCACCGAACAACGTGTTGGATTTGCGCATCCACGCGTCGGCTTGGTTCGGATTGGGAAACAAGAGCTGCAACGCCTTGTAGATGCCGAGCACATAGCTGATGCGCTCCAGTGTATCGGCACTCAGGGCGCCGCCTTCACCGCGTTTGTAGTTGTAGAAGGTGGAGCGGCTGGGTGAGCCGAGCAGAATGCGCGCCTCGGCGTCCGTGACGTTCCACGCATCCATGATGCGAAAGAAGGCGCGCTTCGCGGCACGATCATCGATGGGGCGGATGGCGGGGGGGCTCGAGGAAGCTGTCACCATGGTCCAATACTGAACGAAATGATAGTTTTGGTCAAATCTGGACTTAGGGCCGGCGCAGCCACTGGCGAACCTGTTTGGTAACGCGCCTTGAAAAGCGCAAAACGCCGGTCGGAACGTGTGTCCGACCGGCGCCAAGCCGAGCTTTCTCGAGCGGGTTCGATCAGTGGTTCGAGAAAGCTTGCACGGCCACGTTCGTGATTAAGTCATGACCCGCATCGTTCGGGTGGATGCAGTCACGGATGAGTAGCGTTTGTCCGCCTTGAAAGCCCGCGACGAAGGGCAAAGCGATGTCGGCCACAACCGCCTTATACTTCTTGGCCTTGGCGCGCATGATGTCGTTCAACCCAGGAAACGGATCGGCCGTGACGGTCGGATCTTGAACGGCGCCCTCGAGTGCGAGGAAACCGAGCGGGATGAGCGAGCGGACCAGCGCGGGGGGAAGGAACACGTTGCCATTGGCATCGATGGCGCCGTTCACGGAGCATGACGGTTGGAGAAAGCCGTTGTACTGCGTGCGTGCCACCAACGTGGCGCTGTGCTGGTCAGCGAGGATACGCAGACCGGCCATCGTCTTCTCGAGGTTGGTGGCGTACTTGTTCAGCACCACACCCAGGTTCGCCTGACACTGCGCTTGATTGCCGGTCGCGCAGGGAGCGAACTGTGCAGACTGGATGAAGCCGAGCAGATCGTTGCCGCCGCTGCCGACGGTGATGACCTTCTCTTTGAACAGATGCTGCGCGTTGAAGATGATCGCGTCGAGCACCTGACCACTCAAGATGTCCGCGCTCGTCGCACCCGGAACGGCCAAGTTTTCGAAGTCGACAGCGCCGCCGAAATACTCGGTCTCGAGCCAGGTATGGAACTGAGATGTGTAAGCCGCATCGGGAGTCGACGCGCCGATTCCGAAATCGATCGAGTCGCCGACCGCGACGTAGCCAGGCAGCTTCGAGAACCACAAGGCATCGGAATCGCCTTCGTCGACGCCTGTATCAGTGGCTTCCAGGCTGCCACAACCTGCGAGCACCATCGGTAGAATCGAGATGAGAGACAAGGACCGCTTCATCGGGATAACTCCTGAGAGAGAGAGGGGGGTAAGAAAGACTGCACGAACCCAACGGCCCCTCGGGGGAGAGGGACGTAAACACTTGACGATTGTGAGCGAGTACGTGGGGAGAAGGTGAATGCTGTACTTACGACCGGGTCACGGACGTCCCGAGCTGGGTCAGCGGCACCTGAAGTAAGTGAGAGTGGTGCCAGGCTATGCGGGGGCAAATCCACTTGCACGCTCCTTTTTGAGGGCGATGCAATTTCAGTCGGGTGAAGTCTGCACAGGTACGACAGCCGGTAAGGTCGCGCGGTCGCGATCTCAATACTTTGCGCGAACAGCCTGTTTTTTCTCACCTATTTTCAGTAGTGCGTACTCCCAAGTAACTTGTGCGAAAGAACGTATCGACGACACCGACGGCCCTCCGGCTCCGGCTCCGAACGCTTCGACGAGGATGTGGAAGCCGAGCAGCGGGCAGGCGATCGCGGCGGCCCAGGCACGGCGCTCACTGTGGGTAAGCACCGCACCGAAACCTTCACCAGCGATAGAAGCGTCCACGCGAGCGGCTGATATGCTGCGCCGCCTTGAAGCCGACCAGCCGCAGACCAAAGCGCACGAAGCACGCCTCGGCCAAGCCGCAGGCAGCTTCGTCAGCGGGCCCCCGCCCGCCTCTGCCGGTCACCAGCAGGTACGGGCGGGCAGTACCTTGGTTCGTCATCTTGTGCGCTGCTTGCGTTGTCGGCGCCCTGTCTTGTCGCAGCCTTCAGACGAACGTGGCGCCCGGCGCTGCGAGCGAATCCGAGCTCAAGCCGAATGCTTCCAAAGCGGCCGCTGCGCCTGCGCCGAACGTTGAGCCCACGCGTCTGCGCGTCCGCGTGCATGCCAGCTATCCGCATGATCCGCGCGCATTCACCCAGGGCCTGCTCTGGCACGAGGGACGTGTCTTCGAGAGTACTGGCTTAGTCGGCGAAAGTAGCTTGCGTGAGGTGGCGCTGGAGACGGGCGAAGTGCTGCGCCGCGTCGACAATGATGACGTGTTTGCAGAAGGCCTCGCGCTCGTCGGCGGCGCACTGGTTCAGCTGACTTGGCAGCAGGGGCGAGCCATGGTGTTCGACCGTGCGGGCTTTACGTTGACGCGCGAGTTTCGCTACCGCGGCGAGGGCTGGGGGCTGTGCCACGACGGTCACGATCTCGTGATGAGCGATGGCAGTGAGGCACTCTCTTACCGCGATGCCGAGACGTTCGCGCTCAAGCGTAAGGTGGGCGTGACGCGTGCGGGGCGTCCGCAACGCATGCTCAACGAACTCGAATGCGTAAATGACAAGGTCTACGCAAACGTATGGCAGACCGATGAGATCGTGCGCATCAATGCCGGAGGCGAGATCGACGCGATCATCGACGCGTCGAATCTGCTGACAACGGCTGAACGCGTGCGCGCCGATGTTTTGAACGGCATCGCCTACATGAAAGAAAGCGGTCACTTCCTCGTCACCGGAAAGCGTTGGCCGCGCATGTTCGAAGTCAGCTTCGAGACGTCTCGCTAGGGCGCCTAAAGTCGGCCCGTGAACGACAGACCGGCAGAGGTGCTCGTGGCCCACGGCGTCACCGAATGCTCGGCGCGGTCGGCGCGTTTGCTGCGCAGGTACCAGATGACGCTGGCGGTCAGCGCTGCCGTACCCACGCCAGTTAGCGCCCAACCGATGTTGCTCAGCTTGACCGCATCGCTTGCTTCGGAGAATGCAGCATCGCCGGGTGGCGCAGCACAGTCATGGGAGGAGAGCGAGCAATTGTCGGGGATGGCGGTCATGCCCATGACACCCAAGACGACGCCGGAGGCCATCACCGCTGCACTTACGCCCATCATGACTCGTGAGCCGATCGCGGCCTTCGGCGCACGCTCTTCGAGCTTGGTGGGGCTCTCGGTCGTGGTCGTGCTGTTGCCTGCCGTACGAGGCGTGGTTGCGTCTTCGAAGGTGCCGACGATGCGTCTGCCCTTTTCACCACTCGACACGACGACCGTCAGCACCTGCTCGCGATCACCGTTCACGAAACGTACGACGTGCTTACCCGGATCTACCTCGAGCGGTTTGCCGTCGTCGAGCTGGGTCAGCACCAAGACATCGTCGACGTACACCGTCGTATCGGGCAGGTCGTGTCCCTGCGCATCGCGCGCGGTGAAGCTGAGCCAGGGTTGATAGCGCTCGAGATCATCGGCGAAGCGAGCGCAATCGTTTTGGACGAGCGCAGGGCAAGACGCTTGAGCGCACGTCATGAACAGCTTGCGGGCGACCGACAGCTTGCCTTGATCGCGCGCGTCTTGGCCGCGGCTGTGCGCGTCGATGCAGGCGTTCTTGGACACTTCCTCGGCATGGGCCGAGGTGCTGCACAGCGCGAGCATCAGGACGCAAGCGGCTGCCGCGGCGCCGAGCAGGCCCTGCATTCGGGCGAGCGTGTGTAGCTTCATTTTCTGATCCCCCCTTTACGACGAAGATGCTGCCCTGTTTGAGCGGAGCAGTACTGCGTCTGCTCGCGTCACGCAGACTGCTGCGTTAGATGCAAGCCGGTTTGAATACCTTCTTCGAGCCCTCGAAATAGTAAGGCGTGCTGCAGTCGCTCGCGGCCGTCGGTTGGCTTACTCTCTGCGGCGGAGCAGCAGCCGCTGGAGCAGGCTCGACAACAGGCGCTGGACGGGGAGCCGGCGCACGCGAACGTCGCGACCTTGGCTTGTCGTCTGCTTCATCTTCCCTTTCAGTCGCGTGTGCCGTCGTGACTTCCCGCTCATGCGCTTCTGCAGCCAGCTCGGGCTTTTCGGGCAGCGCGACCGCTTCCTCGCGGCGTTCGGGCACGACTGGTACGGGTGGAGGAGCCTGGATGCTGGGCGCAACCGGTTCTGCCATCACAGGCGCTTGCGGCTCGCTCGTGCCGTTCGGCCCTTTCACCACGAGGGCAAAGGCGACGGCCAGCATCACCACGAGTGAGCACAGAAAGCCAACGATGAAGCCGGTGTTGCGGAACACTCCGCCACGGCTCTTCATGACCGACGATTCGGGATCCGTAAGATCGCCGTCTGCCTCCAGCGTTCTGAGTTGAATCGATGAGGCTCGCGGGATGGGCAAGGGCGAGCGGCCACTGCTGCTGCCGTGATGCTTGCGCCAGCTCTCTTCGTCCGCAGCGATCAACTTGTCGCGGCCCTCGAGAAAATCGCGGCCCACGTCCTTCAGCCAATCGGCCATCAGACGCGGCGATGCCGGTCGAACGGCGAACGTCAGTGCTTCTTCCATCTCGGCGGCGGTGTTCCAGCGGTCGTGCGCGTCCACGGCGAGACCCTTGGAGATGATGGGGTCGAGTTGCAGAAGTTGCCGTTTGTCGGCCGCGCTGATCCCGTCCCAGGCCTGCATCGTCGTAAGCGCTTGCTCGATGGTCGGCTGCGAGCCGTTGAGGACGCTCATCACGAGTTCGGCACCACTCTTTGCGCTGCGGTGCATGCGCTGTCCGACTAGCAGTTCCCACAGCAAGACCGACAACGAATAGACGTCGCTTTGCTTCGTTGCCGCGCCGCGTAGCTGCTCCGGTGCCGAGTACGCGAGCTTGCCCTTGTAGGTTCCTTCGCGCGTCACATGCGCCGTCATCACGGCCTTGGCGACACCAAAGTCGAGCAAGCGGGCCGAACCATCGATCGCGATCATGACGTTTTGCGGCGAGACGTCGCGATGAACGATATGTAGGGGAGCACCGAGTTCATCCACGGTTTCATGCGTGGCATGCAAGCCCGCCAGCACCTGAGAACCTATCGCGACGGCGACGCTCACCGGCATGATACCGCGCGACTGCTGCATGGCTTTGAGCAGCCACTGCAAGGGAACGCCGTGCACGTATTCCTGAACCAAGATGACTTCTTCGCCAGCCTTCACGACGTCGAGCACGGGCACGACGTTGCGGTGATGAACCTTCGAAGCTATCCGCGCTTCATCGAGGAACATCGCGACGAACTCGCCATCTTCGGCGAACTCGGGATGCAGCCGCTTGGCGGCGACGATACGGCTGAAGCCTTCATCCCCCATCAAGCGTGCGATGTGAATCGTTGCCATGCCACCACGGGCAATTTGGCGGTGCAGGATATAGCGGCCGATGCTGATGGCCTGGCCGCGCAGGTCTGGGGCTTGAAAAGCGTGAGTGCTCGATTCGATCATTGGAAACGACCTCACTCGAAGAATTGGATGGGTGTGCCAGCGCTCCAGAAGTAAAGATTCTCGAAGGAACCGTCAGGTTCGATCGTGGTTCCCCACACCGAGCTCGAGTACTGATGGTTCGACGAAGAGAAGCCCGAAGAAGCTCCAACCCCCAAACTCAGATCTGGTAGTTGCTCGAAGGTCGCGATCAGGGTCTTCGGATCGAACGGACCTTTGTGCGCTTCCAGGCCCGCGATGAAGACGCGCGCTGCAATGTATCCTTCGAGGGACGTGAACGAAGGTGTGTAGTTTCCCTTCGCGATCAGGCGATTGTAGGCGGTGACGGTTTCGCTCGAATCGCTCTGATAGTTGGGAACCACTTGGGACACGACGACGCCTTGCGTGAAGGGCATCTCGCCTTGCGGTGTAACCAGCATGCCCGCATCGACGAGGCGATCGGCGAGTGCATTGGGCCCGACGAACGACACGTTACTGAAGTACAGCGTCAGGCGCTCTGCCTTGCGAAGCGTCTCTTGCTCTTCATCTTCCGCGAACTGCCAGCGCCGCAAACCTTCGATGAACGCCGCGCCTGCGCCGTAGGTGTCGGTCATCATGATGCCGATGGTGTGCGGTTCGGAATCGAGCGCCAGCAGCGCGCTGATGTGCGCTCCGACTTTCGCCACTTGCTCCGGGACGCTGTCATCGTCGTTGCGCGTGTAGCGAAAGCGAGCGATGGGCCGCTTGGCATCGATACCTTGTGGGAAGGCTCCGATCACGTCTACGTAGGCGTCGACGAGACCGTCGTAACCGGACTGCCCGAACGAATCGTCCTGGTCGAAGCTCAGGATGTGCGTGTAGTCGCTGACGCCTTTGTTCTTGAAGAGCTCGACGGTGGCGTGCGCTTCTTGGCGATAGCTAGCCCGCACGTTGAAGATGTAGCGGTTGCAGGCGGCAGCTCGATCATCACGCAGGATGGTGGCCGCACCTGTGAAGGCGCCGAAAAAGAGCGTGCCGGTCTCGATGGCGACGGGCGCTGAACGGACCATGGTTGGAGTTCCAACGTTTCCTAGAAAGGCCAATACCGCGCTGGGGCCACGGCCCAGGGCAGTCATGGAAACTGGCGAATCACCGGCGGTCACCGACGTTGCCGTGGTAGGACAACGCGGCGCTGCTTTCTCCACGCGCGCATCGACCAATGAGAGGGCGGCCTCTTCCGCGAGCTCCGGTTGATAAGCATCGTCGCGGAACTCGAGCTCGAGTTTTCGCCCTCGAATACCGCCGGCCTCGTTTTTTTCATTGAAAGCCAGATCGATTCCGAGCTTCATTTCGGTGCCAAGAGCTTGGTTGGGCCCACTCATGGGCGCGCTCTGTCCGATCCTCAGAGGAGCGTCCGCTGCATTCACGCAGACCTGCTGTTGATCACGTCGCTCGCAGACGAGCTCTCCGCCGCAGTCCTCGTCGAGCTCGCACTGCTGTGGCGAGAAACTCGTCGAACAAGCGGGGAGAGTCAGAGCCGCGAGACAGATGATTGCCGTTTGCCCTCTCATGTTGGGCACTTTGGCAAACGCGAGGGAAGGTCTGCAAGTGAGCCGAGAACCCACACACAGCTTCAGAACAACTGTCAACCAGCGAGTTTTCGACGGTGTCTCGCGTGTAAGAAGCCAGTAAACGCTGCACGTCATTGCATGTGCCCGTGTAGGTCGTGCTCGAAGGCGCTCGTGAACATCACCATGTCGCCGCCGCCTCCCTCAGAAAAGTTTCAAGTAAACCTCAAAGGCGCGGAAGCTCTTCGAGAGACTTTCGTTTGTCTCTTGATTTGGGACGGTCGACCAAAGTTATGCAGGTTTGTCGTTTAGTGTGTGGTCCGGCCACCGATGTTTCCGTAGCCGCGAGGCGCGACCTTTCCGGTGAGAAATGCTTCGAGGATGGCTTTGCGCTGCGGAAGCAAGAGCGTCGTCAATGCGTCGGAGATGCGAAAGCGCGTGACGCCATCGATGACCTCTGGATTCGCTTCCGCGACGTGCGTGAAGCCGAGTGAAGCGGGCCAGACGAGGCCGCCACCGAGATCGGCGTTGTTCGAGAGGCGATGACAGCCCGCGCACGACTGCGTTTGCGCGCGCGCGATGATGTCGAGCGGCTCGAGCTGCGAGCCAAGATCGTCGAGACGATCCTGAATATCGGCGGCGAACTCGCCACCGTCTTCGAAGTTTGCGATGTAGTTCGTTTCCGTGCTGCCGGATGCTTCGCTCTGTCCCGAGTTGTACTTGTCGCGGACCGTCATGTTGAGCGTGGCTGCGTTGTCACCGGCCAGATTCGCTACTTGGCCGATGAAGTCCCGCTGAAAACGCCCTGCGTTGCGATGCTGGGAAGTCTCGGTGAACAGTGGACCGAACGGATTGCTCTTGGCAGTGGTGCGCGTGAACGCGAGCGTGCAGTCTTCGTCGCAGCGTTGTCCGCGCCTGTTCTTCTGGCAACGCTTCTCGAGCTTGAATTCGCGTAGCGACCAAGTCGCGCCGACGAGGCCCGCCGGTTGCACGAACTGATTGGTTCGCACTTGGCCGAAGCTGCCGGCGTTGTCGCCGTAGTTGCGGATGTCGACGACGGGACCAATCTCGTGCGTCATGCCGTCGAAGTAGAAGCGCGAAAGACGAGCGGCGCGTTCTTCGATGTCGTCGACGCGCGAGAGATCCGCCCAGAATTTGGCGATCGGCCGACAGCCGGCCAGCCCTGCGCGCGGGGACGGATTTGGAAGAGCGGCCTCGAAGATCAACAGATTACGGTCGCGGTTGTTCGTCTGTCCCGTCGTCTTGGCGAAGACGATGCGGTATTCGCCACAATGCGCCCCATTTTCGGGAGCAAGCTCGAAGCGACTGAAAAGACCGATTGGAATGTAGGCGCACGCAGGATCGGTGAAGGGATCGCAGCTCGCCTGGGCGCCTTCTTGCTCGGGCGCAGGTCGACACGTGTATGGATAGCCGTTGAGTGTCGGTCCGAACGCAGGATCGACGACATCATCGCAACGCTCACCATCGCTGACGCCAGAGCTCGGATTCTGCGTGTCCCACCATTGCTGAAAGAGCGCGGTCGCTGTCAGGCCCGGTACGCGTGCTTGCGACACCAGCTGACTCATCACGCGCTGAAACGAGAAGTGGGCGAGGATCGGTTGATCCGTGATGGCAAGCGAACGACGCGCATCGATCGAGAGCGGCGCCCTGGGCGGCCTCCGATACGAGCTTTCCGTCCGAGCGGCGTCTGCGCCCGAGAGTTCGGCGCGATGGATCTCGCGGTCCGCCTGCTCGGGTTCGTGACCGACGACCCCCACGCAACCGGTGATCGAAAGTGCACAACCCAGGGCCAACGTTCGGAGCTTCGTCATGTGCTTCTTGCCTCTCTTCGCGCCGGAACTGCTGAGCGCGTCGTGCAAGGAGCTAGAGCAAGCGCGTGCCCGCGCCGATTTCTTCAATCGCCACGTGAGGGAGCGTTTTGCGAGTTACCGACTCGCCCACCGGATTTCAGCGATGTGCCGGGGGCTCATTTCCAAATTCCGGATGGACCCGCCAAGCGGCCGATCTCCACGCTGTCGGCGGGCGCACGTAGCGCTCCTCCGCGCGGGGAGCTCACTCGCAGCCACGTTCACTGAACGTCTTGTTTGCCGAGGCACAGATCTGCGAGGGTGCGTGCGCCACGTTCGCGATGCGTAGGGCATCGATGAGGCCGTCGAACGGTCGGGTGGCATTCGGACTGCCCGAGCCGATGAACAGCGCGCCATTCACGCCGGCGGCCAGCGGCAAATCGATGAGCTCGCTATCGACCAAGCGACCATCTACATAAAGACGCGACGTCACGCCATCGTAAGAAAAGGCCAAGTAGTATGATGTGCCCACGGTCAGGGCGATGTCCGTGGCTGTCGTGTGCTCGAAGCGATCGCGGTCGCGATAGATCGTCATCACCGGACTACCCAGTGCGTCGATCCCCACGCTGTACTGACGATCCTTATCGAGGAGCAGACTGAACTCATCGCCATCGCCAGAGAGGTTGGTCAGGCCGTCCGCACGCATCCATACCTCGATGGTAAAGGCCGCCACGTTGAGGCTCTCGGCGTCCGCCACGCTTACGGCTCGGCCGAACGGTCGAAGGGCGCGCAGCTCGGCGAGAGGCTCGAATGTGACGGCTTGCGCGCTGGCGTGATTGCCGAAGCCCGAGCGATCGAGGAGATCGTTGGCGAAATCGTAACAGGCGACCGTGGTCTCATCGACGCGCTGGCAGCGGGCTTCGTCTCTCGTTTCAACGCCGGTGTCGGGCCGTTCGCGTGGCGAAATGGAGGCATCGTTGCTGGGAGTCTTCGCGCCGCCGTCGGAGCGCGACGTCGGTTGCGTGCTGCCGTCGTGCTCGAGATCATCGGACTCTGCGTCTTCCGAGCCTGCGTCGTGCACGCCGGCATCGAATGCTGGGCCCGGGCCGTCATCGTCGGAGCACTCGCCTTGTCGGGAAGGTTTGGACAAGGACACGAGCGTCAAATCGATGGCTGCAGTCGACGGAAGATCGCGCTCGACGCAGGCCTGTGCGAACCACAAGCAGTTGGCGTCGCGCGCTCGCGCAAAGAAGCCGTACGGACCTGCAGGCAACGCTCCCGGTGCTGCCGCGGAGCCATCGGACACGCCGCGCGACGAGAAGACCACGGGGCCGTCGCAGTCGCCCTCGCGAATCTCGGCTTCCACGAGCTTGGCCCGTTCACTCGACAAACCATCGGCGAAGCCGATATGCCAACTGAGCGGAGGCAACGGATCGCTGCACGCAGCGAGCGCTCCCACTATCGTCATGTGCCCCATCCATGACCAGCACGACCGAGTCATGAGGCATAGGTACGCAAGAAGGCGAAAACCGGGTTACCGTCCGTAAATAACCGTCACGTATCTACACATACAAAGCATGCGTAGTCGCGACCCGTGATGAAACCGTCTTCGTTGCGCATGAGGTCACAACAGGCCCTGCGCCGCGAATTCACAGCGAAACACCGGGAAAAGATCGGCATCGCCCACACTCTTCGTAGCTCAGAGTGCAACGTGCGGTCGTTTACGAAGCGCGCGCGCGTCGGCCTTTGAGTTCTTGCCACATCGAATGTGCAGGCGGTGACAGCGACTCTTTCGCGCTGCATTCTTCGGGCGACAGTCCCCATTCCTTCGGGTTGTCGGCGTGGGCGAACGCCGCTTCGACCATGCGTTCGTAGAGCCGGCCAGTGACGCCCATTGCGTAGATGGCCGAGTCGAGCTCGCGTTCGTTGGTAATCAACGTCGCGGCGTAGCTCTCCATCATGCGGTTGTGCGCCGCATCGATGGTGGTGTGGTCGTGAAGAAAGCGCATCGCCTCCGCCGGCACTCCAGCGCGCTCCAGCTGCCCCATGAGTTGGTCGCCGCTGCCGGTCGGCAAGAACTCGAGGAAGTAGAGATAGCCGAGGTAGCCGATGGGGTTGAGGTTGTGGATTTGGTAAAAGGCGAAGGCGATCAGCGCGGTCGTCTCAGGCAGCGGATTTTGATACGGCAGGAGTTCGGTGTTCACGCCAAGCGTGACGAGGTCGTCGAGCGCCAGCTGGTCGTGACCTATCTCGGAGCTCGCGTGCCGGAAGAAGCGCTTGATCGCGGCACGTTGATGACCTCGAAAGTACACCGTCGCCAACGCCTGAATCTGAGGATTTTCTCGGGTGTGATGAAAGACTTGCTGCAGATAAGATGCGTAGTGCGCAACGCCGAACTGTCCGTCGCTGATCCTCCGCAACGCAGAACTCCTCAAAAACGGTGTTTGTACGGATACAAATGCTGCCTGAAGTCGTTCGAACGCGTTCATGAACAGATTCTCCTGAGAAATGGATGGGGGTCCGAGCGCGGTCAGGCCGCTGCCAACTCTTGGTCCAAGTAACGTAAGAACGGCGAACCTACGCGCCGCAAATGAGCGCTGTCGCGCACCGCGAGTTTCATGACGATGACTCTGCCGTACTCAGCGTGGAGGACTTCGGGGATATGCACGCGGTAGCCCAGTCGCTCGAAGAACGGCACGCGCTGAGGATAGACGTCGATGAAATCGAACAGGATGCCGTCGCGCAGTGCCATCCGATAGGTGGCCACGGCCAAGCGATAGGCCAACGCGGTCGCGCGATACGCTGGCGCTACCAGAAGCTTCGTGGTGATGCTGGTGTGTCCCGGATGTGCGCTTTGGGCCACATCCATGCCGTAAAGCGCTTCGTACGCGCCTAGCGCAGAGGTTCGCGAATAATTGGTGCGAACACTTCCCACCACCTTGGGGCCATCGAGGGCCACGAACAGTCGCGCCGTCTCGTCGAGGGGCTCGCGAATCATACCCTCATCGTGATCGGCGTACTGCTGAGTGCGTCCCAGCTCCTCGACATAGACTTGGTAGCGTAGCTGGAAGATTGCGTGGGTGTGTAGAACGGTGTCTGCGGTTATTATCTGTATCGCCATCTGAACTGCCTCGTGCGATCCATGATTTAGTAAGGCACCTGAGTAGCGCCTAACATGGTACGACGGGCCTTCCCACCGATTAATGCCCCCTTATGAGGTCTGCAGAAAATTGTCAGAGCGTCTTACGGATCGTGGGTGCAAACATTGAGAGCCAGCGAACAGGCATCATGATTTGCTCTGCACGCGCCCAGTTGAGCGCTCGTTCGCTCAGCATGCTGCCTTCTTCTCCTCCAACCATGCGCCCGAGCAGGTATGCGGTCGAGTACTGATACACGCTCTGATTGGTACGCAGCGCAGCTTCCGCACGCCTCAGCAGGGCGACGGCTTCGGCGGTTTGGCCCTCGAGCATGAGCACTTGAGCTTGGATCTGATCGGACAGTTCGCCCGAAAGGGGCCAACGGGTTTCGAGCAGTTTGCGCCGAAAGCTGAGGGCTTGCTGCAAGAGGGGACGCTGTTCGCTGGGCTCGGCGCGCATGGCTTCGTCGAGGCACACCCACGCTGCGTCAGAGTGCGTCAGAAACGCAAGGTACGGTACGTTGAGCAGCCGTGACCGCTTCAAACGCGGCATGGTGGCGCGCAGTAGTGCGTACGCCCCACCTGAGCCCCTGTAGAGCGCCACCAGCACTCGACCAATGAATTGGCTCCAATGCGGCAGCTGAAAGTCCGTCGGCCAGCCAACGAGAGCTTCGTCGAGAGTGCCCTCTGCGGAGTCGGGATCGTTGACGCGCAGTGATGGCTGATAGCCGAGGCCGATACAAATCAGCTGCGTGGCGGCATAGCGATCACCACGCTCGCGCGCGTCACGACGCCAGTAGCGCGAAAGCTCGTCCTGCTGAGCGACACGGCCCGCGTTCCAAAGCGCGTTCAAAAGGCCGGCCCGTGCGTTCGTGAGCTCCCAGGCCACGTCGACGCACGACTCGCGCAGCAGGCGTTCTGCTTGTACGAGCGAGGCGATGGCTTCCACCAAGCGAAAGCTCACCCAGTGCGCGTAGCCGTGCGACATCCAAACGAGCGCCTTCAAATAGGGTAGGTCGGACGCGTCGGCGATGCCTCGAACTTGCTGCAAGATGCTGGTGACGCGCGCCTGAGGCGGTTTGTCGGTCGTCGAGCCCACCAGAGCTTCTACGGTCAACGAACGCACGACGTGTTGCACGTCGCCGCTGGAGAGCGCCATGCGCGCGTATTGACTCTGCAGAGCGCTACCGCCCAGCAGGTCGACGAACGCGAGCGAGGGGGCGACCGCCCACAGTAGTTCCAAGAGCTCCTTGGATTTGGGCGTTTCTGCAGCGGCCTTCACCTCGAGCCCGCGCACGGCCAAGCGGCTTCGTTCCCACGCCAAGCGCAACACGGCGGAGCTCGGGCTTTTCGGCCGCGATACGCCCACTTCCGCGAGTACCGCGTCTGCGAGCTCGAGTCCGTCTACGACGCGGCCGCTTCGCAACATGAGTTGAGTGGCCTTGCGGCGCAGGGCCCGTGCTTCTTCGCCTTGCCGACTCTTGGAAGCAGCCAAGCAAACCTCTGCCGAGCGCTCGGCGAACCCAGCACATGACAGCGCGTGGGCCAGGGCCAGGCGCAGCCCGTGAATACGGTCGGGCTCGAACGCTTCAGGATGCGCCAAAGCTTCCTCATAGAGGCGTGCGGCGCGGCGAAATGCCAAAGCCCGATCGGCTTCTTCGGCGGCTTGCGCGGAGTAACGCGCCGCGCGCGCAGGATCGCCTGCACACGTCCACTGATAGGCGATCGACTCGCTATCGGCTTGATCGAGCGCGGAGAGCGCGCTCGCCAACGCGCGATGGCGCTGCTTTTTGACGGCAGGCGGCAGCATCTCGAGTACCACGCGCCGGACGCGATCGTGATAGCACTCGGAGTGAAGGCGATCTTCGCTGCGCACCAAGTGAACCGAGCGCAGCTGCGCGAGCTTGCGGCCGAGCTCGAGCGGTTCGATACGCAAGGCTTGAGAAAGCGTCGCTTGCGCGATCGGCATGCTGGCGATGGCGAGCGTCTCCAGCACGCTGCGCGTTTGCGGTTCGAGATCTTCGACCCGCTTGCGCAACGCTTCGTCCAGATGACGGGTCGCGGCGTGCGCGTGACCCGACTCGGCGTGACGCACGAGCTCGCACAGAAAGAGCGGATGACCTTTGGTCTCGCGCACGATGCGCTGAAACATCGTGGGATCGTGCTCTCCTTGGGTGAGCTTGCGGATCAAGAGTTCCGCTTCGGCGTGTTCGAGACCGGTGAGGGGCAACTCGAATGAGAGCTCGCTAGCGAGGATCGGTCGCAACGCGGCGCGCAGCTCTTCGCTCAGTTGCGCGAGCGGCCTGCCTGTTGCCAGGACCATGCAGGGCGGCGCGTCGTTTTCATTGAGTAGCTCGTCGAGCAAAGCCAAGCTGTCTGCATCAGCCCACTGCAAGTCATCGATGATGATCAGCACCGGTTGTGGTAGCGACAAACGAGCAAGGATCTCGCGCAGAGCCGCAAACGCGTGGCCACGCAGCACCTGAGGATCTTGCGGCACCGGCCCTTGCGGAAGATCGTTCAAGGCTCCTACGTGCGACAACACCGGGAAAAGCTGCATGAGCAGCTTGGCGTCTGCGGGCAGCAAACTCCGGCAGCGTCGGGTATCGAGCTTGCCCAGATAACGAGCGAGATCATCGACCACTCCATCGAATGCCTTGTAAGGTACCGTCTCGCGCTCGTAACAGCGACTTCGCAAGACGATGGCGCGTTCGGTCTTGCTGGCCAGTTCGCCAAAATGCTTGGCCAGTTCGGTCTTGCCGATGCCCGATTCGCCGGACAGGTACACGAAAGTGGGACGGCCTTCGCGCGTGCGGGCGAGCTGCCCTTGAAGCCGTGCTTGCTGCGCTTTGCGACCGACGAACGGAGGTGCATCCGTCGGCAGACGCGCGCGCCGCGTCATGGCGTCGGTGCCTTGCTCGTTGAACAGCGCCAACAGCGCTTCACCACTCGGGCGATTGGTGGGCGAGAAGCTCAGTAGCTGCATGGCGACATCTGCAAGCTCGCCCGACACGTCGACGACGAGTTCGCGTGGATCGCGGGGCGTCGTGTGTTGCTTGTCCCAAAAAATTTTGGGTGCCTGACTCGTGAACGGGACGCTGCCGGTCAGTGCTTCGTAGATGACGGCGCCGAGTGCGTACCAATCGACGGCGGGCGTCGGCGCTTCGCTGCGGCATTGCTCGGGCGCCATGTAGGCAGGTGTGCCCACCGCCGCGTCCAGCGACAGTTCGCGTTTGCCTTGGCTGACGAACGTAACGAGTCCGAAATCCAAGAGCACGAGGCGGCCTGTCACGTCGACGCGAATGTTGCTCGGTTTGATGTCGCAGTGAACGCGCCCGCTCTCGTGCACGGCGAGCAAAGCGTCGACAAGTTGTGCGAGGCAACGACGCAGGCGCTCTTCATCGACCTTGCGCCCCGTGCCGTCTTCAGGCTTCGGACGCACGTAGTCGAGAAAATCGTAACCATCGACTAGCTCCATGGTCAGAAACCACAGCCCGTCGACGCAGCTGAGCTCGCCTAAGTGGACGAGATTCCGGTGCTCGATGTCCTGGAGCGCGCGGAACTCTTCTTTGAAGCGCACCAATGCATCGGGGTCCATGCGCTGCAGCGTTTTGAGAGCGACGCGACCGTGGGATTCGGTGTCGATCGCTTCGTAAACGACGCCATTGCCGCCAACACCGAGCCGGCGTCGCAGTTCGTAACGTCCGGCGAGCACGTAGCCCGAGTTTTCAGTGCGCAGATCAGTCGGCATCCCAGGCCCCCGAGCACGGCAACGCGATTTGCTCGCGCGTCGCGGGGGCGAGGGTCCCCACCGACGTCGGCTACTCTACAAGGCCAACGATTCGTTCAACAAGCGAGAACAGTGAGCATGGAAGGGTAAGAGCGAACGTGTAGTGATGCGCGCGCCTTACCATTGTCACTCGTACGTGCGTGAACGGCGTGGACTGCCAGTGGACACGGTGTCGCGTTGCCAAGTCAAAAGAACGCTTGCAGTTGCGCCGTGAGTACGTCCGCCGCGAGCGCCTTGTTCGCGCGCGGATTGTCGAAGCGCGCGTAACGCAGATTGAGCTTCAGATTGTTGGCGAAGCCGTAGAGGCTGAGCATGCCTTCGTAGGCGTATGTTTCGTCGGCCTCGGCGTCCGTGTTCGGATCGACGTAGCTGACGCGGGCTGCCAGCTCGATGTAAGGCGGAAGCAGAAAAACGGCTGCGTGTGCGTAGCCGCCTTGCGATTTCGTATGGACGCCGCTGCCGAGCTTGGCATCGCGATAGTAAAGCTCGGCTTGCAGCGTTGCGTACCAGTAG
>WUUC01210420.1_pt1 | contig 18003 bp, 20 predicted proteins | sample 6278441 | NCBI WGS metagenome assembly WUUC01 (sample SAMN13675441, study PRJNA597444) | soil metagenome | isolation source: soil | place: USA: Washington | collected 2017-10 | reverse complement strand
CGCACGCCAGACTCGCTTGCGGATGCCAGGTCGCGTTCCGCGAAGGCGTCGAGGGTAGCCCCGTCACCGTGGTGATCAACGTAAAGGGCCCCACCTGCGTGCTCGGGCTCCACGTTCGCGATCTCCCCGTCTACGACTATCGCGAGGCGTTGCGACCACCCACCCGGTTCCTTCCGCTCGAAGAAGAGGAATACGAAGAAGAAGGCTAACAAACGGCAAGGGTCAAAGGGCAAAGGGCAAAGGTCAGGTACCTGGGTCTAGACCTCGGGTAAGCGTGCAGGGCGTCTCTATGAGACGCCTTTTGTGTTTTAGCAGCCTGGTACCGACACCTAGACCAACCTTGTACCCAGACCTTTGCCCTGACCTTTGCCGTTTGCCCTTTGACCTTTGCCTTTTGATGGGTTTACGCGTCGCGGAGCGCGGAGGTGATTGGGATGCGGGCGGCGCGTAGGGAGGGGAGCAGGCCTCCGGCGATTCCCATCAGCACGGCCAGCGTCATTCCCGCAATGACCGAGGCTGGCGTGATCCGAAACGCGAATGCGATCTCGGCGAAGTTTGCGCCGCCTGCGGCCGACGAGATCCCGTTGGCGGGAAGGGCGATCAGGCAGCCGAGCGCGCCGCCGACGAGCGCGAGGAACGTCGATTCCACGACGAACGCCGCGAGGATCGCGAGGCGCGAGAAGCCCAGTGCGCGCAGGGTGCCGATCTCGCGGGTGCGTGCGGCGACAATCGCGTACATCGTGTTCATCGCGCCGAAGACCGCGCCGATGCCCATGACAATTGCGACGAACACGGCGAGCGCGAGCAGCGCGCCGGAGACCTGGCCGGACTGCGCCTCGTAGTACTGGCGTTCCTGCACGAGCTGCACCTGGAAACGCGGGTTGCGCTGAAGTTCGTCGTTGAACGCGCGGATTGACGCCGGGTCCTTCATGCGCAACGTCAACGACTGCGACCCGGCACCGCGGCCGAACGCCGGGCCGAGCGCGTCCTTGTCGCCCCAGATCTCGCTTTCAAATCCGCTGGCGTTCGCTTCGAAGACGCCGACGATCGTCCAGTCGCGGCGCTGCAGGCGGATCGTCTTGCCGATCGCCAGTCCTTCCACCCGCTCGAACGCCTTCCGGCCCACGACGAGTTCATAGAGTCCCGGCTGGAAGTTGCGCCCCTCGGCGATCGTCACGCCCGAGCGGACCTTGAACGCCATCGGTGTCACGCCGCGAACCACCACGTTCGTGTCCATGCCGTCCTGCCTGCGTTTCATCGACGCGACGACGACGAGCTCGGGAGAGGCGAGTGGAGTCCCGCCGGCATCGCGCGCCACGCGTGCATCAACCGAGATTACGTTGGCCGCCTCGCGGGGAATGCCCGAGGTCATCTCGGATGTCGAGCCCCGCTGGGTGACGATCGCGTTGTCGGGCGCGCCGGTCGCCGACAACGCGAGGCGGAAGCCGGCGGCCATCGCGACGAGCACGATGAGCACCGCGACGACCAGCGCGATGCCGCCAATGGCCAGCAGGGTCACGCGCCCGCGGACATAGAGGCTGCGGATGTTGTAGCTGATGGGAAGAGCCATGGTTATGCCTGTCTCAACATGTCCGTGATGCGCGCGCGGTAAGCGCCCATGGCCGGAACGAGACCCGCGCCGGTGCCGAGCACGACAGCCGTCGTGAACGTGATCGCGGCGACGCTGGGCGATACCGAGAGCCCCGGGAAGTTTCCGAGGACGAGTCCCATGAACGGCAGGTCCGCGAGGTTTGACACGAGCGCCTGGGCGAGCAGCACGCCAAGACCGCCGCCGAGCGCCCCGAGCGTCACCGCCTCGACGAGCACGAGCGCCATGACGAGCGCGCTCGAGAAGCCAAGCGTCTTGAGCACCGCAATCTCGGTGCGGCGCTCGCGAACGGCCATGCTCATCGTGTTCGCGGTGACGAGCAGGATCGTGAACGCCACGGCGAGGCCGATGCCGTTCAGCAGCGCGACGAGGTTGCCCGTCATCGCGAGGAAGCCGGCAATGAACGCGCTCTCGGTCTCGGTCTTCGTCTGAACGTCGCTGTTCTCGAAGTTCGCGTCGATCGCCCGTGCGACATTGGCCGCCTGGTTCGGATTACCGACCCGGATGTTAAACGTGCCCGCGCCGGCGTAATTGCCGACACGTGGGTTGCCCTGGATGGTTTCGTACAGGTACTTGAAGTGGAAGAACATCATCCCGAGGTTCGCGTTGGGGTGCGTCACCGTGTCCGCGTCGTAAATCCCGCGCACGACGAACTCGAGCGGCCCGCGAACGCGGTAGGGCGGGATCATGCTCTCCATCTGGAACGTGTCCCCGATCTTGAAGCCGTACTTTGCTGCCAGGTCCTTCCCGACGAGCGCCCCGCGCATGTCGCGCAGGTACTCGCGGTACTCATCCGGCGCAATGCGGTACTCGCGGAAAATGTGGAAGTACTCCTCGGACTCGACGGCCATGTTCGGAAAGAAGTCCTTCATGTCCCGGTAGATGCCGCCGAACCAGTTCGAGACCGCCACGCGCTCCACACCCGGCAGTCCCTGGATGCGCGCCTTGTATGCAATGGGCATGTTGAAGATCAGGCTCACCCCGTGCCGCGTGACCAGGCGGCCCGGATCGGCGGCTTCCGTGCTCGTTCGGATCGCGGCGAGGACCGTCTGAAGCGTGCAGATGAGAAAGATGCAGACCGCCATCCCCACGACGGTGCTCGCGGTACGGATCCAGTTGCGGCGCAGGTGTTTGACAACGTATGGCAAGTACTTCATGTCGCCTCCCGCGGACTAGAGACCCGCGGCCACGGATTCCCGCGAGACGGAGTTCTTGAGGACGCCCTTGTCCAGATGCCACTCGACGTGCGCGCGTGACGCCGCGCGGGGATCGTGCGTGACCATCACGATGGTCTTCTTGAAGTCGCGGTTGAGGGTGTCCATGAGCGTCAGGATGTCCTCGGCGCTGCGCGCGTCGAGGTCGCCGGTGGGCTCGTCAGCGACGAGCACCGCCGGATCGGTCACGATCGCGCGTGCGATGGCGACGCGCTGCTCCTGCCCGCCGGAGAGCTGGCGCGGGTAGTGCTTGGCGCGGTCGGCAAGTCCGACCACCTTCAGCGCCGTGAGCGCCCGCTCGCGGCGCGCCTTCTTGGAGAGCTTCGTGAGCAGGAGCGGCAGCTCCACGTTCTCAACGGCCGTCAACACCGGGATAAGGTTGTAGAACTGGAAGATGAACCCGACGCTGCGGCTCCTCCACTTCGCGAGCTGGCCTTCCGAGAGCCTCGTCACATCCGTGCCTCCCACGAGCACCTGGCCCGAGGTCGGACGATCGATCCCGGCAATCAGGTTCAGCAGCGTTGTCTTGCCCGAACCGGAGGGCCCCATCAGCGCGACGAACTCGCCGTCGGGCACCTGCAGGTTGATGCCGTCGAGGACGACGATGTCCTGCGCGTCGCGCTTGTAGATTTTCCGGACGTTCTGGACGTCAACAGCGGCCATCGTTATCTCCTTGGCGACACGCGGTCGCCATCGTTCAACCCCTCGGGCGGATTCATCACCAGCGTCTCCCCGCCGGTGAGCCCGGTGCTCACCACGAGCCGCTCGTCGCGTGTCCCGCCGGTCGTGATAGCCACCAGCCTGGCGCTGCCATCGACAATTTCGAAGACGTGCGCCGTGCCGTCGCGCGTGACGACAGCGCCCGGTGGCACGAGGATCGTGGCCTTCACGGGCGCGTTCGGGTCGGCGGCTGTTCGCGGCTCGATGAACGTGGCCTTGGCGCTCATCTCGGGCTTCAGGTCGGGATCCTTGTCGAGAATCGTGACCTTGACCATTACGGTGGCTTTTGTCCGGTCGGCGGTCGGGATGACCTGGCGCAGCTGCGCCTTGTAGCGCTTGTCGGGGAACGCCTCCACCTGCACTTCGGCGGGTTGATCGGCGACGAGCTTCGAGACGTTCGCCTCGGCGACATCGACTTCGACCTCGAGCGTCTCGAGGTCGGCAAGGGCCACGATCGCGCCCGAAGAGGTGGAGAGGTTCACTCCCGGGGGGATGGGCGCGACGCTTTCGCCCACCTCGGCCATCTTCTTCACGACAACGCCGCTGAACGGGGCGCGAATGACGGTGTGCTGAAGGAGCGCCTGCGCGTAGTGGAGGTCGGCCTGCGCCTGCTGCATCGACGCGCGGGCGCGCTGCTCGTCGGCGCGCGCCTGCAGGATCGCTGCGTCAAGGACGGCCACGCGGCTGCGGCTCGCGTCGAGCGTATCCTTCGGCAGAATCTCCTCCCGGGTAAGGCGTTCGTTCACCCCGACCTGCCGGCGCGCCTCGGTGAGATCCGCCTCGGCCCGACGGCTCGACGCCTGTGCGGCGGACATCTGCGCCTCGGCCTGTTGCACCTGCGCACGCGCACGCTGCACCTGCGCTTGGTAGTCGTCGCTCTCGAGCCGCGCCAGGATGTCGTGCTCGCGGACGCGGCTGCCTTCCTCGACGCGCAGCTCGGCGAGGCGGCCCTGAATCTTGGCGGATACCACGGCCTTCCGTCGCGCGACCACGTATCCCGACGCGGTCAGCAGCGCCGACCCGCCGCCGCCCCCGCCACGTTGCTCGATCGTTGGCCGCACTGTTTCCACTTCTGTGGCAGCAAACGCGGTCCGTGCCCGCCACGCGAGCGCGCCGCCGGCCGCCAGCAGTACCGCCAGCGCAAGAGCCATCCATACTCCCCTGCGCGAAGGCGCTGGCTCGTCGTCCAGCCGCAGCGAGGCGAGCTCGTTTCTCAGGTCCGTCACGTCTGTTACTCCCGGTGTGCCCGCATTGTGCGGCAAACGGCCTCCCGCCGCATGTGCCGAAGGTCACGGCCGGAGAGGCACGCCGCAGGACCGGAACCAGAGGCCCGGCGCCTGGTGCGTGGCGCCTGGAGTCTACCGCCGGCTGCTTACTGAAATTTCACGCGCAGTTCAGCGACGAGCGGCAGGTGGTCCGAGGCCATCAGGGAGAGACGCGTGCGGGGAAGCTCCAGTTTCACGACGTCGACTTCACCCTCGTAGTAGATGTGATCCAGGTGCACGACGGGGAAGACGCCGGGATAGGTGCGGCGCCGGCGCAGGTGTTGGCGCAGGTCGATGCTCTGCAGGCGTTCGGAGAGGGTTTGCGTCGCGAGCCCTTTCATCCATTCGTTGAAGTCCCCGAGGACGATCTTGGGGACGCCGACGCGGTGGTCGTGCACGATCGCGCTGAGGCGGCCGGCCTGATACCGCCGTTCGAGGAGGGCCGTCCCGAGGTGCACGTTGTACAGATGCAGCGTATCCTCGTCGAAGGCGACATCGACGCGCTGGCAGCAGCGCGGCTCGCACGTCTTCCAGGAGACGTCGTACTGCGAATGGTGGCGGATCGGGTACTTGCTCAACACGACGTTGCCGAACAGGCACCCGCGCAGGTGACGCGCGGGGGCCATCACCCAGCCCATGCCGAGCAGCGCGCCGATCTCCTCCGCCTGGCCGCCCGCGGTCGGCCCCGCGCCTATGACCTCCTGCAGCGCGATGACATCGGGCTCGATCGAACGGATCACTTCGGCGATTCGGGCCGGCATGGTGCGGCCATCGAGGCCGCGGCAACGGTGGATGTTGTAGGTCGCGACGCGGATCGTCCGATGCAATGGAACTCCCAACTCCCAAAGCGCAAATCCCAAGCGTATGATAGACCTCGAATGCGATCAAAGCTGATGCTGGTCGTCGTGCTGGTGTCGGCGGGTGCATGCGCCCCCGCGCCGGAGCGCCTCACGCTCGAGGGGCGGAGGATCACCGTCTACAACGACACCGGCGAGGCATGGAAGGCGGTCGAGGTCTGGGTGAACGATCATTACCGCGTCACGCGCGCCGAGATGGTGCCCGACGAGCGCTTCGTCGTGCCGCTGGAGTCGTTTGTAGCCGGCTTCGGGCAGCGGTTCGAGAGCAACCAGCGCGTCACCGGAATCGAAGTGACCGCAACCGACCAGAGCGGCGATCCGGTGCGGCTCACGTGGGGCAACGGCCGCAGGCGATAGTCCAATCTCACTTTCCGGATATCACATGGCCAAACTCAAAAGCGAAATCGAAGTGGCCTGTCCCTGCTGCCACGCGACGCTCGTGATCGACACGAACCTCCGGCGCGTGGTGTCGCACAAGGAGGCCGACACGGGCGACAAACCCGAGTTGAGCGATGCCCAACGCATCCTGGCGGAAGCGGCCGCCCGGCGGGAGGCCCTCTTCGAGCAGTCGTTTGCCGCGGAACAGAACAAGGGCGACGCGCTGGCGAAGCGTTTCGAAGAGGCGCTCAAGCAGGCGCAGCAGGAACCGATCACCAAGCCGACGCGGGACTTCGATCTCGATTAGCCGCGGTCGTGGAACTCGGGCGGCAGCGGCGTCCACTTCTCGCGCCCGCGATAGAACTTCCAGGGTTTGTAGCCGTGCGTCTCGAGAAACGCGCGGTAGCGGCGCCGAAGCGCACTGATGCGGCGATCCGACGACCGGATCCGCCGGTGCGGCCATTCGAGCAGCACCTGTTCGGCCCTCCAGACGTTCCTCTCCGACAAGCGCCAGTCGTAGTCCCCGAGCGCGTCTCGCAGGTCGACCACGGCGTATGCCTTGATACGGCCGGTGAGATCGATATACGTGTCCACGTAGCTGAGCGCCAGCGCGCGCGGTGTGGGGAACACCGGCTTGCGCCCGTGCAGGCCGGGATCGCGCGAGCGAGCCACCGATCCCCAGCCTGTCTCGTGGCGGTAGACGAAGAGCACGTGGTCCAGCAGGTCGATGGATTCGAAGCTCAGGACGAGCGGCGGATACCCATGCTGCTCGAGGATGGCAGCCGCGGCGAGGGCGGCCTCGTAACAGTGCGCAGTGCCGGCGCGTACCACGCCGCGCAGGCTGCGCAGCGTTTCGCCAGCCCGCTCCTGGTTGTACGGCATCGCGTTCAGCCAGCGTTGCACGGCGATCGGGGTGCGCAGCCGTGCGATCACGCGCCGCTCGGCCGGCGTGAGCGCCAGCCGCGGCGGTGTGATGCGCTCAGTTCGTGGGAGCGGGAGTCGCTTTGAGATCGGCAAGCACGTCCGCCGGCGTCCACTCGTTGCCCGTGTGGACCTTCACCACCCGTCCTTCCGCATCGATGATGGCCGTCCGCAGGTTGTGCGTGATGTCGATGGGATTCTGCTCGGCCCGTTCGATTGTCACACCAAACCTCGCGGCGAACCGGCCAACTTCGTCCCGGTCTCCCGTCACGAAGCTCCAGATGAGGGGATCGGCCTCGAGGCGCTGGGCGTGTGCCTTCAGCACGGGCGGCGTGTCGAACTCCGGGTCGAAGCTGACGGTCACCAGCCGCACGTCGGCCAGGCCCGGGGTCTTCTTGATCTCGCGCTGCACTGCCTGGAAGTTCCGATCCATCAGCGGGCAGAAGTTCGGCATCGGGCAGCGGGTGTAGGTGAACGTCAGCGCGACGCGATGGCCGCGAAACGCGGAGATCGGCCGCGGTTTTCCGTCCTGGTCGATCAGTAACTGGTCCGGAACGGTCTCGCCCGCCTTCAGCAGCTCGAACCCCGAGCTGGCGCTGGCCGGCGGTGCCTCGAGCTGCGCGTGGCCCGTCTTGGTGATTGCCGACAGGTGAGCATCGGCTTCCGCGACGACCAGCGTCGCGGTCACGAGGTCGCCAGGCTCGATCCCACCCAGGAGCTTCGGGTCCCCCACCTTGAACGGCATCGTCATGCCAGGCATGAAGCCCTTGATGTCCTCATGCTTGATGAGAACCTCGCTCGATTCCGGCTTGAGACCGAGGACCTGTCCCCTCAGCTCGTACTGTTTCGGCTCGGCCCCGCGGCTGCAGGCTGTCGCCATCAGGAGCACGCACCATGACACTCGCCAGAACGGGATCATGTTGTGTACTGTAGCAAATCATCCCAGGGGCCGCAGATGGGCGGAGATGCAGAAACCTTTCGCGCCTCCGCGGCTGGTGGATCATGTGAGGCGCTCGATGACGATCTGGGTCGGTACATCCGGCTACAACTACCCGGAATGGAAGGGAAGCTTCTATCCGGAGACGCTCCCGGCGGCGAAGATGCTGCCGTACTATGCCGAGCGCTTCCCGACGGTCGAGATCAACTACACGTTCTATCGCGCACCGAACGAGAAGATCCTCGACGGGTGGAACAAGGCGACGCCGGAGCGTTTCAAGCTGACCCTGAAGGCGCCGAAGCGCATCACGCACGACGCGCGGCTGAAGGACTGCGGCGATCGCGTGCGTCAGTTCCTCGAAACGGCCGCCACCCTCGGACCGAAGCTGGGCGCGTTGCTGTTCCAGCTCCCGCCCAACCTGAAGAAGGATCTCGGCCTGCTCGATGCCTTCCTCGACACCTTTCCACCGAAGGTGTGCGCGGCGTTCGAGTTCCGTCACGTTTCCTGGCTGCACGATGAGGTGTATGCGCGGCTGAGGGCGCGCAACCTTGCGCTCTGCATCGCGGACAGCGAGAAGCTCGCGACCCCGGTCGAGATGACCGCGGACTACGGGTACTTCCGCCTGCGCGACGAGGGCTACACGCCTGACGACATCGCGCGCTGGACTGACACCATTGTTGCGAAGACCTCCGCCTGCAAGGAGGTCTTCGTCTACTTCAAGCACGAAGAAGAGGGGAAAGGGCCGGAGTTCGGTCGGCTGATGCTCGCGCGCCTTGGTGAGCCGTCGCGAACCTGACGACTTCGCGTTCCGCCCAGTACCCGTCGTAACCCGGTTCGGCAGCCTCCACGTACGCGCAGTGGCCCCCCGCCTTCGTGATGAGGACCGTGAGATGCGGATTCCCGGTGACCGCTGCGTCGCGGAAGGGCGCCGCCGGAACGAACGGGTCATCTTCCGCCGTCAGGACGAGTGCGGGCACGCGGATTCGATCGACCACGCGCATTGCACTCGCGCGGTAGTAGTAATCGGCGGCGTCGCGAAAGCCGTGATGCGGGGCCGTGTAGGTCTCGTCGAACTGGCGGACCGTGCGCACGCGGCGGAGCGGCGTGAGATCGTAGCTTCCGGGCCACGCCGCGGACTTCCTCTTCATGCGGCCTCGGAGATTGCGGACGAAGTTCCACTCGTACAGCAGGTTGGCCCTGCGCTCGAGCGCCGCGACGCACGCGGCGAGATCCATGGTGGGCGATACCGCGCAGACGGCCTTCAGCTCCGGGGGCGCGTCGGTGCCGAGGTCGCCCGCGAGCTTCAAGGTGAGGTTGCCTCCAAGCGAATAGCCGGCAATTGCAATGGCCGGCAGGCGATCGCGGTCGATCAATTCGCGCAGCACGAAGAGCGGATCGTGGGTGAGGCCGGAGTGGTACAGCCCGCGTGACAGATGCTCCGTGTTGCCGCAATTTCTCTGGTTCAGCCGGACGACGTTCCATCCCGCCGCCCACGCTTTGTCCGAGATGCCGCAGATATAGTGCGCGAGGCTCGACCCTTCGAGGCCGTGCAGCAGGAGGAAGGTCGGGTGCTCGGCCGGCCCTTGGTGCCAATGGCAGTGGGCCAGTACCCGGGCGTCCTCTGCAACGTCGAAGTAGCGCACCGCGGGCGTTGGCAGACGTGGAAAGCGTCGCGGCTTCGCCCACGCATACAACGTCTGTTTATGTCCCCCGGCAAACGCGGGGCGGTACTGGGACGGCTGATAAATCACGGATGATTCAGCTTATCATCCGCACATGGATCGCACCCTCGACTCGACCGTGCTGCACATGGTGAAGACGCGGCTCGTCAAGGATTACCCGAGCCAGATCGACACGTGTCTCGAGGCGCTTGCCGACGACCAGTTGTGGTGGCGTCCCAACGAGAATTCAAACTCGGTCGCGAACCTCGTCGTGCACCTGGCCGGGTCGAATCGCTACTACCTGGAACACGTGATCGGGGGCCATCCGGACGAGCGGAACCGGGAGGCGGAGTTTGCCGCCCGTGGCGGACAGACGAACGCGTCGCTGCGACAGTTCTGGGCGGCGTCGGTGGCGTCCACGAAGCGGGTGCTCGAGGGCCTTGAACCGGCGCGGCTGATGGAGACGACCGACCGGTCCGGCAAACTGACCACGTTCGTCCAGATCCTGCTCCACGTGAGCCATCACAACAGCGTGCACATGGGCCAAATCGTCTTTATCGCCAAGCAGCTCAACCCGGCGGCGATCAGGGACATCTGGACGCAGGCACGCGCTCATCCTTCATGACCCTTCTTCCTGAATGTAGAATCACGCATCGGGTTCGGCGGAATCAAAATCACGAATCAGGACTGCAAGCCGGGACTGGAGAAGTGGGAGGTTGGAATGAGGTCGTTGTTGTCCCTCGCGGTGGCGGCGTCTGTGGCGCTTTCCGGATCGGTCGCGTTCGCGCAGGGGAAACCGGCGCAGAAGCCGGCCAAGCTCACCCCGCAGGAACAGAAGCTCGAGGCGTATAAAACCGAAGCAGCCGCCAGCGTCGATTCAATGGCCAAGATGGCGCAGGAGATGGTGGACTCGGTCTTCAGCTTTGGCGAGCTGGGTCACCAGGAGTTCGAGACTTCGCGCTACCTGACGGACATCCTGGAGAAGAACGGGTTCACCGTGAAGCGCGGCATCTCCGATATGCCGACCGCGTGGGTGGCCACGTGGGGTTCCGGCAAGCCAGTGATCGCGCTTGGCTCGGACATCGACGGCATTCCGCAGGCTTCACAAAAGCCGGGGGTCGCCTACAAGGATCCAATCATCCCGGGCGCGCCCGGCCATGGTGAAGGGCACAACTCCGGCGTGCCGCTCAACATCGTCGCCGCGTTGGCGGTGAAGAAGATCATGGAGCGCGACAAGCTGCCCGGCACGTTGATGCTGTGGCCGGGCGTTGCGGAGGAACTCGTCGCATCCAAGGCGTGGTTCATTCGGGACGGCCTGTTCAAGGACGTGGATATCTGCCTGTTCACGCATGTCGGCAACAACCTGGGCGTCTCCTGGGGCGGCGGTTCGGGGAACGGCCTCATTTCGCTCGAGTACACCTTCCAGGGAGAGAGCGCGCACAGCGCGGGAAACCCGCAGCGCGGCCGCAGCGCTCTCGACGCCGTGGAGTTGATGACCCACGCCTGGAACATGAAGCGCGAGCACCTGCGCATCCAGCAGCGCTCGCATTACGTGATTACCAACGGGGGTGACCAGCCCAACGTGGTGCCGCCGAACGCGAGCGTCTGGTTCTACCTGCGCGAGACCGATTACCCGCACATCAAGGAGCTCTGGGAGGTCGCCGACAGGATGGCCGACGGCGCAGGTTTGATGACCGGGACGAAATGGACCTCGCGCATCCTTGGCACAGCGTGGCCCCAGCACATGAACAAGCCGGTTGCCGAGACGACCTACGCGAACATCCAGAAGGTCGGCCTGCCAAAGTGGGACGAGGCCGATCAGACGCTCGCGAAGGCGCTCCAGAAGGAGCTCGGCAATCCACAGCAGAATGGTCTCGAGACCGAGATCGCGAAGATGGAGGATCCGATCAAGGACGAAGACAAGCGGGGCGGCGGGTCTGACGACATCGGCGACATCTCCTGGAACCTGCCGACAATCACGCTGCGCTTCCCGTCGAACATCCCCGGCCTCCCGGGCCACAACTGGGCGAACGCGATCGCAATGGCCACGCCCATTGCGCACAAGGGCGTCGTGGCCGGCGCGAAAGTTCAGGCGATGACCATCCTCGACATCGTCACCAAGCCGGAGCTGGTGAAGAGCGCATGGGATTACTTCAACAACGTGCAGACGAAGGACATGAAGTACACCCCGTTCATCGCGCGGGACACGCCGCCGCCCACCTTCCTCAACAAGGGGATCCTGGAGCGGTATCGGCCCGAGATGAAGAAGTTCTACTACGACCCGACCAAGTACCCGACGTACCTCGAACAGCTCGGCATCAAGTACCCGACCGTGCGAACGTCCCAGACGACATCGCAGCAGTAGCGGAACGGTGGCTTCCGGGCCGCCGGAAGCCACCTCGTCGCGTCCCGAAGGTCGGCGCTGATGGCTCTCAGTTACACCATCGATGAGACAAAACAGCTCGTCATCATCACGGGAGAGTATTCCGTTGCCGCGGAATGGCACGACCTTCTCGCCCGTGTGCTCGCCGACCCTCGTCGCCGACCCGGATTTGGGTTCCTGAGGGATCTTCGGGACGCCACGCGGCCCGTAGATGCAGCCGCCGTCGTGGCGATCATCGGTGTGGTCCGCCACTTCTGGCCGCACCTGCGTCCCAGCCGTGCTGCCATTCTGACGCGCAACGACATAGACCCGGCCGCAATGGTGGCGCATGCCCTCGCTGACGCTGAGAACATGCCACTACAGGCGTTCAACACCTACGAGGCGGCAATGGCCTGGCTTCGCGGTGACGCGAGCGCGTAGTATCTGGTGCATGCCGAAAGGAATGCCACTGTCACGACGGCGCTTCATCACCGCAGCGGGCGCCGGAACGGCGTCATCCTGGTTCAATCCCGCCGTGCGGACCCACAGCAGGACGCAGATGCGTGAACCCGATGCCGAACCGAAGCTGGCCGGGGTGGCCAAATGGGATCTGGACACGCCGGCCCTGTGTGTCGACCTCGACGCCCTCGAGCAGAATATCGCGACGATGCGGACAAAGCTGGCGGCGACGAAAGTAGCGAGCCGTCCGCACGCGAAGACGCATAAGTGCCCGGAAATCGCCAGGCTTCAGCTCGCGGGCGGCTCGATCGGCATCTGCACGGCCAAAGTGAGCGAGGCCGAGGTCTTTGCGGCCCATGGTATCGACCGAATCCTCATGACGACCTCGAATGTCACGGCGGGAAAGATCCGGCGCGCCATGCAGGTGCGCAAGACGGCGCCGCACTTCATTCAGGCAGTGGACCATCCGCAGAACGCGCGCGATCTGTCGGACGCCGCACGCGAAGCGCGCGTGGTCGCAGACGTCGTCATCGACGTGGCGGTTGGCACGCGGACGGGTGTGCCGGCCGGCGAACAGGCGCTCGCGCTCGCGCAGCTCGTCGACAAGCTCCCGAACCTGACGCTGCGGGGGATGATCAGCTACGACGGAGGCGCGCAGCACCTCAAGGGATTCGGCCATCGCCAGGAGCAGGCGCTCGCGCGGTTTCAGCCTTCGGTCGAAACATTCGAACAGATGAAGCGCTCAGGCCTGAACACGGGGATCTTCAGCGCGGGCGGCACCGGCACCTACAACATCATGCACAAGGCACCGGGCGTCACCGATGTTCAGGTGGGTAGCTACATCTTCATGGATTGCCAGTACCTGGAGATCGGCTCGGAGACGAACGATGAGGTGTTCGCCGACTTCCTGCCGTCGCTCACGGTTCTCACCACCGTCCTCAACACCTACTTCCCGGGGTCGCTGACCACCGATGCCGGCGCGAAGGCGCTGACGCTGAACAAGCCAGGACCCTGGGTGGTGGGAGAGAAGGGGTTCACCTATAACGCCGGCTCCGACGAATTCGGTGTCATTCGTTATGAGGTCGCGGATCGCGACTACAAGGTGGGCGACAAGCTGGAGCTGATCGTGCCGCACTGCGATCCGGTCGTCAACGAATACGACCAGATCTACGCGATCAGGAAGAATCGGGTGGAAGCCGCATGGCCGGTTGCTGCCCGCGGGCGCTCACAATAGCGAGCCTCGCGCACACCCAACGGTGAACTGCCCGTTCCGCTCCCGGGGCGAGCAGTTCACGCCGTTGTCACTCGGCTCGGACGTTCTCGGCGCGCGGACCCTTCGGTCCCCGGCCCACATCGAAGCTCACAGACTGACCTTCCCGCAGTTCATCGAACCGGGGATCGGTGCACGCCGACGAGTGGAAGAAGAACTCCTCCTGGCCTCCCGCGGCTATGAATCCAAACCCCTTGTCCCGTACCAGTCGCTTGATCGTGCCCGTCATCACCGCCATGCTGTCTCCTCCGTCTCTCACGATGCGCGGAGCAGTCCGGAGTGCGAAGTGTGGTTCCGGTCTTCGCACCGGCGCCGCTCGCCAGATGAGGGGTTCTGGCTCGTCCGGCGCTCCAGTATCGCCCAGTCCTCCGCGATCACCAGCCGGGCTTGTTCCTCCGGTAGGTCAAACACGTCCCCGACCTCGTGGCTCGACAAATCGACGCCGTCCACGAGCGGGGCCAGCTTTCGCGTCAGCCGCACTCTCATCCAAACTGCTCCCGTATTGCCGTCAGCAATGGGCGTGCCTGTATGCTTGAGCGGTAAGGAAGGAATTCACCGCAACCGGTAAATCGCGAATTCCTCGTTGCGGTATACGAGTGGAAGTTGGAGAGGCCGCGAGATCACAAGGTAATCCAAGTCGTACTTGGCCCCTAACTGCCGAGCATCATCCGCGGACATGTGGTCGAAATTACCCAGTACTTGGCTCCGTTCGAGCACGCGCATGGCCACATCCCGTGAGTAGATGGCGATGGCTGTGTCTTTTACTTCCTCGTGGAACACGTCGCGCCCGGCGCTCACACGAACGCTCGTGCCGTACTTCCAGGCATGGCCGGGGTCCGCGAGCACATGTGTATGGGCGGGTTGTCGCGAGATCCAGCCCATCGCGTCCTTCCAAGGCGAGGCCGGCACGTCGAACGCGAAGAGGCTGCGCTCGGGATGTTCCACCCGCAGGATGTACACGCCCCGGACGGTCGACACCGCCAGCAGTGTGATCGCGACGGCTCGCATGAAGGGGGGACTTTGCCACCGGGCTTCGATGGCCGCCAGCAGATACACCGTGGCCATGAAGTCGACGATCCAGAACACCCGCGAGATCTGGAGCTCGACGAAGAGCCGCACGTCCCACGCGGTCAGCGGCAGCGTGACGAGAAACAAGACGACGAGCGAGGCTCCGCCTGCCATGAGTCCCGCGTCGGCCGGTGTCGCGACTCCGCGTCTGCGACGTTCCGCGTACGCCCAGACCCATACGGCGAATGTCCCGAGGTTGGCGACCCACGCGCCGACCGGCCACTCGTGCGCAAACAACGTGTTCTTGGCTGTGAGGAGATCGCGCCAGACAGGATCGATGCGACCCAGCGCGCCGGTCAGCGGCCCGGCGGTCGCCGCCCACCCGGCCGCCGCGCCGGCTACGACACCGAATACGAGCAGCGGGATGCGCAGGCGGCGCTCCGTCACGATCAACGCCACCCCCACGAGCACCGCGAACCACAGCCCGGTGGTGATGTGCGTGATCGCCGCCAGCGCAACCAGCACGATCGCACCGGAGGCCTTTCCGCGGAGCAGGGCGGCCACGGCAAGTGCGCCGAAGGAGAACGCGAGCACTCGAGGGTGAAAGTAGGGCTCGAAGGAGTTGGCGCTCGTCCTGGTGATCTGGTGGCGCAGCGTCAATGCGGCCGCGAGCGCGGCCACGCTCCACGGAATGACATAGACCCTTCGGCCGATCGACATGAGCGCCGCCCAAATCAGAAGGGCTGACAGCAGATAGCCCGCCGCACAGATGCTTTGTATCGACAGACCCGTGGCGCGCACGATGGCGCCGACAACCTCGTCGAGAACCATGAGACGGGCCTGCGCGTCGATGAGGGCGGCATCATGCGGGAACGTCGCGGGATCAATCGCCCGCACGAACGCCGGGATGTAGAACGCCTGGTCGGATGCGCCGTATCGATAGCCCGCCGCATTGGCGGTGGCGAGGACGACGAAGAGGAGAGCGCCGGCGGCGCTAAGAAGCTTCGTCGGCGCTCGGGCCATACATCGCGGGAACCGGGACGTCATGGAGCCGGAGATACACGCTCAATTGCGCCCGGTGGTGAATGATGTGGTTCATCACGAACGAGCGCCAGACCGTGGCCTTCGGCATCGTGAACACCGTGTGGCCGCCGCTCTTCAGGGTCCATGGTTCCATGAATTCGCCGTCGCTGCGCGCCACGAGTGCGGCGCGCGTCGCCGAGACGTGCCTGTCGAACCGCTCCAGCAACTCTGCGCGGGAGCGCGCCAGCTCCGCCAGACCCGAGCCGCCGAGGTCGATCCCGGGCTGCGTGAGCGTCACTTCGCCCCACGACGGGATCGTCGCCAGGTGAGTGGCGAGACTCCCGAGCGACATCGAACGGGCGTGCGGCTTCCAGTCGAACTTGTCCTCGGGCACCCGCTCCAGCAGCTTGCGGGTGGTCGTCATCTCATGGTCGTACTCGGGAAGCAAGGCATCGACGAGGGCCACGGCTAGACTCCGGTCTTCATGTAGCGGCCGAGCGCGGCGAGCGTTCGCTCGATCTCGGCTGGCGTGTTGTAGAAGTGCGGCGAAAAGCGCAGCCCTCCGCGATCGCTGCCGCCCCGCGTGGCGCAGGCGATCTTGTCTTTTTCATAGAGGGCCGCCGACAACTTGGGAACCGACAGCGAGCCGGGCAGGAACGAGACGACCGCTGCCGAGCGATCCGGCGCCGGATGGGTCCACAGCTGAACCCCGTCCATCTTGCGCAGACCTGCGATAAGGGTTTGGGTCAGCTCGCGTGCGCGCTTCTCGATGTTCGCCCGTCCCACCTTCTCCTGGAAGACCAGCGTCTCGCCAAACGCGACAATCGCCGCATCGTCACGTTGGCCGAATCCCTCGAAGGTTTTCGACAGGCCCACCGCGCCGGTGTAGGCGCTGTACACACTCGGCCACACCCGCACCTGCACGGCCTTGTTGACGAACAGCACCCCGGCTTCCTTCGGGCCGCACGGCCACTTGTGGGCGCTCCCCGTGTAGAAGTCGGGTGCGATCGCGCTCAGGTCGACGTCGAGGAGGCCGAAGGATTGCGCGCCGTCAAGTAGCGTGAGCACGCCGCGGTTGCGTGCGACCCGGCACATCTCCGCGGCGGGCATCAGGTCGCCCACGCTGCTCGTCAGATGGGTGAACGCCAACACCTTGGTCTTCGACGTAATCGCCTTCGTCACGGCCTCGACATAGAAGTCCGGACCGGGATGCGGGTTCGGGCTCGGTAGCTCGGTGACCGTAAAGCCGAATCGCTTCGCCTTTTCCTTCCAGGCGAGATTGTTGCTCGGATGGTTGTCGTGGAAGATCAGGACCTCGTCACCAGGTTTCAGGTCCAGCCCGCTCGACACGAGATTGTTGGATTCGCTGGTGTTCCTGGTAATGATGATTTCCTCGGGCGTCACACGCAGGAACGCGGCAAGCCGCTTTCGCGTGTCCTCCTTCGCCGGGTACAGCTTGGCGCGGTTGTTCGGCGACGGATCGCGATCGATGTCCCGCGTGCTGCCGTACATCGTCTCGAGCACCGGGCGCGAGGACGGGCACAGGTTGGCCGCGTTGAGGACGGCGAGATCGGGAGGCATGACGAACTGTTCGCGGACCGAGTCCCAGAACGCGTCGGTTGCCGGTTCACCGGCGGTCCAGGAAGGGAGGCGGCGTGCGGACGCAAAATCCGGGTGCGCAAAGAGGGCAGCCGATCCGCCGACCGCGAAGAGCCGCGTGAAGTCTCGTCTGCTGATTGTCATGTCAATTCACCATGTGGCAGTGATAACAGCCAAATGCCGCCCGTGTCCGGTTGTACTCGTAGGTCTGCGCGAAATCGTAGGCGGGGCGGCGCAGCAGCGCGGCCATGCCCGGGGTGACGACGCGTCGCATGTGCGCCGCGATGACCAGATTATCTCCCTGCGCGAGGTAGCCGTGAAGCGCATTCCGCATCTGCGAGTCTGCGCCCGCCGCCTGCGCCCACTCACGCACGGCCGGCTCCGGCAGGGCGCGGACCGCGGGCATGACGTACTTGCGAGCCTCCGCGTCGGGACCGTGGCACGTTTCACAGGTGACGTTTCCCGCGCCGACCACCGGTTCGAGCGCCTCGCGCGCCCACGGCATCACCTCGCGCTCCATGAACGCCCGGATTTCCGCGTCGCTTCGCTTCTGTCCCCCCGGCCGGACGGCGTCGTCGGCCGGGTAATCGATCGGGACGGCATGGCCGCTGAGGCCGATCACGATAACCGCGATCGTGACGAACAGGAGGATCGGCGCAAAGAGTGCGGCGCGGAAGGGCCGCTGCGGACGAGGCGGGAACGCATCGGGCGGCAGAGGCG
>WUUC01115366.1_pt1 | contig 18011 bp, 14 predicted proteins | sample 6278441 | NCBI WGS metagenome assembly WUUC01 (sample SAMN13675441, study PRJNA597444) | soil metagenome | isolation source: soil | place: USA: Washington | collected 2017-10 | reverse complement strand
TCAACTTGACCGTCTGCTCGACGCCGGCGTGCATCGCGGATTCGATTCGTTCGCCGGTCCAATCGGGCTGGTCGCGAAGAAGATACACGGCAAGATCGACCGGCCGCTCGAGGCGAACGCATCCATGGCTGAAGTCCCGCTCGATCCTCCCGAACAACGCATCGGCCGGCGTGTCGTGCAGGTACACGTTGAAGTGATTCGGGAAGATGAACTTCACGAGCCCCAGCGAATTGCCGGGGCCCGGCCGCTGCCGGAACCGCAGCGACGAGGCCTGAACGGTGTCCCAGTCGATTTCCTCGGGATCCATCGCGGCAGGCTCGTTGCCGCTTCCCGTCACCACCTCGATGTTGTTCCGCTCCAGGTATGTCGGATCCTTCAAGAGCGCCGGGATCGTCTCCTTCTTGAGGATCTCCGGCGGGATGTTCCAGTACGGACTGAACACCAGATATGTCATTTGGTCGGAAAGTACGGGCGTCGGGTTCTCCTTCGTGCCGGCGACGACTCTCATTCCGACCACGCTCTTCCCGTTCTCCACGACATCGAGACGAAAGGCCGGAATATTGACGAGAAGGTAGCGTTCGCCGAGATCGTGCGGCAGCCACCGCCACCGGTCCATGTTCAGACCGATCTGTTCCATCCGGTCCTCGACGGTGACGTTCAGTTCCGCGGCCACTTCCGGCGTGTACCGGCCGTCGGCCGCGAGGCCATGTCGCGCCTGCACGGCGCGGAGCGCCTCGATCAGCGGTTCATCCACGAGATCGGCTGCCGTCGAGGACTCGGCCAGGTCGCCCGAAGCGGACAGCCGCTGCCTCAAAATGGCAACCCCGGGATGCCGCTGGCCGACGCGCAGCGCGGGAAGGTCCGGAACAATGGGCCATCCGCCTCGCGCGTGAATCGCCCGATACCGGGCGAGTTGCTGTTTCAGGCCTTTATAGGGCGCCGATGCCGGCGCGAGATCCTCGAGCGATTCGCCGATCCGGTTTTCCCGAACGGCGGATTGAAGCGCCGCCGCAGCGTCGGTGTCGGGCGGCGCCGCCTGCCACGTCCGATCGATTCGACTCGGAACGATCGCGCCGCCGGAAACGTCGGCGGCGTAGCGGAGGTACGCGTAGGTGAAGCGCACATCGGTGTCCGCGGCATTCGAAGAATCGTACGACTCACGAGCAGCTTCGAGAGCCGCCGGATCGTAAACCGACGGCTCCAGCCCATGCTCCCCGGCGCCGTTGAGTGCGGCGATGAGTCGGTCCATCGGCTCGCCCGGCCGCGTGCCGTCGCCCCAGAGCAGTTGATGATCGTTGCCGCCGTAAAGCCGCCTGGCATCCCCCCACGCTTTCTTCGCGCGTTCGTCCCGGTGCACGAATGAGGGTGGCGCATTGGCGGAGACGATCGATTCGAGCGCGGCTCGCAGCGCCTCGGCCGAGCGCTGGCGTTCTTCCCGCGACGGGCCGCACGCGGAAATCAGCGCGAGCGCGGCAATAAGAGCGAAAGGCCTGAACCCCATTTGCCGCGACGAGGTGCAAACCGAGGGCCGATTACGTTTCGAGACCGACGTTCGTGACGCTCGGAAAATGACGGCCGACGCACACGTCGTACATCCAGCCGCCAAGGAGCGCTCCGATGACCGGCGCCAACACCGGAACCCACCACCAGCCGCCGCGGAAGACGTCGCCGCCCCACCCCGCGACCGCGGTAAACAGACGCGGTGCGAGGTCGCGGGCGGGATTGATCGCGTATCCCGAGTTGAATCCGAACGCCGCGCCGATGAGGACGACGAGCAGGCCCACCAGGAGCGGCGCGAGGCCGGCCGGCGCCGGCGAGTTGCGCGTGTCGGTAATCGCCAGGATCACGGCCATCAGCAGCGCCGTGCCGACGACCTGATCGATGAAGCCGCCAGGAAACACGCTCAGAAACGGCTGTGGATAGGTCGCCCATATTCCAGCCGTCCCCTGCGCGCCGCTCACCTGCCTGACGCCGCCGTCGAACGCGCCGAGCGCCTCGTAATAGGTGGCATAGACCACGGCCGATGCGACGAAGGCGCCGGCCAGCTGCGCGACGATGTAGGTCGGGACCTTGGGCCAGGGAAAACCCCGGTGGATGGCCAGCGCGATCGTCACTGCCGGGTTCAGATGCGCGCCGGTCACTCCCGCCGCGACGTAACATCCCATCGTCACGGCGAGCCCCCACCCAAGATTGATCGACAGCGTTGTGCCGGCGCTCCCGCGGCTCAGCACGGTCTGCGCGACGACGCCGAGGCCGAACACGATCAGGATGAACGTCCCCAGGAACTCGGCGAGCATCTCGCGCATTGCGCCACGTGGCATGGAAGCCTCCCGTCAGGGCGTTCATTGTAGACTGCTGCCGCGCTATGCACATTCTCGCGCTCGACCAGGGCACCACGAGCTCGCGCGCCATCGTCTTCGACCACGACGGCGCGATCCGATCCGTGGCCCAGAAGGAATTCACACAGCTGTTCCCTCAGGCGGGCTGGGTCGAACACGATCCACAGGAGATCTGGGCCTCCCAGATCGGCGTCGCGGTCGAGGCGCTCGGACGCGCCCGGCTGCGGCCGCCCGACATCGCCGCAGTCGGCATCACGAACCAGCGCGAGACAACCGTGCTCTGGGACCGTGAGACCGGCGAGCCGATCCACAACGCGATCGTCTGGCAGGATCGCCGCACGGCCGAATTCTGCGAGCGGATGAAGACCGACGGCGCCGGCCCGATGGTGCAGCAGAAGACCGGGCTGCTCATCGACGCCTACTTCTCGGCGAGCAAGATTCACTGGCTCCTTCACCACGTCCCCGGCGCGCGTCAGCGCGCCGCCGTGGGCAAGCTGGCGTTCGGTACGGTGGACACCTGGTTGATCTGGAAGCTGACCGGCCGATCGCAGCACGTCACCGACGTGACCAACGCCTCGCGCACGATGCTCTTCAACATCCACACGCTGCGGTGGGACGACGAGCTGCTCGAGCTGTTCGACATCCCGGCGAGCCTGCTGCCCGAGGTACGCGCGTCGAGCGAGGTGTTCGGATCCACGGCTGCGACGCTCGGCATCGGGGAGGTGCCGATTGCGGGCGTGGCGGGCGATCAGCAGGCGGCGCTCTTCGGGCAGATGTGCCGCACGCCCGGCATGTCGAAGAACACCTACGGTACCGGATGTTTTCTTCTGCAGAACATCGGCGATCGACCCGCCGTGTCGCGTCAGCAGCTCGTCACCACCGTTGCGTGGAAGATCGGCGAGGCGACGCAGTATGCGCTCGAGGGCAGCGTCTTCATCGCGGGCGCCGTCGTGCAGTGGATTCGCGACGGCCTCGGCCTGATTCGCACCGCGGCCGACATCGAGCCGCTGGCCGCCAGCGTGCCGGACAACGGGGGCGTCTACTTCGTGCCGGCGTTTGCCGGGCTCGGTGCCCCGCACTGGGATCCGTACGCGCGAGGCACCATGCTCGGGATCACGCGAGGGACGACCTCGGGACACCTGGCACGCGCGGCGCTCGAGAGCATCGCCTTCCAGTCCGCGGAGCTGCTCGATGCGATGCGCGCCGATTCGGGCGTGGCGCTCACCGAGCTGCGTGTGGACGGCGGCGCCGCACGCAACGACATGCTGATGCAGATCCAGGCCGACCTGCTTGGCGCGCCCGTCGTTCGACCGGCGGTGACCGAAACGACAGCGCTCGGGGCCGCGTATCTGGCCGGACTGGCGGTCGGTTTCTGGAAGTCGGTAGACGAGATCACCGGCCAATGGCGGGTCGGCCGGCGGTTCGAGCCGCGCATGTCTCCTGCAACGCGTGACGAGCTGCGGAGCCGGTGGTCGGCGGCAGTCGGGCGCGCCGGGCACTGGTCCGCCTGAAGGCGGACGCTACGTACGTGGAGGTCGTACTGACGAGATAGGTTGCTTGTCAGACACACGCGCCCTGCATCAAGATCGTCGTATGCGCCGCGCGTGGATGATGATCCTGCTTCTATCGCTGACGGCCGCGGCAGCTTGCTCGGACGACGGCGGCCCATCGACGCCCACGCCGCAGATTCCCAACCTCGCGGGCACCTGGTCCGGCAGTCTCGACGTGCAGGGCACGCCCGCGGCAATGACGTGGACGCTCAGCCAGACAGGCGCAGCGGTGAGCGGTCCCGTGCTGATCCGGCTCGGAAGTGGAATCGTCCTGCTCAATGGAACGCTGACCGGAACGCTCAACGGTCCGGTGCTCACGTACACGATCGTCGTTCCCCCGAACGGCATTCCCGCCCAGCCGACCTGTTCCGGCCAGGTCGGCGGCAACGTCACTGCCGCAACCGACGTGCGGACGCTCGCCGGTTCCTTCAACATCGTCTCGAGCACGTGCGTGTCGCCGCTTACGAACGGGACGATTACGTTGAGTAAACAGTAGGCTTCAGGCTCCAGGCTCCGGGCGGCTCAATCGCGCTACACTCCATCACATCCCTGGACGATGTCGGCGGCGCAGGTGATTGCGTCCGCGGCGAACCGTGAAGCCGCCCAATCCGCGGGTTGCCGCCTCCCCTGAAATGGGCGGGCGGCAAATGCTGGCAAATTCCTCGCGTGATCGATCTAAGGCGTCAGGCTAAGGCGTCAGGCGCGGAACACGCGCCTCGTGGACCCGTACTTGGCGGGCTCGCGGTGGCGGCGCTCGACCTCGCGACCTCGGCTACGCGTCGAGATTTCTCCACGCGCCCCGCACCATCAGCTGCACCGGCGATCGCACACCCGCCCGCGAGGTACTCGCCGTCCGTAACCTCGGGATAACCGCATAGCACGGAGTGTCCGGCTTCAGCCGGATTTCGCGAGATCCGCCTGACCCCATCGCCAGGGTACGGCGGCCGGCCGAAGCGCGATCGCGTCTCGTCGCGCGCGAACGGCGGAAGGCGGACACCACACACAAATGAAAGTGCTTACGGAACCGCGGGCAGCGGGGCGCCCCTCCGCCGATTGAACCATAAGAGCGCGACGGCTCCGAAACCCACCGTCCACGCCGCGTATTCCACAACGGTCGCTATGAGCCGCAGCCCGAACGTCATCGGAAACAGCAGCCCGCCCGCCAGCCCGAGCAGCCGGGCGAGGATGAGCGGCGACACGATCAGCAGAATCCCGACGATCGTCGCCGCGTACGGTCCCAGCTCCGCCCAGCCCATCCGCCGTCCGAAGATTCGACCCATGTAATGTCCGATCGACGTGAAACCGACGAGCGCGACGAGGAGCAGTCCGATCACCAGAAACGGCACGAGCACGAGCAGCGGAATGCCGATGATCGTCAGGACGAGGATGACAATCGTCATGATCAGGACCGGCAGGAAGAGCAGTTGCGAAAGAACGCCGACCGCCCCCGATTTGAGCGGTTCGGCTGCCGCCACGACGCCGATCCGCTCGACCTGCTCGCGGCCGACAAGAACGACGAGCGCGGCGAGCAGGCAGAGCACCGCCACGCGCGTGAGCGTGGAGAACAGCGCGAACGCAGAGCCCAGCGTCCATCCCCACCACCAGTTCTCGAAGGGCGCCCTCGACCACCGCCAGCCGCTCATGTCCAGCGATCCGAGGCCGACCTCGTGGATGGAGCCGCCGACCGTAGACGACGGATCGCGCCGCAGCGCGCCGCCGACGACGACGACGTCGCGCGAGACGATCGCGTTGGGACCGAGCTCCACGCTGCCGCCGACGGCCACCACCTCGCCGCGCACTTCGCCCAGCACGCGCGCCGAGCCGCCGATCGCCACCACGTCGCCGGTGACGAGTTCGTCTGCGCCGACCGTGACGCCGCCGCCCAGACGCACGCGATCCCCGCTGTAGCGCCGCGTCCGCTCGGGACGCCTCGGCGTATCCGGCAGCGCCGGCGGCGGCAACGGACGCGCGCCGGGCGGAGCGTCGGGCGCCGGCGGCGGCCCCGGCGCGGCCAGCGGGGGATCGCCAGGCGGGGCGCCGGGCGGCTCGAACAGCGAGCGCTGCGTCGCCTGATCCAGATAGGAAAGCTTGACGATGAGATCTGCGTCGGGACCCACTCTGTCGCGCAGCTCGGCGCCGGTGACCGGGGCGCCGTCGATGGCAATGGTGCCGGCGGCGATTTCGATCGACCGCACGTCCCGGCCGGGGCTCGCAAACCTGGGACGGAGCGCGAGGCCGTCGGTGAGCGGCAGCACGTCGAACCGCGCCTCGATCTGCCGCGCGAGCGCGGCCGCTTCGCCCGCAGGCGGCGCCTGCTGCGCGCCGACGCCTTGCGCCGCTACGCCCGACGCCACCAGCGCGACGATGATTGGCCATCTGGCGATCATCTGAAGGACTCCTCTTCCGATCCGAGCATCCGCTGCAATCCGTAAAGCGCGGCGGCGCTCACGAGCACCAGCGCGCCGATGATTGCGAGCGCCCGGGTCGTGAGCAGCGCCCGGGCGGCGGCGCGCCCCACGGCGCCGGCAACCGTCCACGCATCTGCTCCTGTACTGAGTGACGCGGCCACCCACACCGACCCGCTCAAGGCGAGCTCGAGCGTCCGAATGACGCCGCGCACCGCGAAAGGCAGCACCAAATACGCCGCCGCGCCCGAGACGGCAAGGGCGACCAGACCGAGCCCTGCCAGCCGCCAACGCATCTATTTACTTTTACGTGAGTTGCCGGGCCGATGTTGCAGACGGTTTTGGCTATCATGGCCGCCTCATGAAACTCCGCCAGGTGACCGCCGAGCAGTGGAAGGCGTTTTTTGCCGCCTATTTGGGATGGATGCTCGACGGGTTCGACTTCACGATCCTGACCTTCCTGCTGGTGGACATCCAGCGCAGTTTCACCGTGAACAGCGCGCTCGCCGGCCTGCTCGGCACCGTCACCCTGGTGTTTCGCGTCGCCGGCGGCGTTGGATCGGGAACGGCAGCCGATCGCTGGGGCCGCAAGGCCCCGCTGATGTTTTCAATCCTCTGGTACTCGCTGTTCGCCTTTCTGGGCGGCTTCGCCACTTCGTACGGCATGCTCTTCGCCTGCCGGGCGCTCTTCGGCATCGGAATGGGCGGCGTATGGGCGGCCGGCATGCCGCTGGCGCTGGAGCACTGGCCGGCGAACCTGCGCGGCTTGGCATCCGGCCTCCTGCAGGGTGGCTACGCGGTCGGGTTCATCCTTTCGGCGCTCGTGTATCAGTTCGTGTATCCGCTCGTGAGTGCACGCGCCGACACAGGATGGCGCGTCATGCTCTGGCTCGGCGTGCTTCCAGCGTTGCTGGTCGTCTGGATTATGAGGAGCGTCCGGGAAAGCCCCGTCTGGATCGAACGGCAGGAGCGGTTGCGCGATCGGCAGGAGCGCGAAGGAAGCTCGCTCGTCCGGTTGTTCAACCGCGATCTGCTGCCGATCACGCTGCACGCGTCGGTCGTGATGGGTGCGTTTCTCGCGCTCTATCAGGCGATCACTTTCTGGTATCCGACGCTGCTCGGACAGATGCAGCGCCGGCCGCTGACGTTTCTGCTCGCCCTGAACGCTGCCGCGGTCGCCGGCAACGTGATCGTCGGCCGGCTGTCGGAAACAGCGATGGGACGGCGGGGGGCCGGTACGTTTGCGACCCTCGTCGGGCTCGCCGTCGTTCCGCTCTTCGTCTATGGCGAGAGAACGAGCATGCTGCTCGTCGGCGCCATTGCGATGGGATTTGGTACGGCAAACTTCGGCATGGTTCCGGCGTACCTCAACGAACGATTTCCGACCGTCGCCAGAGCCGCCGGCGCGGGCTTCGCCTATCACGTCGGGGCGGGCCTCGCCGCGTTCATGCCCTATCTCATCGGCGCGCTGCAGGATCGCGGGATCGCCCTCGACAACGCCATGGCCGCATGCATCGCTGCCAGCGGTGCCGTCGCGATCCTGCTGCTGTGGCTCGGGCCGGAGACGCGCGGACGCGTGTTCACCTCCGACGACCTACTTGAGGGATATGCCGGCGCCGATCACGAGCATCGTCGTGCGCGGCGGGAAGTCTAGACCTGGTGCGGCCGACCGAGGATGGATTTCGTGGAAGCGGACGTCGACGTGAAACGCGACATGGCGTTTCATGAACCAGCGGGCGCCCCCGCCGTAGTTGAACGTCCGCAGCCGCTCGAGGTCGGGCAGGAGCGGCTCCCGGCCGTCGGGCACGAGCGACCACTGCGACTGACCGACGCCCCCGCTGATGTAGCTCCAGCCGTCGCCGGTGCCGAAGTTGAACGACAGCTGCGGCGCGAACGACGCGAACTGCTCCGTGACCGCGAGAACCGGCTGACCGGAGATGACCTGTGCTCCCGAGCGGGCCCGACCGAGTGTCACCTGCGCGCCGACACCAAAGGTGAGGGCCTTCCATCGCGCGACATAGAGGTGGATGCCGGCATCCACGCCGAGTCCCCGCCCGGGCAGCTGCGCGGGCGAGATGCCGCGGCTCTCGGCGAGCTGCGGTTCGCTCGAGAAGCTCGGCACCGTCCCGCGAATGTCCAGGACGAACGGTCCGATCGGAGGAGGGGGCTCCTGAGCGCGCGCCGCGCCGGCTGACGCGCCGAGCGCGAGCGTCAGTAGCAGGGCAGGAGGTCGTCGCATCGGCGCGCCGCCATTGTATCAACGACACCGATGAGCTTGAGCGGGCGCAGGCGCACGTTGACGCTCTGAAGTGCGGCGACTACGATCGCAGTCTTGTCTGTCACCGTGCCCAAACGGCAGATCCCCGCCTCGGCCGTCCGTGGGGCGGCGGGTGCGATCTACAAGGCAGCCATCCGCACGCCTCTTGTCCGGATCGACCTGGCCGACCGGCGAGGAGCCCTCGAGGCACTCTACTTGAAGCTCGAGCTGCTGCAGCCGATCGGGTCGTTCAAGATCCGCGGCGCCTACAACGTGGTCCGTCAGCTGCCGCCGGACCAGTTGCGGCAGGGCGTGTGGACGGTGAGCGCGGGCAACGCCGCGCAGGGCGTCGCGTTCGCGGCGCGCCAGGTGGGAGCGCCCTGCTCGGTGATGGTGATGGACACGGCGCCCGAGACGAAAATTCGCGCGATCGAGCGGCTCGGCGCATCGATCGTGCGGGCGAGTTATGACGAGTGCTGGCGCACGGTAATCGATCACGGGTCCGATCGCATGAGCGGTGTCTTCGTACACCCCTTCGACGACGATCGCTTCATTGCGGGGAACGGCACCGTCGGCCTGGAAATTCTCGAAGATTTACCCGACGTGGACGCGATTGTCGCGCCGCTCGGCGGCGGCGGCCTGCTGGCGGGCATTGCGGCCGCCGTGTCGGAAACGAGGCCCCAGGCGCGCATTTTCGCCGCCGAGCCGGAAACCGCGGCGCCGCTGGCCGCATCGCTCGCCGCCGGACGTGCAGTGTTCTTCGATCGCTGGCGCGCGTCGTTCGTAGACGGCGCCGGGGGTAAGTCCGTGCTCGACTCCATGTGGCCGCTTCTGTCGTCAATCGCCGGATCGCTGGTGGTGTCGCTGGACGAGGTCGCCGCGGCCATGCGGCTCGTCGCCGATCGCGCCCACATCATCGCGGAGGGCGCCGCGGGCTGTGCCGTGGCGGCGGCGCTCGGCGGACGCGCGGGACGCGGGAAGGTCGTCGCGGTGGTGTCCGGCGGCAACATCGATCTGTCCACGTTCACCACACTCATTGGCGCGAGAATCGATGAACAACAGATACTCCGGCCTTCAGCCGCTTCCTGAGAACCTCAATCGTCTCGACGAGCTCGCCGTCGACCTGTGGTGGAGCTGGCACACGGAAGCACGCAACGTGTTCCGGCGGCTGGACTACACGTTGTGGCGCGCGACCGCCCACAACCCGGTCCGGATGTTGTGGGTGCTCGGCCGATCGAAGCTCGAAGCAGCCGCCGCCGATCCCGAGTTCATGCGTCTTTACGAGCAGGCGACCGCCGCGCTCGACGATGCTCGCGCCGCCAGGAATAACTGGTGGGCCAGCAGGTTTCCGCAGATCGGCGGCCAGCCGATCGCCTACTTCTCCGCCGAATTCGCGTTGCATCAGTCGCTGCCCATTTACGCCGGCGGTCTTGGCGTCCTTGCCGGCGATCACTGCAAGGAGGCGGGAGACCTCGGCGTGCCGCTCATCGGCGTCGGGTTCATGTACCCGCAGGGGTATTTCCACCAGCACATCTCGGCTGAAGGGTGGCAGGAGGAAAGCTACGAGCGGTTGAACTGGGCCGACGCGCCGATCGAGCAGGCGCTCACGCCAGAGGGCAAACCGTGCGTCACCGCCGTGCCGCTCGGCGACCGCTCGGTGCTCGTCGCCGTGTGGCGCGTGCGGATGGGCCGCGTCAAGCTGTACCTCCTCGACACCGACCTCGAGGAAAACGCGCCGTGGGACCGCGAGCTGTCGGCCCGTTTGTATGGCGGCGACCGCGAAACGCGCATCCAGCAGGAGATCATTCTCGGCATCGGCGGCGTCCGCGCCCTCAAGGCGCTCGGCTCGGATCCCGGAGTGTTCCACCTGAACGAGGGCCACGCCGCCTTCGTCGTGCTCCAGCGGATTCGCGATCTGATCGAACGGGGCGCCAGCTTCGACGACGCGCTCGAGGAGATTCGGCAGACGACGGTGTTCACCACGCATACCCCGGTGCCGGCCGGGCACGACGCGTTTCCGTTTCACCTGGTCGAGAAGCACCTGGCGAGCGCGTGGGGCACGCTGGGGTCGCACCGCGATCGGTTCCTCGCCCTCGGGTCCTACGACAACGGCGCCGGCCCGCAGTTCAACATGACAGCGCTCGCGCTGCGGTCGGCCGCGAAAGTGAATGCCGTCAGCAAGCTCCACGGCGAAGTGACGCGCGCGATGTGGGCGCCGATGTGGCCCAACCTGCCCGAAGGCGACCGCCCGGTGGGGTCGGTCACCAACGGTGTTCATCTTCCGACGTGGATCTCCTCGGAGCTGAGCGATCTCTTCACGAAGCATCTCGGCGGCGCGTGGCTCGAGCAGCACGACGATCCGGCGCTCTGGGACGGGGTGCTCGCGATTCCGGATCACGAGTTGTGGGCGGTCCGCCAGGCGCTCAGACGATATCTCTTCGCGTTCGTCCGCGAGCGCGCCCGCCAGCGATGGACCGTCGAACGCGTCAGCACGCCGCGCATCGTCGCCGCCGGGACGCTCCTCGAGCCGGAGTCGCTGACGATCGGCTTCGCGCGGCGGTTCACCGGCTACAAGCGCCCGGAGCTCGTGTTCCACGATCCGGATCGGCTGGCGCGTATTCTCAACGCGGCGGAGCGGCCCGTGCAGATCGTCTTCGCCGGAAAGTCGCACCCCGCCGACGACGTCGGCAAGCACCACCTGCAGCGCGTGTATCGCCGCGCGCTCGATCCCGCGTTCGGCGGACGTGTCGCCTTCGTGGACGACTACGATCTGCACGTCGCGCACTTCCTGGTGCAGGGATGCGACGTCTGGTTGAACAATCCGCGCAAGCCGCTCGAGGCGAGCGGCACCAGCGGCATGAAAGCCGCCGTCAACGGCGTGCCGCATCTGAGCATCGGCGACGGCTGGTGGGCCGAAGGGTTCAACGGCAGCAACGGCTGGGTCATCGACGGTTCGGCGGGCACCGACAACTACGAAGCGGTCGATGCGGCCGACGCCGCGGCTCTGTACCGGCTACTCGAAGAACAGGTCGTACCCGCGTTCTACGAGCGGGACGGCACCGGGGTGCCGCATCGCTGGATCGCGATTGTCAAGGAAGCCATCCGTTCGGTGGCGCCGCGCTTTTCCGCACGCCGGATGGTGAAGGAATACGTCGAGCGCATGTATGCGCCGGCGCTCGGAAGACGGATCGAAGTGAAAAGGTAGAAGGTAAAAGGTAAAAGGTAGAAGGTAGAAGCGTAAAGGAAGAAGGTTCAACCATGATGCGATGCGCATTGATGTGGACGATTTTCGCCGCGCTGGGGGCGGGAAGCCTGGGCGCGGATCGACTGCTTGCGCAGGCAAAGCCCCAGAAGATCACCGTCGAGAGCAGCGCCTTCAAGAACGGCGGAGCGATTCCGGCGCAGTACACCGCGGATGGCAAGGACGTCTCGCCGCCGATCTCGTGGAGCGGCCTGCCGGCCGGCACGCGCGAGATCGCGCTGATCCTCGACGATCCCGACGCGCCCACACAGCAGCCCTTCGTCCATTGGGTGATCTACAAGATCCCGGCGACGGCCAAGGGGCTGCCCGAGGCGGTACCCGCCGGCCCGAAAGTCGAAGGCGGGGAGGCCGCAGGCGCCCTGCAGGGAGCCAATGGCTTCAGTGCCTTTCTCCGCGGCGGCGGGCAGCCGGCCCCTCACGGGTACCGCGGTCCGGCACCGCCTCCGGGCAAGCCGCACAACTATCATTTCAAGGTCTACGCGCTGAACGCGCCGATCGAAGCCGCCGAGGGGCTAGACAAGCCCCGGCTGCTGAAGGCGATGGAAGGCAAGATTATCGGCGAAGGCGAGATCGTCGGGGTGTACGAGCGGAAGCCGAAGCAGTAATCGCGTGCTCTGCGGCGTCTGCGGCGTACGTGGTAAATTGATCGGACATGCCACGAAAGACCGTCGTCAAGGCGCGATGCGCGCTGTGCGGCGCCAAGGAAGTCTCCGAACCGCGCGGCGAGGAGAAATACTGCCGCGACTGCTGGGACAAGAAAATCGCCGTTGAGGAGATTGTCGCCCGCGAGTTCGCGCTGAAGCGTTACATCCGCGCGCACAGCGCAGAGAAATATCTCATTTACCACTCCACGCTGAAGCGGCCGTGCGGACAGCTCGTGGTGGTTGACGACGGCTACGATCTGTTCATGACGCTGCTGCTGTATCCGACCTTTGGATGGGACGAGCCGGCGTACCATCTCGAAGGCGACCCCGAGGGGCGGCTGTTCTCGGAGCTCCTCGTCGACGTGATCGCCGCCGAAGTAATAGAGCCGTGGGGCGGCGGCAAATGGCACATGGAGATCTTCCGCGCCGTGAACCCCGAACCCGAGGATTGGAACGGAGAGATGTAGGCCGATGCTATAATTCCGGCTCCGTCTAATTGCCGGGGTCCGCTCCGGTTTGTCGTATTTTCAGGCGTCACCTCGTCCATTCCTGGAGGATACCTATGAAGCGCGTGCAATTCATTGCCGCCGCGACCGTTATTGGCAGCACGCTGATTGCCGGCGCGCCGCTCGCCGGACAGGCGCCGCCGATGAAGTCGGTGCTCGCGGGCAAGAAATTCAGCCCGCCGGCCAAGGGTCAAGTCGACATCGAATTCACCCAGCCGGTGACCAGGCGCGAAAAGGACATGGTCATCACGCGCATCGTGGTGAAGAACATCCACGCCAGCGCGCCGATTGCGCGGCTCACGGTCGATGAAACGTGGTACGGCAAGGACGGCGGCGTCGTGACTCGCGGACGCGGGGTGGTGAGCGGCCTGCTGCAGCCAGGCGAGGTGCAGACGATTACGATCGAGACGCCTTTCCGGGACGGAATGAGCGCGAACAACTGGAACTTCAGCCACGCGAACGGCACGGTGACGCCGAAGAAGGTGGCGAAGCTCGAGGTGCCGAAGCAGCCGGCTGCCACGCCCGCCGCCACTACCAAGAAGCCGTAGCTGAAGCCCAGAGCCTGAAGCCCGAAGCCGAACCAGGCCGCACAACTCGAGCGAGTGTGCGGCCTTGCTATTGTACCCGCTCGAATTTCGGCGTCGCGCTCGATTGCGGCACCGCGATGATGTGATACGGCGACGTGATCACCTGGGCGAGCATTGCGCCCGGCGGCGGGCGCCGCTCACGGTAGCGCACGACGAACGCTCCCCCCTCTTCGCGCGCCGATACGATCTCCACTGCGAAGCCTCCTGTGGATCGGCTCCCCATGAACACCGCCACGACCATCTCGCGCGCGAAGTCAACCGCCGGCTGAGGCCGATCCGGCGCGTGCTGGCGCCAGAGCGCCGCCCATTCGGCCGGCGTTCGCGCCACGGCCTGGCGCGGCTCGTCGACGTTGCCGTGATCGCCGCGCTCGAGCACGCGGCCGGGTGTTGCGTCTGCCTGCTGCATGCCGAGCACGATCGCAAGCGCGATGAGCAGTGTCACTGGTTCCTCGGCGTCACGGTGAAGCGGATATCGCGACGGACCGAAGGGTTGCCGCTCAAGCGCGAGCGCGCCTCCACGGTGAGCACATACGCGCCCGGCGCCACGCCGGCCAGCGGGAGCCGCGCCGTGAATCCGTACCCGCCGGCCGCGCCCCGCAGCTCGCTCGACGATCGTTCCTGCTCCGTCTTCATCATCACGGTGCCCGCGTTGGTCGTGACGGTCGCGGCGATGTCCACGCGGTGCGGCACAGTGCTCTCCATATCGTAGACTTCTGCGAAGACCGCCATCTCGTCGCCCGACGGAAACGTCCGCCGCGCCACCGGCGGCGCGGGGAGGACCGACCGTAAGGCCTGATCGGGGCGCGCGGTCATGGTGGAAGCACCGACCGCAGAGGTGAGCAGGACCCCGCTCATGCTCAGTGGCAGCCGCTCGTAGTCCGGCACCTCCAAATCGTACACCACTGAGCCGGTTGCGCCGCCCCCCGTCGCGGTACTGGCCTGCCTCGCCGCTACGCGCACCTGATACCGTCCCGCCGGCAGCCGCAGGCGGTTCAGGAAGCGGACGCCGTTCTGCTGCACGCGATCCCGGATCTCCGGCCTCAGGTCGAGGATGAGCCGATCGCTGCCCGCGCCGCGGATCTTGCCGTCGGTATCAACCGCGATATACAGGAGCTCAACACGCGACGCGGGGTCGACGTCGAGGTCCTGACCCGGAATCTCCGTTGTCACGAGGATCGAGGCGTTCGGCGCGGCATCCCTGAACGCCGCAGCCGTCACCCTCATCCTGAGGCCGTTTGACACAGGCAGCAGGCCGTTGAGCGTGTCCACCACCTCCACGGATGCATTCTTGAACAGCTCGTGGGTGGGGCGCGGCGCAAGCGCCGCATCGCGCGCTGCCGTGTACCCGCGGCGGGCACGGATCGTCACGCCCGGCCGGTTCACGCGCACGTCGATCGCGTGGAAGCGGCCGTCCCGTTTGTTCGATGACGGGTAGTAGGCGAGGAGGTAATAGGAGCTGTTGTCGGCGATGATGCGATCGAAGGCGGCGGCAAAGCCGGCGGAGCTGGTGACCGCGAACCCGCCGGTTTCCGCGGAGAGCTTGTGAAGGCTGTCCTGCGCCATCCGCAATTCGTTGCGCAGCGAGCCGCTGTCAATCCCGAGGTTCCGGGCTTCGTCGGGCAATCCCATCAGCTGGATGTCTTCGTCGTGAAGCCCGCTCACGCCGCGCGGATCGATCCCGTACACCAGCACGTTGGCTCGCGCGGCGACTGAGACCGCATCGCGGACCGCTGCGAGAACGTCCTGCACGCCGCTGTGATTGGTGTTGGTCGGCTCGGTGCTCATGACGTCCCGAACGTCGTAGTCGATGCCCTCGCTGAGGAACAGGATCGCCTTGCGCCGCCCGCGCATCGCCGCAACCCGCCGCGAGGCATCCTCGAGCACGCGCATCGTGGCCCTGGCGTTCTGCGCCCGCTGGGCGTCGTCGTCGTCCACGGGCAGCTCGTTGACGCCGAGGCGACGCTTCAGGAAGAAGTCCTCCACCTTGTTGACGGTCGCCGATCGGAGCTTTCTGCCTCTGGTCCGATCGACCGCGGCAAGGAGCAGCCGCTTGTTCGACGTGAACTCCTGCTGCGCGTCGGACGCGCCGACCGTGTGCACCACCGCCATCAGGTCGTTGGCGCCGAGGTGCTCCTCGATGAACTCTCTGGCGATTGCCTTCGCCTGTTTCTCGCGGGTGAAGCCGGTGTGCAGGTCGTCGATGACCATCACGAAGATGCGGCCGTCGAAGGGGCGCTCGTTCGACGCGATATCCGGTTCGATCCTGTCGGTCGCGTACAGCGGCCGGTCGTCGCGCTGCACCGGCAGATCCACGAGCGTGAAGCCGCTGATCGTTTGCGGTCTGCCGTCTTCGAGCACCTGGAAATCGTCGCGCGTGAGCTCGCGGACGAAGCGGCCGCTGCCGTCGGTGACGCCGACGTCCACCTCGACGTACTCGATCTCGGTGCGGAAGGTCGGCGTCTGCCGTGTCGGCTGGGACGACTGCCCCCGCACGGCCGCCGCGGAAAGAATCAATCCGACCGAGACCGCTGCTGCAAGAGAACACGCGAAGGCGTATTCCCGGAGCCATTTCCCTGCACGCCCCGCGGGCCCTGCGGTGATCGTCCTCGTTCTCCTTCGGGTCGGCTGCCTCAGCGCTCCGCCGCCCGCACAACGTCGAACCGGATGTGACGCGTCGTCGTTGGATTGCCGCTCAGCCGCGATCGGGCCTCCACCGTGAGGACGTAGGGTCCCGGCGCGAGATCGGTGAGCGGAATGCGCGCGGTGTAGCCGTATCCGCCGCTTCGACCCTGCAGCTCGGTCGACGATCGCTGCTCTTCTGCCTTGTACACCACTGTTCCCTCGTCAGACGTGATGCTCGTCGTGATGTCCACGCCGTGCGGAATGTTCCCGGCGTTGTCGTACACCTCCGCGAAGAGCGCGATCTCGTCGTTTTGCGCAAAGGTTCGGAGAGCTCCGGGCGGCGCCGGCAGCACGTCGCGCAGCTGCTGGTCGGGCTGGACGGTGACGGCCGTGGAGCTGGCCATCGACGTGAGTGCGATGCCGCTCATGCTGAACGGCAGCTTCGCGAAATCGGGCACCTCGAGGTCCTGGATGACCGAGCCGACCAGACCGCCCGCCTCGTCGCGTGCGGCGACCCTCACCTGATACGAACCGGGCGGCAGGTCCATCCGTCTCAGCGCGCGGAGGGCGCTCTGCTCCACTCGCGCCCGCGTCTCGGGCCGCAGGTTGAGCGTGATGCGATCGGTCTTGCCGCCGAAGACCTTCCCCTTCTGATCGATCGCGAGAAACGACAGCTCGATCCGGCTGTTGGCGGCGAGCTGGAGGTCGCGGCCGACCATCTCGATGCCGATGAGGACCGAGGCGTTTGGCGCCGTGCCCTTGAAGGGTGCCGCGAAGAGGCGCGTGCGAAGGCCGCTCACCTGGAGCGGACTGTTCAGCGCCTCGAGCAGCGCCGGGGACGCTCCGTCGTTGGTCGTGGCACGCGGTGCCGGGGGCTTGCCTTTGGGCGACGCGTAGCCGCGCCGCGCGCGCACGGTGACGCCCGGACGCGACACGCGCACCTGAATCCGGTGGAACTTCCCGTCGCGCTTGGGCGAAGGCGGGTAGTAGGCGAGCACGTAATACGAGCTGTTGTCGCTGACGATGCGGTCGAACGCTGTGCCGAACTCGTTCGTGTTCACGGCCGCAAACCCGCCCGATTCCTCGGCGAGCGCCCGCAGGCTGTCCTGCGACAGCTGCAGCTCGTTGCGGAGCGAGCCCGGCCCGATGCCCGGCCGACCCGATGCGCCGCCGCCGCCGGACCCTGTATCATCCGCCGGAGGCGGGTTCGCGTCGGCCCAGCCGGACACTCCGATCGCGTCGTCGCCGAGCATCGTGAGGCCCCGGGGGTCGATCGAGTAGATGCTCACGTTGGATCGCGCCGTGGCGGAGATCGCTTCGCGGATGTCATCGATGATCATCGAGGCGGCGCTCGAGGGGGCGTCCATCTGCCGGATCACGTCCGTGATGTCGTAATCGATGCCTTCGCTGATGAAGAGCATCGTCTTGCGCCGGCCGCGCACACCCCCGAACCACTCGGCGACCTGCCGCAGCGTCGAGAGCGTCGACTGAGCGTTGAAGCCGCGCTCCTGATCGTAGGGATCCGCGACGCTGCCGCGGAAGGGGGTGCCAGCCTGGCGGAAGTATTCTTCGTTGCGCGCGAGCGTAGCCGACTGGAGCTTGCGCCCCATGAACTTGTCCACGGAGGCGAGCAGCAGGCGCTTGTTGCTGGTGAACTCCTGCGACGAGTCGGACCGGCCGCCGGTGTGCACGACCGCCATCAAATCGTTGGCGGCCAGGTTCCGCTCGATGAACTGCCGCGCCGCGCGCTTCACATATTGCGAGCGCAGCGCGTCGGTGTGGAGGTCGTCGAGGACCATGACGTAGACGCGCCCGTCGAACGGGCGCTCGTTGCTCTTG